>Ga0157374_10005298_pt1 | contig 10828 bp, 6 predicted proteins | sample M25metaG_FD_115308 | JGI IMG/M metagenome (GOLD analysis project Ga0157374, IMG submission 115308) | Miscanthus rhizosphere microbial communities from Kellogg Biological Station, Michigan, USA - M2-5 metaG | ecosystem: Host-associated > Plants > Roots > Rhizosphere > Soil | place: USA: Michigan... | reverse complement strand
GGCCGCCTGCCGGGAGCGTCTGCAGGAGTACGTGAGGTCCGGCATCGACGTGCCGATCATAGCGCTGGTCCCGCACTACGGCGACCTGGGCGACGCCATCCACGGACTCGCGCCGTGCTAGCTGGCTCGCTGCGGCCGGCTCCGCCGGCCGCGGGCTAGCTGGCTAGTTGTTGTTGCTGAACTTCACGTTGGCGCCGGTGACGTGGATGCTGATGCCGTCCCCGTTCACCTGGATGCGCTGGATCTTCATGCCCAGCGGCAGCGCCGGGATCGGCACGGTCAGGTCCTTCAGCTGATTGGTGATCTCGGACGGCAGCCCCTGGCTGGACAGCAGGTGGATGTGGATCTTGTTGCCGGGCTCCCTGGTCACCTTCAGCGTGGCCGAGCCGCTGACGATGAGCAGGTCGAAGTTTGCCTTGATCGTGTTGTGCCCGCCCGACTTGATGGTCACGCCGGAGGCCAGGTCGCCGAGACCGCCGCCGCCCAGTGCGCCGCCGAGCGCGCTGGTCAGGCCGCTGAACGGGATCAGCGCCTGGCCGTCCAGGTGGCCGATGGTGCCCGCGGTGAACGCGCCGTTCAGCTTCACGTCGGTGATGTCGGCGTTGAGGTTCGTGATCGTGACCGGGCCGGCCTTGATCTTGTCCGAGGTGATCGTGATCTCGTGGATGTTGTGCGCGATCACCTGGGTGAGGAACGGGAAGCCCTTGATCGACACCGACGGGGTGCCCTGGAAGCCGCCCTGCTCCTTGAACTGCTGGGCGACCTGGTTCTGGGCGTAGAGCACGGCCAGCCGGTCGCCGACGACAAACAGCACGATCAGGGCCAGGACGACGACGATCGTGTTGCGCAGGCCCCGGTGCCTGCGGGGCGGCGGCGCGGCCGGGGTGTCCCAGCTCTGGGTCGGGGCGTTCCAGGTCATGGCAGATCGTTGACGTTAATGGCCAGCAGCTGGCCGTTTCCGTAATTGGTTACCATCAGTGCGTCGCCCCTTACGGTGAACTGACGCGGCAAGCCGCCGGTCAGGACCATGCCGGTGTAGGCCTTATCCGACCCGGCCAGCGCCGCCTGCGTATTGACGATGGCGACCCCTGGCTTACCGTTCTTGTTCTGGTCCAGGTCGGAGCAGGCGGCCACGACCCGGGTGTGGTCGGCGGCGAAGCTCTCGCCAATCGGGTTGGAGCAGATGTCCACCCGGGCGATCAGCGCGTGCTTGGGATCACTGAGCATCTTCGCGGTGTCGAAGGCGAGCAGCGCGTCGCTCTCCCGCACGGTGACCCAGGCCGTCTTGCCGTCCGGGGTGACGATCACCCGCACCGGGTTGCACCCGGCGGTGACCTCCTTCAGGACCGCGTGCTTCGGGTCGGTCTCGGCCTTCTTCACGTCGATGACGCTGACGAAGCCGATCCCGCCGACCTGCTCTACCTTCGGATCCGTCCTGTGCATGCTGGTCACGTACATGGTCTTGCCGTCCGGCGAGAGCTCGATCCCGACCGGCTCGAGCCCGGTCGGGATGAGTCCGATAAAGCCGTTGTTCGCGAAGCCTGAGGCTTTGGCCTGCTGGTAGTTGAACACCGCGACGCCGGTGCTGCTCTGCAGGGTGACGAACAGGAACTTCCCGTCCGGCGAGAAGGTGTCCTGCACTGCGCCGCGGCCGTTGGTCAGCAGCTTGCCGAGGAGCTGGGCCCGGCCCTGCTCGGCCGCGGACACGCTGTACGCGAACGCCCCGCCATCCGTGGCGACGAGCAGGTCCTGGCCGTCCTTGCTGAAGGTGAAGCCCTTGTCCGCGCCGGGCATGTTGATCGTGTGCACCAGCGTCGGCATCAGCGCGCTGCCGTTCTTCAGCACGGCCAGCGCGCCGGTGAGGGTGACGAAGGTGTACTTGCCGTCCGGGGTGGTCGCCACCGCGAACGGATGGCTGGGGAAGTTGGGGACAGGGTTAGTGATCTGTTTGGTGTCGTTGATGATGTCCGCGGGCTTGCCGTTGACCGGGTTCTGCACACAGCCGGGCAGCTTCGCCGCCGCCACGGTGGGCGTGCCGCCGCCCCCGCCGGTATTGCCGCCGCCACCGTTGCTGTTGTTCCCGCTGTCCTTGTTGCCGAGGAGGAAGTAGCCGCCCCCGGCCACGATGACGACGGCGGCCACGGCGGCCAGCGCGACCAGGGCCTTGGACCGGTACCAGGGCGGACGCGGGGCGGGCGGGCCGTAGACCGGGCTGAGCCCGTAGGAGGGATCACTGGGCGAAGGCGGCCCGGTCAGCCCGCCCTTGGTGGACCCGGGCTTCGGGCCGGACGAGCCGATTGCCTGGGCCGCCTCGGTGGGCGGGCCACTCGCCCCGGCCGTGCCCGGGGCGTATCCGGTGCTTGGCGGGACGGTGCCGGACGGGCCGGAGACGGCCCCGGCCCCGGCCGTCGGCGGGCCGGCCATCGGGCCTGACGTGGGCTGGCCTGCCGCCGCTTCGTACCCGCTGACCGGGGGCGGCAGGATGCCGGACGGGCCGGAGGTGGCGGCCGGGCCGGCCCCGGCCCCGGCGGGCTGCGGGGTGCCGGGCGCCGGGCTGACCGGCGGGGTGATCGGCATGGCCAGCTCGGTCCGCTCCCGTACCTGGCCGGGCTGGGTGCCGGGGTCCGAGGCCGGGTCGGGCCGGATGCCGCAGGCCGCGCGCAGCGCGGCGGCGAACTCCAGGCAGCTGTCGTACCGGTCAGCGGGCGCCTTGGCCAGCGCCTTCAGCAGCACCCCGTTGACGGCCTCGGGCAGTTCAGGGCGCAGGTTGGTGACCGGCGGCGGGGTCGCGGAGATCTGCGCCCACAGGATGGCCAGGCCCTCGTCCCGGCGGAACGGCGGTGCCCCGCCGAGCATCTCGTAGGCCGCGCCGGCCAGCGCGTACTGGTCGGCGCGCCCGTCGACGAGCTTGCCCTCGATCTGCTCCGGCGCGACGTAGTCCAGGGTGCCGAGGAACTGGCCGGTGCCGGTCAGCCCGGAGGCGGACAGCGACTGCTTGCTGAGCCCGAAGTCGGACAGGTAGATGTGGTCGGGCTGGCCGCTGCCGCCGACCGAGTCCAGCAGCATGTTGCCGGGCTTGACGTCGCGGTGGACCAGGCCGAACGAGTGCGCGGCGTCCAGCGCGGAGGACACCTGGGTAACGATGGTGATGGCCCGGCCGGGGGGCAGCGGCCCGGTGGCGTCCAGCAGGCTGCGCACGTCCCGGCCCACCACGTACCGCATGGCGATGAACAGGACGCCCTCGGACTCGCCGGCCTCGAACACCGGGATGATGTGCGGATGGTCGACCGCCGCCGCGGCCCTTGACTCGCGGATGAAGCGCTGCCGGAACGCGTCGTCCCTGGCCAGCTCGGGGGCCAGGATCTTCAGCGCCACCCGCCGGCCAAGCCGGGAATCGCGGGCGCGGAACACGACCGCCATGCCGCCGCGGCCGATCTGCTCCTCGAGCCGGTATCCGGCTACCTGCGAGCCCGCGGCAAAACCGCCGTATGCTGCGGGGTTCTCGTCACTCACCGCACCCTCCAGCGGTTGCCCCGTACATCCCGTTCCCTGCCGGCCGACCAGCCACCGGGACAGCCGGTGCTGATCACCCGGGGCAGCCGCGCAGCGCCGGGGTGTTTCCAGTATCCGTGCGGCCGACCGGGGGCTGCAAGGCGCGTAGGCGCGGAGCCATTCCGGCCGTTCCTCGTTCGATCTTGCCGCAGTTCTCCCTGACCGTATCGGACGCCGCGCAGTGCCCACACCATCAGGTGCGATGCACACGCCGCCAGGGCCTCTGCAGTTGGGTCAAGCGAGGGTAAAGTACGGTATCAGGTTCTCGTCACGGGGGGTGCTGTCCACGGTGCGGTCCTGCGGTTTCGTGTCCCACGCCGGGCCCGGCGGGCCCGGCCGGCCGCCCGCCACGGCGGACCGGGTGAGGCTGGATGGGGAGGGGTCCCCGCGGCAATTTTTCTTTGCCCCGAATCCCTCTACAGTGATCAGATGACGGCCGACCGTGCCCTGACCCCGCACGCCAGCTCAGCGCTGGTGGTCCGGGCCCAGGGATCAGACCGAAGCCTGCCGGCGGGCCCCGCGTACCGCATCGGCCGCGATCCCGACGGCGACATCGTGGTCAACGACCCCCGGGTGTCCTGGCAGCACGCCGTGCTGCAGTTCGACGGCACCGGCTGGGTCCTCCAGGACAGCGGCAGCACCAACGGCACGTTCCTCGGCAACGAGCGGGTCTCCCGCGTGCCGGTGGGCAGCGGCTGCATGGTCCGGCTCGGCCACCCGGCCGACGGCCCGGTGATGACCCTTTCGCTGGAGCAGGCCGCGGTCCCCGGGCGCGGGTCCACCGCGCTGGCGTCCTCCCCGGCCGCGGCGGGGGCCGGGCTGGCCGGCGCCGCCGCCGTGGCCCCGCCCGCTCCGCCGGCCCCGCCGCCCAGCCCGGGCGTGCCGGTCTCCCCCGGTGGCGGCTACCAGGACGGCGGGCAGTCCCGCGGCCGGTCCGGCTCGCTGCGGCCGCCGAGCGCGGTCATGCGGCTTCCGGTCAAGGTGCTGCGGATCGGCCGCGCCACCGACAACGACGTGGTCGTGGCCGACCTCGGCGTTTCCCGCTACCACTCCGAGCTGCGCCGCGGTGTGTCCGGGTACGAGATCGTCGACCTGGGCAGCCACAACGGCACGTTCGTCAACGGCCAGCGGGTGTCTGCCGCGCCGGTCACCGAGCTGGACATCATCGGTATCGGCCCGGCCACGTTCCGGCTGGTGGGCGAGGAACTCCAGGAGTTCATCGACACCGGTGACATCTCGCTGCAGGCCAGGGACCTGACCGTCACCCTGCCCAGCGGCAAGGTCATCCTCAACCACGTCAGCTTCCCGCTCGGTGAGCGCTGCCTGCTCGGTGTGATCGGGCCCAGCGGCGCGGGCAAGTCCACCCTGCTCGGCGCGCTGACCGGCATGCGGCCCGCCACCTCCGGCGCCGTTACCTACGACGAGCGCGACCTCTACACGCACTACGACGAGCTGCGGCACCGGATCGGCCTGGTGCCGCAGGAGAACATCCTGCACGTTCAGCTGTCGGCCAGGCGGGCCCTGGGGTACGCGGCGGAGCTGCGGTTCCCCCGTGACGTCAGCAAGAGCGAGCGGCAGCGCCGGATCGACGAGGTGCTGGAGGAGCTGTCGCTGACCCCGCACCGCGACACGCGCACGTCGTCGCTGTCCGGCGGCCAGCAGAAGCGCGTCAACGTCGCCCTCGAGCTGCTCACCAAGCCGTCCCTGCTGTTCCTCGACGAACCCACCTCCGGCCTGGACCCGGGCCTGGACAAGTCGGTCATGGAGATGATGGCCGACCTGGCGCACGACGGCCGGACGGTCATCGTGGTCACCCACAGCGTGGCCAACCTGAACCTGTGCGACCGGCTGCTGGTCCTGGTGCCCGGCGGCAAGATCGCCTACTTCGGGCCGCCCGAGGACGGCCTGAAGCACTTCGGCAAGCCCGGCTGGGCCGAGGTGTTCCAGGCGTTCGACGCCGAGCCGAACCGCGACTGGCAGGCCGAGTACCGCAGCTCGAAGTACCACGAGCGGTACGTCACCGCGGAGATGAACGGCGGGGCCCCGGCGAGCCGCCGTGGCGCGCCCACGCCGGCCGCCCCGGCGCCGGCCAAGCGCAACCGGTTCTCCCAGCTGAGCACGCTGTGCCGCCGGTACATGGCGGTCATCGCCTCGGACCGGGTGTACCTCGCGGTCCTCGGCATTCTGCCGATCGTGCTGGGGGGCCTGATACAAGCGGTGCCTGCCCCGGAGGGCCTGGGCGGGACAAACAACACGGGCGCCTCATCGCTGCTGCTGATCCTGGTCATCAGCGCGTGCTTCACCGGAGCCGCCAACGCGGTCAGGGAGCTGGTCAAGGAAAGACCGATCTACAGCAGGGAACGCGCGGCCGGCCTGTCGGCCGGCGTGTACCTGTTCTCCAAGCTGATCATCCTGGGCGTGATCAGCGCGATCCAGGCGATCGCGCTGGTGCTGATCGGCCTGGCCGGCCGGGGGCTGCCGGCCACCGGGTCGTTCCTCACCAACCTGCCGCTGGTGGAATTGCTGCTCGGGATGGGCCTGCTGGCCATCGCGTCGATGACGCTTGGCCTGTTCATCTCGGCCGCGGTGAACACGTCAGAGAAGACCATGCCGCTGCTGGTCATCAGCGTCATGTTCCAGGTCATCCTGACCGGCGGGGTGTTCGGGCTGGCCGGCAAGGCGGGCATCAACCAGATCTCCTGGCTGGCCCCGTCCCGGTGGGGGTACGCGGCGACCGCGTCGACCGCGAACCTGAACGTGATCCAGCTGCCGGCCGTGCCCACGACGCCGACGCCCGCGCCGAGTGATACCCCCGGCGCGGGCCAGCACAAGGGCAAGAAGCACCACAACGGGAAGAGCGGCAACACGCCGTCCGCGTCCGCCGCGCCAGGCGGTGCCGCGCCGCCGGCCGGGTCCACGCCCAGCACGGCCCCCTCGGGGGGCACCACCCCGAGCACCACGCCCACCACCACCCCGACGGTCACGCCGACCGCGACGCCGTCCGGGGCGGCGAGCGCGACGCCGTCGGCGTCGGTCAGCTCCGCCGCGGCCCAGGCCCGGGTGCTGGCGGATCACTCGCCCAAGCCGAAGAAGAGTGGCGCGAGCGCGACGCCGTCCGGATCGCCGTCCGGCACGACCACCCCGCCGGCCAGCAGTCCCGCCTCGGCCGCGGACAGCGGGCTCATCACCGATCCGCTGTGGGACCACAACGCCAAAACGTGGCTGAAGGACATGGCCGCGATGGTGGTCCTCTCGCTGCTGTTCACCGCGCTGGCCTGGTGGCGCCTGCTGAAGCTGAGCCCGGGCCGCCGGAAGTAAGGGTCCAGGCGCAAAGCGAAGCCGGCCGGTGCCGGTCCCCGCGGGGACCGGCACCGGCCGACGTGATTTCTGGTCTTTACTTCGCGGTGAGGAGGCCGAACGGCGGGCGGTTGAACGGCCGCGGGTACACGGTCGGCCGGAACGGGATGAAGGCGGGGCTGACCGGCACCAGCTTGCCGCCGCTGGCGAACACGTTGACCTGCGGCCCGAGCGCCGTGGCCTCGGCGTTCAGCGCGTCCGGGCTGGTCACCGCGGCATCCCACGACCCGGTGCTCAGCCGGCTGAGCAGCTCGTGCACCGCGGTGAGGGTCTCCGCCGGGGTGAACGCGCAGTGCCCGGCCCGGTGCACGAAGATCTGCCGGAGCAGGGCGCCCCGGCCGGCCTGGTCCACCGCGGTCTGGTAGGCCTGCTCGTTCTGCGGCACGACCAGGCCGTCACCGGTGGTGTGCATGGTGAGCACCGGGATGGCCAGCCGCCCGTTGAACGTGATGTTGTTGATCAGGTAGTTCACCGCGGACGGCTTGGCCGAGATGCGCCTGGCGAGGTTCAGCTTGGCCAGGTCCGCGGCCAGGCTCAGGTGCGCGGCCTTGTACAGGGCCACGACCTCGCGGAAGTCGGCCGACTTGACCAGCTGGACGCCGTAGTTGACGCCGGTGTTCCAGGACGGGTTGCCGCCCGCCCGGCCCTCGAGCTCGGCCCTGAGCAGGAACGCGAACGGGAAGTCGACCTGGGTGTCCCACAGGAACTGGTTCTGCTCCTGGCCGCCGAAGTCGGTCGCGGCCGGCTCGGGCGACAGCGGGGTGAACCAGCCGGGCACGTCGCCGAGCGCGGCGGACAGCGCCAGCCGGGCGCGTCCGGCCGCGGTGGCCTGCGCGGCGGTGGCCGCCTTGATCGCGTTCTGAAGGTTCGCGGTGGGGTTCTTGGGGTCGATGCTGATGTTGACGACCTGCACCGACGGGTCGACCAGCTGCTGGAACGCGAAGGCGGAGTCCAGCGCGGTGTTCCAGGTGGCCACGCCGCCGCTGAGCACGCCGCACATCGGCAGCGCGGCGGTGAACCGGCCGGGGAACTGCTGGATCAGCCCGGCGGTGATGATGCCGCCGAGCGAGTGGCCCCAGGCGATGGTTCTGCTGGGCTGGCCGACCTGGCTGTCGAACACGTTGAGCGTGGCGATCTGGTCGGGCAGCGCGTTCTCGATAGCCCAGCCGGTCCTGGCGTAGGACGAGCCGGCCAGCGCGAAGCCCTGGGCGAGCATCGCCGCGCCGGTGATCGGGTCGCCCACGTCGGTGGCGGGGTTCGGCGAGCCGGGCGCCACGTAACCGTGACTGTAAAGGAAGAGGGTGCCATTCCAGTTGGCCGGGACCTCGATCTTGTACGTGGCGCCGTCCGGCAGCGTCCCCGTGAGTGTTTGCGGGCCGGCTGCGGCCGCTGGGCCCGCCAGGGCCGGCACCGAAGCGCCGGCGAGCCCCAGCGCCAGAACGGCGCCGGCGGCAACCCGGGATGATCTTCTGAGCCTGATCACGATGACGCTCCTTGCGCATCTGCGGTAGGGGTCCGTGCGCAGGACTGTAACCTGTTTCACTCCGGAAACGGCAGATCCACCCGTTTGTTACGGGAACGAAATACGCCCTTATTGCGGGGCGGGCAAGCGAAAGGCCGGCCCCGCAGGGCCGGCCTTTCGTCCATGGCTATCGCCTGCTGCGCGTGCGGGCCTACCGCACGATGCGGTGCCGGACGTAGATCGGCGTGCCCGGGATCTTGAACAGCTTGTGGAAGAACAGCGAGGTGTCGGTCGGGATCCGTACGCAGCCGTGCGAGATCGGGCCCAGCGGGACCGCGTCGCCACCGTGGATCGCGAACTCCCGGCCGATGAAGAACACCGGGTTGTACATGTAGCCGAGCGGCACCTTGAGGTTGCCGGGCTGGAAGGACAGCGCCTTGTAGTTCCCGGTCGGGGTGATCGCGTAGCCGCACACGTTCTGGTTGGGCTTCGGGTCGCAGAAGTAGTAACCGCCGCCGGACGAGATGTGGCTGATCAGCCGGACATGGCCGTGCCGGTACAGCACCAGGTAACCGCCACGAGCCGCATCGCCCAGGTTCACGTCGATGCGGTTCTTCTGGTGGTGCCGGGTCAGGGGCACCGGGTCCTTCGGGTCGGCCAGGGCCCGCTCGGTGGCCGGGCCGATGTTGTCCGGGTTGACCGACAGCTGGATGCCCTGGACCTCCTTGAAGGCCCACACCGCCTCGATGGTGTCCGGGCCGAACTGACCGTCAACCTTGCCCGGCCAGTAGCCCAGCTCCCACAGCCGCCGCTGCACCTTGCGGACCGCACGGCCACGGTCGCCCGGGCGCAGCGTGTGCTTGATCGGAGTCCAGGCCGGGGCGATCGCCTTGGCCGGCGCCGGAGCGGCCGTGGCCACCGCGTGCGCGGGCTTCGCCGCCCGGGCAGGCGCTGCGGTCTGGGCCGCCGCCATCGTGCTGAGCCCGAGCAGCGTCGACGCGCCTACCGCCGTCGCCGCGCCGAGGCCCGCCAGCCATCGTTGCCCCTGCTTCATCCGCATGCTCCTTGATGCCCCAGGCCTGCCCCGCCTTAGGACCGGCGTACCCGCCGCGGCCCGCGCCAGACCTTGATCTTCAAATCCCGATGAATCCTAGACGTTTTACCTCGCCAGAAGGTTGCAGGCTGCAACCGAGAATGTTGAGAAGTTGATTACAACCTGGCTACATAATCTCTGCGTCGCCAGTCGTTCACCGTACGTAGATGCTGGCGGACCGGCCCTAGACCGGGCGGGACGAGCGGGCGGCCGTGCGGCCCGGCCCGCTGATCGCCCGCCGCCGGGAGACCTCGTAGAGCGCGACGCCCGCGGCGATGCCCGCGTTCAGCGACTCGGTGGCCCGGTGCATCGGGATGCTGGCCAGAACGTCGCACCGCTCGGCGATGAGCCGGGACAGGCCCTGCCCTTCCGAGCCGACGACCAGCACCAGCGGCCCGTCGGCCAGCTCCAGTTCGTCGATCGCGACCGGCGCCGAGGCGTCGAGCCCGGCCACGAACAGCCCCGCTTCCTGGTAGGCCGCCAGAGCCCGGGCCAGGTTGGGCGCCTGGGCGACCGGCAGCCGGGCCAGGGCGCCCGCGGAGGACTTCCACGCCCCGGCGGTGACCCCGGCGGACCGGCGGACCGGGACGACGACTCCGTGCCCGCCGAAGGCCGCCGCGGACCGGACAATCGCGCCCAGGTTCCGCGGGTCGGTGACCCCGTCCAGGGCCACGATCAGCGGTTGCTCGCCGTCCTTCGCCCGCGCGGGCAGGTCCTCGGGGTGTGCGTACGAGTACGGCCGGACCCGCAGGGCGAGGCCCTGGTGTATCGCCCCGCCGCTGAACCGGTCGAGCTCCTGGCGGCCGGCTTCGACCACCGGGATACCGCGGTCCGCGGCGATCGCGATGGCCTGGCTGATCCGCGGGTCTGAATCGAGCCGCGGCCCGACGTGGAGAGCCAGCACCGGCACCGGGGAGCGCAGGGTCTCGAGCACGGCGTTGCGCCCGGCGATGATCTCGGCCGAGGTGCCTGCCCCGCGGGCCCGCGCGGGCGCCGGCCCAGCCGCGGGCGGGCGGCCGGCGGCCCGGGCGGCGCCGTCCGCGCCGCGGGGGCCGTCTGCGCCGCGGGCGCCGGCCTTGGCGGCCCCCGCGGCCCGGCGCTGCGCCGGGTGACCGGGACGCATCTGCGCGGGCGGGGTCGGGCCCTTGCCTTCCAGGCTCCGCCGGTTGTTGCCGCCGGGACCGGGGCGCGGCTTGCCGCGCTTCGATGTCCCGCCCGGGCCGCGGCGCGGGCTGCCGCGGCCGGTCACCGGCTGGGCTCCCAGCGCTGGCCGTTCTTGGTGTCCTCGACCAGGATGCCGGCGGCGGCCAGGCCGTCCCTGATGGCGTCGGCGGTGTCGTAGTCCTTGCGGGCCTTGGCGGCCT
>Ga0157374_10005295_pt1 | contig 10831 bp, 5 predicted proteins | sample M25metaG_FD_115308 | JGI IMG/M metagenome (GOLD analysis project Ga0157374, IMG submission 115308) | Miscanthus rhizosphere microbial communities from Kellogg Biological Station, Michigan, USA - M2-5 metaG | ecosystem: Host-associated > Plants > Roots > Rhizosphere > Soil | place: USA: Michigan... | reverse complement strand
TCGGCATTCGGCCCCGCGATGCGGCGATCCTTCAACGCGTCGTTGTAGCCGCGGACGCCCTGCAAGCAGGCATTCATGCGGCGCCGGCCGACCTTTCGGAATCGGGACACGAGCGGGGACGTTGACTTTCACTCTGGGGCAACGGCAATGCGGCGTCGAGCGGTCTGAGACGCTTGGTCTCGGCCGCCCGGAGCCTTATTGAGACGGATCAGGTAAAGGACGGCAAAGCGGATGGACGGCGCGCAGCACAACGACCCGTGGGATTTCTGGATCGACCGCGGTGGGACCTTTACCGACGTGATCGGTCGCCGGCCTGACGGGAGCCTCGTGGCGCACAAGCTCCTGTCGGACAATCCCGAGGCCTATGGCGATGCCGCGGTGCAGGGCATCCGCGACCTCCTCGGCGTCAAGCCGGATGAGCCGATTCCCCCAAGCCTGATCGGTCGCGTGAAGATGGGCACCACGGTCGCGACCAATGCGCTGCTGGAGCGCAAGGGCGAGCGCACGCTCCTCGTCACCACCAAGGGTTTTCGCGACGCGCTCAAGATCGGCTACCAGGCGCGGCCGAAGATCTTCGCACGCCACATCATCAAACCGGAGATGCTCTACGAGCGCGTCGTCGAAGTGGACGAACGCGTGCACGCCGACGGCACCGTCGAGAGCGAGCCGGATCTGGCGGCGCTGCGCCGCGAGCTTTCGGCCGCTCGCGCCGACGGCATCGAGGCGGTCGCGATCGTGTTCATGCACGCCTATCGCTATCCCGAGCATGAGCAGCGCGTGGCTGCGCTCGCGCGCGAGATCGGATTTCCGCAGGTGTCGGTGAGCCACGAGATCTCTCCGCTCATCAAACTGGTCGGCCGCGGCGACACCACCGTCGTCGATGCGTATCTCTCGCCGATCCTGCGGCAATATGTTGGACAGGTGGCGCGTGATCTCAGCGCAAAGGGCGCGAACGCTTCTATCGCCGCAAAAGGCGACGCCGCCACTCCGGCACCCGCCGCGCAAGGCGAAGAGGTGCCGGAGCGCGGCGACATTCCCCGCCTCATGTTCATGATGTCCTCCGGAGGACTTACCGCCGCGGAATTGTTCCAGGGCAAGGATGCGATTCTGTCCGGGCCGGCCGCCGGCGTGGTCGGAATGGCGGAGAGCGGGCGCGAGGCCGGCTTCACGCACCTGATCGGCTTCGACATGGGCGGTACGTCGACCGACGTCTCGCACTTCGACGGCGAGTACGAACGCGCGTTCGAGACCGAGGTTGCCGGCGTGCGCATGCGCGCCCCGATGATGCTTATTCATACCGTGGCGGCGGGCGGCGGGTCGATCCTGCACTTCGACGGGGCACGTTTCCGCGTCGGGCCCGACAGTGCAGGCGCCAATCCCGGGCCGAAATGCTACCGCCGCGGCGGCCCGCTCGCGGTCACCGACGCCAACGTGATGGTTGGAAAGCTGATTCCGGATTTCTTTCCACGCATTTTCGGCGCGCAGCAGAATCTTCCGCTCGATGCCGATGCCGTGCGTGCAGCATTTGCACAGCTCGCACGCGAGATCGGCGACGGCCGCTCAGCCGAAGACGTCGCCGACGGTTTCATCCGGATCGCGGTCGAGAACATGGCGAACGCGATCAAGAAAATCTCCCTGCAGCGCGGCTACGACGTGACGCGCTACGCGCTCAACTGCTTCGGCGGCGCCGGCGGCCAGCACGCTTGCCTGGTCGCCGACGCGCTGGGCATGACCAAGGTGTTGATCCATCCGTTCTCTTCGCTGTTGTCTGCTTACGGCATGGGCCTCGCCGACATCCGCGCCCCCCGCCAGCAGGCCGTTGAAGCAACATTCGGGGATGCGGTGTTGGCGTCGATCGCCACCGTCGCCGGCCGCCTGGGCGAGGACGCGAGGAGTGAGGTGATCGGCCAGGGCGTGGCGCCCGCGGCCGTGACCGTGCACGCCCGCGCGCACATCCGCTACGCCGGAACCGACATGGCGCTGGTGGTGCCGGCCTATTCGGTGGCTCCGGGAGAGCCGCGCAGCAGCGGATCGCCGCCCCTGGCGGCATCTGTAATGACGCTGGCAAAAATGAAATCCGCCTTCGAGGCGGCACACAAATCACGGTTTGGATTCATCGACGAGAGCAAGGAGATGGTGGTCGAAGCGGTATCGGTTGAGGCCATCGGCGGCGGCGCGAAGTTCACCGAGCCGGTATTGCCGACGACCGGCGAATCGCTTGCGTCCCCGACCCGCCGCACGCAGTTCTATTCGCGTGGCCAATGGCACGAGGCCACGGTCTATACCCGCGCGCAGCTTTCGCCCGGTCAGGCCTTGGACGGTCCGGCTATCGTCGTCGAGCCGCATCAGACCATCGTGGTCGAGGACGGCTGGCGCGCCAGCATCACCGCCAAGAACCACCTGGTGCTGGAGCGCGCCGTCGCGCTCAGGCGCCAAAGCGCGATCGGCACTGACGCCGACCCGGTGATGCTCGAAGTGTTCAACAACCTCTTTATGTCGATTGCGGAACAGATGGGCGTGTCGCTGCAGAACACGGCCTACTCCGTCAACATCAAGGAGCGGCTCGATTTCTCCTGCGCCGTGTTCGACGCCGACGGCACGCTGGTCGCCAACGCGCCGCACATGCCGGTGCATCTCGGCTCCATGGACCGTGCGGTCGAGACCATCATTCGCGAGAACAAGGGCCGGATCGCGCCCGGCGATGTCTACGCCATCAACGCACCCTATAACGGCGGCACACATCTGCCCGATATCACCGTTTGCACGCCTGTTTTCGACGAGGCCAGCCGCGACGTCCTGTTCTGGGTCGCGTCGCGCGGCCACCACGCCGACGTGGGCGGCATTTCTCCCGGCTCGATGTCGCCGAACGCAATCACTATCGAGGAGGAAGGCGTCTACATCGACAACTTCAAGTTGGTGGATCGCGGCCGCTTCCGCGAGCAGGCACTCTACGACCTCCTCACCGGCGCGAAATATCCCGCCCGCAACCCGCTGCAGAACGTCAACGACATGAAGGCGCAGATCGCAGCGAACGAGAAAGGCGTGCAGGAGCTGCGCAAGACCGTCGCGCATTTCACGCTGCCGGTGGTCAGAGCCTATATGCAGCACGTGCAGGACAACGCTGCCGAGAGCGTGCGGCGGGTGATCGACCGCATCCACGATGCGTCGTTCGAATACGAGATGGACCAGGGCACCTGGATCAAGGTCAGGATCAGCGTCGACAAGGAGAAGCGCGAGGCCACCGTCGACTTCACCGGTACATCGCCGCAGCAGAACACCAACTTCAACGCGCCCGAGCCGGTCACGCGCGCGGCGGTGCTCTATGTCTTTCGGGTGATGGTGGACGACGACATCCCCATGAACGCCGGCTGCCTGCGGCCGATCAACATCATCATCCCAAAAAAATCGATCCTGTCGCCCGAATATCCCGCCGCAGTCGTCGCCGGCAATGTGGAGACATCGCAAGCGGTGACGGACTGTCTGTTCGGCGCGCTGGGCAGCCTCGCCGCCGCCCAGGGCACGATGAACAATCTCAACTTCGGCAACGCCAAGTATCAATACTACGAGACGATCTGTTCGGGCTCACCCGCGGGCCCCGGATTTCCCGGCACCGACGCCGTGCACACCCACATGACCAATACGCGCCTCACCGACCCGGAAGTCCTGGAATTCCGCTACCCGGTGCTGCTCGAGGATTTCCACATTCGCACGGGATCGGGTGGACGCGGCGAATGGAATGCGGGCGACGGCGTCCGTCGCACCATCCGCTTCCTCGAAAGGATGGATTGCACGATCCTGTCGGGCCACCGCCGCGTACGCCCGTTCGGCCTCGCCGGTGGCGACGCCGGTCAGATCGGCCAGAACTCCGTGCACCGTAACGACGGACGGATCGATGCGCTCGAGGGCGCGGATGCCACCGTGATCGACGCCGGCGAGGCGGTCATCATCCAGACGCCTACCGCGGGCGGCTACGGCAAACCGAAGTAAAAAGGCCCGCCCGCGCCACTGCAAAAGAAAATGGCCGGGCGAGAGCCCGGCCATTTCGCAAACCTTTTTGCCTGCGGCTATCGCGTCAGGTCTGCTGGATCGCCGACACCAGCCAGTGACCGCCACGTGCGCGCATGAAAGTCCAGATTTCCGTGGCTTCGTCCTCGCCGTTTTCGACCAGGCGGCCGCTCTCGCGGTCAACCATCTCGTCTTTGAGCGAATAGCGCATCGCGACCGTCGCATAGTCGGTGTCGCCCTCGCGCCAGGCCTCGGCGAGATCACCCTGCAGGAGCTTCACGTCGCTGACGCGGTTGATCACACCTTTGCTGGCATTGGCCGCGAGGTCTTCGGAGAAATAGGAAAGCATCTCCGGCGTGGCCTCTCTGCGCAGGCGCGCGAGATCCTCGGCACTGTAGGCGGCCTGCACGTCGGCCAGGACCTTTTCGAACGCATTGAAGTCGTCCGGCGTCAGACCGACCTCGTCGGTGCCGGAGGCACGCGCCGCCGTGGCTGGCACGCCGCTGCCGCCGCCGAAGCCCGCACCGCCAAAGCCGTTATTGCCAAAGCTCATGGGCGAACGCGAGTTCGTGGCATTGGCGTCGCGCAAGGCGGGACCGCTGGCAAGGGCCGGCTGGTTGCGGCGCTGCCACCAAGTCCACAGCAAATAGCCGATGATGGCGACGATGCCGATCTGCAGCAGCAGGCCGAGCATCGACGCCGCGCCGCCAAGACCGCCCATGAAGCCGTTGCCGAACAGCATGCCAAGCAGGCCGGCTCCCAGGAAGCCGGCGAACATGCCGCCGAGGAAGCCCGGCCGATTGAAGAAGCCGCCGGCGGCCGGCGACGTCTGCGGCGCGCGCTGTCCGACCGTGCTGCCCGGCTGGCCGGGCTGAGTCATGCTGCGCTCGATCGGTCGCGCGCTCGGTGACGTTGCCGTCGACGGCGGCGCGGAAAAGGTCTGCGAGCCACGGCTGCCGACGCTGCCGCCACGTCCGGCACGGGCGTCGGCGTCGCTCACGGCGAACGCCAGCACCGCGACCAGCGCGCAAAACGCCAGCAACGGACGAAAATTGAAACGGGACATTGATTCCTCCCAGGAAACCATTCGGTTTGACCTAACATATTGGTGGTCCATGACGGCATTTAAAGAGGTGCCGCATGGTGTCGCAGATGGCCTGCGGAGCAGCCGCCGGGAGCGTTTTAGGGCAAAACCATGGCGGTACCCGCATGTGTACACGGCCGGCGACTTCGTCCTTGGTCAATTTCGCGGCAAACCAGGTTCAAACCGGCAACGGGTGCGTTCCGTCGGGGGAATCTGCTCCCACGCGGTTGCAGGAAACATGGCCCGACTGGTTGCGATGTCACCGCGCGTACGGCTCAGCCGACTCAGTCGTCCTGGCCATCTTCGCCCGGCTGAGCCAGCGGCAGTGCGCGGTCGAACCGGTCGTCACCGTAGGGATCGACGCGCAGCCGCTTGGGCGGCGATGGCAGCCGCCGCGGCGCGACCGAGCCGGTGACGGTCGGCTCACCGGCGCGCTGGGCGGCATGCCGCCCGCCGGCGCGCGCGGCGATTTCCTCGCCCGACACCGCGCGTGGGTTGCAGGCGCGGTGTCCGTCGCTCCGGCGCATGAGATCGACGTGCATATGATCGTAATGATAGACGTTCGAGCCCGGCGCCAGCACCGTCGTGAATTGATCGCAGGCGGCGGCTTGCACATCGCGCAGGAAGCCTTGCTCCTCGGGCAGGCCCCTCCACCCGTTCTTCACCGTGATCTTGCGTCCGTCGGCTAGCGTGAAGGCGGAGATGTCGAGCGCGTTGCCGAAGGCGTGCTCGGAAATGTTGGCGCGCGGATTGCCGTTCATGCCGCGGCAGGAATAAGCGGATATCTGCGTGATCTCGGCGACCGGCGCGCCGAACCAGCGCATCGCCGCCGGCTGCACCGAATTGGTGATCCATCGTTCGAGCTCGGAGACGATGGGACATGCGAGCGTCGCCGGCGGGCTTACGGAAACGGGTGTGAATGCCGCGGCCGGCGCGCCGGTGGCGGGGCCGAGCGGGATGACCGGCGCCTCGCGGCGAGACGGCACGTCCGCAGGCAACGCCTCGCGCACCGAGGCTCGCGGCGCTTCGGCCGGTGACGGCTCACGCAGCGGAGTTCGCGCGATTCCACCAGGCGCGTTGCGCGATGTTGCCGGAGCGTCGACCAGCGGTCGACGCTCGTAGGGTTCCGGTGAAAAGTCGTCGCGCGGGGAGTTTTCCGGCGGCGACTGGTATCGCGGCGCCGACGCCGCCCCATAGGGCCGCCGGAAATCGTAGGTCGCCGGTACGCCGTTGGCGCGATCGGTCACGCCCGGTGGTTCAAGCGACACCGGCTGGTCGGGCGCGGCGCCACGTGGTGGCGGCTGCACCGGGCGCGACTGGTATTCCGGAAGCACGCGGGACTGATAGGGCGGTTGCTGTTGGACCGGCGGCGGTTCGGAAGGCCTGATCGGCCAGCGCGCGGGCGCGGATCCCGGGCGCCCCGGGATGTCGCTGGGCGGACGCAGATCGTCGCTGTAGCCGAGCGGCGAACTCTCGCCCAGCATGGATACCTTGAATGGAAAATCGGCCCCGCATACGCCGGGACCCTGGATCGACCTGATGCGGACGACGCCCGGGCCCTCCCTGACGGTGCCCGCGTTGAGGCATTGCACCTCGGCGTCGCGCCGCCACGGCTCGCGCTCGGCAAACATGTTGCCGCCACTGCAGCCCGCCAGCACGCCGAGGACGCCAAGACCGATGGAGCAGACGAGATACCAACGAGCTCCCCACGCCATGGCCGGGACAATGCGTGGGACTTTGTTAACGACTGTTCAAAGATTCGGCCGTGGTGCATGCCTCTGGCCGACGCCTCGCGATATGGTTAAGAAACGACAGGTGGCGGGGAGCGTCGACATCATGGAAGCCAAGGCCAGACGGGCGCTGTTGGACGGTCGGCGTTGATGCTCTCCGCGCTCGAGCTTGCGCGCCGCATCGAGGCCGGCGCCCTTTCACCGCGCGCCGTGGTCGAACTCTGCGCCGAGGCGGTCGCCACGCACGAGAGCAAGATCGGCGCCTTCGCCGCGCTCGACCTCGACGCGGCGCGCCGGCGTGTCGAACAGCAGCAGCTCGCGCCACTGCCGCTGCATGGGCTCCCGGTCGGCATCAAGGACATCTTCGACACGGCAGACCTGCCCACCGCGTACGGCTCGGCGATCTATGCCGGCCACCGGCCCAAGGCGGACGCGGCGATGGTGATGCTGATCCGGCGCGCGGGCGGGCTCGTCCTCGGCAAGACCGTCACCACCGAATTTGCTTCGCTCGAACCGGCAGGCACGCGCAATCCCCGCAACCCTGCGCATACGCCGGGCGGGTCGTCGTCGGGTTCGGCCGCGGCGGTGGCTGCCGGCATGGTGCCGCTGGCGCTCGGCAGCCAGACCGGCGGCTCCGTCATCCGCCCCGCCGCCTTCTGCGGCGTCGCCGGTTTCAAGCCTTCCTATCGGCTGCTGCCGACGGTCGGGATGAAATGCTTCTCGTGGTCGCTCGACACGGTCGGACTGTTCGGCGCGAGCGTGCCCGACGTCGCGTTCGCCGCCGCGGCGATGAGCGGCCGTGAGCTGCGGGTCGATGGCCGGCCGGCGCAAGCTGCGCCGGTCGTCGCGCTCGTGCGCCCTCCATTCTGGCAGGACGCGAGCGCCGCGATGCAGAACGCGGTCGAGCGCGCAGCGCGCGCGGCGGAACGATCGGGCGCACGCGTGAAGGACATGGAACTGCCGCCGATCTTCGCTGACGCCGTTCTCGCGCATCGCATCGTGCAAGGCTATGAAGCGATCCGCGCGCTCGCTTTCGAATACGACCTCCATCGCCATCGCATGGGCCCGGTGCTGCGCGCGCAACTCGATGACGCCGCAACCATCGACGCCGATACCTACGACAACGCCCGCCGCATCACGCGCCGCGCGCGCCGCGCGCTCATCGATCTGCTGCCCGACGGCGAAGTGATGCTCACACCCTCGGCACCGGGAGCCGCGCCGAAGGGACTTGGTTCGACCGGAGAGCCGACCTTCAACCGGCTGTGGACGTTGCTGGGCACGCCCTGTGTCAATGTCCCAGGGCTTTCGGACGCGGACGGTCTGCCGCTCGGCGTGCAGGTCGTGGCGCGTTTTGGTCGCGACCGGTTCGCGCTGTCCGCGGCGGCATGGCTCGAGAGCGCGGTCGCGCGCAGCGAAATGCGGCTGACGCCCGGGCAATGAGCTAACTCGATGGTTTGTCAGGTACTATTTTTTCTGATCGCGCGCGGGTGACGAGTAATGAGAGGCCGAATATTCACTCCTCCAAATAATTCTTATGAGTCATCAACACTCGTAGTGCGAAAACTTTTTGTCTCGAAATCTCAGACTCTTGGTCGCGCGCCGAGCGATCAATTTGAAGCAGTGCACATGCTTTTGGCAGTGCAATAACGATTGTCATTAGAACTTAACCTGAACTCTGCTACACTCGCCTGCCTTGTCCAAGGAGGACGTCACGTGGACCTTGCCTTAAGGCTCAATGTACTGGCAGTTTTCGCGGTATTCGCGTTCGTCGGTGCAATCCTGCTGGGCGCGTTTTAAGTTCGAGTATCCACGAATAACGCCAGATCCCGAGTTCGTTGACGCACCGGAGAGCGTGCCTCTCCGGTGTTTGCATTTTTTGATCTTTGGTGCCTTTGACGGCGCGTATCGCCAAGAAACGAGAGTGCTTCAAAGCAACGCCGGGATTCCGGTCATTGCGCGGGACTTGCGCAAGCAAGCGATGCCGGGCCGATCAGCGCGCGCGTTGCCGCGCTACTCCGCGGCGGTGCGTGCCGCGGCCAGCGGGTCATAGTTGAGCACCGGCGCGAGCCACCTTTCCGCCTCGGCGACGCTCCAGCCCTTGCGCGTGGCATAATCCTCGACTTGGTCGCGCTCGATCTTGCCGACGCCGAAATAGTGACTTTCGGGATGGCCGAGATAGAGCCCGCACACCGATGCGCCCGGCCACATCGCAAAGCTCTCGGTGAGCTTGACCCCGATCCGCCGTTCGCCATCGAGCAGCGCGAACAGCGTTTCCTTCTCGCTGTGGTCGGGCTGCGCGGGGTAACCTGGCGCGGGCCGGATGCCGCGGTATTTCTCGCCGATCAGGTCCACGCCCGCGAGTGTCTCGTCCGGGGAATAGGCCCAGAACTCCTTGCGCACGCGCTGGTGCAGTCGCTCGGCGAATGCTTCCGCGAGCCGATCCGCGAGTGCCTTGACCATGATGGCCGAGTAGTCGTCATTGGCCTGCTTGAAACGCTCCGCCACGTCATCCTCGCCGATCCCGGCGGTCACCATGAAGGCGCCGATGTGGTCGGCCAGACCGCTGGCGCGCGGAGCGATAAAATCGGCCAGCGCCACGTTGGCGCGACCTTCGCGCCGGGTGAGTTGCTGGCGCAACGTGTGCAGCACGGCAATCGGCTTGGTTCGCTGCTCGTCGCCGTAAACGAGGATGTCGTCGCCCTCGGAATTCGCCGGCCAGAACCCGAACACGGCGCTGGCGCGGAACCAGCGTTCCGAGGCAATGCGGTCGAGCATCGCCTGCGCATCCGCGAACAAGCTGCGCGCCGCTTCGCCATATTTCGCGTCGTCCAGGATCGCGGGAAACTTGCCGGAGCTCCCAGGTGGCAAAGAACGGTGTCCAGTCGATGTAGTCGCGAAGCTCGGCGATCGGATAGTCCTCCAGCACCCGGGTTCCGAGAAACGTCGGCTGCTGCGGGATGTCATTGCCCGACCAGTTGAGCTTCAGCGCATTGGCGCGCGCATCCTTGAGTGACAGCCGTTGCTTCGCTTCCTCGCCGCGCGCATGCGCGGCGGCGATGCGGGCATATTCCTGGCGAGTGTTGGCCACATAGGTTGGGCGCCCTTGCGCCGACATCAGACTCGATGCCACGCCCACGGCCCGGCTGGCGTCGGTGACATAGACCGCTTGCCCGCGCCGGTAATGCGGATGAATCTTGACCGCCGTGTGCACGCGGCTCGTGGTGGCACCGCCAATGAGCAACGGCAAGTCGAAACCCTGCCGCTCCATCTCGGCGGCGACGTGGCACATCTCGTCGAGCGAAGGCGTGATCAGGCCGGACAGCCCGATGATGTCCGCGTTCTCCTTCTGCGCCGTCTCCAGGATCTTGGCCGCCGGCACCATCACGCCGAGATCGATCACCTCGTAATTGTTGCACTGGAGCACCACGCCCACGATGTTCTTGCCGATGTCGTGCACGTCGCCCTTGACCGTGGCCATGACGATCTTGCCGTTGGAGCTCCTCTTCTCGATGCCTTTGTCCTTCTTCTCCTGCTCCATGAACGGCATCAGGTAGGCGACCGCCTGCTTCATCACCCGCGCCGACTTCACGACCTGCGGCAGGAACATCTTGCCGGAGCCGAAGAGATCGCCGACCACGTTCATTCCGTCCATTAGCGGGCCTTCGATCACATGCAGCGGGCGCTCGGCCGCGAGCCGCGCTTCCTCGACATCCGTTTCGATGAAATCGGTGATGCCGTGCACGAGCGCGTGGGAGAGCCGCTCTCCCACCGGCCGTTCACGCCAGCGCAGATCGGCCTCCTTCTTCTCCTTGCCCTGGCCGCCGCGGTAGCGCTCGGCGAGCGCGAGCAGCCGCTCGGCGGCGTCGGCGCGGCGATTGAGCACCACGTCCTCGCACGCCTCGCGCAATTCCGCATTGAGATCGTCGTACACCGCCATCTGCCCGGCGTTGACGATGCCCATGACCATGCCGGCCTTGATCGCGTGATAGAGAAAGACGGAGTGCATGGCCTC
>Ga0157374_10005294_pt1 | contig 10832 bp, 13 predicted proteins | sample M25metaG_FD_115308 | JGI IMG/M metagenome (GOLD analysis project Ga0157374, IMG submission 115308) | Miscanthus rhizosphere microbial communities from Kellogg Biological Station, Michigan, USA - M2-5 metaG | ecosystem: Host-associated > Plants > Roots > Rhizosphere > Soil | place: USA: Michigan... | reverse complement strand
CCTCTAACTCGTTACAAAAAAACCTTCCGAATTTCAGGGGGCTGGCCGTGTAATTCTGGGTCACCCTGTATAACAGACGTAATTAATTCATGTGTAATTAATTTCCAGGACGAATCCGACGGACTGCTACTCCGGAATCTGGGCTTCAACTCCGAGTACTCACTTTCACTCAAACCCTCTTCTTCAGTCCGCAATGGCCAAACAGACTCTAACAGTGCTGGGAAGGCGCTCTCCGGTCGGTTCCTGACCCTCAGCTGTTGGCAAGTGCATGGAGCTGGGAGTGCTGAGTGCGGTATGCCCCTCTATCTCTTATCCACATCCAACACTCGTCATAACAAGTGAATATTCACAGAGCCCGAGCCTGTCACTGACGTGGAAGTCGTCACTAGCCCATCGAATGGCGTCGTCACAGTCAAGTGGACGCCGAGTGCAGAGGCATCCAAGATCCTCTTCTACCAGGTCTACTATCTACCGCTCGGCGATCACACAGTGGATGGCGGGACAGAGGAGACTGGTGTCTGTGGAACTGGCTCCCAACCGATTTTCCCCACAGCTGTAGGTCTATTGCTTATCAATCAATGGGCATGCCTGGGCTATAGTCAAACCCAATTCATTTGCAGAGCGCCAATCAGGCAGTCCTCCCAGCCCCCTTTCCCACCCAGCCATCTGAGTGCTCCACGTACGAAATGCATGTCATCCATTACGACACGCTGGTCCGCGAAGCCCGGGCCTCCAAGCGCTTCACCTACACCCCTCCTCCACCCTACCCCTCACTCAACTGGCTCCGACAGCAGCTCTCTACCATGAGTCGGGCGGGTGCAGCAGTGCTGGCGAGTGTCACGGCTGCATTGGCGGTGGGGATGCTAATAACGATGCTCATCTGCATGAGGAGACACTGGCCGAAGAGGGGACCGAAGGGATCTCCAGTCTCGGTGGGGAAGGCTCAGAGGAGGTGTTCCCTCTGGAGGAGGATTGTGCCGGGAAACGGGTCGAGGACGGGCGCCTCCTCAACAGCCTCCTCCACCGCATCCACAGTGGTTGAGTCGGGTCGGTCCCCACCTCCTCCTCCACCCATGTACAAGCCAATGGAGCCGTCACTCGAGGCGACGAACACGCTTCGGAGGGCCTACGGCGGGTACCGGTTCCCAGTGGAGGCGGACGAGCTAGCCAACACCAACCACTGCTCCACCATTCGGGTCTATGCCGGCGAGCATAATAACAGCGGCAGTACAGCTGCCTCCAGCCTGTTGCCCATTGATCTCTAATGCCCCTCTCAATACCATTACCAAATGTGTTAGCTTGTATAATATCGTGGTGTGTAATAGAATGGAGGAGTTACTAATAAATTAAGAGGAACTGTTGGAGGAGTGTTTCCTGCATCTGTTCACGCCAGCTTTCAAGCAGACGGAATACGGGTTGGTTCCAGTAGGGTAGGATAATTACACTCGATCCAGATACACACTGTAGTGCAGCTTGTGAGAGTATTGCTCTGCTTGTCTTCCAGAGAAATAAGTGAGTGTATATCACGGGTTCTGCCGCTTTCTCCGCCTGCCTTTACCAACTGGACCCCCACACCAGCCACCTGGGACTGATAACAAAGCGCTGAAATAAGCAGCGGCGAGCAATCCACTGCACAATGTCCTTATCAGCCCTTAGAAGTCCACTTCCCTCGCTCCTCTCTATCGAGGTCGTTGGGCCCATTCAATCTTCCCTATTCTCTAAATTTCCAATGAAGGTGCCTCGAATCTTCTTCCTCCCATCGTGGGGAGGGCCCCAGTACGCGCCACTCGATGACTCCGTCACTGTCACCGTGACCTCCCCTACATCCAGAGGCATCGGAACTGCAGTGAATATCAAGCGCCCAGCGTGGGAACGATTCCTTTCCCTCCTCCGCATCTACATCATCATCCTGCTGAACGTGGTGGTCGCTGCCATACTACTCTCCTTCGCTGCATTCGCGCTGATCTGTCTAGCCCAGTTGGTGGGTGATCAGGTGTGCAAACTGCTGGGATGGACAAGCTCGGTGGAGTCTGTCTCAACCCCACACAGCGGAGTCGTGGACCTGGATGCAGAGTTCGTGAAGTTCGAGTCGAAGTACGGGAAGAAATGGGGCAGTGATGCCGAGAGGGAGAAGAAGAGGGCCATCTTCCGTCGGAACTACCTCGAGGCGCAGTGGCTGGACGAAGTCCACGGCGGTGCTGGAGGTAGTGGAGCAGAAATGGTGAAGAAGAAGAACAGCAGTGCTAGATTTGGTGTGAATTCGCTGGCTGACATGAGTGATGTGGAGTTTGGGAAGGTTTGTTGAATTATTATTCTCTGGTATCTACTTTCAACCCCACTGATTACCCTCTTTCAGCTGCTCATGCCCAAAGACCACTTCACCAAGCGCCGCTCCAACTCAAAATTCATCCGCCAGCTGAACCCCATCTTCGATAACGCCCTGGGTCTCGACTCCGATCAAGACACCACCACCAACATCCCACCCCACTTCGACTGGCGCGACAAGAACGTCGTCACGCCGGTCAAGTGGCAGGGTCAGTGCGGCTCGTGCTGGGCATTCGCAACTGTAGCAACAGTGGAGTCTGCCTATGCAGTGGCACACGGGCAGCTGAGGAATCTGTCGGAGCAGGAGCTGTTGGACTGCAACATGGAGAACGACGCCTGCAACGGTGGGGACGTTGACAAGGCGTTCCACTTCGTGCACAAACACGGACTGGTCTTTGAGGATGCCTATCCCTACGTCGCGAGGAGGCAAAATACTTGCTCCCTGGCCAGTGAGGACCAGCGGACGAAGATCGACGTCGCCTACTATATCCATCCGGATGAGGATTCGATGCTTGACTGGCTAGTCAACTTCGGCCCGGTGAACATCGGCATCAACGTCCCACCGGACATGAAACCCTATGTGGGAGGGGTCTACCGCCCCAGCGACTACGACTGCAAGTTCCGGCTGCTCGGCACACACGCACTGCTCATCGTCGGCTACGGCACCAGTGACGAGGGAGAGAAGTACTGGATTGTGAAGAACAGCTGGGGCCAGAACTGGGGCATACAGCAGGGTTATGTCTACTTCGCCAGAGGAGTGAATGCGTGTGGGATAGAAGACGAACCGGTGGGGCTGCTGGCATGAGTTTCAATTCAGTTTGTCATTTCCGTGGATTAGAGACGGTGCAGATAAATGCGAATAATGATGGATTGGCTTCGGAGTCGTGTCGTCCGCGCCCACAGTCCGTGCCAAGCGTACGTGAATTTCCCCCATTTCTGGGCTACTTGGATCACACCGTACGGCGATCCGCCCGGCTCACACCTCTGAAGGAGCGAGGCGTGTACTAGGGATCTATCTATGGGATAACTGGTGGCTTCTTATGGGACTCCCCCACCAGTGGGCACCAGAGGGTTCCCCCTCAATAATATTACCGGACACTCCATTACCCTACACTATCCTCCCTGTCTATCCTCCTTCCTGTATGGGGGAATGCTGGTGTGAGCCGGTTCTGATATAATAACTGCTTCTATCCAGAGGGTCAGTCTCCTCCAATCGTCCTCCCACTCGCACAAAGACCCCTCTCTCAGCCCTTATCAGCCAGACGGTTAGTATCACTCCATCGCCGTTGCCCTCATTTTCATTCCCGGTGAAATAATAACGATCGTTGCTTCTACTCTCCGTTCCGCACTCTTGCACTCGTGGGTAAATAATGAAAATGCCTCGGATCAGTCCTTCCCCACCCGGCGACTCTAAATACTCGCCTCTCGATGATGCCATTAATGCCGGCGTGCCTGATCTGTTCCTGAAAGGCGACGGGACAGTTATTACAATCCAGCCACCTGGGAGAGGCAAGATCCGATGGGAGCGGAATCACTCCTCCAACCGTACTTACAGCTCCATCCTGCTGAGAAGGGTGTTGGCAGGGATAGTAATCTCACTGGCAGGATTCGCACTGATCTACGTACTGCGTGAATTGGTGAATAAATTGCCTCATGGCTCGCCTGCACAGTCTCTGAGAGAGACTATGCTGGATCTGGAAGGGGAGTTCGTCAAGTTCGAGGCTAAATACGCGAAGGAGTGGGGCAGTGCTATCGAGCGGGAGAACAGGAAGGCGATATTCACCAAGAACTACCTGAAGGCACAACGCCTGGACGCGTCCCACGGCGGTGGCGGGGGCAATAGGAGCAGCAATGCACGGTTCGGTGTGAATGCACTGGCTGATATGAGTGATGTGGAGTTCAAGGAGGTTGGAAATACTCACGAACACTCTCAAATCATACGAACCCATTCCAGATGCTCATGCCCCTCGACCAGCTCCCTCGATTTGGAATGCAACCGGAATTCACCCAACCAATCCCAATCCCCTCTCTCTATCAGAACATCTCAGGCACCACACCCGGCGACTACCCACCCCACTTCGACTGGCGCGAGCGTGGTGTGGTCACTCCTGTGAAGGTGCAGAAGCCTCCAGGCAGCAGCTGCGGCTCGTGTTGGGCATTCGCCACCGTGGCCACGGTGGAGTCGGCTTACGCAATAGGGCACGGAGAACTGAGAAACCTGTCCGAGCAGGAGTTGCTCGACTGTAATCTGGAGAATCATGCGTGTGATGGTGGAGATCCGGCAAAGGCATTCCACTTCGTGCACAAGACTGGGTTGATGCTGGAGGACTCCTATCCATATGTTGCGCGAAGGTTGGATTCAGCCACTGATTGCTCTATTCGGTGTTGACACATGCATTTGCAGACAGAACACCTGTCGGCTGGACACCAGTGCCCTAATCACCAAGATCGACGCCTCCTACCTCATTCACCCAGACGAGCAATCAATGCTAGACTGGCTCGTCAGCTTCGGTCCCGTGAACATCGCCATCACAGTGCCTCCGGAACTGCTGAACTACGTCAGCGGAGTCTACAGTCCCAGCGACTACGACTGCAAGTACCGCTCCGTGGGTGGGCACTCGCTGATCATTGTCGGCTACGGGACGAGTGACGAGGGAGAGAAGTACTGGATAGTGAAGAACAGCTGGGGGCCGACTTGGGGAATCAATGGGTATCTGCTGTTTGAGCGAGGAGTGAACGCGTGTGGGATAGAGGACGAGCCTATTGGGGTGCTGGCTTAGAGTTAGAGTGTAGTGCTTGCTATACGTCTTAACGACGGGATAAAATGAAATAAAAGCTGATGGCTCGCTAGCTGTGATTAACCTTCAAGCTGTATTCGAACGTTAAAGCAGCTTGCAAGTTCTGCAAGTTGTTGTTTACGTGCGATGATCGTCTAACAAGATAAGCCAAGTAGCCTGAGAAGGCAGAATAACGTGCGCTGCTTGACCTAGACAGACCTAGAAATATAGATACTCGTGGCTTAATCCTAGTCTGTTTAGCGCCGGAATTCCTGCTGGCTCAGCGTCAGCTCCTTGCTGCCATTAGCTGTAGCACTCCTCTCTTCACTCTCAACTTGCGGTGTAGGACTTGTCAAAATTAGTTAATATAGTCAATTGGGCCTAATCGTGTCAACACACTAGTGTTATAATAGTAGTCCTAGGGTTGGCCTCGACACTTCTCTCCAGGAGCCGGAACCAAGATGAAGCGTCGAATAAACGATAAAATGCATGAAGTCGACTATGTACAAGCTGGCTTGCTTGTCCAGGATATACCTGGCCATCTGCAGGTCGTTGCTGCGGATTGCCCAGCAGTAGAGAATATAGGGTTTAGGTTCTTAGTTAATGAGAGGACATTCAGACGAATAAATAATACATGGAGTAAAAATGTGATACAATGACCTGGAGGAGAACAGATACAAGTCTCTAACCATCTGCACTGTGATCTCTCCTCACACCATTTCGAAAAGGAACATATCTAAAGCAAGGTCGTCATGCAATGCGCGAATGATTGTGGGAGAATCTCTTCGGAGAAAAAGCTCTTCGTGGAGCAAAGAACAGCAAATGGACGCCGGAGGAGGTTCGTGCCGTCAAAGAGTTCGTTTAGCGCGCAGTCTCAAAGTCAGCCAACCCACCCATCTCTGACCGTGTGCTGGCTCGTCTCGCTATGGCTGAACTAGTGCCTGAAGTAATAGGACATCGAAGCTACGAGGCGTGCACCATAAAGTTCGCTCTTCCCGAGCCGGAGGCGAGAAGATGCATTCCTCTATCTGGACTCCAACACACGTGCACACCCTCAGGGAGTTCGTCCAACGAGAGAGGTTGACGACAGACAAGGCTGACGAGGCGCCCTTGACCATCACTGAGCTTACCCGCCGAGCGATGGTCGAGCCTTTGATGCCGGCAGCGTTGGGTCCCAGGAGCATGTGCGCAGTGTTGAAGAAGATTAACCGCATATATACTAATTGACAAGGCCTGACTGGGTATGATGAATGAATGGGAATGTGAATGATAGAATAAAAGGACGCAGACGGGTGATACGTGCTGTTGGCTTACATAACTAAGAAGAATAAATGTAGCTCAAGTGACTGACACCCAATCATCATGCAGATCCTCATTCAAATAGCCACCCTAAGCTAAACCTAAGGCCGTAGGCCTAAGGGCACAGGGTCTGCTGGTTTCGTTCTTTTAATCCAGCGACCAAACTCTCATCAAGAAGAAGAAGGGATAAATTCGATATCATCGATAAGGGAAGTATTGACGATAGGTCTATTCTCCGTGTGTCTCTTGTGAGGAGCGCGAGAGTGGTGTAAACACAAGAGTAGTTATGCGGCGTGTCTATTTAGTCTCCGCAGCACTCGTAGATTCACCCGCCACCTTTCCCTTATATTTATTATCTGGGAGTTGCTTCAAGCGGCGAATATAGCGAGATGGCAAATGGTGTTCCACCGCCCCGGCGACGATTACTCGAAGATAGTGCGGCGAGGGAAGTCCGCGTCGAGGGGCTGAGTGCTGGTAAGTTCGGCATTTCACGGTCCGATACGAGGATGCCCGTTTCACTCGAATGGAGACTGAAAATGAATTTTGACCGCCACTCTGAGCTTACCACCCAGGGCCACCCAAAACCCACCCTCCAGCCTGTGATAGGTCGACTCCTGCCGATCCAGCTTTGCCGCATACCGCCATACCCCCACACGCCACACCACTCCCCATACTCCTTCTCCACCTCGCTGGCGCTGAATGTTAGCTACCGCTCCCTTCCAATTCTGGCTGCGACCGACAAATGTAAGTTTGTAGCCGCGTAGATGACCCACGGCGGTGAACCTCGCGCCCGCGATCTGCATTCGAATTCGCTCTGTCAAAAGGTTGTTGCCATATGCGAAGTAGTGGAAGTAGCCTCGACGCGTACGGGGAGGCGCTTTGACGTAGTGGGAAAGGTAGAAGAGCAGGATGAAGAGGGAAATAAAGTGGGTTAGTCGAAAATGCATTGCGAAAATATGGGGGGCTGCGGCCACAAAGTGAACGTTCCTCCAGCTTAGCAGGGTCTAACTTATATCCAATGAAATGAAGAGCACCGAGTTAGAGTAAAGGTTTACGCGAACAGCATTTTATTGGTATATTGGCATGACTATACAATTGTGATTGCTATCGGACCGGTGAGTTAGCCTGAGTTGGTGTGAACACTATGCGTCAACTCCATGGACTAATGAACTGGCTTGCTGCTTCTCTCTTTCATTCCCGACTCTCCGACTGTTTGCTGACTAGAAGCGAGAGGTCCTTCTCATCCTCACAGATGTTCCCATACACCGCTGATACACCAGCCCTTCCCTCCAGACACGTCTCATAGTACACTCCCAGTGGGTAGGCATAGTCACTCTGCCAATCGCGCTCGAAGATCGCCCTTGCCTGCCCCACCAGTCCTTCTTCCTGATACCCGTCCTCCTCGCGGATCACGATCGCCGCACGGTCCTCGAAATAGTCACCACTCCAGTTGGACGTCCCTATGAGGAGTTCGTTGTCGGTGACCAGGAGTTTCTTGTGAGTGCGCCGGTCTCGTCTCACCAGTCGGGGCAGGTGGCGGGGTGAGGGAACCTGAAATCACTGCTTAATGCAACTCTTCTACGACACTCTATATTACTAAAAGTCAGCCCACCTTGAATATCTTCACCTCCACCCTGCCCGTATGATTATCCACACCACTCAGGCCTTGCAACGACCTCATGAAACGCATTCCCAACTGTGGATGGTGTATGGCTGCAGTGATGATCCTCATATCTACTCCACGTAGGATGGCCGCTCTCAAGGCATCATCGATCTTCGGCCAGTACTGCCTCACTCCATCACCTTGTCCTTCCTCTGCCTCCGAGTACCTATCACTATAGAGGAACACGGGGAAGTAGTCCATTACGTTGATGTAGATGTGGGTCTTCGCTCGTCGAATCAGCCCGAGAATGGCGTCCAGGTCCCACTCCCTACTAGGCTGATTCATGAACGGAGGTGATGCCGCCAGATAGACCTGTCCCTTGACTCCACCAGTGCCAGATTTGACCCCCACCGGAATGTCAGCAGTCAGCTTCACTGGCGGGAGTCGTTGGATCATCCCGTGGAGTGTCGATTTGTTTGTGACTGTAGCCGCTTGCCAGTAGCTCTCGAACACCGAGGCGAGATCCGAAGCCAGGGAGGGGCAGTCGCGGGCCAGCACACCCATCTCCATCTTTTGGTTGAGAGAGCGCCAGTCGAGGTTGGCCGAGCCGAGGTAGAAGTGCCGTTGGTCTGCGATGATGAACTTCGAGTGCATGATCCCTGCGTGTTGGAGCCGGGCGAAGTTCAGGGTTCGGTGGGCTAAGACACCTAAAAGGAGAGCAGCATATTAAGATGGCAGAGATTTTCTCTCCAGCTTCACTTACGCCTAGCGGCCAGCAACTTCCCGTCCGCATTATCCCCCTTGTCCTTCGACGGCCCGTTCTCCACCATCCTTATCTGTACTCCTTTCTCCAGCCCTGCCCTCACTAGCGACTCATATATCTCCTCCCCTTCCGCAGAGAAGCTCTGCGGCATGGACCCGAACACATGCACACCACGCAGAGAGGACTTGTAGGGCGCTATGAGGAGTGACTCCTTGGCTCCGTCGATAAGATCGACCCAGGATTTGAAGGTGGAGATCGAGTCGGGGGCTGCGGAGTGTTTATTAGAGGAGTACCACTGGCCAGAAGGGAAGGTGACGTTCTGGGGGATGCTTTCGACGAAGTGGATTCTGAAATATAGCCAGTTCATATGCTTGAATAAAGGTGTGAGTCCCCATTTTGCCACTCCCCGTATAGAAAATTGAGGGTGGGCACATTATTTGTCATCGCCATTGAGTTCGGGAGTAAACCAACTGCGGTTTGCGCATCTACACACACCAGCATGTTGCAGTATTTGGCTTAGTCGCGGCCTTAGCGGTCGGGTCGTGTGTGATTGTCGAGCGCATTATAGATGAATACCTACCTGCACTTGGCATCCACATTGCCAGATCTGCTGTTGCCGACTGCGCTGCTGTCATCCATCTTCCTCCACAGTTTGTTGCTCCCGTCAGTGGCCAGTATCCTTCCTCCTCTTCTCACTGTCCTCCTCCAGCCTCCACTCGGCTGCCACCATCCCTCTACGGAGCATGCCACTGGACAGGAGCCATACTGCCAGGTGGAGAAAGAATCCGGCCAGGCCTGAGTGCTGATGAATACTCTGCTGTGGGTCATTGCTTTTAGCCTCCTGTCTCTCGTCCTTCTCTCTGCCGACACTATGACACTCATTCCCGTCTGCTAATTGTTTGTTCTCTTTTAGTCTGTGTCTCTCTTCACACAATGTGGGTTTTCGTACTCGGGAATTGGTACTGACAATCCCAGTGCAGTGGGGGTCCCTGAGCAATTCCCTCCCAGGAGATGGTGCAGGGGTAAGGGTGGGGGTGTGAGTTGTGTTGTTGTCCAGTTGTGTCATGAGTCTGCTGTGGGTGGGAACTGGTAACTGTGCTGATGAGTGATAATGAGTGATGAAAGGAAAGGTAGTAGACAAACAAAGCAGCCTTATATAGGCCCTGCAGTAGTGGTGACAGGCTCCACTTCTACTTCCCTCTCTCCTTCTACTCCCCACTCCATCTACACACTATCATCAAAGATACACACGAGCTGCAGCGATCCTTATCTATCTTCCCACCCGACGCATCACTCATCTACTCTGGAGCTCTGTGCTCCCACCACCAGCGCCGCTCCAGCATCGTTGTCTATCGTCGACGCGCGACACCGAATGGAGGGAAAACAAAGATGACGAATTCGAAGTGTCGAGATGCGGGTAGCCAGTCAGCCAGTCACAAATGGGTCACGCCATCACACACCAGTGATATATCAGTGCACCCAAACACAAACGAATGACGTCAATTCGCTTGGATGTGAATCCTCTTCCTGCCCTCTAGTCTAGGCGTGATGCTGATGCACGTCATGCGCACTGTGCAGCCTCACCTTTCCTCATCGACAATGCTGGTGTCACATATACATACAGACAGGGTCATGAGATTAGTGCAGTGCATGACAAGGGAACAAGGCACAACTGTCTGTGCTGGCGAGTGGTGGTGTCTGTCGCCTCCCATCTTTTCGACCATCGACCAAACTCCCTTCGGGAAGAACTGAGGAGCGCATGATAAGCTCGATATCGCCGCTAGCGGAGGTATTGATGACAGAGTTATCTGCTCCTAGAGATGCGACAGTGGTGTAAACACAAGTGTTTTCTGCCTGCGTTTCCTGTGTTTGTGCACAATTGCAAGATCACAGGCCACGAATTTTCCTCTCTGGCTCGAAAAGAGGTGCACGGAGACTTTGGTTGACCTGGTAGGGTCTAGAGCTGGACCAAGTTCCAAAGAATGAATTCAACTGGAGCCTATACAGCTGAAAATCCGGAGTCGGACGAAGAAGTAAAGTACAGGAGAAAGAGCCTTACAGCACT
>Ga0157374_10005290_pt1 | contig 10834 bp, 3 predicted proteins | sample M25metaG_FD_115308 | JGI IMG/M metagenome (GOLD analysis project Ga0157374, IMG submission 115308) | Miscanthus rhizosphere microbial communities from Kellogg Biological Station, Michigan, USA - M2-5 metaG | ecosystem: Host-associated > Plants > Roots > Rhizosphere > Soil | place: USA: Michigan... | reverse complement strand
GGCCGCGGCTCAAAGCCTCCACTGGCGCCGCCGTCGTTGTCTTTGCCGGGATACCAGTAGCCGTAGTTCGACTCCGCAGTCCCGGAGTTGATCAGCGCAAATGAACTCAGGTATGCGGGGTACCCGAGGCGCATGTACTTTGCCGGTTCGGGCGATTGGTAGTAGGCGTAATCGAGGATGCCCCATCCGCCCATCTGCGACATGTAGCTCAGCGTGTAGGAGATGTTGCCGTTGCCGCGATAGTCGCTGCCCATGTCGTAGTAGGCAGTCTCAAGCCAACCGCGGCTTGCCACGTTGAGCGCGAACTGGCCATCTAGAAACAGCTTTGCATCTTCATACTTCACCTGACTTGCGAAGACGTCCTGTCCGGTTAGCTTCTGCGCTTTCGGCGGCGCTCCAGGTGCTGGTACTCGCGCCATTGCGTACTTCGCGATGGCTGCAGTGGATTCGAATCCGGTGGTGTCGTATGGGTATTCCGACCCGTAGAGATACGGGTGATCATTGATGAAGAATTTGACCTTCTTCTCCCACTCGGCTCGCAGAGTGGCGGCCTCTTCATGCTGGCCTTCCTGATCGAGTGCGTCGATCAGGTCTGGAATCACAATCTCGTTATAGGTGCCGGTAGCGTAGGGTGACCACTTGATGAGGTCCATCGGAACCGTGAAGAAGGCGTTTGCCGTGCCGAACGCGCGCTCGAGGTATCCCTTGCTGTCGAGATACTTCGTCATCTCGGGATGCAGCTTGGCTACGCGATACATGTTGTAGTACATCAGCACTACGTGCGGATAGTCGTAGATGCGCCACACATGTTGCTGGCCCTTTGTTCCGGGATCGGTGCTGTCGCGCAGCACCTTCCAGTTCGGGATGCCGTAGACCGCATACGGAATCTTCTCCGTTGTCGTTTCCTGCAATCCTCCCCAGACATATTTGCGGATGTAATCCTCTACTGCCGAAATCTCTTTCTGTTCCGGATAGACGATGTTCTTCTGAGCCACGAACGCGGACTTGCCTAGCGCTGTATCGTCCGACGCGACAGCATAGGACTGCAGGCCGTCGAGGTCCTCCGGGCTGCGCAGCTTGTGGTCCTTCATGTCCCACTGTGAGAACAGGCCGTCGTACCACTTGCTGGGATCGGTGTGCTGCTCGTGCGAGACGAGGAATGCGGCACGCTTTTTGTAGAGCGTCTCGATCGGTTCTGTGACGAAGAACTCCAGCGACAGATACTGGCCGTCGGCGTAGCGGACGCGGAGCATGTTCTCGCCTAGCCTGCTGAAGTGAACTTTGTAGACGTGAATGTCCTTGCCGTGTTCGCCAAGGGATGTGATCTGCGTTTTTTCAGGGTGCTCCGGTTCGATCTTCATTCCCACGTTGCGGGTATGGAGCGAGAATTCGGCATCGAGGTCGGTCGGCACCGTCATGCCCGGCACGACGGCCACGTCGAAGAGCTTCTCCTGGTAGAGGACGTCGCGCACGCCGTCGTAGTCGGGTGCCCAGTGAAAGCGGAAGCTGTACGTCTTGCTGTCGCCTGTGTGTCCTTGCGGAGAGAGCATCAGGTGCGTCGTTGGCAGCCGCCAGTTTCCGCCTTTGGCTTTTAAGTCGGCCATGCTCGCGGCGGCGTGGATGTATGCGTTATAGATCCGCGTTGCGGGTAGCTCCTCGAAGTATTCGAGCGATGTGCCAGGCGTGGGCGTCATCACTAGATACGGGCCCTCGGCGTTGGTGCGCATCCAGTAGATGTACGACCCGTCGCCAGCGATCGATCCATGCTGAATGACGCGCTTGGTGTACGTCTCTGTCTTGTCTCCAACGTAGTGGCGATTCATCGGGAGGCCGATGGACAGGTCGCCAATCTCAACGGCATGGTCCGTTGGATTCCGGACGGTGATACTCCACACCAGAGCGTCACCGACGGGCTCGAAATTCTCCGAAGCCTGTAGGTCGTCGACCGCTCGCACGACGCGTGCGGGTTCGCCGTTCAGACGCCACTGAAGGATGCCCGCGGTAGCGTCAGATGCGAGTTGCACCTGCACTCGGATGCCAGTCGTTGTGACGGGTTGAAAAGTGGTTTGGTTGAAAACATCACCGGCAATGGGAGACTGCGTCGTCTGCTGGACTTCCTTCCACTCTTCGCCGGCTTTATAAAGCACCTTCCAACTCAGCGGAAGCTTCGTGTTCAGGCGGCGTCCCGCATCGGCAGCCCAGAAGACTTCGGCGGAATGGACTGACTGCGGCTCTGCGAAGTCGTACTCGACCCATTCGCTGGTTCCCTTCTTTGTGGTCCACGTAAAGCGTGCCGCTCCTATGTCGTGCGACGTAGAAGGCTCGAAGGCTGCATTCACTACACGGACGCCGGGGCCGCGCACCGATGCGGAGACTGTCGCGCCGCTGGCAAGCGTCGGTTGTAAACGGTTGATCGTATAGACCGCTGCGCCTTTGGCATCTTTACGCGCCGCCGAAACTTCGCTCCAGGCGCTCGTCCCCACAGCGCGATAGCGGATGTTCACATCGCCCAGCGCGTGACCTGAGTGGATGTAGTCGGTCGCGTATTTGTCCTGCACCCTCTGGAGGCTGGAAATGCCGTCGGCCGAGTACTTCACCTGAAACGGCGATGATTGGCCGACCGCTGCAATGCAAAGCGGAGCCGCGAACATCACACCTAATTGCGAAAATCTACGCACGTTCATGCACTGTCTCCAGGAAGGTTTCATCCGACTCCAGATGCAATGTATACAATAAAGTATAAATAAATGGGAACAGACGAGTCTCTGGCTCGGTTACGAGGTCCAATGCAAAAACTGCATTCCGCCATTTGTTGTGCCGCCGCCTTCGCCCTGGCTGCAGGCCCCTCCGCGGCGTCCGCACAAGCGCCGCAGCCGCAGGTCATCCACAGCGCCGGCAACCCGATCCTCTCCGACGGTTCCTATTACTCGGCCGATCCGGCGCCCATCGTCGTAGGCGACACGCTCTACATCCTCGCCGGCCGGGACGAGGCGCTGCCCAACGTTAACAACTTCATCATGAACGAGTGGCAGCTCTTCGCCACCAAGAATGTCGCTTCGAAGAAGTGGCTGCATTACCCCGGCATCCTCCGCCCCGAGACGGTTTTTGCGTGGTCGAAGCCCGGCCACGCGTACGCTGGACAGATTGTCCAAGGTCCCGATAAGCGCTTCTACCTTTATGCTCCCGTGCAGGAAGGCAAGCGCGAGCACGCCGATCCGTTCGTCATCGGTGTTGCGGTTTCCGACAGTGTTCTCGGGCCTTGGAAAGATGCGCACCCCAGCGGCCCCATCGTCTCGCAGTCCGTGCCGGAGCCTAACAAAATTCAGAACATCGACCCTACGGTCTGGGTCGATACCGACGGTCGCGTCTACCTCTACTGGGGCACCTTCGGGCGGCTGCGCGGCATGGAACTCGAGAAAGATATGGTGACTCCGAAGAGCAAGGAAATCACCGTCGACACTCTCACAGGATTCTTCGAGGCCTCCTGGCTCTTCCGCCGCAAAGACACCTACTACATGGTCTACGCCGACAACAAAGCCGGCCCGACGTCGCCCTGTACGCCCGCAAATTACCATGCCTGCATCGCTTATGGCACAGCTCCATCGCCGCTTGGGCCGTGGACTTACCAGGGTGTGATCCTCGATCCCCTCTCCTCCACTACGTCGCATCCGGGCGTTATCGAGTTCAAGAAAAAGTGGTATCTCGTCTATCACACCGCCGACGCCAAGGGCGGCAATCACTTCCGCCGCAGCGTGGCCATCGACACAGTAGAGTGGGACGACAGCGTCTCTCCCGCGCGCATGCTGAAAGTCAAACAAACGCACGAACCGCAGCCTCCGCCCCAGCCCTCGCGCAACATTGCTGCGGCGGCGCACGCCAGTGCTTCCAACGAGCCTATCCCCGTTCAATACTGGATCAAGGCGCTCAACGACGGCATCGTCCGGCCCAACCCTCTGCCGCCGGATATGTGGGGCAGTTGGACGCCGCACAATCCGCCGAGCCAGTGGATTCAGTACGAGTGGGCGAAGCCTGTCACGCTCGACGGCTCGCGCATTCAGTTCTGGAGCGACCATCGCGCGGGTGCAAACGCCGGTGTCGCGCCGCCGGCAGCGTGGCACCTCGAGTATCGCAGCGGAGACGCGTGGCTTCCCATACCGAATGCAAGCGGTTATCCCGTTACGCTCGGCTCATTCGTCGACGTGAAATTCGATCCCGTCACGACGCGATGCCTGCGCGCGGTCTTCGACGCTTCCGGAGATAGTCAGCAATACGCCGCTGTTGCGGTCCAGGAGTGGGAAGCGCTTGCGCCAAAAATTGTGACGCCTTCTGCGCTGCTGAAACTCTCGCCGCCAAGCGGAACCACGATGGAATGCACTGCGCCTGCACCTAAGCCATCAGCACCCTAATGCTTCATTGATGTATACATAATTGTACTTATGAGTTGCAGCTTCGCCTGCTGCTCGCATCGCTATCAGACACCGTCAACGGCAGTCGCGTAACCTCGCACTTGCGCCACTCGCCACGTCATCCCGGCTTCAACCGTCGTTCATAAGGCACAGCACATGCAGCAAGTCGAAACGGACCTGAAGCTGATAGCGGAAGCCGAAACCGGCCAGGCGCCCATCGAGTTCCGCAAGGCGTTGGGACTGTTCGATTCGATCATGATCGTTGCCGGCATTATGGTCGGCTCCGGCATCTTCATCGTCAGCGCGGAGATTTCGCGGCAGGTCGGCTCTGCCGGTTGGCTGCTCGTCGCGTGGGTGATCACCGGTATCCTCACGGTCTTTGGCGCCCTCAGCTACGGTGAGCTTGCCGCTATGATGCCCCGCGCCGGCGGCATGTACGTCTATCTCCGCGAGGCCTTTTCACCCATCTTCGGCTTTCTCTACGGCTGGACGCTGCTCACGGTCATTCAGACAGGCTCGATTGCCGCGGTTGCGATTGCGTTCGCCCGCTTCAGTGCGGTGCTGTTTCCATCGGTCAGCGAGAGCAACTACCTCATCGCGCCCATCCGTATCCTTCACGGCTACGCGTTGTCGCTTTCGACCGCACAGACTGTGGCACTCGTCATCATCCTGCTGACATGCTTCATCAACACGCGCGGCGTCACGTGGGGCAAGCTTATTCAGAACATCTTCACCGTTGCCAAGCTTGCGGGCATGGTGATTCTTCTGGGCCTCGGTGCTTATGCGTTCGTGCGGAACCCTTCGGTCTTCCATGCCAACTTCGCCGACGCCTGGCACCCGCGCCACGTCGCACTGATCCGAACACTCGACGCGACCACCGGGTTTGGACTCCTCGTTGCGCTTTGCGTCTCGCAGACGGGCTCGCTTTTCTCCGCCGACTCCTGGCACGACATCACCTTCGTGGCCGGCGAAGTCCGCAACCCGAAGCGCAATCTTCCGCTGGCGCTCGGGCTGGGAACCTCGATCGTCATCGCGCTGTATCTGCTGTGTAATCTCTGTTACCTCGCCGTCGTTCCTGTTGAGGCAATACAGACGGCCCCCGGCGACCGCGTTGCCACTCTTGTCGTCGACACCGTGCTGCCCGGCATCGGCAAGCTGGCGATGGGATGCCTGATCATGGTCTCGACCTTCGGCACCGTCAACGCACTCACCCTTGCAGGAGGACGCGCCTGCTACGCTATGGCCCAGGATGGCCTCTTCTTTCGCAGTGCGGGAACGCTGAACCGCGCGCGCGTCCCCGGATGGGCGCTCGCGATGCAATGCGTCTGGTCTCTGCTGCTCGTTCTGCCGCGCACGTACGATGCCGCAACGCAGACCTACGGCAATCTCTACAGCAACCTGCTGGACTACGTGATCTCCGCCGCCCTCATCTTCTATATCCTTACGGTTGTGGGTCTCTTTCGGCTGCGATCCAAACGGCCTGATGCGCAGAGACCCTATCGTTGCTGGGGATATCCATGGCTTCCGGCTGTCTATGTCGCGGGTGCTTCAGTGGTCCTCTTCATGCTTTTTGCGTATCGAACATCGACTACGTGGCCCGGTCTTCTGATCGTTCTAAGCGGAGTTCCGGTCTATCTGCTTCTGCGTCGACGCAATTCCACTCAAACAGAAGTTGAGGCAAATCCATCAGCGTAAGCTAATGAAGATGGACGATTCCCAAATCGAGGAGTAGAAGATGCAGCTGACAGGCGAAATGTCGATTGGCGCCAAATCGGTCAAGGGCGCTGAAGGCGCGCTACGCGCCACCAATCCGGCCACCGGCGCGGAACTCGAGCCCGCTTTCGGTGGCGGCTCTGAAGCCGATGTCGAAGCTGCCTGCGCTCTCGCTGCGGGAGCCTTCGATGCTTATCGAGCGACCGGGCTCGAGCAGCGCGCCGCCTTCCTCGAAGCCATCGCACAGGGCATCGTCGACCTCGGCGACACTCTTGTCGAGCGCGTGATGACCGAGTCGGGCCTTCCGCGGCCTCGCGTTGAGGGCGAGCGTGCCCGCACTGCCGGACAACTGCGCCTCTTCGCCTCACTCGTGCGCGAAGGCCGCTGGCTTAACGCCACGTTCGACACGCCGCTACCGGATCGCAAGCCTCTGCCGCGCGCCGATCTTCGTTCGCAGAAAATTCCTCTCGGCCCCGTCGCCGTTTTTGGGGCGAGCAATTTTCCGCTGGCTTTCTCTGTCGCTGGTGGCGACACAGCTTCCGCGCTCGCTGCGGGATGTCCTGTCGTGGCAAAGGCCCACCCATCCCACCTTGGGACTTCCGAGCTTGTTGGCCGCGTCATCCAGAAAGCCGTTGCCGATGCAGGACTCCCGCAAGGCGTCTTCTCGCTGCTGATCGACAACCAGCGGAACACCGTTGGCTCAGCTCTAGTGAAGCATCCGGCTATCCAGGCGGTCGGCTTCACCGGTTCACGCCGCGTCGGACGCATCCTCGTAGCGCTGGCAGCCGGACGTGAAGTTCCCATTCCCGTGTACGCCGAAATGAGCAGCACCAACCCGGTCTTCCTGCTGCCCGGGGCTCTCGCCAGCCGCGCCGCTACTATCGCGCAGGGACTCATCGACTCTGTCACGCTCGGCACCGGGCAGTTCTGCACGAAACCCGGTTTGGTCATAGGCGTCGCAGGCGAAGACTTCGATCGCTTTCGCTCCGCGGCACAGACCGCTGTTGGAGCCAAGTCTGCAACCACGATGCTGAACTCGGGCATCCATCGCGCTTATTGCCACGGCACGGAGAACTGGACTAATGACAGCGGCGTTCAGCCTCTGGCCTCTGGTGGCGAGTCCACCGCAGGTGCCACCTCAGGGCAGCCGAAGCTCTTCAGCACGACGGCTAAGTACTTCCTGCAATCGCCGCATCTTCTCGAGGAAGTGTTTGGCCCGGCGGCGCTGCTGATCGAATGTGCTGACTTCGCAGAGCTTTTTCGCGTCGCGGAACACATCGACGGCCAGCTAACCGCCACGCTCCACCTTGACGCGGCCGACACAGAGCTGGCGCGGGAGCTTCTCCCCATCCTCGAACGCAAAGCTGGACGCATCCTGGCCAATGGATTTCCTACCGGCGTCGAGGTGAGCTACGCGATGGTCCACGGCGGGCCGTCTCCCGCGACATCGGATCCGCGGGTTACCTCTGTTGGTGCGATGGCTATCGAGCGGTTTCTACGGCCCGTCTGTTACCAGGACATTCCGGCGTCGCTGCTTCCGGCGGCACTCCAGGACGGCAATCCGCTTCATCTCGCACGCCTGGTCGACGGCAAAATTCAGCAGCCATAGGCGCGAACCGAGGCTTTCTGCGTCTCGAAGAAGCATGCGCAAAATCGAACCTGCGCGAAACTTCTCTAAAGACAGAATCGTATCCAATATAGAACCCTCCTTTGACGTGGCTCGCCGTCTAACGCCATGGCCTCTGTAGGTCGTTCCGCTTGCCCAAAGCCCAGGAGTAGTCATGTCCAGTCCACGCAAACCTCTGTCGCGATTCCAGCGATGGGCCACCTTTTTCGCCGCCGCAACACTATGCTTCCTTGCACCAGCGGCCGTTCGCGCGCAGGCGCCCGCCACAGGCATCGTCCGCGGAACAGTAAGCGACCCCGACGCAGCGATCATCCCCGGGGCCGCCATCGTGCTCACGTCTTCCGATGGCAAGCTGACTAACGCGAAGTCTGGCAGCGATGGGACCTTTCGCGTTGCCGTACCCGCGGGAACGTATAACGTCACCATCACCATGACGGGCTTTGCGACGTACAACCGGCCTAACTTCAAGATCGCCGCCGGTCAGAGCGTCTCGCTGGATGCGAAATTGATCGTTGGCGACGAGACGACCACGATTAACGTTACGGGCGACGTTGCCAGCGTGGGCGTCGATTCCGACCAGAACGCCAGCTCCACCATCATCAAGGGCAAAGACCTCGAAGCGCTTTCGGACGATCCTGATGAGCTCGCCTCCGAACTTTCGGCTCTTGCAGGCCCATCGGCCGGCCCCAGCGGTGGACAGATTTATATTGACGGCTTCACCGGCGGACAACTGCCGCCCAAGTCGTCCATCCGCGAAATTCGCATCAACCAGAATCCGTTCTCGGCGCAGTACGACAAGCTCGGCTATGGCCGCATCGAAGTCTTCACCAAGCCCGGCACGGACAAGTTCCACGGCTCGGTCAGCACGCAGGGCAACACCAAGGGTCTCAACACCTCGAATCCGTTTCTCGGATCGACAGACGACCAGCCGGGTTACTACACATTTTTCCTGCTCGGCAATGTGACAGGGCCGCTGACCAAGACTTCGTCCTTCAGTGTTGGCGCATCGCGGCGAAACATCAACACCAACACCATCATCAATCCCACAGCCATCTACGCTGCTTCCGCTGGTTCTACCGTGCTCTGCAAGCCTCTGGACTTTACCTGCAACAGCTTTGCGTTTCCGGCGGCTTCGCGCGCTGTTCTGCAGCCACAGGTTCGCCAGGACATAAGCCCGCGTCTCGATTTCGCACTTGGCGCTTCTAACGTGCTCACCATCCGTTATCAGTACGAGGGTGGCAATCGTCAGAACGGTGGCATTGGAGGTATCTCCCTGCCTACCGCCGCTTCGAACTCCAGCAATAACGAAAACACGATCCAGATCTCCGATACGCAAACCATCAACGCCAAGATGGTGAACGAGACACGGTTCGAATACCAACGCGGCGCTGCAAAGTCGACGCCCATCTCCACTGCTCCCTCGATCTCAGTGCAGGGAGCATTCAGCGGAGGAGGCAGCGGCGGTCAGACCTCCTCGAGCGTCAATACGCATGTCGAAATCCAGAACTACACCTCCATTGCACTGGCGAAGAACTTCATTCGCTTCGGTGGACGTCTGCGCACTACCAGCGAGTCGCTTACTTCGACCGCCGGTTCGAACGGTGGCTTCACGTACACCTACCTGCTCGACCCCTGCACCGACCCCAGCCTGGATGGACAGAACGGCCACCCCGCTCGCCCTTCCGGCTGCGCGCCCGGCGTCACGAAGATCTGCGACCCGGCCAACACTACCTCCAGCACAACGTATTTCTCCTCCTATCAGTGCGGCCTGCCGAGCCAGTTCCGTTTGACGACGATCAACAAAGGCACTGTGCAGGCCCGCTCCACCGATGTTGGCCTCTACGTTGAAGACGACTGGAAGATCAAACCGAACCTCACCCTCAGCTACGGCCTGCGCTTTGAGACGCAGAACGAAATCCACAGCGGACACGACTTCGCGCCACGCCTCTCCGTCGCCTACGGCGTTCCGCGAGCCGGCGGCAAGCAGCCTATCACCGTGCTCCGTAGCGGCTTCGGCATCTTCTACGATCGCTTCGGTCTAGGCGATCTGCTAACGTTGCAGCAGCTCAGTTCGGCTCGGCCAGCGCAGACTCAGACCACCGTGCTCAATCCCGGCGTCTCCTGCCAGCCGAACGCCACTCCGCCCTTCACCTGCGGCAGCGGCGCAACCAGCCGATCCACGGTGTACGCCATGGCTCCAAACCTTCGCAGCGCGTACACCATGCAGGGAGCGGTCGGGCTCGACCAGCAGCTTGGGCGCATCGGAACGATCTCGCTCAACTACGTCGCGTCGCGCGGCAATCATCAGTTCCTCACGCGCCTTACGCCCTTAGGCAATGTTTACAACTACCTGCTCGACTCCGGCGGAGTCTTCAACCAGCAGCAGTTCTTCGTGAACGCCAACGTGCGCACCAAGGCCGTCACGCTCTTCGGCTTTTACTCGCTTGGCTTCGCCAACTCCAACACCAGCGGCTCAGGCTTCATCCCGACCAGCACCAACCCTCGCACCGACTACGGGCGTGCCCCCTTCAACACTCGCAGCTCTGCCGTGATCGGCGGCAACTACACGGCGCCGTTCAGAATCAGCGCGAGCCCTTTCATCACGGTGCGCTCCGGTGCGCCCTACAACATTCTCACCGGCACCGACGTCAACGGCGACACCGCCTTCAACGACCGGCCTGCGTTCGCTAACGGAACCTCCGCCGATTGCCGGACTGCAAGCACTTTCACCACTCCCGCGCCGGGATCTTCTTACACGGAAATTCCCATCAACTACTGCACCGGTCCCTCAGTCTTCGGCCTCAATCTGCGCCTTAGCCGCGCCTTCGGCTTCGGGCCAAAGCGCGCTCCGATAGCAATCCCCGACGCTCCGGGCAGGAACGGTGGCGGCGGCGAAGGTGGCGGACGCGCTGGACGTGCAGGCGGCGGTGCCGGTGGAGGCGGTGGAGGCGGTGGACGCGGCGGTGGCGGTGGCGGTGGCGGCATGATGGGCGGCGGACGTGGGGGTGGTGGAGCGAGCGCGTTCAACTCGGGTCGCCGCTACAACCTGAACCTCGGCGCCCAGGCGCAGAACCTGTTCAACATCGTG
>Ga0157374_10005289_pt1 | contig 10834 bp, 10 predicted proteins | sample M25metaG_FD_115308 | JGI IMG/M metagenome (GOLD analysis project Ga0157374, IMG submission 115308) | Miscanthus rhizosphere microbial communities from Kellogg Biological Station, Michigan, USA - M2-5 metaG | ecosystem: Host-associated > Plants > Roots > Rhizosphere > Soil | place: USA: Michigan... | reverse complement strand
TTATTCTGGTGAGTGGCTTTGGTCGATATCGAGATTTTGATAAACCGCATCGGAGGTGCCGCGATACCACGAGTCTTCGCTAATACGCTGCTGCGCAGGGAGCAAATCGATGAACTCATTCATTTCCGATTTAAGAAATGCCCAGCCACGCTGCAGATGTCGCAACAAGCTGTGGGATTTATATTGCGTAACTACACCGATGCGCCGTATGCCGGAGTTAAGGCAATTAGACAATGCGAAATCGATGATACGGAACTTACCTCCGAAATAAACAGCCGGCTTGGCGCGCCGATCTGTTAATTGCTTTAGCCGGCTGCCCCGGCCGCCGGCCAGCACTAAAGCGAAGGCGTATTTGACAAGTTGACTGCGATCTCTCATTTCATTCCTCTAATAATTAGTGGTCAGTCACGTTGAACTTGCACGTTCCCCTCGTCCGCGGGCGGGGAGAGCGAAGCGAGGGGGCGAAGCCAGTAGGGTGAAGGTGATTGCTTGAGTTACGGTGGTTAATTCATCACCCTTCATCGCTAATTCATCACCCTTCATCGCTATTCATCCCCCTCATCCCCTGCCCTTCTCCCGCCTGCGGGAGAAGGGAGTGCATACGAAAGTATTTTGCGAAAAGCAATAACCGAAACATACACATTCGACGTCACCGCCCATTGGTATTTGCCACCCTTTCAACGAATAATACCTAAGCAAATTCCGGGCCCAACAAAAAAATGTCCTCTCGATTTATCGTCGTTCAACAGCTGGGGCCTTTCTCAAGCGTTCATTCGCAGCCGAATGTGGAGATTCGTTTAAAGATCACGAAATCCTTCGCCAATTCGTGAGCAGGTAAAACATTTCTGAGGTAGCCAGTCGGGCAATCCAGGAATTTGAAAAGAATAGAATGCTATACTCGATTATCTTTTTTTGCCCCAGTGCCCCGAACCTTGGTCGCTGCCACCATTCGCTATCCCGCCGCCACAGCAAAACTACGTGCCCTTCTCGATCGCCACGGCGTAGCGATCATAACGGTATTGCTGCTGATTTTGCTCGCCTGGTTGTTGGCCAAATGGACTTGGCTCTTTTTGCAACAGAGAGAAGTCATTAATCCTTCGGCGCCGATTGCTCAAATAGATATCAATGCCGCTACGGAACGCGTGGTTGGCGCCCATCCATTCGGCGTCGCCGGAGAGCGAGCCGCGACGGAAGAAGCGCAGGTTTCCACATTGAATCTACGTCTGAAAGGCGTATTCGCCTTTACCCTGGATTCGCCCGCCTTTGCAATTATCAACACAGGCGCGAAAAATGATGAAGCATTCAAAGTCGGCGATGAAATCGTGCCGGGCGTTGTCCTGAACGAAGTCCAGCCCACCCACATATTAATCAAGCGCGGCGGTGCGCTGGAAAAAGTGAATCTTGAAGAACGGCCCGGCGGCAGCGGAGGCGCAGCTCCGCCTCCGATTCCGTCTCGCCCCCCAATAAGTGGCCGTCCTACTTCACCACTGCCACCGTCTAGCGGAAACTATAATTTGTCTCGTGGAGAAGTTAATGCGCAGATGCGCGATACCAAGCAAATGGCCAATCTAGGGCGAGTCGCTCCCAGCCCCGGCGGCGGCGTCATGATAGAAGACCTGCCGCCGAGCAGTCTCGCGGAGAAAATGGGTTTACAAATCGGCGATGTGATTCGCACCGTCAACGGCAACGCCGTTAATTCGCCGGCGGATTTAGCACGTCTTTATCAGCAGCTAGGACAGACCGCGCAGGTCCGAATCGAAGGTACGCGCGGCGGCCATCCGCTCAATCTTAACTATAACGTTCAGCAATAAATCAAATAACCTATGCCTCATTTACTTTCCGCACCAGCCACCCTTACGCAAAACCGATACTCGACATCGTTCGCGAGAACCTTGCTGATCTTGATTTTCGCCTGGGTGCTCATCGTTCAGCCGTCATTCGCTCAGCAACATCAAACCAAAGAAGAAAAAGAAACCGTCAGCCTCAATTTCGTTAATGCCGACATTCAATCGGTCATTAAAGCGGTCAGCATGATCACCGGTAAGAACTTCATCGTCGATCAGCGTGTCAACGGTACTGTGAATATTATTTCCAATGGTCCTATCGCCAAGGAGCTGGTCTATCCGACGCTGTTGTCCGCGCTTCGTCTACAAGGCTTCGCCGCAATCGAACAGAATGGTTTTGTAAAAATCCTTCCGGAAGCGGACGCCAAGTTGAATTACACGATCACCACCGATAAGCCGGTCAAAGGCGGCGGCGACAAAATCGTAACGCAGGTTTATCAGCTTCAGTACGAGAATGCAGCGCAATTGCTGCCGGTGCTGCGCCCGCTGATTAGTCCGAACAACGTAATCGCCGCCTATCCCGCGAACAACACGCTGGTGATTACCGATTACGCCGAAAATGTGCGCCGTATCAACCGCATCATTCAATCCATCGATCAACCCAGCCAAGGCGAAATCACCGATATCAAATTGCAATATGCTTCCGCAGTAGACGTCGCGCAGTTAGTCAGCCGATTAGTGCCTGAAGCCAGCCAACAGCAAAACGCTCCCGGCGCGACACCCAAAGTCATCGTCACTGTCGATCCGCGCAGCAATACCCTGTATATCCGCTCTGAAAATCCTTCTTTTTCGAATCGCATCAAAGCGCTGGTCATGGGAATGGATACGCCCACCGCCACGCCCGGCAATGTGCATGTGGTCTATTTGCGCAATGCCGAGGCAACCAAGGTTGCCGAAACCTTACGCGCCTTGCTTGGCGGCGGATCGGGGCCGACATCAATCGGCGCAACGAGCACGCCGACAGCATCGAACCCAGCCTTATCGGGCCTGCCGAATGCAACACAACCGACTTCGCCAACCAGCAACACTGCATCGGCAGCGCCGGTGGCAAGTACCATTCAGGCTTACGCTGCAACAAACTCCCTCGTCATTATCGCGCCGGACCATATGTACAATCAGTTGCGTTCGGTGATCGATAAATTGGATGCTCGCCGTGCTCAGGTTTTCGTCGAAGCGCTGATCGTCGAAGTCACGACCGATCTCGCCTCGGAATTCGGCATTCAGTGGCAAGATCTGACCGGCGCCACTCAAAACAATACCCAGGTTATCGGCGGCACCAATTTCGGCACTCGCGGCGGCGGGACGAATATCATCGATGTTTCACAAAATCTCGGCACTGTCGGACAAGGTCTGAACATCGGTGTGGTCCGCGGCAAAGTCACACTTCCCGGCATCGGCGAAGTGCTGAATCTGGGCGTGTTGGCCCGGGCGCTGGAAACAGACTCGAACGCGAACGTACTGTCTACGCCAAACATACTCACGCTCGACAACGAAGAGGCGAAGATCGTCGTCGGTAACAACGTTCCGTTCGTCACCGGCAGCTACACGCAGACAGCATCCACGACTACCGGTAGTGTCAATCCATTTCAGACGATCGAACGCAGAGACATCGGTATTCAGTTGAAGGTCAAACCGCAAGTGGCCGAAGGCGGCGCGGTGAAGATGCAATTGTTCCAAGAGGTTTCCGATGTTGATAACACCATCAACACCAATGGTGCCGGTCTCGCCACAACCAAGCGCTCGATCGAATCCACTATTCTGGTGGATGACGGACAAATCGTCGTCATCGGCGGGTTGATAAGGGATCGAATCGATAACGGCAAAACAGGCGTGCCCGGTCTCAGCAGCATCCCTGTATTAGGCGCCCTCTTTCGCACCGACAGCCGCCGCCATCAGAAAACCAACTTAATGGTATTTCTGCGCCCTTATATCTTGCGTGACGACAAAGCGGCCACCATCTTGACCGGCGAACGCTACGACTACATCCGCAACGAACAAGTCAAAACGCAGCCCGATCCGCACTTCATACTGCCGAACATGAATGCGCCGGTTTTGCCGGACCTGCCCACCGACAATAACGGCAGAAAATCCGCCACCCCGATTAACCCCAGCAATACGCCGAGCGAGACTCCACCGAGTAACACGCCGCCGAGCAATCCGCCCACAAGCAACCCGAGCTACCAGCCACCAGCTAATCAGCCATGAGCACTACCGAATCACATTTTTCTTCAGGACTTACGGGGCATGACGGTCCATTGCCTCATCCGGACCCTGAAGTTGTACGCATACTGCCCTACCACTTTGCCAAGAGCAAAGGCATCATCGCGGCTCGCTCTCTCGACAATGGTGTCGAAGTTTGGCTGAAGCCGGGCGTAACGGCAGCAACACTCGCCGAAGTTCGCCGCACCATCGGACGGCCATTACAACCCATCATTTTGCAAACGGCGACATTCGATGCTTGTCTCGCCCAGGTTTATACGCGAGAAGATAACGCCGCCGAAAAACTCATCGGCGATATGGGCGATGCGGTGGATTTGGCAACCTTGGCGCAAGAGCTGCCCGAGATCACCGATCTCTTGGAGACCGAAGACGATGCGCCGATCATTCGGCTAATCAACGCATTGCTGACCCAAGCATTGAAAGAAAAAGCGTCCGATATTCACATCGAAGTATTCGAAACGCGTTCATTGGTTCGTTTCCGTGTCGATGGCACTTTACGCGATGTCATCCAGCCGCCCCGCGCACTTCATGCTGCCATCGTATCGCGGGTAAAGGTTATGGCAAGCCTGGACATCGCGGAAAAGCGCTTACCTCAAGATGGCCGCATCACCTTACGCATCGCCGGTCGGGCGGTGGATGTGCGGGTTTCGACTTTGCCGACCGGTCACGGAGAGCGGGTCGTACTGCGTTTATTGGACAAGCAAGCAGGTATTCTCAATCTCGATAACCTGGGCATGAATCCACCTACGCGAGACAGTCTCGATCTATTGATTCATGAACCGCACGGCATCGTGCTCGTCACCGGGCCAACCGGTTCCGGTAAAACCACGACGCTTTACGCCGCGCTATCGCGCCTCGATGCCGATACCTTGAACATGATGACTGTGGAAGATCCGATCGAATACGATCTCGACGGCGTCGGCCAAACACAAGTCAACCCACGCATCGAAATGACCTTCGGCCGCGCACTGCGGGCGATACTCCGGCAAGACCCGGACGTGGTGATGATCGGCGAAATCCGCGACTTGGAAACGGCGCAAATCGCCGTGCAAGCATCGTTGACCGGCCACTTGGTTCTCGCAACGTTACACACTAACGATGCCGTCGGCGCCGTAACGCGGCTTACCGATATGGGCGTGGAGCCCTTCCTGCTCGCATCGAGTTTGCTCGGCGTGCTGGCCCAGCGATTAGTACGCAGACTATGCTCGGAATGCCGCAAGCCCTATACGCCCGATGCGGCGGAGCGAGCGGCATTGAACGGTGCCGAAGTCGCCCAGCTATATACGGCAGTTGGTTGCCCGGTTTGCAACTGGACCGGCTATCGCGGCCGAACGGGCATTTACGAATTGTTACTGGTAGACGACGACGTTCGTCATATGATTCACGATGTCGAAGCAGAACAACGCTTACGCGAATACGCCCGCAAACACGGCATGCGCTCAATGCGCGAAGATGCCCTGCGCTATGTTTGCAACGGCGAGACGACATTGGAAGAAGTATTGAGAGTGACCCGTTAATGCCTGCATCCCCTTTCCAAACACTAATAACATCGTAGAGCCTGTTATGAACTATATCGCGCTTGCGCAGCCGATTACCGAGCCCTTCCGCAGCGTTGCGGCTCGTTTGTTTGGAATAACCAAACCGCTCTTCTCTCGCCTTGCGCTGCACCCAATACAGTCTAAACGCAAGCACGATATAGTTCATAACAGGCTCTAAGCTCCATGGCCGGATTTAAGTATCAAGCCCTGGACGCCGAAGGCAAACTGAAAAAAGGCGTCATCGAATCCGACAGTGCTCGCCAAGTGCGCGCCAGCTTGCGGGACCAAGGACTTATTCCTGTCGAAGTCGATCAGCTTACCCAAGCCGCAACGGGCGCAGCGCCTAAACGCGTTCGCGCCAGGCTATCGGTCTCCGACTTATCGCTGCTCACTCGCCAGCTAGCAACGCTGCTGGGAGCCGGCCTCACCATCGAGCAAACCCTCAACGCCTTAATCGAGCAAGCGGAAACTCAACATCAGCGGCAAATCCTTGCCGGCGTGCGCGGCGAAGTATTGGCCGGTCAACCATTAGCTCGCGCCATGAGCCATTATCCGAGTGTGTTCCCCGATCTTTACCGCACACTCGTCGATGCCGGCGAACAATCCGGTCAGTTAGCGCCCGTTCTATTGAAATTGGCCGATTACACGGAAGAACGACAAGCCCTTCGGCAAAAAGTCGGCCTTGCCTTCGTCTATCCCGCCATCGTTACCTTGGTGGCCATCCTCGTTGTTACCGGACTGCTTACCTATGTGGTGCCGCAGGTGGTTCAGGTGTTCGAGCACACCAGTCAAGCGCTGCCGTTGTTAACGCGAGCCCTAATCGCCCTTTCCGGTTTTCTGCGCAAGTACGGCCTATATCTTCTCGCGCTTCTCGCCATCGCCACCTGGTTCGCTTATGGCGCATTGAAACAACCACCCGTCCGTGAAAAATTCGATCGCCTATTGCTGCGTTTACCTATCGTCGGCAAATTGACTCGCGGCCTGAACACCGCTCGGCTAGCAAGCACATTAGCGATTCTAGTAGGCAGCCGAGTGCCGCTATTGACCTCGCTCAAAGCCGGCGTCGGCGTCGTGACCAATATCCCCATGAAAAGCGCACTGGAGGAAACCCAACGCATGGTGCGCGAAGGGTCTTCCATGTCGCGCGCCCTCGGTAATCAGAAAATGTTTCCACCGATGATGGTGCATTTAATCGCCAGCGGCGAAGCCAGCGGACGTTTGCCCGATATGCTGGAAAGAGCGGCGGATGCGCAAACACGCGAAGTAGAAACACGCGTTGCGACTTTGGTCAGCCTGCTGGAACCGATATTGATTCTCACCATGGGCATAGTCGTGCTGGTCATTGTGCTGGCCATTCTGTTACCGATCATGGAACTGAACACATTGGTGAAATAAATACTTGTGCAAAAGTTTTCCAGCAAGGCGCGCCGACGCAGACAGTACAAAGTAGTACGGCAAGGCGGCGCAACGCCGCTGGAAGACTTTTGCACAAGTACTTAAGATTATTGCGCTCCTTGCCAGGGCAATATGCATTGGCTGCGCGACGCTTAGCAGAAGACGTATTCGGACTCAATGCATGCCCGAATATTTATAAAATGAGTTCTAGCTATAGGCCATTTAGCCTATTTACAGTCCTTGTGAGGCGTGGCTAAATGCGTTCCGACTAAAAAAATGGATTGTTTGAATCGCTCAGTGGCTTAAACCATCAAGCGTTCAGTATATATTCAGGTCAACTCATCGGAGATATCAACACAATGTCGAAAAAAAATTTGCTCTGGGGCAGCATGCTGGCCGCTCTGGCGCTAGCGTCCACCAGCACACAGGCTGACGGTATTCGCCCTGCCAAGAGCCATCCTGGACTAAGCGAATATACAGATCAACTGATCATTCGCCTCAAAGACGAACCGGTCACACAAAAGCGCCAAACCATGTCGGCCGCTCACGTAAAATCCCTCAGTCTTTCCGCCGGCATCGAGCTGAAAGCCATACGGCCTACCGGTGCCGCAGCCCAAGTGGTCAAGCTGCCGCGCGCCTTACCGATAGACGAAGTACAGCGCATCGCCGCAAAGCTTGCGCAAGACACCGGCGTCGTCTATGCCGAGCCTGACCGGCGCAAATACCCCCACCGCGTTCCGACCGATACGCGCTACAGCCAACAATGGTATTTATCCGAACCGACCGGCGGCATCAATGCCCAATCGGCTTGGGATGTCACTACCGGCTCCGCGTCCATCATCGTTGCGGTTATCGATACCGGCATCGTGCTGACCAACAGCGAACTGCAGGGGCGATTATTACCGGGGTTCGACTTCATCGGCTCCGATGACGGTGATCCCTCCAACCGGGCCAACGACAGCGGCACGATATTCGCCACAGCCAACGACGGCAACGGCAGAGACTCCGATCCGTCCGATCCGGGCGACTGGATCGACAATTCCGACTTGAACCATTACCCCTTCCAAGGCGTAGGCTGCACCGTCGAAGATAGCTCCTGGCACGGCACCCATGTAGCCGGCATTATCGGCGCGAATTCGGATAACGCCGCCGGCATCACGGGAATAGATTGGGCCGCAAGAATATTGCCTGTGCGAGTCCTAGGCAAATGCGGTGGCTACACCTCCGATATCGTCGACGGCATGCGCTGGGCTGCCGGCCTCGCCGTTAGCGGCGTAACAACCAACTCGAATCCGGCACAAATTTTAAACTTAAGCTTGGGCGGCCCTGGTAGTTGCAGCCATGCCGAGCAAAGCGCGATTACGGAAATTCTTTCCACCACCGCGGTGAAAGCTATTGTCACTTCCGCAGGCAATGAAGGCGGCGACGCGTCTCTCAACGCACCGGGTAATTGCGCCGGCGTAATCAACGTCGGGGCCACCGACCGCAGCGGCAATCAAACGTTCTACACTGACGTAGGCCCTGCGATTGCCATCAGTGCGCCCGGCGGCGTAATTACGACATCGCCGTCGGACACCGGCGCTAACGCCATTCTTTCGCTCTTCAACGATGGCTTCACAACGCCTACCACCGATGCGTTCGCCTTTTTCGCCGGCACCAGCGCGGCAGCACCGCAAGTTAGCGGCGCTATCGCCTTGATGCTTGCGGTAAAACCCGGCCTCACCACTGCCGACATACGAAGCATACTAACGACGACCGCCCGCGCATTTCCCTCAGGAAGCGCTTGCACGACCGCGACTTGCGGCGCCGGCATACTGGATGTCAGCGCAGCTGTGCATAAAGCGGTAATAACCACCCCTAGCACGAGCAGCAGTTCAGGCAGCAGCGGGAGCAGCAGCGATGACGGCGGCGGAGGCGGCGGTTGCACCATCGGCAATGGCACTAGCGATGCCGGTCTCATGTTGCTGATGCTGGCGGCGTTAGTCGGCTTAGGGCGCCGAAAACGATAGCTGTGCGGCAACACCAAGCATTCGGGGCGGCATTGCTGGCCGCCCCTTTGTTTTGGATCGGGTTATTTCTATGGAATAGCCAGCCGTATGATCTCGGTTGGCCAATTCGGAGCCCGGGGAACTTCCTCATGCTCGCATTGGTCTTTCCGGTACTGGAGGAATTAGCGTTTAGAGGTTTTCTGCAAAGTGCAGTGTATCGAACCAAGTGGGGACCACAAACACGGCTCGGTTTGAGCAATGCAAACATACTGACTAGCCTCGTCTTCGCCGGCATGCATCTATTGCAACATGCGCCCATATGGGCAGCGCTGACGTTTTTCCCTTCGTTGATATTCGGTTTTTTTCGTGACCGCTACGATAGTACGACACCTTCCATCGCGCTCCATATCTTCTACAATGCAGGTTATTTCTGGTTATTTGGACCGCCCGTTGCAAACTAGACTTCTTTTCATGGCAGGCGCTAATCGCTTTTAGCCCTAATACTCGCAATGAACATCTGATTCCCGGCTGCGATGCCCTATCCATGCTTTTTAGTTATTCTAACGGCGCGATCCATATCGGCGATTTCGGCATTCTGTATATTTCAGACGTTCTTTATATTTCATAAGCGTATGATCGTTGCTTATAACGACTTTCCAATTATTTAATTCATCCGACATTCATATTATGTTCATTTATAAACACCGCTCGCGTTTCATTAATCGAGCCTCCGGTTTTACCCTGATCGAAATCATGGTGGTTATCGTCATTCTCGGCATCTTAGCCGCGCTGGTTGTACCAAAAATCATGAGCCGCCCGGACGAAGCACGCATCGTGGCGGCAAAGCAAGACATCGCCTCTCTCGTTCAAGCATTAAAACTTTACAGGCTCGACAATCAAAACTATCCATCCACAGAACAAGGACTACAGGCTCTCGTGCAAAAACCGACGACACCTCCTATTCCTAATAATTGGAAAAGCGGCGGTTATCTCGATCGTCTGCCTAAAGACCCTTGGGGCAGCGATTATCAATACTTGAATCCTGGTCAGCGCAGCGAAATCGACGTATTCAGCTTAGGTGCTGACAATGCCGCCGGCGGGGAAGGCAATAACGCGGATATTTATAACTAAGCCAAGCGAATCATTACTACCGCATTCGTCCTAATGGGAGAAAAGGAAAACAAACATCGCGCCGTGCGTCTCTCGACGCGCGGCTTTACGCTGATTGAAATCTTGATAGTGCTTGTCATTATCGGCATCTCTGTCGCGCTCATCAGCGTAAATTTCCGCCGCGACTCCAAGGCGGAACTTCTCGATGAAACACGCCAGTTGGCCATGTTGCTGCAAGCGATCCGTACAGAAGCCATTTCTACGGGCAAGTCCTTGGCCTGGATCAGTGGCGAGTCCGGTTACGGCGTTTTTACCCGAGACGATAAACGTCGATGGACCGTGGTGGTCAAAGATCTGCGATTGAAGGATGACGCACTATCGCCGCAGGTTTCCATTGTCGATATGCAAATCGCCGGCGCTAAAGTTCCCATTACCACACCGCTGGTTTTTTCCTCATCGGGATTCGACGCGCCGTTTCAATTGGAACTCGCGAGCAACGAGGAACGCAGGTTCATCATCGGTGAATCAAGCGGAAATATTTGCGTGCCCACAAACCAAGAAAGCCGGCGGTGCAATGAACCGTAATGCCCATACCGTTCAACGCGGCTTTACTCTTCTGGAAGTGCTGATCGCCTTGGTTATCCTCGCAGTAGCGCTTGCCGCCGCGACACGCGCCTCGCAAATGGCGACCGACAGCACATTCACATTAAAGCAGCGGTTAATCGGCACCTGGATCGCG
>Ga0157374_10005288_pt1 | contig 10837 bp, 9 predicted proteins | sample M25metaG_FD_115308 | JGI IMG/M metagenome (GOLD analysis project Ga0157374, IMG submission 115308) | Miscanthus rhizosphere microbial communities from Kellogg Biological Station, Michigan, USA - M2-5 metaG | ecosystem: Host-associated > Plants > Roots > Rhizosphere > Soil | place: USA: Michigan... | reverse complement strand
ACTCGATCGTGGTTCGCAGCGCTTTAGGGAATGAGTAATTCGAAGGGAAACCGCAGCCTAGTCCCGGCTCCCAAGAGAGCTTTTATAGCTCAAAAGACCGCTTAAAGTGGGTTATCTTGGGTTGGCCGGAAGGCTAAATTGGTTGCGGGGGCTGGATTTGAACCAGCGACCTTTGGGTTATGAGCCCAACGAGCTACCGGGCTGCTCCACCCCGCACTCTTAGTCTAGCAATGCGCCATCCCCCGGTCAAATTCAGAGGAACAACCTCTTCCGAGCGTTCTCCACCAATCCTTTACACTGACTGCCCGACTTGGATATGGTCAGGCTGCGGTGCCAAACCTCGCCCACCCAATCGCTTAGGTCCTCTCTTCGTCTTGGCACAAGACAGAGGTTCCCCTTCAGCGCCATATTGTGCGAGCCAATCTCTACATAGGAGCCCATGATGTCCCTACTTTACATAGCAGTTCTGGCCATCATCGTCACAGTGCTCCTCTCGGTCGCGATCTATCGCGCCACTCGGGTAAAGACCAAAGCCGACTATCTTGTCGCCGGCCGCTCTCTTCCTGCGACGGTGCTCGTACTTACGTTGCTGACCTCATGGATCGGCGCAGGCTCCCTTTTTGCCGGTGCGGAAAACGCCTATAAAAATGGGTTCGCGGCTCTGTGGCAACCGGCTGGCGGATGGCTCGGCCTTTTATTGATTTACTTCATCGCCCCGCGCGCCCGTAAATTCGCCCAGTTCACGTTACCCGATCTCCTTGAAGCAAGGTACAACCAGACAGCTCGCGTTCTCGGGACACTCGCGATTCTTTTCGCCTACGTCGGAATCACCAGCTATCAATTTAAAGGGGGCGGCGATGTCCTCCATCTCATCTTTCCTGACTCGGTCACTTCTGAGCTCGGCACCTACATCATTGCCTTCTTCGTCATCCTCACAACCGCGCTCGCGGGCATGTCCTCAGTGGCTTATATGGACGTTGCCATCGGTTCGCTCGTCACGTGCATATGCATCGTTGCCGCACCCTACCTGCTTCACCAGGCAGGCGGCTGGCCAGGGCTGCATTCCTCCCTTCCCCCGCAATACTTCGAGTTGTTCGGAAACTATCGCCTCTCTCCTCAAGGCGTCTTGCAGTCACCAGCCATGGGCTTCATCCGCGCGCTCGAATTTCTCGTCCCTACCATGCTTCTCATGCTCGGCAACCAAGTGATGTATCAGAAGTTCTTTTCTGCCAGAAGCGAAAAGGACGCGCGCAACTCCGTCATCGGCTGGATCATTGGAACCCTTGTTCTGGAAACCCTCATCGTCGCCATCGCCGTTTTCGGTCGAGCACTGTATCCCACTGGCGAGGTCGCTCTACACCCGCGCGAAATCATTCCCTACACAGCCCGTCATGGGCTCCCGGCGCTTCTTGGCGCCATCCTGCTCGGCGCCGTTTTCGCCAAGGTCATCTCGACCGCGTCGAACTATCTGTTTTCCCCCGCGACCAACCTGGTCAACGACGTCTTCGTACGCTATATCTCACCGAATGCATCCAATAAACGCGTACTGATCATCTCGCGCCTCGCCGTCGTCCTTCTTGGTTGCTGGGCTCTATACCAGGCCATCTATGCCGAAAGCATTCTCCAGAAAATGCTTTGGGCTTACACCATCTATTCCGCTGCCCTTACTCCCGTCGTTCTCGCGGCGTTCTATTCCAAACGGGTAACCGCCTGGGGAGCGGTCGCGGCTATTGCCAGCGGAACCGTTGTCACTCTCGCGTGGGATCTCCCTGGAGCAAAAACTCTCTTTCCCCACATCATTGCCGACCGCGACGCCATCTTCCCCGCCCTTTTTGTCGCCATTGCCGCACTCATCATCGTCAGCTTGTTCACCCCGCCGCCCACTGAGTCTCAGCTATCGCAGGTAGCTGAATAGCAACCTCTTCCGGTCATTCAATGCGATACCGGCACCGTCGACTTGCCCTAGACTGATTACTTGAACAGCTTTGTAAAAACTCGCCCCTGCTGGGCCGAAATCTCTACACGTACGTTTGAGGATAACTGCCGTTTTCTGTCGAAACTCGCTGGCCCACATGCCGATCTCCTCGCCATCGTCAAGGCCAACGCCTACGGTCACTCCCTCGCACTTTGTGCCCCGGCGGCGGTTCACGCAGGAATCAATTGGCTCGGTGTCACCAGCGTCGAGGAAGGCATTGAGGCCCGTCGCCTATGTCCCGATGCGCGCATTCTTGTCATCAGCGGTGTCTACCCTAATCAGGGAAAAGACGTCGTTCGCAACAAGTTGACTGCCGTTGTTTGGGATTCATGGCAGTTCGATCTTCTAGAAGAAGCCGCGCGGTCTCTCGGGGTCCGATCCATTTCCGTTCACCTAGAAATCGATACCGGAATGAGTCGCCAGGGCGTACAACTCGAGAACCTTACTCCCCTGCTCACGCGCTTCCGCCGCGATTTCCCGCTCCGGTTCGAAGGAGTTATGACACACCTTTTCGCCGCCGACGAAGCGGATGGTCGCATCACCGAAGATCAGCTTTCCCGCTTGAATGACGCACTGATTACCATCAAGTCAACGGGCATCCATCCCGGCATCCTTAACGTGGGTAACTCTGCTGCTCTTCTAGCCGGTCAAGGAAGCACCATCGCAAAAATCGCTGCTCGTTTCGACATGAAGACACTCATGCGGCCCGGGCTTGCGCTCTACGGGCTTATTCCTGAATTTGATCCTCATTTTTCCTCGGCCGAGCCCATCTCTCTCGGTCAGGCCCGCGTCAACCTTCGACCAGCCCTAACCTGGAAGTCTCAAATTGTAACCGTCCATTCTGTTAGAAGAGGTGCGTCCGTTGGCTACAACGGAACGTTTGTTGCTACCGAGCCCATGCGCCTCGCTCTCATCGCCGCCGGATACGCCGACGTCCTCGATCGGAAGCTGGGCAATCGATTCTCACTCATTGTTCGCGGTCAGCGTGCTCCGATTGTCGGCCGCATCAGCATGGACCAGACCGTACTCGATGTGACGGAGATACCTGAGGTCTCGCCGGGAGATGAGGTCACTTTAATCGGCAAGCAAGGCGAAGAATCAATCTCAGCATTCGATCATGCGAGAGTGGCTGGCACCATCCCTTGGGAGATCCTCACCGGCATTGCACAACGCGTTCCCCGAGTACAGATCTAGCAATTGGCGACTGTGCCAATTGGGCTTCCCGCGCCGACAGGCTGCGCGATCTCCAGTTCTGCCGCGCCCGCCACAGACGCGATCATCGCATCCGTACCCATCGCCGAGTTCAGCAGCATATGGTAAAGACCCCGGGCACACCACTCCTGCTGGTAGAACTTCCGGATAACCGTTGCGCGCCGCTTGTCATGTTCCGCGAGTTTCTGCTCCGCGTGTTGCGCTTCCTTCGGGAATGCTTGCGCAAACCAGTCTCGTTTCGACTTCATAGTCGCATAGACAAATACATGGAAGCATCCCGGCTGGCACGCTAGTGCGCAGGCTGCGCCCCGGCCCACTAATACACAATTTCCGGATTTCGCTGCTTCCATGATCTCTTCCCGAATCAGCGTCAGCATTCTTTGCGAATCGAATACCTGGTCTTCTGACAGTCCGGTCATCTGATAAGCAGTGTCGTGCCAAAACACTTTCCCGTAGCGGTAGTACCAGGGATCAAGCCGCTCATCATATTTGGCTGCCAGTTCAGGCGTGACTCCCGCGCGCCGTGCAGCCGCGCACACCAGTTCAGAATCCAGCAACCTCCACCCCAGCCGATCCGCCAGATCGTGGGCAAACTCCCCGCCACGAGAACCATACTCCCGTTCAACCGTGATTACCCGGATCGGTGTCTGCCTCATAACCGTCTCTCCCGTGCCTGGAGCATATACCGAAAGATCACACGCCCGGCAAGTAGGTAGACTCGCGAAATCAGGCTTCAGTTGCATCTCATCACAGATACCTTGACTATCTACAATCGCCCTTGTAGATAATCTAGGCATGGGCAAACCAAGCGATCTCGTACAGGGAACCCTCGATCTCCTGATCCTGAAGACTTTACTTTTGGAGCCTCTGCACGGATGGGCTATCGCCAAGCGCATTCAACAGATTTCCGGCGAAGTTCTCCAAGTACAGCAGGGCTCCCTCTATCCTGCCCTCCACCGCCTCGAACAACAGGGTTGGATTAAGGCGAAATGGGCCGAAAGTGAAACCGGCCGCCAGGCAAAATTCTACGCGCTTACCACCGCCGGCCGCTCCCAGCTTGAAAAAGAAACCGCCAACTGGAACCGCCTCTCAGCGGCCATCAACCTCGTGGTCGGCGAGGCATGAAACCGCTGCAAGCCCTCAGAACTCAATAGGAGAATCTAATGCGTCTCTTCGCCCGAATTCGAATGGCTTTTCTTTCTCTTTTCCGGCTTGGTAACTCCTCCACGCACTTAGACGACGAGCTCCGATATCATCTTGAGCGCCAAATCGACGAAAACCTTTCTGCCGGCATGCCTGAGGAGCAGGCTCGCGCGGAAGCGCTTCGCAAGTTCGGGAACCCCGCTCTCCTTCGTGATCAAGCACGCGCTACCTGGACAGGGGCCTGGATTGACTCACTGCTTCGCGACGTTCGTTACGTCACACGGGCGCTTGTTCACGCGCCGGGGTTCACTCTGATCGCTGTATTCATCATCGCGCTCGGCATTGGCGCCAACATCGCTCTGTTCACGCTCGTTCATCGCGTCCTCCTCAATCCTCTCCCCTATCCTGAGCCCGACCGACTCGTCTCCATTTACGAGCACGAGACAAATGACATCGCTGGCCATGGTTACCTGCCCATTGATGCAGGAAGCTTTTCCGAATGGCAACGCGCCTCTCAAGGCGTTGCAGACATGGCCTTGGTTTCCCCCTTCCAGGGCTACAGCGTCTCGGCCGATGGAGGAAAGCTGCCCGAGAAAATCGAGGCCGGCATGTGCTCGTGGAATCTCTTTTCTCTACTCGGCGTCAATCCGGCTCTAGGCCGTATCTTCGGGCCCTCGGATGATTCGCCCACTTCCGAAGCCACCGTCATTCTCTCCGGTTCGTTCTGGCGGCGCCGCTACGCAGGCGATCCTTCCGTTCTCGGAAAGAAAATATGGTTGGACGCGAAACCCTACACGGTGATCGGCATCATGCCGGAGTCATTTGTCTACTCCGGCGCATTCGGTGGCAACACTGTTCAGGTTTGGACTCCGATCGCCCACGAATTCCCGCCGTCTTTAATGACCACCTTCGATGATCACGAAGCGATCGCCATTGCGCGGCTTCATCCCGGCACATCTCTTCAGGCGCTTGTAAGCCGGCTTCAGGCCGTCCAGAAGGAGATTAAAGCTGGACATCCCGGACCAGCAGTGCACAGCTCGGTCATCGGCCGTTCCATGCTCGACGACGCAGTCCAGGACTACAAAACTCCGCTGTACGCACTTCTTGCCGCCACCGGCTGCGTCCTCCTCATCGCGTCCATGAATGTTGCCAGCCTGCTGGTCGCCAGAAGCGCATCTCGTCGCAAGGAACTTGCGATTCGCGTTGCCCTTGGTGGCGGTTGGTTGCGGATTATGCGGGAGCGCATCCTCGAAAGCCTGCTTCTATCTATCGCGGGTGGCGCGATCGGTCTAGCCTTGGCCGGCGCTGCGATCCAGTGGCTTGTGAAGACACGTCACGATATGAATCGCATTGAAGCCATTCACATTGGGGCTCTGGAGCTTGCCTTTGTTGTTGTTGCCATAGTCGTAACTGCGCTATTTGCTGGCCTCATCAGCGCCTTTAGTTCAAAGTTCAAGGATGTGCTCGGGGGACTTCAGGACTCGTCGCGAACTCTGTCGAGTAGCCGCGCTCGCGCCGGCCTTCGCCGCACGCTTCTCGTTCTTGAGGTATCTCTGACAGTAGTACTCCTCGTCGGAGCGGGACTGCTCCTCAAGAGTTATCAGCGTCTGCGTTCAACCGATCTCGGCGTGCCAGTCGACAATGTCCTCACCCTGCATTTCGGACTTCCCGCAGCACGCTACAAAACCGCGGTCCAGCGTGTTGCCTTCTTTGAAAGTGTACTGTCGCAGGTGCGCGCTCTCCCGGGTGTACAGTCCGCGGGCTTGGTCAGTGCCGCTCCCGGTCAGGGCTATGGTGGAGACGACCTTGTCACCGTCGTTGAACACCCTCCGCTTCCCAAAGGAACCGGACTCGATCTGCAGATCCGGGGGGCTGACCCGGACTATTTCGCCGCCATCCATCTCCCCGTCATCCGCGGCCGTATCTTTACATCGGACGAGCGCTTGGATCGCGCGAACGTCGTTGTTCTCAGTCAGAAGGCAGCTGAACTGTGCTTTCCCGGAGAAGATCCCATCGGAAAACATATCAAGGTGACAGTTGATGGCAAGGTCGGCGAAGTCATTGGTGTAGTTGGCGACACTCGCTGGAACATCACGGAACCTCCCATGCCGCAGATGTACTGGCCTGTCTTCGGCAATGACTGGGTCAACGTCGCGCTCATCGTGCGCTCGCCTGCGAATGTCGCCGCGTTCGCCATGCCAATACAGAAGATCATCGGCGGCCTTGATCCCGACCTTCCGGTCTCCGGGGTTGGAACCCTTCGCGAATCGATTGCCAAGTCAACGATCGACTCGCAGTTTGATTCGCTCCTCGTCCTCGCCTTCGCAGTCATTGCTCTTGTGCTCGCCGCAGCTGGACTATACGGAGTTCTCACGTATCTCGTCACCCAGCGCACATCTGAAATTGGGATTCGGATCGCGCTCGGCGCTCGCCGGCAGCAGCTCCTGGGCACCGTCCTCCTTGACGGTCTCCGTCCCGCCCTTTTCGGTTTGCTTCTTGGTCTCGCTGCGAGTGCTGCGACGGTGCGTCTGATCCATTCAATGCTCTATCAGACCGAGCCCTTTGATCCGGTAGTCTTCACGGCCGTCGCCTCACTGCTCCTCGCCGTCGCAACTCTCGCCTGCATGCTTCCCGCATGGCGCGCCTCCCGCCTTGATCCTATGCAATCTCTCCGCACCCAATGACGGGATCCACATTTTCGCATTAGAAATGCAAAGAGGTGCGGACATCGTCCGCACCTCTTTGCTTGTTACTCGCTCTTCCAGCTTCTGCCGTTACTGCGTCACCGGCGGCGCAACAGGAGTTTTAGGCGCCTTCAAATGCGGCGCATTCGGAGCAACCGGTATCGAAGCCGCAGCCGGCGGCTCAGGAGGTGCTTCCTCGCCGCGCTTGATGTGGATATCTCCATTCTCCGCCATCAGCGTCACCTTCGGCCCACCCGCACCGATAGTCCCGCTCACCGTCTTGCTTTCATCCCCGCTGATTGCTAGGGGGAAATCCGATACCACGTCGCCATTGCGGGTATTGCCCGTCAGCGTAGCACGCGCGTTCGGCGGAAGCCGTAATTCCACATCGCCTTTACGATTCTTCGCCTCTATCGTGTAGCTCCCCGCAGGCTCCACTGCAATTCGGCCATCGCGATCCTCGACGTAGATGTCGCCAAAAACCTGGTTCAGATCAACATCCTTCGAGTGCGTAACGACCCGCACCTGTCCCTTGGATTGCGTGACTCGCAGATTGTCCGAGTTCAGGGTCAGATCACCCGGCAGCGACGCCACTTCCATCTCTGTCACTGAAGTGTGGACGTGCACAGGACCGTTCACATTCTCCATGTGTACATCGCCGAAGAGTTCTCCGTTGATCGAAACCTTGCCCGTAACTTCAGACAATGTCAGATCGTTGCAATTTCCCTCTGCGGTGATGTCACCACTCACTTGGTGGGCCGAAAAGTCTCCCCGATCATTGGAGAAATGTACCTGCACGGAACCTTTAATTACGCTCAGGTGCACATCGCCATGGCTCGAATTGATATTGACTCCGCCGTTGAGATTGGCCGCCGTCACATCTCCATGCCCGGAATGTACGCTCACTTGTGCCGACTTCGGAACCGTGACTGTCAGGTTCATCCGGCCATTGTTGTTCGCATCGGACTTAACCAGCACGGCGCTTCCACTTACCGTGACATGCGCCTGTTCAGCTTCAAATATCTTCTTCGCTTCTTCGTCGGAACCGGCGAATGCAACTTCGTGGGCCTGCACTTCGATGTTCGCCGAATCACTTGAAGTCACGCTGACATCCCCGCGGGGATTCTCTATTTGCACCGTTGCGTTTTCCGGAATCTGCACGTTCATCACTTGCTGGTCAAGATCATGCTGCGGCAGTCCGAACATGTTAAAGAAGTCGTCGTGATCACCCCAGTCGCCCCGCCAGTTTCCCCAATGTCCGCGTGTCCATCCTGACGCCGCGAATCCCACAATCGCCAGAAGAATCAGCACGCCGACAAACCCGGTGCCTCGGCGTACGGGTGTATCGCGCCGGATATCAAGAGCCCATTCCGCCAGCATCGCGAGCCCTGCGGCGATCAGCATCAGCGGCCACCATCTGCCGTACCATGCCCAGAAACTTGAAGAGCTGATTCGACCCGCATAGATCAGCAGCCATACGATGCCAATCGCAACCAGGATCAGCGGTCCAACAACAGAAGGAACCCGCGGTCCATATGCATGCTGGTAATTCGCCTTATACGCATGCTGCTGAGCCTTCCACGCATCCCGTTGTGCCCGCCATGCTACTCGCTGCTGTTCACGGTAGACCCGCCACTGAGTGCGGGGATCGTAGCCGCCCGGTGGAACATTTGGTGGAGGAACGCTGCTCATGACTGCCCTCCCTCGGGACCCCTGGTGTAGTCCTGCGTAACGGGAACAACGCTGGTACTGGATTGCGGCTGGGCAACCCCCGCCGCCGGAGCAGCCCCATAGGGATAAGGTGAGCCCGCGTAGGGAACCTCGTCTCCTGCAGCTGCCAGCGCGGCACGCTCGGCCAGTTTCAAGACTCCGATCAGGATCAGAAGCAGCGGAAAGAACAGGCTCCAGAACTCCACGAGACCAGACTCATGCAGCAACGCAATGATCCCCAGCAGCACCAGAATTGCCGGCCCTCGTAAACGTCGAATCAAGATGTAGCGGTTCATTGCGCGCCTCCCTGAGTTCCCGGCCCTTGTGGCGGTACCTGCGGTGTATCCCCAATTCGCCGGATCACAAGCCAGACACCGATAGCGATGAAGATCAGCGGCCACAGAATGTGGATGACCCTCTCGGCAAGAAACCCGAGCTGATTCATGAGCAGCAACAAGCCAAACCCAATCAGGATCAATGCTCCAATAGGCTCCTTCCGCTTCCAAAACACCGGAGGAACCGGAGGCGGCGGGGGCACAGCGGGATCAACAAATCCTGACTGCGGTGGCGCTGCGTACGAAGCTTGATACTGCGTGTACGGCACCTGCTGGTACGCACCCGGTCCCCGCGCGCCAGCACTTCCAGTTGGCGGCGGATTCATCGGGCCGCCCTGCTGACCCGGCATGCCCCTATGTTGTGGCCCACCCAGGTTCAACCAGTTGCCCACCTCGTTCAGCCCAAGTGGGTCGGGTAGCGGCTGTCCATCACGGATTGCCTTCGCCGTGTGAAAGGCCTCAAAAGACTGGTAAAGCACCCACGCCGGAATAAATAGGCCGAATAACCCGTAGTGCGTCGTGATGCTGATGATCACTACAAATATGACAACGTGAATCAGACCCTTGAAGTACTGCGCGTTGTACATCGCGCCGACACCCGGAATGATTCCAAGCACAGCTGCCACAGAGGGATTCGGTCCGCTCGCCTGCGCGACAAATGGCTGCTGCATGCTCTGCCAGGCCATGACGCACGGCTCACAGAGAATCTGCCCGTTTCCGGCATTGCGGACACACGTCGCACAGAGCGGTTTCCCGCAATTCTGGCAATACGCGGTCGCTGCCACCCCTTGATGATTTACGCAGTCCATACTGTGCTCCCTTCCCGTACTGCCATGTCGTAACCGGGTTGCAAAGAGCAGCCGCCGGAATGCGCGGACTGAGTTCCCAAGCCACCAGGTTCAGTGGCCGGGGTAAGTTGCCGGTCGTGAAGCGTAACGGAAGTTTCCAGATAATCCGAGTCCCTCAATGCTGGCGCCCCGCTCTGCTGGGGTGGATCGACGCGGGACCCGCCGTCTTTCCGATTTGGGTTTTGCTTTGACTCTCCGGGTGCGGGCTGAGTCTGATTCTGCTGCTGCAATTGACTGTTGCGCCGCATTTCCTTCACGCGCGATTCAACCTCGTACACGAGCCGCAGATGATCGTAGTAGCGGATGATCGGCGTCGACGCCATTGTCAGTCGCCGCTCCATGAACGAACGAACTGCGCTCGGCCGAAGATTCGACAGCCGGAAATCTGTCAAACGCACGCCCGTCATGTTCAGTGTCAACGCGATTGAGAAGAACGCCATCGCTGCAGTCATCAACAGCCGCGGCTCAGCAAACCGACGGATCCGGCCCATCATTCCCGGCTTCTGCCAGGCCGGAACCGGCATGGTGACCACGTTGCCCGCCGTGGCCAGCTTGTACTCGGATGTGTGTCCCGGCCCGGTCTGCGCGAGGATCTTATCCAGGAGACCCTCCGGGACCTCTGGTTCCGGGCTTAGAAACTCCAGCCACTCCCGCCCCTGTCGCGCCTCTTCAAACAGAGCGGTGCATGCAGAGCAGGTGGCCATGTGAGATGAGAACGTCGCTTCGTCCTCCGGCTGCAGCAGCCCGTCCAGCGCATCCGCCAGTAGGGTTTCCCACTGCCCGCAGGCTGGAGAATTCGGAATGTTCCCGCGGTCTGCCATCACATCACCTCCCGCTTACTACGTTCCAGAAGCCTCGCTAGTTCCGCGCGGCCTCTGCTGATGCGGGATTTGACCGTCCCTTCCGGTATGCCCAGCACCTGGGCGATTT
>Ga0157374_10005287_pt1 | contig 10837 bp, 6 predicted proteins | sample M25metaG_FD_115308 | JGI IMG/M metagenome (GOLD analysis project Ga0157374, IMG submission 115308) | Miscanthus rhizosphere microbial communities from Kellogg Biological Station, Michigan, USA - M2-5 metaG | ecosystem: Host-associated > Plants > Roots > Rhizosphere > Soil | place: USA: Michigan... | reverse complement strand
TCTCTTGCCCTGCGGCTTGTCCTGCCGCTGTGGGCGGAATGGACGCGCACCCGGACGTTGTTCGAAGGAGCGTCGGTTGGGCCGTTCCGGTGCCCCGGTCGTCTGGCCGTCAAAGTTCTCGTCCGCGGGACGAATCTCCAGACGCTTCTTCACGGGGAAATGATCGGAATCGGAGGGGTGCTTTTCCGCAAAGCGCTGGGGCCTTGGCGAGTCCGTCTTTTTTCCTGAGAAGCTGCCTGATGGCCGGTCAAATGAGCCACGATCACGACGCTGAAATTGCCCGGGGCGCTGCGGAGGACGGCCTGCTCCCGCCTCGCGTTCGAAACGGGGCGGCCGAGATGTACGCTCGGGCTTGTCGCTCCATGTAGACTGCGGGGCGGGTTTGGGGCTACGGCCGCGGGGCTGATCACTCGCAAAGCGACCACGATTTTCACGAGGTCCACCGCCGTACGGACGGTCGCGGTTTTCGCTGCGCGGAGGACGTTGCGAACGATCCTCCTGGGAGCGGGGATTGGGACGGTCGGTGGGGCGGAATTCGCGACGTGGACCGGCGCGGAACTGGTCGCGTCCGGGACGGCGAGTCTGATTGGAGTCAGGGCTCTGCACGAAGCCCGGTTGATCCCTGCGGAAGGGGCGTTCTGGTCTCCCGACCGAATCTCCGGCCTTTCTGGAATCAGGTCGACGTTCATTCCATCGGGGCTTGGACGTGGGACGTTCTGAGCGCTGAGGGAACTCGCGCTTGCGAGGCTCGCGTGGTTTTGGTTTGCGGTATTTGCCCTCGGCGGTTTTGCGGAGGTTTTCGATCTCTTCGGGCTCAAGTTCACGAGTCTTGCCCGGTTCGAGATCGAGAACGAGCGGGCCGTATCCCACGCGCCGGATTTTCTCCACGTGGTGGCCGATTTCTTCGAACATTTTGCGGAGTTCTCGGTTGCGGCCTTCGATGAGAACAACTTCGTACCAAGGATTGTCGACAGGGCGCGAGGGCCCGCGCTTGCCACTGGGCTTGCCGGGGCGGAAGGGGCGAATCTCAGCCGGCGCGGTGTGGACTCGACTCGAGCCGGGCTTTTCCTTATCAATTGGGACCCCCTCGCGAAGGCGATCCAAGTCAGCTTCGCTGGGTTGGCCGCTAACTTTGACGAGATAGGTCTTTTCGACTCCGGAGGCAGCTCGGGTGAGCTTGTTGGCGAGTTCGCCATCGTTGGTGACAAGGAGGAGCCCTTCGCTAAGGTAGTCGAGACGGCCCACTGGGTAAAGGCGCTCACGAGTCTTGGAGAAGAATTCCATGATGGTAGGGCGGCCCTCGGGATCGCTGACCGTGGTGACGTAACCCTTTGGCTTGTTGAGCATGAAGTAGCGATGGCGCTCAGTGCCCTGAAGGAGCTTGCCGTCTACGCGGATGTGGTCGCGAGCCGAGTCGGCCTTACTGCCGAGCTCTATGATGACTTTTCCGTTGACCTGGACGCGGCCCGCCGTGATGAGTTCTTCGGCATGGCGTCGGCTGGCGATTCCAGATTGCGCGAGAATCTTCTGGAGTCGTTCGAGCTTGGCGGGAGGTGCGGGCTGCGGGTCTTCTTCTGAATCTTTTGAGGACGCGAAATCGGATTCAGGGAGTTCGTCGGCGGCTTGCTCGAAGGTGTCACTCGCAGCAGCTGCGGTTTCGGCTTCCGCCTCAATCACAGCATCCGACTCTATTCCAGTCTTGAGGGGATCATCGAGCTCGGGGCGATCGGAATCAGGCTGGTCCCGTTTGTGTTTGTTGTCGGTCATGGGGAGATCTCGGTTCTGCCTGCTTTGGCTTCGGCGAGGCGCGGCCGTGTACAGAAATCCGGCCTATTGGGCCGACTCTGTCTTGGAGTTGGATTCGGTTGCTGGTTCCGAGGTCGACGCGGAGATCTTGACCTCTTGAAGCGGATCGTTGTCTAAATCCTCGGAGGCGTTCTCGTCGAGCTCAGGGCCGTTGTCGCCCTCGGCATCGTAGGCCTCGGCGGCTTCAGGATCGGTGATAGGCGTCGGTTCTGCTTCCTCAAGTTCGCTGGCCATTTTCTCGAATTCGTCCATCGAGGGGAGTTCGTTAACGTCCTTGAGCCCGAAGCGCATCAGGAATTCTTTGGTCGTTTTGTAGAGGATGGGCCGGCCGATGACTTGTTTGCGTCCAGCGGTAGTGATGAGCTTGCGTGCGAGGAGCGAGCCGAAGACACCGGAGGAGTCGACGCCGCGGATCTCGTTTACCTCGGGGGCCGTGACCGGCTGTTTATAAGCAATAACGGCGAGGGTCTCCAAAGCTGGGAGGGATAGTTTCAGCGGAGGCTTGAGGCTCTTGATAAACAAGCGGACGGCATCGTGGCATTCGGGCTTGGTGGCCATACGATATCCGCCGGCGATTTCGCGAATCTCGATGCCTCGGTCGTCGTTGGCATAGTCTGCGATGAGCTCGTCGATAAGTTGACGCAGAATTGCCTTGATGTCGCGATCGCGCTGGCGGGCGATCCGCTTGGCTTCGGCTTCTGGGTCGACGGGAGCGCCGTCCGGGGATTGGGGCTCGATGAATTCGTTGGGGGCGGGAGCTTCTGAGGTTCCACGATCCTCCGTTTGCGACGCGGCGGCCTCATCGATCTCGTCGTGGGAGTGAACCTGTGCGCCGGAGGTGGGTTCGAGAGCAGATTCGGTCACGGGAAGCACGGCAAAGCCCGGTTGTTCGAGGAGAGCGCCGTCTTCGGTTCGGAGGCCGATATACTCGGTGCCCCCGACAGCGGGTTGCGAAGGATCAACGGCAATGGCGGCAGCATCGGCTGCTGCCTTCTGGGCGGCATCGGCTTCCTGAGCGGATTTCCACTCGAGCGCTTCGGCGCCGAAAAGGGTTGCGAGCTGAGGGAGCGTAACCGGCTCCTCAGAGGCGTAAATGACAGCTTCCAGCTTGGATTTCAGGCTCATACAGCAATCAGTACCTTCTGTATGGTACTGGACGGGGCGGTGGGTCTTCAGACGCAGTAAAGGAAAAGGGCGTCCATTCCCGCGGACGCCCTGATGGAAAGCGAACCAAGGCCAAGTAGCTATGCGAACTGGCGGAAGACCCAGAACAGAGTTCCAGAAAGTAGCGCCGCAACGGGTAGGGTGAAGACCCATGCGGCAGCAATGTTGCGAAGCGTGGACATCTGAAGGCCGCTGTGATTCGCCGCCATAGTTCCAGCGACCCCTGAGCTGAGGACGTGGGTGGTGCTGACGGGAAGGCCGAAATTGTCGGCAGCCGAGATGGTTGCCATGGCGACGAGTTCGGCACAGGCGCCCTGAGCGTAGGTAAGGTGCTCTTTGCCAATCTTTTCGCCTACGGTGACGACGATGCGTTTCCAACCGACCATGGTTCCGCAGCCAAGTGCGAGGGCAACAGCAACTTTGACCCAGCCTGGGATGAACTTAGTAGCTTTGTCTATTTTCGTCTTGTAGGCGGCAAGAGCTGTATTCTCCTGCGCCGTGAAGGCAGGATTGTGGTTTTTCTGCATCAGGCGGATGGCCTCGCTGACGACGTACATGTCGTTGCGGACGTTGGTCTGCTCTCTGGCAGGAACGGATTTGAATTCCTTGTAGAGCGCGACTTCGTGGCTGAGGTCCTGCACGAGTTCGCGAAGGGCGATCATCGTATCCGGCTGGAGCTGTTTGGTGCGTATGTAGTCGGTGACAGTAGCCCTCGCGTCGGGGCCAAGAATTCCCTTCGAATCGGCGTGGGCGTTAAATATCTGACCTGCATTGGCCGAGGCGACAACGAACTGCTGCACGTCTTGCAGAGTGACTGCGTGATTGAGTGCGTATGCGGTAGGAACAGTGCCGATGAGGATGAGCATGATAAGACCCATCCCTTTCTGGCCGTCGTTGGAGCCATGAGAAAAGCTGACGCCGGAGCAGGTGAGGACGAGCAGCCCACGAATGGGCCACGGCGGAGGGGTATTGTCTTTGGGTGCCTGGTATAGAGCCGGGTACTTGATGAGGGCCTTGGCGAGGAGCATGAGGAGCGCTGCTGCTGTGAACCCGATGATGGGCGAGATGAGGAGAACTTTGAATACCTTGGTGGCCTGCTCCCAATCGACACCTGAGGTATTGGAATGGGCGTTCATGAGTTGGTTGGCTAGGCCGACGCCAATAATGGATCCGACCATGGTGTGCGAACTCGAGGCCGGAAGGCCGAAGTACCAGGTGCCGAGATTCCACAGGATGGCGGCGATGAGTAGGGCAAAGACCATTGCGTATCCCGCGCCGGAGCTGACCTGTAGGATGAGTTCGACCGGAAGCAGGGTGATGACGCTGAAGGCGACTGCGCCGGAGGAGACGAGGACTCCGGCGAGATTGCAGAGGCCGGACCAGACGACGGCGATGTTCGGATCAAGCGAGTGGGTATAGATAACCGTGGCAACGGCGTTAGCGGTGTCGTGGAAGCCGTTTACGAACTCGAAGCCCAGGGCAATGAGAAGTGCGACGCCTAGTAGGACGTAGGGCCACCAACTGACGACGGTGACGTTGCCCATGTCGCCGGCGATGTGCACCCCGACATAAACCAGCCCGCCGAGAAGAGCGGTGATGACAAGAGCGCCGGTGACCCAGCTGGGGAAGGCGTGCTTTTTGCGGTCGAGTAGAGAGCCCCCGAGTGGCGGGGAGACGGCGGTTGTTGCCAGATCGGCCATGTTAAGACTCCGGTTGCTGGAGTGGATTTGGTCTGGCGGAGGCGCGGCGCCTGACGCAGCAAGGAATATCCGACGGATGTGAAGGCCGGATGAAGGCTGTGTGAATTTGCGGGAGTAGCAGGGGATGAAGCGGCCGCGCATCGAGCGCGGCCGTTCATCAAGCAAAGAGAATGTTGATCAGATCAGGCGAAAGAGGAAGTAGAGCGATCCGGAGAGAAGCGCAGCGGCTGGAAGCGTGAAGACCCAACCGGCAGCTATATTGCGGATCGTTGCGAAACGAAGTCCGCTTCCGTTGGCGGCCATGGTGCCGGCCACACCTGAACTGAGGATATGCGTAGTACTGACCGGCAGACCAAACTTATCCGCAGCGAAAATTGTGCCCATCGCTATAAGTCCGGCACTCGCGCCTTGTGCGTAAGTCAGATGGTCCTTGCCGATACGTTCACCAACGGTGACGACGATGCGTTTCCAGCCGACCATGGTTCCAAGCCCGAGAGCCAGAGCAACCGCAACTTTAACCCACGTAGGGATGAACTTGGTGGCGTTGTCGGCCTTGGTCTTATAGCTCTCGAGAGATTTACGTTCCTCGTCTGTGAAGGTGGGGTTCTTGTCCTTCATCATGAGCCTGAGCGCTTCGCTGGCTACGTACATATTGTTGCGAACGTTGGCTTGTTCTTTGGGAGGAACTGACTTGTACTGCTTGTAAAGAGCGATCTCGCGAGTTGTCTGGTCGATCAACTTGCGAAGAGCGAGAATGGTGTTCGGCTGAAGCTGCTTTGTCCGTATGTAGTCGGTGACAGTCTGGCGCGGGTCACCTGTGAGGACAGCAGCCGGTTCGACACGTTTTTCGAGAATCTGCCCTGCGTTCTCCGAGGCGACGATGTAGCTCTGAACCTGGGCTGGGCTGATGGCGTGATTCAGCGCGTAGGCTGTCGGGACGGTACCGATAAGGATGAGCATGATGAGGCCCATGCCCTTCTGGCCGTCGTTCGATCCGTGGAAGAAGCTTACGCCCGTACATGTTCCGATCATGAGTGCCCGGATCGGGAAGGGCGGGGGAGTATTGTCTTTGGGCGCTTCGTAGAGCTCAGGGTACTTTGCGACCTGCTTAGCGATCAGGATGAGCATTCCAGCGAAAACGAACCCTATGAGCGGGGAGACAAGCAACGCCTTCAGAACCTTTATGCATTGGTCCCAATCGACGCCCGAGGTTCCGGTGTGGGGCATGAGCAACTGATTGGCGATGCCTACCCCGATGATGGAGCCCACCATCGTATGCGAACTCGATGCGGGGAGGCCCAGCCACCATGTGCCGAGATTCCACAGAATCGCGGCAATGAGCAGAGCGAAGACCATAGAGAAGCCAGCGCCTGAGCTTACCTGCAGGATTAGCTCAACGGGGAGGAGGGTAATGACGGCGAAAGCGACGGTGCCCGAGGAGAGGAGGACGCCTGCAAGATTGCAGATGCCAGACCAGACGACGGCGATATTGGGTTCGAGCGAATGGGTGTAGATGACAGTCGCAACGGCGTTGGCGGTGTCATGGAAGCCGTTGACGAATTCAAAGCCTAACGCGATCAAAAGGGCCATGCCCAGCATCAAGTAGGGCGCGTAGCTGGTGATCGAGGCCGCGTTGAGGTCATGAGCGACGTGGAAGACGATATAGATCACGCCCGCGGCAACAGCGGAAAGAAATGCGAGAATGCCCCTCTTGCTCGGCCGATGCTTAATCTTGCGGTCGAGTAGCGAGGGACGTGGAAGTGCTGTTGCGGTTGTGGCCGCCATCAGATCTCTCCCGTCACGGTGGGCAGCGACTCGGGGCGTTGCGCGGGGAGTGACAACGCGGAGTCTGTATGAAATTTCTTGGAAAAATGGGGATGGAACGATCTGGGATCGCAGCAGGAGGGACAATCAAAAAAGGATTGCATAAAACCCCAACAACTGAATTCACGCCACAGTTGTTTGATGCGCGGTTTCTTCTCCGAGGCACCGCACGACTGATTCTACATGAGATATCGAGCGTGGATCTGTATCGTATGAGGGCCGAATTGAATTCGGACTCATACTAAGTTCATGTACATCATTGGTTTAAGCGGACATTAAAATCCTGTTAATTGGCTGGATCGCATGGTCGAATTGCACTGAATCTGTAGCCGTGGGTGCTTGATCCCGAAAATACTCGCTTTTTGCCGAAATGGGGCATTTTTCGCGGGGATGAATGTGCAACAAAAAGGTTGCGGGACGTTTCGACAAGATGCGAGCCTAGATTTGCGCAACTAAAAGGTAGCGCTTTGATGAGCGCGACTTTCAAGGAAGGCAGCTATCGCCACTCATCGGTCGCCGTGGCGATGCCTTCGTTTACGACAGCGTCGAAGCCGTCACCCTTTTTGATGAAGATTTCGGAGAAGGCCTTGTCCTGGCGGAGAAGAATGGCCTGAAGGCGGACGAGCTCAAGTAAAGCCAGGAACATCGCGACGAGCGCGCGCGATGATTTGGTGTGCGCGAGAATCTTGCGTAATGCAAGTGGGTGGTCTTCCATGGAAAGACGGCGGGTCAGAAACTGGATCATCTGGCCGACCGTAACGGCGTCGTCCTGGACGTTGAAGGTTGGGCGTTTGCGAGCGCGATCGAGGATATCGCGGAAGATGCGGACGAGATCGACGGTGTCGGCGGCGATCTCAGGCTCGGCGGCGGCATCGTCTTTGAATTCGCGAACACCGGGATTGGTCCACGTGGCTGCCTCGAGCATCTGCTTCTGCTGAAGCATCTGGGCAGCATTCTTGAATCGCTCGTGTTCGAGAAGACGTTCGACGAGTTCGCGGCGGGGATCTTCGGCGGCATCGTCGGGCCCGGCGGGAGCGCGCGGGAGCAGCATCTTGCTCTTGATGTGGATGAGAAGAGATGCCGTGTAGATGAAGTCGCCTGCAACGTCGACATCGGTGGCCTTGAGCTGATCGACATAGGCAAGAAACTGCGCGGTGATCTTCGAGATGGGTATGTCGTAGATGTCGATGTCCTGCTTGCGAATGAGGTCGAGGAGGAGATCGAGGGGGCCGTCGTAGACCTGGCCTACTCTTACGGAGAAGGGAGATTGTTCGGGCTGATCTTCCTGTTTTTTCCGGGTCGCGTCGGAAGGAACAGCGCTGGCCTTTTTTTCATTGGGAACGGGCTTCGACGTAAGAACCAGTGCCGGTGCGGCGTTCACGCCGGGCTCGTGTGACGGTGGATCGCCTTGAGGCGGTTCGGGAGCATCCGGCTCTGGAGTCGGTGTTGGCGCAGGGTCGTTTACAGGGCCGCGGTGGGCGGGTTCGGGATCTTGCACCGGATGCGGCTCAGCCGCAGGTTCCTGGACCGGTTTTGGACTAGGGTCGGCGGAATCGATTTCCGGAATGTGCTTCTCTTCGGTCAATTGAGAATCTCGGCGAGGCGGTGGTTTCCGGTTGAGCCTACTTCGTCGCGGGCGTGAGTTGCATTGAGGCGCGCACTTCCGTCATGGTTTGTTCGGCGCGGTTGCGAGCACGGTTGGCACCATCCCTGAGGATATCTTCTACCTCCTCGGATGTGAACCTTGCGCGACGCTCTTGAATCGGGTTGAGGATTTGCACCAGGGCGTCGGCTGCCCAGCCTTTGCATTCGATGCAGCCGATGCCGGCGGAGCGGCAGCCTTCGTAGACTTTGGCGAGAGTTTCAGGAGTGGAGAAAACCTTATGAAGGTCGCCAACGGGGCATTTGTCGGGGTCGCCGGGATCCTTGCGCCGAACGCGAGCGGGGTCGGTGACCATGGTCTTGAGTTTCTGGCGAACCTCAGGCTCGGAGTCTGTGAGCATGATGGTGTTGCCGTAGCTCTTGGACATCTTGCGTCCGTCAGTGCCTGGGAGCTTCGGTGATGGCGTCAGCAGAACGTCCGGCTCCGGGAGGACTTCGCGGCCGTCTAGCTTATAGAGGTTGTTAAATCGGCGGGCTACTTCGCGGGTGAGTTCGACGTGCGCCGCCTGGTCCTGGCCGACGGGCACGTACTTCGGCTGGTACATGAGGATGTCAGCAGCCTGGAGGAGCGGATAACCGAGGAAGCCGTATGTGCTGAGGTCTTTGCCGACGAGATTCTCCTGCTGTTCTTTGTAGCTGGGTACACGCTCGAGCCATCCGACGGAGGTGATCATGCTGAGGAGCAGATGCAACTCGGCATGTGCCGGTACGTGGCTCTGGACGAAGAGCACAGAGCGGCTGGGATCGAGCCCGGCGGCGAGGTAATCGAGGATCACCTCGCGGGTGTTGCTCAGAAAACTTGAGGTGTCGGCGTAGTCGGTGGTGAGAGCGTGCCAGTCGGCGATGAAGAAATAGCATTCGTACTGGCCGTTGTCCTGTAGCTTGACCCAATTGGCAAGGGCTCCCATGTAGTTGCCGAGGTGAAGCTTGCCCGTGGGGCGCATGCCGCTTAAGACGCGCGGGCGGGAGGATGGAGCTGCGGAGTCAGACATTTTTGGTTTCTAGGTCCGGATTATCACGGGATGATCAGCCATTTTGATCGGAATGGTCAAAGTGGAGCTGGGTCCATTGTAGCGGCTGTCGGTTGAGTCAACCCCTGGTCAAGACTGTGCTGACAACCGCGAATGCGGGTCCGAGGAAGAGGCTCATGATGTAGCCGCCAACAATGAACATCAGCAGCCAGCTCACCCACATCGGGATTCGATCGTAGGATTGAACGGCGTTGTAGGGGAGGACGTTGCGCAAAAGGTGGCTGCCATCGAGCGGCGGAATCGGAAGCAAATTGAAGACGAGCAGGGCGAGATTGATCTGGACCGCGGCAATGCCGAGCAGGACGACGGCCTGAACGGAAGAATTCGCGCCTGGCATCAGCAGGCCGCGCATGGTGAGAATCACAATCTGGCGTCCGTTCGCAATGAAGTGATTGATGAAGAGCAGGATAAGGATCGCGGCGACGGCTAGGATGAGGTTCGAGATGGGGCCGGCAAGGGTGGTGAGGTTGTCGTCGCGGCGGATTTTGGTGAAGTTGCGAGTGATGACGGGAGTGGGCTTTGCCCAGCCGATAAGGACTCCGCTGAACATCGAGAAGCCAATGAGCGGGCCGAAGATGATGATGGCGGGAAGGATCAGGGTGCCGACAGGGTCGATGTGCACGATGGGATTCAAGGTGACGCGGCCCTGAAGGCGGGCTGTGTGATCGCCAAGGCGCGATGCCATCCAGGCATGGGAACACTCGTGGAAGCTGAGGGAAAAGATCAGCAGGACAAACTCGAAGACCTTGATTGCAAAGACAGCTGACTCCAAAAGTGCTCCCGTGAATCGGAAAGCTCAGGTTAGCATGGTGGGTCGATGGAGTCCGACCGCCTCGTCACAGGTCCATTCTGAATTTCTAAACTTTGAAAGCGGGATAGCGGCCGACGACTTCGTTGGCGCTTATGTTTGTGCCACCCATGATGATCTCGTGGCTGCCGATGAGAGCTCCGTCGCCGATGGTGGTGGGCTGAAGCTTCACATCTTCCTCTCCTTTTCCGTGATTTGCGTAGCTGTGAGAGAAGATGCGGCTGAAAGAACCGATCACGACGTTCTTGCCGATCTTGATGCCGCCGCGGTCGTGAAGAAGCGCAGCCTGGTGAATGACAGCTCCGTCGCCGACCGACAGCTTGTACCCATAGGTAAGGTCGACGCCGTGGTAGATCTTAACCCCCGAGCCCATGTGATCGAAGATGTGGCGGGCGATCATGCATCGGAAGCGGAGACCCAACCAGACATTCAGGCCGATCGGGGAGCGGTCGAACATCTTCCAGAACCAGATGAGGGGCTTGCGGATGGCGAATTCGACGGGGTCGATGTCATTGAAGTATTCGGCGTCGAGGGTGACGTTGTCGGGATCGAGCGAATAGCTGAGTACGTTTCCGGGTAGTTCGCTGGTGAGGGCAACGTTGGGCTTGGTGCCATGAGGGCGTCCAAGGTAGAGCTGATAGAGCTGATCGCGAACGATTTCGGCGCGGCGCTCGGGTGAGCGGTGTCGATAGAACTCCTCGTCAAGGAAACGGATCCAGCGTCGGAAGACTTCTTCGGCTTCCGGGGTGGGGTGCGGCTGGTTGATAGAGGCCGGCTGGGGCTTGGGAGTTGTCGCCATATGTGTATGGACGATAAACCAAGGGGCAGGGATGCTGCGAGAG
>Ga0157374_10005285_pt1 | contig 10840 bp, 10 predicted proteins | sample M25metaG_FD_115308 | JGI IMG/M metagenome (GOLD analysis project Ga0157374, IMG submission 115308) | Miscanthus rhizosphere microbial communities from Kellogg Biological Station, Michigan, USA - M2-5 metaG | ecosystem: Host-associated > Plants > Roots > Rhizosphere > Soil | place: USA: Michigan... | reverse complement strand
GGGGCCGGCCGCGGATCCCGTGCGCGTCGCCGTGGTCGGCGTCGGCCACCTCGGCCGCCACCACGCGAGGGTCCTCGCCGGCATGGCCGGCGCCTCGCTGGTCGGCATCCACGACCACCACGAAGGCCGGGCGGAGCAGGTCGCCGGCGCCCAGGGGCTGCGCGTTCTCGCGGATCCCGAGCGCGTCGCGGAGGCGGCGGACGCGGTCGTCATCGCGACGCCCACCAACGCGCACGCAGAGCTCGCGACGTTCTTCCTCGAGCGCGGACGCGACGTTCTCGTCGAGAAGCCGATCGCGGCGACCGTGGCCCAGGCCGACGAGCTCGTCGCCCTCGCGCGCCGCCGCGGCCGCGTCCTCGCGGTGGGTCACGTCGAGAGGCACAACCCCGCGGTGGGGGCCGCCCTCGGCGCGGTCGCGCGGCCGCTCTTCGTCGAGGCGCACCGGCTCGGAGTGTTCACCCCGCGGGGGCTCGACGTGGACGTCGTCCTCGACCTGATGATTCACGACCTGCAGCTCGTGTCCGCCTGGGTCGGAGAGCCGGTCCGCGAGATCCGGGCGGCCGGTGCCCCGGTGCTGACGCCGCGGCTCGACATCGCCCAGGCGCGCATCGAGTTCGAAGGCGGCTGCGTGGCGAACCTGACGGCGTCCCGCGTCTCGTCCGAGCGGATGCGGAAGCTGCGCGTCTTCAGCGCCGACAGGTACTGCTCGGTGGACATGGACGCGCGAACCGTGGAGGCGTCACGGCTGTCGCTCGACGGCGCCGGCGCCGGCCCCCGCATCGAGGCCCTGCCCGTGCCGGTGCCCGGGGGAGACTCGCTCGAGCTCGAGCTGGCCGATTTCGTCGCCGCGGTGCGCGAGAGGCGCGAGCCCCTCGTCAACGGGGAGGCGGCACGCGACGCCCTTCGCCTGGCGGGCCTCGTCTCGGAGGCGATCGACGCGCACCGGCGGACGACCGCGGGGCGCAGCGCGTGACGCCGCCCCGCCCCCGCGTCGGGCTCGTCGGCGGCAGCGGCGTCTACGACCTCTCGGCCATCGAAGGGATGTCCGAGAGGCGGCTGACGACGCCCTTCGGCGACCCCTCCGACTCCTACTTCTGCGGGACGCTGGCAGGCGTCCCGGTCGCGTTTCTCTCCCGCCACGGCCGGGGGCACCGCCTGATGCCGGGCGAGATCAACTACCGCGCCAACGTCTGCGGCTTCAAGATGCTCGGCTGCGACGCGATCCTCTCGGCCTCGGCGTGCGGCAGCCTGCAGGAGGAGCATCCTCCCCGCTCCGCGGTCGTCCCGGACCAGTTCATCGACCGGACCCGGCATCGCGCGGACACGTTCTTCGGAGACGGGGTCGTGGCGCACGCGGCGATGGCCGATCCGGTGTGCGGCGTGGTGTCGCGCACGCTCCAGGAGTCCGCTCAGCACGCGGGGCTGACCGCGCGGCTCGGCGGGACCTACGTCTGCATGGAGGGGCCGCAATTCTCGACGCGCGCGGAGTCGATGCTGTATCGGTCGTGGGGCGCCGACGTGATCGGCATGACGAACTTCACCGAGGCGCGTCTCGCCCGCGAGGCCGAGCTCTGCTACGCGTCGCTCGCCCTGGTGACGGACTACGACTGCTGGCACGAGACCGAGGAGGACGTCTCGGTCGAGGCGATCATCGCGATCCTCGGCGAGAACTCGGCGGCCGCCCGCCGCGCGCTCGCGGAGGCGGTCGCGCGGATCGACCCGGCGCGGCAGTGCGGCTGCCGGGACGCGATGCGCTACGCGATCATCACGGCCCATTCGGCGATCACGCCGGCGGCGCGGGAGAGGCTCGAGCCGATCGTGGGGAGGTATCTGTGAACGAACGAGGGTCGAGCGGGAGAAACGGCTTCGTCATGCCCTCCGGCAAGCGCATCGTCGTCACGGGCTCCGTCGCCTTCGACTACCTGATGACGTTCCCCGGGAAGTTCACCGAGCACCTCATCCCGGACAAGATGCATCGGCTGTCGGTCTCCTTCCTGGTCGACGAGATGCGCCGCGTGCCGGGCGGGTGCGGGCCGAACATCGCCTACGGCCTCGCGCTTCTCGGCGAGCGGCCCGCGCTCCTCGCCACCGCGGGAAAGGACGCCGAGGAGTACCGCGAGAAGCTCGCCCGCGACGGCGTCGACGTCGAGTGGCTGCGCATCCAGAGCGACCTGTTCACGGCGTCGTTCTTCGTTTCCACGGACCAGGACCAGAACCAGCTCGCCTCCTTCTACACCGGAGCGATGGCGCGGGCACGCACCCTGTCCCTCGCCGACGTCGGGGCCGACACCGTGGCGTTCGTCGTGATCTCGCCGAACGACCCGCCGGCGATGGCGCGGCTCGCGGAGGACTGCCGCGCGGGCGGCATACCGTTCCTGTACGACCCGAGCCAGCAGGTCACGCGGCTCTCCGGCGACGAGATGCGGGCCGGCTTTCGCGGAGCCGCGATCCTGATCGTCAACGACTACGAGTTCGGCATCCTGTCGCACAAGACCGGCCTCTCCCGCGAGCAGATGGAGGGCGAGGTCCCGGTCCTGATCGTCACCCACGGGCCGGACGGATCGACGATCCACGCGCCCGACGGAAAGGGCGGACGGGCGAGCCACGTCATCCCGTCCGCGAAGGTCGAGACCGAGGCCGTCGACCCGACTGGTGTCGGCGACATGTATCGCGCCGGGCTCCTGCGCGGGCTGCGCGTCGGGGCTCCCTGGCCGGTCGCGGGCCGGATCGGCAGCGTCGCGGCCGTTTTCGGGATCGAGGCGCTGGGGCCGCAGCCCCCGCGCTATTCGCGCGAGCAGTTCGTCGAGCGCTACCGTCGCAACTTCGGCGATACCCCGGAGCTGGAGAAACTGTTCGGCTGAGTCCCGCGCGAATACGGGGGGAAGAGCGGGCACCGGACGGCACGGGATCGCCGCGCACGGCTCGCCCGCCGGGGCTCTGCTAGACTCTTTCCTTCCAGAAAGGCCGGTCCTTGAGCGTTCGTGCGCCGCGGCGAGCGGCAGTGTCTTTCTCGCCGAAACAGGTCGAGGGAACCCTCGACGCCCGCGGCCTGCGGTTCGGGGTCGTGTGCGCGCGCTGGAACCCCACCATCACGGACGGCATGCTCGACTCCACGCTCGACACCCTGCGGCGGCGCGGGGCGCGCGAGCGCGACGTGACGGTCGTCCGCGTGCCCGGCGCGTTCGAGGTCCCCGCGGGCGTTCGCGTCCTCATGGAGTCGGCGAAGCCGGACGCCCTGATCGCGCTGGCCGCGATCGTGCGGGGAGAGACCACGCACCACGACGTGCTCGGGCGGGCCGTCGCCGCCTCGCTCGCGACCCTGGCCGCCGACACCGGCGTCCCCGTCGGATTCGGGATCCTGACCTGCGAGACCATGGAGCAGGCCCGCGACCGGGTCGAGAAGGGCGTCGAGGCCGCCGAGGCCGCCATCGAGATGGCCAACCTCCGCCGGCAGTTGAGGCGTTAGAGGGAGCCGTGGGGGCGCGCCGCAAGGCCCGGGAGCTGGCCCTTCAGATGCTCTACGAGTACGACGTCTCGGGGACCGAGCCGCACGAGATGTTCCGCCGCTCGGACGAGATGAAGAGCGCGCCCGAGGGCATCCAGGACTTCACGCGCCGGCTCGTCTCCGGCACGCTCGAGCACCGCGAGGACCTCGACGCGATCATCTCGCGCCAGGCGGACCACTGGCGGCTCGCTCGAATGCCGGTCGTCGACCGCAACATCCTCCGCCTCGCGCTCTTCGAGCTGCTGCACGAGCCCGAGACGCCGCGGCCCGTCGTGATCGACGAGGCGCTCGAGATCGCGAAGCGCTTCTCGACGCCCAAGTCCTCGCAGTTCATCAACGGGATCCTGGACGGCGTGCTGAAGGCGCGGCGCGGGGAAGCGTCGCCTCCGTGAGGGCGCCCGACCTCATGCGAACGGAGGCCTGGCCTCCATGAGGCCTCGTCTGGCGGTCCTCCTCCTCGCCGCGGCGGGCTGGGCCCTGGCGGGCGGGCGGGCGCTCGGGGACGAGCGGGCGGTCTATCGTGCCACCGGCCCCGATGCCGCGCTCGCCTACTTCGACCAGTACGACAACGACGGCTACTCGCTCGCGGTGTCGCGAGGACCGGACGGCACGCTCTCGTTGACCGTGAGGGTCAGCGCGTCGCCGCTCGAGAGCCAGGCGCCCTATCCGACCCGCGGAAAGGAGCAGGGCCTCCCGAGCTCGCCGGAGCGCGACGCGTGGGCCGCGGCGCTGACCGCGGGCGCGCGCACGCAGGCGCAGGCGGTCGAGCGGATCCTGTCCGGCATCGCATCCGAGGTCCGATACGACCCGGATCGCCACCGGCGCCAGGACCCGGCGACCGTGTTCGCGACCCGCCGGGCGCACTGCGTCGGCTTCTCGGAGCTCGCGGTCGACCTGCTGCGGCGGTCCGGGATCTCCGCACGGACGGTTCAAGGGATATTGCGGACGCCGGCGAATTCCGTTGGCTACGACCGGTCGATCGGGGGCGTGTACCACCGCTGGATCGAGATCTACTACCCGGACCGCGGCTACGTGTTCTCGGATCCCTCCGCCTCGATCAACGCGGTCGACGCGCGCTACGTGGCCTTCGGCCGCCGGGCGCTGGAGCGGCCCGCGAATCTGACGATCTCCCAGCTCGAGTCCTCGGGCGGGCTGGACTTCCCCGTGCGAAGGCTCGGCGCGGTGTCGGTCCGCGTCCGCCCGGTCGGCCGCTGAGCCGTCTCCGACGGCGATCCATCCGACGCATTAGCCGTCGCTAATATGTCGGCGCCCGGCGCGCGCTCGCGGGTCCCTGCTCCAACCTCGGTTATATTCGCGCCCCGATGACCGAGCGTTACACCCCCTCCGCGATCGAGCCGAAGTGGCAGCGCCGCTGGGCCGACGAGAGGGTCGCGTTCGTCGACACCTCCGTGGCCGGCGGCGAGTACTACATGCTCAACATGTATCCGTACCCCTCGGGGAGCAGGCTCCACGTCGGCCACGGCCGCAATTACATCCTCGGAGACGCGCTGTATCGACGGATGCGCATGGCCGGGCACAAGGCGCTCAATCCGATGGGTTGGGACGCGTTCGGTCTTCCCGCGGAGAACGCGGCGATCCAGAGCGGCGTGCACCCCCGCGAGTACACGCTCGCGAACATCGGGAGGATGAAGGAGCAGCTCTCCGCGCTGGGCTGCCTGTACGACTGGTCGAAGGAGCTCGCGTCCTGCGACCCGGAGTACTACCGCTGGAACCAGTGGCTGTTCCTCCGCATGTGGGAGCAGGGGCTCGCGTACCGCAAGACCGCGCCCGTGAACTGGTGCCCCGGCTGCCGGACCGTGCTCGCGAACGAGCAGGTCGTGGACGGGCGGTGCGAGCGCTCGGGTGATCCGGTCGAGATCCGCGACCTGACGCAGTGGTTCTTCCGGGTCACGGACTACGCGGACCGCCTTCTCCAGGGCCTCGACGGGCTGCCGCACTGGTCCGACCGCGTGAAGACGATGCAGCGCAACTGGATCGGCCGCTCGGAGGGAGCGGAAGTGTTCTTCCGGGTGGACGGCCTGACGGACCCGCTGACGGTCTTCACGACGCGTCCCGACACCCTCTACGGCGCGACGTTCCTGGCGCTGGCGCCGGAGCACGCGGCGGTCCCGCTCCTCGCGGCCAGGTCGCCGCGGCGCGCGGAGATCGAGAACTTCGTCGAGCGCGTGCGGCGCGAGTCGCGGCTCGAGCGAGAGGCCGAGGGGGGCGACAAGGAAGGGCTCGACACGGGGATCCTCGGCATCAACCCGGCGACCGGGGAGACGATCCCGGTGTGGCTCGCGAACTTCGTCCTGCCCGAGTACGGCACCGGCGCGATCATGGGCGTTCCCGCGCACGACCAGCGGGACTTCGAGTTCGCGCGCAAGTATGCGCTGGCGATCCGGCCCGTCTACCGGCTCGGCGACGGCGCCTCCGACGCGGATCCGGATCCGGCGTCCCTCGCCGGTCCCATCCCGCACGGCGGCGTCCTCGTGGGCTCCGGGACGTGGAACGGCACGCCGGCGGGGCCCGAGGCGATCTCGGTGGCGGTGCGCTGGCTCGAGGAGAAGGGCTTCGGACGCGGCCGCGTCGGATACCGGCTCCGGGACTGGTTGATCTCCCGGCAACGCTACTGGGGAACACCGATCCCGGCGATCCACTGCCCGGACTGCGGGGTCGTCCCCGTTCCGGAAGCCGATCTGCCCGTGCGCCTTCCCGACGACGTCGCGTTTCGGGGGGCGGAGGGCAACCCGCTGGAGCAGTCGGAGGCGTTCGTCCGGACGACGTGCCCGAAGTGCGGCGGCCCGGCCCGGCGAGAGACCGACACGATGGACACGTTCGTCGACTCGTCCTGGTACTACCTCCGCTTCCTCGATCCGGACGACGCGACCCGGATGGTGGACCCGGAGCGCGTCGCGCGGTGGATGCCCGTCGACCAGTACATCGGCGGCATCGAGCACGCGATCCTGCATCTTCTCTACGCGCGCTTCATCTGCCGCGTCCTCCGCGACATGGGCCTCGTCTCCATCGAGGAGCCGTTCGAGCGCCTCTTCAACCAGGGGATGATCACGCGCCTCAACCCGGCGACCGGCAAAATCGAAAAGATGTCGAAGTCGAGGGGCAACACGGTGTCGCCCGACGAGCTCATCGCTCGCTACGGCGCGGACACCGTGCGCGTCGCGACGATGTTCATCGGCCCGCCCGAGAAGGAATCCGAGTGGTCGGAGGACGGCGTGGCGGGCGCCCACCGGTTCCTCAACCGCGTATGGGAGACGGTCTCGCGAGCCGGGGAGGCCGCGCCGCGGGGCCGTCCGGGGAACGGTGCGCCGGACGCCCATCCGTCGGGCGACACGCCGCTCCGCCGCTGGACGCACCGCACGATCGGGCGCGTCACGGACGATTCCGAGCGGTTCCACTTTCACACCGCGGTGGCCGGCCTGATGGAGTTCCAGAAGGCGCTGGCCGACGCGATCGAGGCAGGAGGGGAGCCGCCCGCGGCGATGCGTGAGGCCGCGGAGACGCTGGTGAAGCTGCTCCATCCCGTCGCCCCGCACATGGCGCAGGAGCTCTGGGAGAGGCTCGGCCACGAGGGCTTCCTCCTGGACGCGTCGTGGCCGGCCGCGGACCCCGCGCTGGCGGTCTCGACGGACGTGACGCTCGTCGTCCAGGTCAACGGCAAGGTTCGCGGCAGGCTCTCCGTGTCCCGCGGCGCGTCGGAGAGCGAGGCGATGGCGCGCGCCCGCGAGGACGAGCGGATCCGGACGTGGTTCGAGGGCCGCGAGATCATGCGCACCGTCTTCGTGCCGGACCGCCTCCTGAACCTGGTAGTCCGTTGAGGCGACCGCCCGCGCCGTCTCACGCCTCACGCCCCCCTCGATCCCGACGGCTCGCGCTCGCCGCGGTGGCCGCCCTGGGCTTCGCCGCCCTCGCGGCGGGGAGGTGCGGCTACGCGCTCGTCGGGAAGGGGTCGTCGCTACCGGACTCGATCCGCGTCGTCCAGTTCACGACCCTCGAGAACATGACGCAGCGCGTCCAGCTCGAGCAGAGGTTCTCCGCGGAGATCGCGCGCGAGCTCGCCTCGCGCGGCCGCTTCTCGGTCCAGTCGGGCGCGGCGGGAGCCGACGCGTCCCTGACGGGGGCGGTGATCGCCTTCAACCTGTTCCCGGTGGCCTTCGACAACCAGGGCCGCGCGACGGACTACCAGGTGCAGGTCACCGCGCGGCTGTCGCTCAAGACGGTGCCGGACGGCCAGGTGTTGTGGGAGAACCCGGCGTATACGTTCCGCGACAACTACCAGTACTCCCTGACGGCGGCGTCGTACGTGGACCTGGAGAACGACGCGGTAGACCGCGTCGCGAGCCGCTTCGCGCAGGCGCTGGTGACGAGCCTGCTGGAAGGGTTCTAGGCCCCGCCAGCTCGATGCTGGCCCGGCCACCCTCTTTGTGGAGCGCCGTTCGGCGCGACGCGCGCGAGCTGCTTGCGGGCTGCTGCTTTCTGTAAGCGACTCGAAGCGCCGCGGGACTTGCGGGCCGGTCCTCTTCGATGCTCCGGCTGCCTCGACTCCATCGAAGCGCGAGGCTGCTCGCGGGCTGCGGCTCGCAACTGGCCGATGCGGCCGATGATGCTTTGAGAGGGGGCGGGGGCAAGCCCCGCCCCTACGCCGACCTACTTCGCGGAGGCCGTCGCTTTTTTCGCCAGCCGCGACTTGTACCGCGCCGCCGCGTTCCGGTGAATCACGCCCTTCGCGAGCGCGCGGTCGATCTCCGAGTGCGTCGCGGAGACCATCTCCTTGCGCTTTCCGGCATCGGTCTGGCCGTACTTCTTCACGGCGCTGCGCAGGCGCGAGACGCGCGCCCGGTTGCGTGCCCGCTTCTGGGCGGACGTGCGGATCCTCTTCTCGGCGGACTTGATATTGGCCATGTCGGTTGAGCCTCTCTCTGGTGATTGGGCCGCGCTCTCGGCTTTCCAGCTCCCTGGCGATCAGCCCGGATTTGAGCGGCGAACTATAACCGATTTGACGGCCACGCCGGCAGCCGGCTCGGGGGGCGGTGGACGTCTAGCGGGTGTCGACTCCCACCGTCTTGAGCTTTGCCTTCGCCAGCCGGGCTTCCTCGGACGTCGGAAACTCGTGGACGACGTACTGGAGCTGAACGACCGCCTCGGGCTTCTGCCCGGTCTCGAGCATCGCGTAGCCCTTCTTCAGCAGAGCCGCGGCGGCCTTGTCGCTCGACGGCCACTGCTTGAGCAGCTTGTCGAAGTCCGCGATCGCCTCGGGGAACTTCTTCTGGGCGAAGTGCGACTCGCCGATCCAGTATTGGGCGTTGTCGGACAGGTCCGTGCTCGGGTAGGACCCGAGGTAGTCCTCGAACCCCTGGATCGCCAGGGCGTAGCGGCCCTTCGTGTAGTCGGCATACGCGGTGTCGTAGAGCTCCGACGGCGACGGGGCGGCGCCGCCGGATGCGGGACGGGCCGCCGCGGCGCCCGGAGAGGTGGACGCCGGGCCGGATGACCCGGGACTCCCTGTACCAGCACCGGCCGTACCCGGACCGGCCGCTCCGGGACCGGAAGGCCCGGAGGAGCCCGGCGCGGGAGGCGGGGCCCCGCCGCGGAGCTGCTGGAGCTGGCCCTGTGTCTCGGCGATCTGCTGCGAGAGCTGCGACAGGCGCCGGTTGGTGTCCTCGAGCTTGGCCTCGAGCTGCTCCATCTTCGTGGTCAGCTCGCCGAGCTTCACGGCCGTGTCGGCGTTGGACTTGAGCAGCTGCGTCGTCTGCGTGGCGACGTTCTGGTTGAGCTTGTCGACCTCTTCCTTGCTCGATGACTTGCGCTCCAGAGTCTGGATCTGCTTCTGGATGTCGGTCATCTGCCGGTGGAGGCCGTCGATGTCGCTCGACGATACGCAGCCGGATCCCGCGACCGCCGCGAGCGCCGCGGCGAGCGATCCGGCCACCCGGAGGGTTGGAGCGATCCGCAAGGTTACTTGGCCGTGATCACGAAGTGACCGCGACGGTTCTGCTGCCAGCAGCTCTCGGTGGACTCCGTGCAGAAGGGGCGCTCCTTCCCGTAGGAGACCGTGCGCATCCGAGATCCGTCGATGCCCAGCGAGGTCAGGTATTCCTTGACGGCGTTGGCGCGCTTGTCGCCCAGCGCGAGGTTGTACGCCGCGGTGCCGCGCTCGTCGGCGTGGCCCTCGACGAGGATCTGCACCGGGGGATAACGCTTGAGCCACTCCGCGTTGGCGGCCAGCGACGAGCGCGCGTCCTCGCGCAGGTCGGACTGGTCGTAGTCGAAGTAGGCGTCGGTCAGATAACCCTTCTTGTTGAGGATGGCGAGGTCCTGCGAGAGCACGTCCGCCTCGACGTCGCGAGTCGGAGCCGCGGCCGCCGGCGGAGCAACCGGAGTACCGGTGTCGGGCTTCGAGGTCACGGGCGGGCGGGCGTCCGCCGTCTGTGTCGGAGCCTTCTTCTTACATCCGGTCGAGAACGCGGCCACCGCGATGCAAGCGAGCGCCAGGATCGGGAGCAACCTGCGATTTCTCACCATTCCGTAACTCCTATTTTTCGATGGAGCGTGGCGCCGAGTCCTCGGCGCCCGCCGGAACCTCATCATAGCAAACAACTTCCAAAAAGCGGAAGAATCGCGCGGAGGCATCGAGCGCGCTCAGGGAAGCCAGACCGGCTGCGTGTGATTGCCGCCCTGAGTGAGCTGCCGCTTGTTCTGACCGGTCGCGTCCATCGAGTAGATCTGAGTCGATCCGCTGCGGCGCGACGAGTAGACGATCTTCTCTCCGTCGGGAGACCACGTCGGATGTCCGTTCGAGCCCTCGCCGGTGACCTGCACCGTCTGTCCCGTCGAGAAGTCCATGACGCAGATGTTGAAGTCGCCCTCGTTGCGGCATGCGAACGCGATGTGCGATCCGTCGGGCGAGAAGGTCGCCTCGTCGTTCCAGTTCCCGGCGAACGTGACGCGGCGCGAGCCCGTGCCTTCCGCGTCCATGACGTAGATCTGAGGATTCCCCGTCAGGTCGGAGGTGTAGAGGATCTGCCGCCCGGTCGGCGACCACGCGGGCGACGCTTCCAGCGCCCGGCTCGTCGTCAGGCGCCGGAGCGACCCGCCGTTGGCGCCGATCGTGTAGATGTCGGTGTTGCCCTTCGACGATCCCGCGAACGCGATGGTCGAACCGTCGGGCGAGAGCGCCGGAGACGCGTTGAGCTCGACGCCCGTCTGCACCTCTTTCTTGTCGCTCCCGTCGAGGTTCATCGTCCAGATCTGCGGATACAGGCGCACGTAGTTCGTGTACGCCGCCCGGCTGCCGGAGCCGCTCGGGTTGATGGCGAT
>Ga0157374_10005284_pt1 | contig 10840 bp, 8 predicted proteins | sample M25metaG_FD_115308 | JGI IMG/M metagenome (GOLD analysis project Ga0157374, IMG submission 115308) | Miscanthus rhizosphere microbial communities from Kellogg Biological Station, Michigan, USA - M2-5 metaG | ecosystem: Host-associated > Plants > Roots > Rhizosphere > Soil | place: USA: Michigan... | reverse complement strand
ATTAGGAGGGTCACCGAGAGGTGCCACCAATGCCGAGATCGCCCGAAATCTCGCCATCTCGGGAGATGTCGAGCTCAGGAATAACATTGTAAACGAAGAGATTGTCAATAGACTGGCAGACAAGTATTCCAAGTCTTGTGGTCAGATTCTTATCAAATTCCATCTTCAGAGGGGCATAGCTTGCATCCCAAAGTCTGTCACAAAGTCAAGGATCATTGAAAATGCAGACATCTTTGACTTTGAGTTGACTGACGAGGAAGTGGACTCATTGAAGAGCCTGAATCGGGGGTCAAGAAGATCTTCCATGGAGTCAATGAAGTCGCTCAAAAACTTCCCTTTCGATGAAGAGTAGAGGATGCATCACTTGGATCATTTCTCAAGGGATACCTTCAAAGTGAAAGCATCTAACTAAATGGGTTAAATAAAGACTGAGCAGACAGACAGATAAAAAATAATTTAATTCCGAGGAGTAGATCACATTTATTGAACCAAATAAAACTACTTGTCTCACATTTGTTTTCACTTTCAATACCAAGCCTGTCAGTCTCTGTGTACAAGACTTATTGTCTCACTTGCTTCCCATTGAATGGACATACAAGGTTCCTTCTTGAACCTTGTGTGTCCAAGAAGAACCTGGAATGATTGTTTCTCTTGAAACCCATGACCTCCATGGTGATTCTGGACAGCAACCCAATACTTTGATAAAAACGAGAGAAATGACAATAAGTAGGTGACAAATGTTAAGCAAGAAACACATGATGTTAAGAGACAACGACAACTAATGGAACAACTGAATGAAAGTGATGAGCGAATGACTCGGACAATGTAATCCCGTTCCTTCTGCTCTGATACTGTCCATCATCATCAAAGGTTCTCTGGGAAACAATGAAGGAATGTCACATGCAATGAGTTTGAGTTGCAAGTATTCTTATTATGATCCCTTCCTTCATCCAAGAATAGGCATTAATGCTCGTTCACATGCTTCCCATTATTCCTCTTAGTTTCTTCCTACTGATGTAACGGCATGTAATGTGTGCTGTATTTATTGTCGCGAAAGAATGGCTCTCAGTGTTCATTGTTTGTAGTGGATTTTATTCCATGGTTGTGTCTAAAAATACACAAAAAAGGATCCTTTGAGTGAGTTTAGTGAAAGAAATACCACTCTTTTAGGGGATAAAAGGGGATCAATTTCACTGAAAAATAGTTTTCAATTTTATATTCTTCCTGTCAAGAATTGATCATCACCAGCAGCCAATACAACATGTTCTCGCCAACAGTTCTCAAGATGACTTATCTTTGGTGAGCGAGATGATCAAGACAAACAAAAAGAAAAGGATGATGAACACCATCATCAGCACAAGATGCCCGAGAGACTGAGACGTAGAAAGTAATGGAGCAGCTTCAAGGACAGGAAAATAACACGAGAATAAGGCATTTTCTTTCCTTCTTTTTTTCTCCTGATGATGCATCCATGTCATGGAAGGCGGAGGGAATGATGATAAAGCAGGCGGATCATATCATCATCATATGTAACACAATGTGGTACACAAACTGTACAAAAACGAGGGTCATCATTTGGATGATCTTCAAACAAGTAATAAAACGAGTCATAAGTAGAGGGCAAAGAATACATCAGTCTTACTTTAATCAAAGGTTTATCGACTTTCAATCAAAGAACTTTTTACCATCAAATGTTTCTTTTTCTCCCTCATTTTGTGTTGATTCAGCGGGAGTTTAAGCCCACTGTCCATCCCATTTCACTCCTTTTACTCGAAAGGTTATCGAGAGAATAGAGTGACTTTTACTCTTTTACTCTGTCTAAGACAGGGAAACATTTCCAATCCATGCTATGACTCGTAAGTAAGTGATGTCTCTGGTGACAACAGTATTAGACAACTGCTGTGAGAAAAACATGCCAGGAAATGGACTCTGATTCAACAACGAAATGTCATGTCTTGCACTGAAAGAGATCAAATCATAGAATGTGGGTGAGTCTTCTTACAGACTTGTGTTGAGAGAAATGAAGGATAAAAGAAAAGGAAAAGAATAGAATCCCACTCTTGATTCATCAACTCTTTCGATCGGTTATCATAGACAGTCTACACACAAGTCAAGGGCATTACATGTCTGATTCCCTTCGGCATCGAATCTTGGAAACTAAAAGAACAGAGTTCTTGTTGTACTTCCCTTGAACAAGAGATAGAATGGAGAGAAAAATTGCTTTCGGGTGATAAAGTGCACTTGTTCTCCTTCTTTCGAGTCATTATTTGGATGTCTTTCTCTCAAAGACCTTTTCTTTTACTAGAGATTATTCCAACTCGAGCTCTAACTGGACATGAAACACATGAAAAGGAGTTGTAGCAGTTGTCTCAGACAAATGTCTCGGAATCAAGGACTTGGCTGTCGACTTTCATTCCAATGTTCAAGCATTTCCTGCAAAATGTCTGAGAGAAAATGGCAATAGAATCTGGTCATCACAGAGTCAATCACGACTGTTACAGAGGAGGTCAAGAAAAAAAGAAAGTAAGCCTGACTGGTGTCGTCGATTTTCTGCCCTGTTTTTATTTAAACAATTTGTTCTTCACTCAAGTCTGTCACGGAATAAAAGTAGTGTGACAGTTTACTCGAGTTTATTGCAATGCATGGCAATGTGTTTTGTTGTCAATTTTTATTTTTGTTGCCGACACACGAACTTGAGATGTACAATCTACTCCCACTACTTGTTTTGCTTCCAAGTAAACGATTTCTCACAAGTTTGTCAATATAATCTTACTTTGTTTACGTAACGATTCTTGAAATGCATTACAAAATCCAGTGTATCTTGTTTTCTTGAGTTTCGAGTTCTACTCGCAAGCATCTTACGAAAGTTTGAAACAACTTACGAGATCAAATGACAATCATTATCCCTAATGAGGTGACGTAAAGCAACACATTTCCTAGAAAGCGGTTCTATTCGCTCACTAACAGCTTTTTCTTGTACAGAAGGATTGTTAAGGATTCGAAGGAAATCGCTCTTCATTAGCATTTGTCCGTGAAATCACGAGGGAGATCATGATTCAATTTGTTATAGAGAACACTACATGATCAAAGTTGATAAAATCGCTGGTTAAAAATGAGTGAAATTTGCATACATGTCATGATTCATTTTGGGATAACAAGACCTGACAAAGTCTGTGATGGAGATGGATTATCTTTGAAAACCAAGTCGTGAAGGGCTCTCATTGCTTACATGTTTCAAAATTATCATCATTTTCTGAGGATTTTCTTGTCAGCTATAATACCTCACAATAAAAAGCCTTGAACAGGAGACGAAGAAAAATGACCAAACTCGAAGCATCATAATCAAAGGAGACGAACCAGTCTATGAATCAGGCTTCTTCTTCAAATTCAATTTCAATAACTGTCTTGTTTGCAAAGAAAGGGGTAGAAATAGAGTGAAGCAAATAAATTTATGTCGAGAAAAGGAATGCAAGTGCACTTGACATCATCAACCATGTCATTACTGACTCAAAAAGAGAAGACAAAGATCAAGTGACAAGAAATAGAATAGAAAGCATCATAGTATACTTGAAATGAATAGAATCCAAGAACAAGATGATGATCAAAGAAAAATTGCGTGAACAAGAGTCAAATGAAAGCATCTCAAGAGGAAGTAAATGACAGTTCACTCCTCTCACACTTGCATTCAGTTTCCGGACTCAAGACATTGGTCTTCCTGTCTGTCTGTCTGGCGACACCATTTCCATTGACACCATCAAGAGAATGGATTGAAAGAAGGAAAGAAAGAATCAAGAACAGCAACAGCTTCGACTCGACTGACTCAATAGGACTCGCGCATCTTTCTTTGAATGAAGATAAGAGACTGATGCTTCTTCTTCCCCTTCAGACACACTTCCTGTTTGTTCTCTTGTATCTCGTGATTGCTATCTGCTGTAAAGAAATTACCCCAAGACCATAGCTGTATGGTTGAGACAACTTGACTCCAGAAGAGTTAACAAGTTTGTCACCAATTTTTTAATCTACTGATTCGATTACAGTCTCCTGACTTTAATATACCTTGCTTTCATTCCATTCTTGAACACACCTGTCGCTTCATTTTAGGAAACATGTCAACGACAACACCACTACCATTTCCATCTCTGACATCACCATCACCATCACCATCACCTACATCTTCCATCGATCTGTGCGGGAACGAGACCTCGGTTGGTCACGTCTCCGAAGAAGAGTTTGAGGTCTTACATCTACTGTACCAGTTCCTTTGTCCTCCACTTATTTTCTTTTCCGTCATTTCTGTCGTCATCAATACAATGCTCTTCTTTATCGGTCACCTGCAGACCCATCACAGGACTCCTGTCCTTCTCCTGTCACTCAATCTCGCATCCACAGACACATTAGCAAGTTTACTCACAGGATTGGGCATCATCTTCAATTCCTACCTTCCCATGGTCCATGCCATCAACCTCAACCGGTGCATCTTCCTTGCCTTTGAAATTGTCAGGATGGCAGCCTTGAGTGCATCTGCACTGCATCTCCTGGGTTTGGCGTACATTCATTACAAGGGGACCATGAATCCGTTGCATTACAGGTGAGTACATGTATTGAGTTAGGTTCTTGAATCTACGCCGGAAGACAACACTAACGATAGAGATTTGATGTTTCATTTGTCCGGGGATGCAAATGAAAGGGAAAAAAACTATCTGTTCAGGCGATTATGTGTCACATCAGCATTGACTTGAGGGCTGTTTCTCCAGCAAAGGATAATGTTTGCAAAGTAAGTAAGAAAAGAAAAGGAATCCTCTTTACAAGTTTGAGAACGGAAGGCCATTATTTCGAGTTCTCTTGCTATCCTTGAACCCACTAAGGTATTGACTTACCTTTTCTTGCTTTCAAGTGGAGTTGAAACATTTCTTCTTTTAATGTTGGTTTGATTCTCGTTAGACTCCAGAGGGATACTTTTTCTGATCAGCTTTAAACTTTTCTTTGATGGAGGCAGACCTTGAGAAAAAGGATGTGCAATACAATAAATTCATTCTTTAACGTTAGTTCATGCGTCTCAAGGGAATCATTAAAACTAGAATAGATTCATCTTTTCTTGTCGATAAAGTATTGATTAGTTTGAGTTCCATAGGATGCTTCTTACTTTACTTTAATAGCAATCAAGTGCACTAATTAAGAAACATTTGCTCTAAGAAAACAAAGAGCAAAGTAGGTGTAAAGAACCTACAAGATTTCTTCAAATAACTTTGTATTTATAGACCACATTATTAATGTAATTAATTTTTTCTCATTTCATTCTCTCATCTCTTGCTCATCATCTCCAGGAGTATCTCATTCTGTTCGCAAAACGTGACCCAGAGTATCCATTGTATCACTTTCTTTTGTTGGCTACTTCCTCTCTCAGGCTTCACAGTCTACTTCTTCTCCATCCCTTGTCAGGGTGAGTCTGTTGGTCATCATTTGTTTGACATGCCATGGAATACAAAGGTCCTTGAATACACACTGGACAATGTCAACTTGAAATGTGAAACAAAAGTCGAGAGGAATACGAATGAGAAACAAACTTGAAACTGCATCACAAGAATGTATCACAAGAATGTATCACAAGCCAACCCGTGAATCTCATTTTCTTATCCTTTCCTTTTGGCATGCAATTTGTCTTACTTTCTTCCGGCATCTCATACTCTTTGCTTCCCTTGTGTATCATCAGACTGCATCGCACATGACATTCTCTATGAGATTCTTGTGTATTTCCTTGATTCTCTTAGCCTTCCCTTTCATTTTCTCTTTGTCATCCAGATTCTTATTTTTCTTGTCTTGTTGACTTGATCAGCTTCATCCTTCTTTGGTGACAGAGATCCCTTTTTATCCACTCAAATGTGTTTGTAGCCTCCATTGGGATTCATGATGATGTTTGAATGTCAAAGAAAATTGTATTTCGAGTTTGAGTGAACATTTTTTCCATTACTTTTTAGACGACTTATTGTTATTCCTTGTGATTCATCATTTCTTTACATCCATGTTCTGGCTGATGATGACTTGTCTGCTGAATCACTAAACTGTTGACTCGAGTCATTCATCTCATTTCTTACTTCACGTCTAATCGATATATTGGATCATCTTTCTGTTGGAATATATTTGCCTCTTTTATTACCATACATTTTATGCTTTCTTAGTCACGTTTGGAACCAGTTCTACTGAATAGACTGCAATCATTTTCAACACAAAATAATCAAATGTAGCCTTTATTTACAATCAATTGACACTAATTAACTCTTTTAAAACAGCTTTCCTGTCGGACTCATGTCGGATCGAGTTCTTTGTGACCAAGAGATACCGATTATTTTTATTGGCTGTCTTTGCAATCCCTCTTCTTGTAATGCTGCTCATTTACATTAAGATTTTCTTGGTTATCAAAGGGAATGAACTCAAGAGAAAAAACATGGGGACCACTTCGTCCAGAGACCTGCCTCTCGTGGAGACAAATTTGAGAACAAATCCAATGAAGAGAAGCTTCTTTCGAAACATCGATCGATTTACATCTCCTGATGAGTTGGCCACAACAAATTTAGGGAATGTAATCGAGAACCCGGCTGCGTTAGAATATGAAAGGGCAGTGGACAATTGCCAGGGAAACAATACTGATGAGAATAATATGGCTAATAATAATGCCAACATTAAACCCAAAGAAGACAGAGAAGAAGAGAACAAAGACAATTCTTCTTCTCATAAACCGATAGAAAAATTCAACTCATCTTCCTCTTCATCTTCTTCTCGAGAGGCATCCATTGTCCATAACAAGAGGATGAATAGTGTGTTGAACAATGACAACCAAGAGAGACAGATGGCTAACCGAACAGTCTCTGTTAGTACAACTCAAGAGACCCGGACATGTCTTAATGAAAAGAAAAGAAAATGGTATCATCGAGTTCTGTCTCCACTCATCCTTCGCAGGACTGACTCGAACTCCTGTGACACCAACTCCATCAGCACTTCAGTCACCAATGGGTCACTTATAAGGCGGAACCCAATAATTGGTCACCAGGGAGGTCACCAACAGTTGGATTCGTTGACCGACATGGACTCCATAAATGGATCAGTATTTCAAAGAGAAAGAGGAGGTAATAATACTCCTGAAATGTCTCCCATAACAAGTTCACTCCTCCGACTGAGCCTTCGAAACAGGACAAACAACAACAATATAAGTAGTATCGAAGGTGTGGGAGGCCATAAAATGAGTCATAGGATGACTCGTCTTGGAAGAAGTCTTCGGAGAAAACAAGACAATAAAGACCATGATCATCTCAACTCCAGTCATGTTCTTCTAAGAAGGTCTCGATCACATTCCAAGGCATTGTTTACGACACTAATAATTCTCGGGACCTACTTATTCTGTTGGATGCCTGCAGTACTATTCATGGCTGCCACTTGTCAGGATGGGTGTCCATGGCCTCTTCTCTCAATGTCTCCCCTGACCAGGGCATCGATATCGATCACCTGCAACTACCTCGTCGTTTTCAAGGCAATTGTCGACCCCTTCATTTACACCCTAAGGATGAAGGAGATGCAGAGTGCCATTCGAAGGATGAGACCGAGAGGGGAGTAAAATAATAAGAGTAAATGAAGAGTTTAATGAAGAGAACAAAGAGAAAGAGGATTACAAAACTAGATCACTTCCAAGAACAATGATGCCTCTTTGGATGAGATAATGATGAGAATGAAGAGCAAGAATTAGGACTCGAGAGACACTTGCTCTACAACGACTACTACTACTCCATATTCTTAAGACCAAGATATTTGTTTTGGAATTAAATGCTTCTCAAATTTCATGCTTCAAGTGAAGGTTATAACTGCAGTCTAGACATTTACGATGAAAGATATTGAATATGAATATGCCCATGGCATCTCCCGAAACACAATACTATTGCTATTATAAGACTAAAACTCAAATAACAATGAATGCGACTCCTCTTTCACGACTTGATTATGTCGTTTATCTTTATCTGCCTCAATTTCTCTGAATTCACTCTCTAATATTGACATGAGAACCAAGAAAAGTGCCATCAAACTCAAGCCATGAATAACATATACGTTAGACTCATCATCAATATGTCTCTGAGACACTAATTCATTTGTTCTCTTCCATGTCATGCATTTCATGAAGACCATGTCCATGCCATTACAAATTTACATAGACAAGACAACACTAGAGAACTTCGGTCACAACGACTGTTCTCTACAACTTGTTTATAAACTAACTCGTCATTAATGACAAGTTAACAGCATATTTCATGTAAAGACATTGTAAAAAACAACAAATGTGATCAAAATAATGTAATGGATTTATCATGAATGTCATTTCAAATATAAATTTCAACAGAGAGAGAGAGAGAGATGCCTGAAACCAGTGTCAGTTGTCACACAACCTGTCAAGAGTTCTAAACTACAAACTGAAAGTAAAACTACCAGAGAAAGAAAGCAATTAAATCGTGACTCTCTCTTTCATGACATGGATTACTGTCAACATGAGTAGGTGTTGATAAAGTAGAGCAACCTTGCATTCCTTCCAGAATCCCATGTAAACCTTCTCGAATCCCTGCTTCTGACGTGGGTTCTCCCGCTGTCTCTTATCCTCGAGTTCTCTTGTCATCCGATTCTGTTAAAAATGATTCTTACGCAACTTCTCTTGAACAAGATCTGCACTTCTGATCGATTCGAGAGAAAAATGGCATGGAATCACAGAAGGCTTAAGAGGCTGTGACTAAAATGAGACAGAGATAAAAGGTAATGTCTTTATTTATGGGAATTACAAATGCTTTTGTGAATAACTTTTATATTCCCATTCTTGTATGAAATACAGAATAAAAAAGACAAAATAATGTGTTTCTGAGCTGAAGCCGTGAATCAGTCTGTTCTTTTATGTTGAACTGCATATGTGTCTGGTCTGGTGAACCCTTTTCCTGGAGCAAGACATTCAAATGACATGGCAGTAAATCCTGACCAAATCTTGTATTGATTCTGCATAATAAAGTAATCTTGTTTGATAACGAAGCTCATTTGAGCGCGATAACCATGTAATTAACTATTGATTGATTATTTCCATTGACAATATATTCGAAATTCCTTGTTTGTTGCTTCGAATCAATTTATCTATTTTTTTAACTACAGACATGGGCATAAATCGAAACTAACATGGAATGGGGGTCTTATACCATTTAAGTAGCTAAGAGTTGTATGGTAGATTCAAGTGTTAATACTTCCCAGACCTTGACTGCTTAAAGTTTGAATACTTGATGTCAATTCGTTTCCGCGAAAACAAAGAGATGTTAATAAGAAAAATCCGTGAGAACTTAAGGTCAGGGAGACAGACAGTTCACAGAAGCTCTGAAGAGAGGGAGGCAGAGAAGACCAGCGAATGAATGGGAAGATGAAGATGAGGGTGAAAAGGGAGCTCAAACTGTTTTTCTCTCGAGAACTTTGCTTTCATTTGCTTTCGAACCGTCTTGTCCTTGACTTGTCTTGTCATTTTATCTCGACATGAAGTTTGAAAAGGTCTCTTTCCGTCAAAGAAAGAAGAACCTGATCAAGGAAGAGGCAGCAAAAAGGAAGAGGATTTTGAATGACGACCAATCCCTCGATGAATCCTCTGCATCAAAATCAAACCAACTCTTTCATCAGAGAGACCTTGCAAACGTGAGGGAACGAGAAAGAACTAGGAATCTCAACACAGCTTTTGAACACCTAAAGAAGATCATACCACATCTCCCTCAGGATAAACTTAGCAAAATCCAGACCTTAAAACTGGCCTCGGGATACATCAAGTTCCTTCTTCAGGTCAGTATTACTCATCGAATCCTATTTAGTGTCAACCTTCACTCTCGTTTTCATTACTAATTTTGTATTTTTCTGGATCAGTTTCTCGAGACTGATGACCCCTCCGGCCAACCAGTATTCCAGTCTGTCTGTAACAGCAAACACGAGAGAGATTTCCATGAAAAACTGTCCTATGCCTTCTCTGTCTGGAGGATGGAAGGTGTTTGGACTTGTTCTTCCAACTCAAGTCCGTTCCCTCAACTGGATTCCATGACCTTCGAGTCATCTTCCAGTTCAACTTCGTCATCTTCGATTGCCATTCCTCTCCCCATCCAAGAGACCGTTCCATTCTTTCCATCCTTATCCTCGGACTTTAATGGAATGCTCCTGCCAAACACTTCTGTGAAACTTGAGAACCAAGAGGAGGAGGGGGAGGTTCTCAATGAAGATGGTACTCAATAAGCCTGACGTCTTTTTCGTCCTCCTTTTTTCTTAGTCCTAGAGATGGTCTCATAAACTGCTGTCCTGTCTGTCACGCTTCCCTTGCTCTTGACACTGTCCCTCTTCTTCTTCCTCTCAAACTCCTGCGACATCCTGTCTTCATGGAATGAAGGAAAGAAAGAAAGAAGAACAAGTTAAACTCACAGACAATATCTCTAGAAAAACCTTGTCTTTGAAAGAAGAGTCACATCCGTTTTAAAATTTCTCTTCTTCAACAGTCTTTCTCTCTCCTTCGACCTTATCTTCTCATCCCTCATCTCCATCCTCCCCCTCATCATCTTCAGGACCGGACACAACTCAGCTCAACTCGGACTCATAAACTCTGCTCTTTTTTTGTCTCCTGTACATGGACTGGAACGGAGAGACGATTCTTTTTCTTCTTCTCTGACTAAGTTTATCGTTTATCATTCATTCAGTCCGAAAAGATTTGCAAGATTTGTAGCCGGAAAGGAATTAAAAAGTTATCCTGAATCCTCTTACTTTCTATACTTTCTTTCTTGAGTCTCAAGAGACGGCAGCAGTAGTT
>Ga0157374_10005282_pt1 | contig 10842 bp, 7 predicted proteins | sample M25metaG_FD_115308 | JGI IMG/M metagenome (GOLD analysis project Ga0157374, IMG submission 115308) | Miscanthus rhizosphere microbial communities from Kellogg Biological Station, Michigan, USA - M2-5 metaG | ecosystem: Host-associated > Plants > Roots > Rhizosphere > Soil | place: USA: Michigan... | reverse complement strand
GATCTCGTTGCCGTCCTCGAGCCGGACCGTGTGCCGCTCGTCGCCCAGCTCGAGCTCGCGGGCGCGGTAGGGGGTCGCGGTGCGGGCGCCGAACTTGCGCGCCTGGGTCACCGCGCGGCTGGTCAGCTCGGAGCCGCTGATCCCGGCGGGAAAGCCGAGGTAGTTCTCGATCCGGCGCGAGGTGCCCGCCTGGCCGCCGAGCACGGTGCTCTCGATCACCAGGGTGTCGAGGCCCTCGGAGGCGCCGTAGACAGCGGCGCCAAGGCCGGCCGGCCCGCCGCCGACGACGAGCAGGTCGACCTCCTCTCGCTGCTCGAGCTCGAGCCCGATCCCCAGCGCTCGCGAGAGCTGCCCGTTGCTCGGCCGCCGCAGTTCGACCCCGCCGGGGAGCAGCACGATCGGGATCTGGTCGGGGGCGGCCACCTCATACAGGGCAGTCGCCTTCTCGCTTTCTCCCGGTTCGAGCCAGGTATGCGGGAGGCGCAGGCGGCGGGCGAAGTCGAGTGTGCGCAGGGTCTCGCTCGACTCGCGCGGCCCGATGATTTCGAGGCCGATCCCCTGGCGCTGCTGCAGCGCCTCGCGCCGCTCGATGAAGGCGGAGAGGAGGAGGTCGGAGAGCGAGCCGTCCTCGAAGAGCAGTTCCCGCAGCGCTTCGCGGTCGACGGCGATATAGCGCATCGGCTCGGTCACGACGGCGGTGAGGAAGACGGTCTGCCCGGAGAGCAGGTTCATCTCGCCGAGGAAGCCGGAGGGCCCGTGGCGGACGATCTCAGCACCGGCCGAGTCGACCACCGAGACCTCGCCCGCGACGATCGCGATGAACGGGTAGCTCGCGTCGCCGACCTCGAAAAGCTTCTCGCCGGCCTCGGCGCTGCGCTCCTCGCCATGCCGGCGCAGCGTCTCGAGCTGTGAGTCGGAGAGCACTCGTCTGGCGGGGACGGCCACCTGCTCAGACTAGATGGTCGTTCCAGCCATCGAGGATGAAAGGCTAGCCGCGATGAGCAACTCCAGGGTCCGATCGGCGTTCAGCGGGCGAACTGCCTGGGCCCGCAGCCTGCAGGCGCCGCTGCGCGACTTTCTCACCACGGAGACGGGCAGCGCCAGCGTGCTGCTCGCCGCCGCGCTGGTGGCCCTCGCCTGGGCCAACCTCGATCTCTCCTCCTACGAGAGCGTCTGGCACACGCGGCTCTCGATCAGCGTCGGCGGCTCGGGCATCTCCCAGAGCCTGCGCGACTGGGTCAACAGCGGCCTGATGACGTTCTTCTTCTTCGTCGTCGGGCTCGAGGTGCGGCGCGAGTTCGACATCGGTGAGCTGCGCGAGCGCCGCCGCCTGACGCTGCCAGTGCTCGCCGCCCTCGGCGGGATGGCGGTGCCGGTCGCGATCTACCTGGCGATCAACGGCGGTGGCGATGCCGCGCACGGCTGGGGGGTGGCGATGTCGACCGACACCGCCTTCGCCCTCGGCATGCTGGCCCTGGTCGGCCCGCGTTTCCCCGACCGCCTGCGCGGCTTCATGCTGACGATCATCGTCGTCGACGACGTCGTGGCGTTGCTCGTCATCGCCGTCGCCTACAGCGAGCAGGTCGAGCTCGAGCCGCTGCTGATCGCCGCCGGTGCCTTCGGCCTGATCCTGGCTGCGCTCGCCGTGCGGATCCGACCGGGGCTCGTCTACCTCCTGCTCGCCGCGGTGGCCTGGGTGGCGCTGTTCGAGTCCGGCGTCGACCCGGTCGTGCTCGGCCTCGCCGTCGGCCTCGTCACCTGGGCCTACCCGGCCGGGCGCGGCGAGCTGGAGCGGGCGACCGACCTCTTTCGCAGCTTCCGCGAGCAGCCGACGCCGGAGCTCGCCCGCTCCGCCAGCGCCGGGCTGCAGGCGGCGGTCTCGCCCAACGCGCGCCTCCAGCAGATCTACCACCCGTGGACGAGCTACGTGATCGTGCCGCTGTTCGCCCTGGCCAACGTCGGCATCGCGATCGACGGCGACTTCCTCTCGCGCGCCTACTCCTCGCCGATAACCCTCGGGATCATTGTCGCCTACGTGCTCGGCAAGCCGGTCGGCGTCGCCGGCACCGCCTGGCTGGTGACGAAACTGAGCCGCGGCAAGCTGCGCCCGCCGGTCGGCTGGGCGGCAACGGCGGGCGGCGGCGCGATCGCCGGCATCGGCTTCACCGTCTCGCTGCTGATCGCCGCCCTGGCTTTCGAGGGGATCGAGCTGCGCGAGGCGAAGCTCGGCGTGCTCAGCGCCGCGCTCGGCGCCTCGGTCCTGACCTGGCTGGTCTTCCGCGCCACCGCGATGCTGCCCAAGCGGATGCGGATCCGAGCCCTGCTCGGTGGCTCGGAGACGCTGGTCGACCTCGTCGTCCCGGTCGACCCCCAGCGCGACCACCTGCGTGGGCCGGTCGAGGCGCCGGTGACCGTGGTCGAGTACGGCGACTTCGAGTGCCCTTACTGCGGCCGAGCCGAGCCGGTTATCCGTGAGCTGTTGGCCGACTTCGGCGACGTCCGCTACGTCTGGCGCCACCTGCCGCTCTCCGATGTCCACCCAAACGCCGATTTTGCCGCCGAGGCTGTCGAGGCAGCCGCCGCCCAGGGGGCGTTCTGGCCGATGCACGACCTGCTGCTCGACCACCAGGGCGAGCTGCGCCCCCGCGATCTCCAGGCCTACGCCGAACAGCTCGGCCTCGACATCGAGCGCTACCGCGAGGATCTGCGCCACCACGAGCACGCGCCCCGGGTCGAGGAGGACGTCGATTCGGCCGACATCAGCGGCGTCACCGGCACCCCGACCTTCTTCGTCAACGAGCAACGCCACGACGGCGCCTACGACATCGAAACGCTCTCGGCCGCGGTGCGAGCGGCCGGCGCCCGCTCCGTCATCGCTCCCTAAGGCCCCGGTGGACAGCCGGGTGGATCGCGCTATCCTGTTCTAAGACTAACTACAGAAATTGGACTTAGCCATGGCCTACTTGCTGATCCCGCTCGAAGAAACGATCGTTTTCCCCACCGTCACCGCGACACTGCCGATCGACGTCGGCGACGAGGAGCGCGTCTTCCTTTTGCCCCGCAGCGATGGCGAGTTCGGCCGCGTCGGCGTCGTCGCCGAAGTGATTGAGCGCGGCCACTCGCGCCGCGGGGGCCCGGTCGCCACCGTGGTCGGATTGCACCGCGGCATCGCCGGCGCAGCCGAGGCGGGCGATGCCGATGCGCTGCGGATCGACGTGCAGGAGATCCGCGACGGCCATCCCGACGACGAGCACACCGAGGAGCTGGCCCGCGAGTACCGCGCCGTGGTCGAAGAGATCCTCGAGCTGCGCGGCGACGATGGCCGCATCGCTGCCTTCCTGCGCTCGGTCGAGGAGCCCGGCGCGCTCGCCGACACGACGGGCTTCAGTCCCGACATTGGGGTCGAGCAGAAGCTGCGCCTGCTGGAGTCGGTCGACGTCACCGAGCGGCTGCAGATCGCCGTCGACCTGCAGCGCGAGCGTCTCGCCGAGCTGCAGGTGCGCAGCAAGATTCGCGACGACGTCGAGTCCGGCGCCCAGAAGCAGCAGCGCGACTACTTCCTGCGCAAACAGATGGAGTCGATCCGCAAAGAGCTGGGCGAGGACGAGGGCAACCTGATCGAGGAGTACGAGCGCAAGATCGCCGAGGCCGAGATGCCGGAGGCGGTCGGCGAGCAGGCGGGCAAGGAGCTGCGCCGGCTCGAGCGCCAGGGCGAGCAGTCGCCCGAGTCCTCGATGATCCGCAGCTACCTCGACTGGCTGATCGCGGTGCCGTGGGCAAAGCGCTCCGAGGAGCGGCTCGACCCGGCGCTCACGCGCGACGTGCTCGATGCCGACCACGCCGGGCTCGAGGACGTGAAGAAGCGGATCACCGAGTTCATCGCCGTGCGCAAGCTGCGCGAGGAGCGCGGGATCGAGGACGAGAGCCGCGCCAACGGCGCGATCCTGACCCTGGTCGGGCCGCCCGGCACCGGCAAGACCTCGATCGGCGAGTCGATCGCCCGCGCCCTCGGGCGCGAGTTCGTCCGCATCTCGCTCGGCGGCCTGCACGACGAGGCCGAGATCCGCGGCCACCGTCGCACATACATCGGGGCCCTTCCCGGCCGGATCGTCCGCGCCCTGCGCGACGCCGGCACGATGAATCCGGTGATCCTGTTCGACGAGGTCGACAAGGTTGGCGCCGACTGGCGCGGCGACCCCTCGGCGGCCCTGCTGGAGGTCCTCGACCCCGCCCAGAACCACTCATTCCGCGACCACTACCTCGACGTCGAGGTCGACCTCTCCGAGGTCGTCTTCATCGCCACGGCAAACATGGTCGACACGATCCCGGCGCCGCTGCTCGACCGCATGGAGACGATCGCCTTCGACGGCTACACGACCGCCGAGAAGGAGGCGATCGCCCGCGGTTACCTCTTGCCTCGCCAGCTGAAGCGAAACGGGCTGGAGCACGACGAGGTCGAGGTCGGCGACGAGATCCTGCGCAGCGTGATCTCGGAGTACACCCGCGAGGCCGGCGTGCGCCAGCTCGAGCGCGAGCTGGGCAAGCTGCTGCGCGGGGCGGCGACGAAGATCGCCTCCGGCGATGCGGCGGTGCCGATCGTGATCGATGCCGACGCGCTGCACGACGCGCTCGGGCGCCAGCGCTTCTTCCAGGAGTCGGTCGAGCGCACCGCGATCCCGGGCGTCTCAACCGGCCTGGCGGTGACCGGGACCGGCGGCGACGTCCTCTTCATCGAGGCGACCGCGATGGAGGGCGACAAAGGCCTGGTCCTGACCGGTCAGCTGGGCGACGTGATGAAGGAGTCGGCGCGGATCGCGCTTTCCTACGTGCGCTCGCACAGCGAGGAGCTGGGGATAGACCCAGACCGCTTCCAGCGGGAGTTTCATCTGCACGTACCGGCGGGGGCGATCCCCAAGGACGGCCCCAGCGCCGGCACCGCGATGACGACGGCGCTGGTCTCGCTGCTCAGCGGGCGGCCGGTCAAGCACACGGTCGGGATGACCGGCGAGGTCACCCTGCAGGGCAGGGTGCTGCCGATCGGCGGGCTGAAGCAGAAGGTGCTCGCCGCCCACGCCGCCGGGCTGACCGAGGTGATCCTGCCCGAGCGCAATCGCGGCGACCTCGACGAGGTTCCCGACGAGGTGCGCGAGCAGATGACCTTCCACCCGGTGATGAGCATCGGCGAGGTCTTCGAGCGCGCCCTCGAGCCGGCGGAGAACGGCGCGAATGTCGCCTCGATGTCGTAGCTGCTCGCCGATGCCGCCCGAGCTGCGGGCGACGGCGAGCCTGCTTGAGCGCCGTTGGACGCTGGCGACGATCTACGCCTGCGCCAGCGGCGCCGCCCGCTTCAACGAGTTCCGCCAATCCCTCCCCGGCGTCTCGCCGACGACCCTCTCCGAACGCCTCGAGCAACTGGAGGCGGCGATGATCGTCGAACGCCACCTCGTCCCCGGTCGTCCTCCGCACACGGAGTACGTACTCACCCGACACGGCAAGCAACTGGCCAGAGCCGTGGCCGGCCTGCTTGAAAAAGGCACCGAGGAGGGCGGTCGCTGAACCGCGGGTCACGGTGTGCGCGAATCGGCCCCGGCGTCGTCTGCGGAGCTATTTGACCGCGGTCAGCGTCGCGGCCGTGTAGGCGGTGCCTTCCGAGGCCGCCACTGTGACGATCTCGGTGAAGGTGCCGGACGATCTGGAGGTGAAGGTGAAGCTGCTCGCCGTTTCGGCGGCGCCGCTGCTGGGGATCGCCAGCGGCGTGCCGCTGATCGTGCCGATGCCGTTGGTGGTGATTTTCGCCGCGTGGCCGGTGCCGAGCGCGCTGACCGTGTTGCCGTAGGCGTCGGTGACCGCCACTTTTGCTTTCGCCGTACCACTGTTGCCGATGCCGGTCAGGGTGCAGGTGAAGACGCAGGGGGAGCTCAGGGTGCCGGCGCTGGCGCTGACCCCTACGAGTGCAAACCTCGTGGCGGTGGTGGGGGAGACGGTGACGGCGACTGGCGTCACGCTCGAGATCGAGCCATCGCTCACCGCGATGCTCGCCGACTCGGCCTTGTAGAGCCTCAGCAGGCCGTTTTTAGACGAGGTGACGGCGGCGACGCCCGCGGTGAAGGTGAGCGCGGTGGCGCTGCCGAAGGCGATCGCCGTGCCGGCGCTGTTGACGACGGCCGGCGCGGTTCCGCTGGGGCTGACGGAGGCGCCGCTGAAGATGACGTTGTGCGAGCCGGTGTACGCGGTTGCGGTATTTCCGAAGCTGTCGAGGGCGGTGGTGGTGAGGTTGGCGGAACCGCCGGCGGCCAGCGTCGTTGCCGAGGCGGAGAGGGTGAATTTGACCGCGGTCGCCGCCGCGACCGTGACGACCAGCGCGGTCGGGGTGAGGAGGGTGCCGTCGGTGACTTTGAGGCTGGTCGAGCCGCTCTTGTAGAGCTTCATCGCGCCGTTTTGGGAAGCGCTGACGGTGGCGACGCCGGCGCTGAAGACGATCGCCGTGGCGCTGCCGAAAGCGGTATCGACGCCGCTGGAATCCGAGACGGTGGGCACGGTTCCGCCAGGGCTGGCCGATGCACCGGAGAAGGTCAGGCTCTTGGAGCCGGTGTATGAGGTCGCGACGTTGCCGTAGGTGTCCTGGGCCGTGGTTGTGAGGTTGTCCGTGTCTCCTGCCGTGGGGGTGGTGCTGGTTGCCGTAAGCACGAATTTGGACGCCGCCGCTGCTGCCACGGTCACCTCCAGCGGCGTCGCGGTCGAGATCGAGCCATCGCTCGCTTCGATGTCGGCTTCACCGCTGGCGTAGATCTTCAGCAGGCCGTTTTTGGACGAGGTGACGGCGGCGACGCCGGCGGTGAAGGTGAGCGCGGTGGCGGTTCCGAAGGCGATCGCCGTGCCGGAGCTGTTGGCGACCGTCGGTTTGTTGGTCCCGACGGCGGCGGCACCCGAGAAGGTGAGGTTCTTGGAGCCGGCGTACGCGGTGGCCGTATTGCCGTAGACGTCGAGGGCGGTCGTCGTGAGGTTGGAGGAGCCGCCGGCGGTCAGTGTGGTTACGGAGGCCGAAAGGGTGAATTTGACCGCGCTCGCCGCCGCGACCGTGACAACCAGCGCGGTCGGGGTGAGGAGGGTGCCGTCGGTGACTTTGAGACTGGTCGAGCCGCTCTTGTAGAGCTTCATCGCGCCGTTTTGAGCAGCGGTGACGGTGGCGACGCCGGCGCTGAAGGCGATCGCGGTGGCGCTGCCGAAGGCGGTATCGACGCCGCTGGAATCCGAGACGGTGGGCACGGTTCCAACGGGGCTCGCCGACGCGCCGGAGAAGGTGAGGCTCTTGGGGCCGGTGTATGAGGTCGCGACGTTGCCGTAGGTGTCCTGGGCCGTTGCCGTGAGGTTGTCGGCGGCACCCGCGGCGGGCGTCGTGGTGGCCGCGGTGAGGGCGAATTTCGATGCCGCGAGCGGCGACACCGTCACCTCCAGCGGTGCTTTGGTCGAGATCGAGCCGTCGCTGACGTTGATATCGGGTTCGCCGCTGGCGTAGAGCTTCATCACCCCGTTTTTGGCTGAGGAGACCGAGGCCACGCCGGCGGTGAAGCCGATCGTGGTTGCGCTGCCGAAATTGATCACGCTCCCGGTGCTGTTTACGACGGTCGGCACGGTTCCGCCGGGGCTGGCCGGTGCACCGGAGAAGGTCAGGCTCTTGGAGCCGGTATACGCCGTGGCGACGTTGCCGTAGGTGTCCTGGGCGGTGATGGTGAGGCTGTTGGTGTCGCCGGCCGCGAGGGTTGTCGCAGCTGCTGTGAGCACGAGTTTTGCCGCCGTGGCCGGGGCGACCGTGACTCCCAGCGAGGGTTCGGTGGAGATCGAGCCCTCGCTCACTTTGAGGCTTGTCGAGCCGCTCCTGTAGAGCTTCATCGCGCCGTTTTTGGCCGAGGACACCGTGGCGACGCCGGCGTTGAAGCCGATCGCGGTGGGGCTGCCGAAGGCGATCTCGGCGCCCGCGGAGTCCGAGACCGTCGGCGCGGTCCCATCCGGGCCCGGCGAGGCGCCGCTGAAGACGAGGTCATGCGAGTTGGCGTAGGTAGTGACCGTGCTCCCTTTGGCGTCCTTGGCGGTGATCGTGAGGTTGTCCGCGGCGCCGGCGGTGGGCGTCAGCGAGACCGCGCCGAGCACGAAGTGATGGGCCGGGCCGACCGTGACAGTCGCTGCTTTGGCCGAGCTGGTCGCGGTCCAGGAACGCCATTTTGCCGTGACGACGTAGCTGTAGGTGCCGGGTTCGAGGCCGCTGTCGGTGCAGGTCGTCGAGGAGAGGCTCGAGGAGCAGTCGCCGCCGGCGCCGCCGCCATCGCGCGAGACGGAGTAGGTGACGGCGCCTGACCCGGGGGCGGCGACGGCGCCCCAGGTCAGGACGACGGCCCCGCCGGGCTGCGCCGTGGCGGTGACTGTGGGTTTGGCAATTTGCGAGAGGACTGTCGGGGCGCTGTCGCCGGCGCCCGTCGTGGTGAAGTAGGCGACGGCGGTCCCGCCCGCGGTTACGACAAGCAGGACGACGATCAGGGTGCCGGCGATGCCGTTCGGAAGCAGCCGCCTCATCCGCGCGCCGTTCCCGAGAACGCCAGCGGGAACTGAGTCCGCTGGCAGGCGTCCTGGTTGACCGGCAGGTCACGCAGCTGGATCGACGGGGCCGAGGTTCCCGGCGCCGGCAGGCTCACCGCTCCGCTGGCGGGAATCTTGATCGGAGCCGCGCCGGAGGCGCTCGATCCGGTCAGAACGAGGTTTTCGGCGCTGGCGCACCCGGCGGGGTCGGCCGTCGCCCTGACCTGCAGGCTGGTTACGAGGATCGGCACCGGGTTGGGGTTCGTGATTGCCAGCGGCAGCGCCTGCGCCGGGGCTCCCGGGTACAGCGCGCCGAGGCCGCCGAGCTGCGGCTGGATCGAGAAGTCCATCGGCTCCAGCACGCGCCAGCGGAAGCGGACCGCGCTGCCGTGCCTGCCCCGGGTTCCGATCGCTCGCACCGAGAAGCTGTGGCTGCCGGTCGTCAGCTTGCTGAAGCTGACCGGCGATTGACAGGTGCTCCAAGCGCGGCCGTCGAGCCGACATTGGAAGCGCGGCTTGCCGGCGCGGACGCTGAAGCCGAACTTGGCCCTGGTGGTTGTCGCAAGTTTGTTCGGGTGCATCGTGATCTTCGGTCTGGGCAGCGACCCGGCTTCCCGGGCCCGCTCCGGCTTGGGAGCGGGCCCAGGGGTCGAGCTCTGGGGGACGGCTGCGTAGGCGACGGCGCCGAGGCCGGCAATCCCGGCCAGCACGGCGACCACGCCGCGAGCGGTGCGCATTGCCCCCGTCAACCCCTTCGGTATTAGTTGTTGGTCAGGTGCAGCGTCAGCGTCGCACCCTGACAGGCATCCTGGTTGGTGCCCGTTTCGTTCATCGTCAGCGTCCCGGTGGCGGCGACGCTCTGAGCATTCCCAGGGTTGACCACCTGGTTGACGGGAACCGCCGCCATAGTGAAGTCGGGGTTGCCGCCGGTGAGCGTGGTGCTGCAGCTCGAGTGCGCCCCGTCGGTGGTGATGCTGGTGAGGCTGACGGTTCCGACCCGCTGAACGCCCGAGGAGGGGTTATCGACGGTGAAGGAGACCGGTGAGGACGAGCCCGGGTAAAGACTCGAGGAGATCGTGGCGTGCAGCGTCACGGCCGAGCTGGAGCCGACAGTCGCGGTGCCAGTGCCCGAGCCGTTCGATGTGAAGTACGCAAAGGCGGCGCCGGCCACCGCAAGAGCGCAGGTGCAGCCGAGCGCAACGAACGCCCTTTTCTTGGTGATCCAACGCATTCTTTCCCCCTATTGGTTTAGATTGATGAATCGGAGTTGAGGACTCCGGGGGGAACATCGACGAATGACGTAGGAGCCTTAAGCCTGCAAGGGCAAACAGTTTTTTTCTGGGTTGTCCACTTCGTACAACGAGCTTTTCCGCTGCAAACGACGCAAAGAGCGCCTAGCTGTGCGCCAGCTCGCGATCGATGATCGTGGCCAGGGCGTCGTGGACTCCCTCAGCGGGCGTGCCGGATATCAGGGCCCCCGCGGCGGCCCCGCGCACGCTTTCGGCCACCCTCAGCGCGTGCCAATGGGAATCGAACGACTCCCCCGAGGTCGCGACCGTGCGGCCGTTGCCTCCGAGCAGCCGCCAGCGCCACTTGCCAACGAGGTCTTCATATGCGTCGAATTGGGGCATCGCCATCTCCTAGGGTTTCGAGTACGAACATATGTTCGCATTCTCCGCGGCGGCAAAAACGGGCAGGCGGAAACCGCGCTGCAGAGCGCCGCACTGGATGGCTGTGCCTTGCTTGCTAGCCCGGGTCGGCGACGAGCCGTTCGTCCTCGAGACCGGCCTCGGGCGTGATCAGGATCGCGCCCTCGCCGGTTGCGTAGGCCTCCTCCCCGTGCTGGACGACGTCCATGCCGAGGCCCTCCTCGCGTTCGGAGACCCGCAGCGGCATCACCAGACCGATCAGCTTGAGCAGGACGAAGGTGGCGACGAAGGCGTAGATCGGGGTGACCAGCGCGGCAAGCGCCTGGTCGCCGAGCTGCGCCGCGTTGCCGTAGAAGAGGCCGTCGGAGACGCCGTTCCAGCCCAGCTCGGCGAAGAAGCCGATGAAGAGGATGCCGGTGAAGCCGGCGAGGCCGTGGGCGGCGAGCACGTCGAGCGTCTCGTCGACCCGGGTGCGGGTGCGCCAGACGATGATCGCGTAGCTCGGCAGCGCCGCGAGGGCTCCCAGCAGCATCGCCCAGCCGGGGCTGATGAAGCCACCCGCCGGGGTGATCGCGACGCAGCCGACGACGATCGCCGTCGCCGCCCCGATCGCGGTCACTTT
>Ga0157374_10005280_pt1 | contig 10844 bp, 9 predicted proteins | sample M25metaG_FD_115308 | JGI IMG/M metagenome (GOLD analysis project Ga0157374, IMG submission 115308) | Miscanthus rhizosphere microbial communities from Kellogg Biological Station, Michigan, USA - M2-5 metaG | ecosystem: Host-associated > Plants > Roots > Rhizosphere > Soil | place: USA: Michigan... | reverse complement strand
TGGCGCCCTTAACCTCATTTCGGGCCAGACAAACGCCGTCGCGACGACAAATGGGATTTCTGGTGGCTCCGTCACCAGTGATCTAAGCGGTGGGCAAACGGCAATTGGCGATCCCGATCCATCGAGTGATGTGTGTTCTTCCGCAACTACATTACAGGTTCGGATGAGTGGTAAAAACATCCGCGATTTATTGAATGCCGCGGACGTAACCTGGGGATGGTTTAACGGCGGGTTCAATCGGCAAACTGTAAATACAAACGGCACAACCGGATGCCTCCGAAGCACGGTTTTCTCCGTTTGTAGGCGTGATGGTCAAAGATTACAGTCCTCACCATCGGTCGTTCCAATATTACGCTTCTACGGCTAACCCGCTTCATACGCAGCCGGCATCGGCAAACGAGATCGGCCACAACGGTCCAGCGAATCGCACCTATGATTCATCTTCTAAACGGCGCGCGCTGGCATGACCCGGTGACGGAAACGCCGAAGTTGGGTACGACCGAGATCTGGGCGTTGATCAATCTTACCGAAGATTCTCATCCGATTCACCTCCATCTGACACGATTTCAGATTCTGGATCGAAGAAGCTTCGATCCTGAGGAGTATTTGCTCCATCGGCGTTTGCGGTATACGGATGATGCTGTGCCGCCAGCGGCCGGAGAGACCGGCTGGAAAGATACGGTGCAGGCGCACCCGAAAATGTGACTCGCATTATGCGTTTCGAGAGGTACAGCGGACGCTAATGTGTGGCACTGCCACGTGCTTGAACATGAGGACAACGAAATGATGCGGCCGTTTGACGTTGTGGCGACTTGACCAGTTGTCAATAGCACGAAACCAGGCGAATTGTTTTATTAAACCGTCACAATATAGACATCAAAAGTTAGATTGGCAGGTTGCATGCTTGAGGCGTGCGGCAGAGCAGACTACACGTGGAGTGGTCGGGAACTCCGGCGCGGAGCTTCTCAACCGGCGTATCGCTGCATAGCCATACGCTGCACTCGAGAGAGACGCTGAGCTTTCTCGGAAGGCACAAGCAGATTCATGCCAAGGACGGCAGGCGGCTCGATCTTTCGCGGGTCTGGTGGGCGCCACCTCTGGGACCATACGAGGCTTGGCTGATTGAACGAAATCAGATTGAGCAGCATTTTGGCCTGTCGGCATTGGTTTCGCTCACCGATCACGATGACATTGAAGCGCCGTTGAAACTGCGGGTGCTTGGCGAATGCCGCCATGTGCCGGTGTCGGTTGAATGGACGGTGCCATATGGGCCGACATTCTTCCATCTCGGCATTCATAACATTCACGAGAGGACCGCGCGCTCGATTTTCGCGGATATGCAGAGTTTCACCGCGGCATCCATGCTACCGATGCTCGCCGCGGACCCGGCTACACTCATTGTGTTCAACCACCCGGCTTGGGATGAACAGGGCATAGGCAAGGCCGAGCACCTGATGCTTGCCACGCAATTTTTGCGTGCGCATGGTGAATTCATACACGCGGTTGAATTGAACGGATTTCGCCCTTGGAACGAAAATCGGACCGCCTGGCAGATAGCGCAAGCGATGGGCAAACCGATTGTGGCGGGCGGAGACCGGCACGCATTGGAGCCGAATACACTTTTGGATCTAACAAACGCCGGCTCCTTTCCGGAATTCGCGGAACAAGTACGAAACGGGCGGTCGGATGTGCTGGTCACCACTCAATATCGCGAGCCGCTCAGACTGCGCATTCTGCAAAGCGTACAAGATGTGTTGCAGGAATGCGAGACGCATGCATACGGATGGCGGCAGTGGCACGATCGGGTGTTTTATCAGGGTGATGACGGAACGGTTCGGTCGCTGCTAACGCTGCTTCCGCCAAGCTCCAGGGCCACAGTTCAGCTTCTGGTCGGGACCGTTTTGGCGATCCGCGGCCAATTATTTTCGAAGTCGTTGCGCAGTTTGCGCTCGGTACTGCCGCAACATGAGCTTGCGCTTTAAATGGCCAGCACCAACTCGACGCAATTTGCGAAGTTTTTCGGCTCCACGCCGCGCCACATTCGCGAGCTTTTACACTCCGCGCTACAGCTACGGGACCTCGACGAATTGTCCGAACGTGCGCGGAGCTGTTCATGCACAACACTATCGCGCGCGGTGCTGGATCTCCTGAACGTTCGCGTAGACATTCCGGACAAGCATCGCGAGCGATTCCCCCGCACCGGCGCAGTGGTCGTGGTGGCGAATCATCCTTTCGGATTTTTGGATGGACTCGTCCTAGATGTGGTGTTGCAGGAACTACGCCCGGGACATAAAAATCCTTTCGAATTCACTGCTGTGGGGGATCGAAGAGATGCATGATCGATGTCTTCCGGTGGATGTATTCGGCGGCGGTCTGAATCTCCGGCCCGTCCGCCAGGCGTTGCAGCTTTTGGCGGAAGGCCGCGGAATTGCGATTTTTCCAGCGGGGGAAGTCGCGCACTGGCGGTCCGAGCAACGAGCTGTTACCGATCCACCCTGGAATGACATTGCAGCGCGAATCGCACTGAAAACCGAGGCCCGCGTTGTACCGATCTATTTTGCAGGAGCCAATAGCCTGGCGTTCCAAATAGCGGGGCTTGTTCATGCAAGATTGCGCACCGCGCGGGTGGCCGCTGAGCTATTCAACACGCGGTTCGCAGGTTGTGGTCAGAATCGGAACGTCGATCGGAGCGACCGAACTGGCAAAGCAGGGATCGACCGAGCGCGCGACGCGGTATCTTCGACCACGCACCTACATATTGAGTCATCACTGGACCGCCGGCCCGCGGTACCAGCCGGTTGAGTCAAAAATAGTTCATCGCAGACGTTCAAGCCGATAGCCGAAATGGAACGACTGAAGAGCGAAGACTGCATAGCTGTAGAAAACGAATCTTATGTAGTTTTCCGCGCTCGCGGCAGCGACATTGCCGCTTTGATGCGGGAGATAGGCCGCGCGCGCGAACTTGCGTTTCGCGCTGCGGGAGAAGGCACCGGAAAATATCTCGATCTGGATAGTTTTGACCGGAGCTATACGCACCTTGTCTTGTGGCACAAAGCGAGCGAACGCATCGCCGGATCTTATAGGCTGGCCTGGACGCAGGATACTTTGCCGGTGAGCGGTGTGCGCGGATTGTACACATCGATCCTCTTTCGCTTCGCATTGGACGTTCGGTCGCGGCCCGGCCCGAGGCGCTTGTTCTGTTCGGGGCAGTCAGCATCAGCGCTGACTATTCATTGGCGTCGCGCCGACTAATTGTGGAGTTCCTGCGCGAACGCCGATTTCGTGCTGACTTGGCGCATTGGGTGGCGGCGCGGAGACCGTTCCGCTCGGGTTTGACCAGACGAACTTCGGACGATGGCAGCATGCCTGAATGAGATAGAGGATCTTTCCGCGCGCATCAGCGATATTGAAGAGCATTCCGGACTGCCGGTCTTGCTGCGGCTTAGTCTGAGGCTGGGCGGCCGGGTTGCGGCGTTTCACGTCGACCGCAAATTCTCGGATGCACTCGACGGTTTGCTCATTCTGGATCTGCGTGAGGCGCCGCCGAAGATGTTGGCGAAGTACATGGGTTCGCAAATTTTCCAAAACGCAGGCGAGAGAGCCCAATGCCGTTGACTTAAGCGAAACTTGCAGTTTTCAAAGCATCTTCCAAGTGCGCCAACTTTTGATACCGAGCAAGAAGCGTAAGCGCCTTGGAGTGGACGAGCATAATTCAAGGTCGCTTACGCTTCCCGCTCTGTGTCAATCCTATTTGGTCATCGAGCATTCGCTACGAGTCAATGACGTTGTTTAGAAGTTGAGGCGCAGGGCAAGCTGCAATTGACGATTGGTGCCTAAGCCGATCTGGTTAGACACGGTCGAATTCAGCACACCGAAATTGCCACCCGCCGCCGAGGCAGTGAATGGCTGGCCCGGCTGGATACCTACGCTGCCGGGTCCGCTACCGATCCCTTGGCCGAGGCGTAGGTTGCCCGGATTGGCGAAATTCGCGTGATTGAAGATGTTATACGCCTCCCCGCGGAACTCGAGATTCACGCGCTCAGTAATAGCGAACCTCTTGCTCAACGTAAGATCCAATTGCGCGAGAACGGGCCCGGCTAAGGAGTTTCGCGCTGAATTTCCAAATGTTCCCGGGCGAGGTATCGTGAATGCGGCCGGATTCACATAGGCAAGTCCGGCGTTGTACAGAATCGGTTGAACACCGGGAACGACATCAGGGCGGCGTACATTGCGCGAGCTACCGCCGCCGGGCGTATTCACCACTGCGGTAGTCATCACCTGGCCATTTTGTACGAGCGGGTTTGTGTAGACGTTTCCGTTGCGGTTATCGACGTAAGCGATGTCGGGGCGCGTAATCAGGACGTCGATTGGCACGCCGGAGCGTGCATTGACAACTCCGCCAAGTTGCCAACCGCCGAGGGCCAGATCGAGCGGTTTTGACAAATTATTGCCAAACCGTCGTCCACGGCCGAAAGGCACATCATAGAGAGCGTCGATATTCAGGCTTTGGCGGATATCGAAGTTATTGTTTCCGTAATCGGCTCCAAAGTTGAAGGGATTCCCGGCCGTGTTTGCTTCATTCGATCCGGCGCTATTTCCGATAGAGTGTCCCCACGTGTATTGGGCTCCCAGAGTCAGGCCCTTTGAATATCGGCGAGTAAAGGTGGCTTGCAAGGCGTCGTAGTGGTCATTTCCACCGCTGGTTTTGTAATCGATCTCGGCAAAGCGGCCGCCGAACTGGCGGATTGCTGACGCTGCTCCAGTTGTGGGATTTACATTCAGGCCAGTTATCAGGTTTGTGATGCTGCGCAGGAAGAGGTTGCGACCCTGGCTACCCACGTAGCCTAAAGTGAAGGTCATTGAATCCGGTAGTTCCTGCTGCACGGAAAATGAATAAGACAGAACCCGCTCCGGAACTCGATAGCCGGGAGCGTAGGCACGCGGCTGGTATCCGAGAGTCGGACTGTTGATGTCGTAGTTCGCGAAGATGGCGGCTGTGTTCAACGGATACTGGAGCAGCGGTCCAGAGGTGATCGTTGTGCCAATGCGATCGTTGGCTTCCGGCTGCAATTGGTCTTCGGTTTGTCCGGGTCCATAGTAATAGCCCGCGCCTGCGCGTAATACTGTTTTGCCATTGGTAGCGAGCGGAGACCAAGTGAAGCCGAGGCGCGGACCGAAATTCTTTGTCGAGCTGTTGTACCAATCACCGGCATATTTCGGGATGATGTTGCCCGTCGGAATATTGAAGAATACATTCTTATTACGTGCTTCCCTCAGGGGCGAGTAGTATTCGTATCGCAGGCCGTAGTTCATGGTGAAATTCGGCCGGATTCTCCACTCATCCTGGGCGTAGCCGATGTAGTAAGTCTGCTGCAACTTGGCGTTCCCGGAGAGGCCGGTAAAAGGGCTGAGCGCGCTGAGGTCGCCGTTGAAGGCAATGGAGGACGGTTTGTTCGCAAGGAAGGATGCGACATCGTTAAACGTATAAGTGGTGCCGCCGAGCTGATCGTTATACAAAGTGATCGGCCGGAACTCAACACCGAATTTCATATTGTGGTTTCCCTGCGTGATCGAGAGATTATCGATCCCGGACAAAGTGTAGTTGGTGTAGGGAGCGCCGCGACCATTAAAGGAGCTGGATAGCCGAATCAATCCCGTCGGAGTGGCCATGGCCGCATTCCCAGTTTGGCCCGCGATTCCTCCGAGGGCGACGCTGCCTGTCAAATTGAGGGTCACACCGGTAAGATCCACGCCCGGACTCGGACCGGGCTGTCCGGCCACACGTTCTTTCACCGAATTCACACCGAATTTTGTTTCATTGAGTATTCGAGGACTCAATGTTTGGGTGAGAGTGATCACTCCATTCTGCGGAACAACTGTCTGGTTGTATTTGCTCAGCGTTGAATTCTGCGTTTGGGAGGATGTGCCCTGATCGCGAAAATAGCGGACGTATAGATGGAAACGTTCGCTGAGATTGTAATCAAGACGGATTCCACCATAGTCTTCGTCGACCAGATTGGGGCCGATGACGGTAGTCAGGTCCTGGAGCGGAGTCAAAGGATATTGGCCTTTCGGGAAGGCCGATAACAGTGGTTGGATGGCAGGGACTGCTTGCGCGCGTGCGGCATCGTTAAGCGTGCTTTCCACGAAAGGGGTGGCGGTACGCTGTCGAAGGCCTTCGTAGCTCGCGAAGAAAAAGAGTTTGTCACGGATGATTTTGCCGCCCAATGAGCCGCCGAACTGGTTCAGGCGAAGCTTGTCGACCGACTTACCGGCGAAGAAATTGCGCGCATCGAAATAGTCATTGCGGACATATTCGAACAATGCGCCGTGCCAGTCGTTACTTCCCGATTTCGTAATGACGCTGATCTGGCCGCCGGTGCCGGTGCCGTACTCGGCGGGATAGTTGCTGCTATCGATTCGGAACTCCTGAATATTTTCCAGGCTCTGCTGGAGGCGGAAGTTGGAGGTTGTTTCGCCATTCAAATTGCCGGGCGAGGCGTCTATTATGGAACTCGCCTCCACGCCGTCATAGCGAAGGGCATTCTGCTGATTGGAACGGCCGCTGAAGCGGATGTTGTCGTAGGTTCCGCTCCCATTGTTGACAGCATCCGGGGTGAGCAGATAGAGCTGTGAAACCTGACGTCCATTCAAAGGCAGTTGCGCCACTTCGCGTTCGCTTACATTGACGCCTATCTTGGCGCTGCTCAAATCGACGGCCGCAATGGCTCCGCCATCGACATTGACCACGGAAGCGGTTCCGCTGACCGCCAGGTTCAGATTCCGCCGGATTTCCTGGCCCACTTGCAACGGAAGACCTTTGATCTCGGCTTTGGCAAAGCCGGGTTGCGAAGCGGACAGAGTATATTCGGATGGCTCAAGAGCCGTGAACGCGTAATTTCCATCGTCACCGGTACTGGTCGATCGCTCCCGATTTGTTCGTTCATTCACGATGGAGACCGTGGCGCCTTTTACGATGGACCCGGAAGGATCGAGAACCGTGCCGACGATGCGCCCCGAGCTGGTCTGAGCCAAAGAGGGAATAGAGATGCCAATGGCTAGAAAAACCGATGTAAGTGTCCTCAAATAACGAACTCCCGCTCTAGAGCGTAAAGGCGGAAGGTTTCAAAACAATAACAAAGCGTTTAATACTGTGTGACTGACGCGATGCGCTACTCAAGCCTGGTGTTGTCGGCGGATTCGATGACCCGCCGACATGTGGCTTGTTACCTTGGTCAGACCCGTGAGATCAAACCGTCAAAGCGAACGCAGGAAATTAAGAATATCCTGCTGCTCTGAAGCTGAGAGATTTTCAAAGTTGGAGATGACCGTATTGGCTTCGGATCCAGAGCTCTGATGCGCTTGAATTGCTTGCATCAGGTCATTGGTCCGGCCATCATGCAAGAAGAAGATGCGTTGACCGAGTCCCCACAACGGCGCTGAGCGAAATTCGTCCGGTCCGGCAGTTCCTTGAGTAATACCATCTGCCAAGCCAGTGCCCATATGATGGACGGCCAGGTCCGAAAAGAGATTGACCGGTTGCTGGCTCAGAGCCGCTGTCGTCGACTTCCCGGTCGTGAGCGTTTCAGTGTGGCAAGTGAAACAGCCGATCTGAGAAGCCAGGGAATGGCCATTTTGAATCGAAGACGAGCATTCGCTGCCCGTACAGGCAGGCTTTGGGGGCGCAAGGAACCTCATGAACGCTCTGAACGCCACAACGTCAGACGGGGTACTGGTTCCGACCTCCATGTCGGAATCGCTTTCTGGAGTGGTATTCTTCGCGCAATTAGGATCTTCCTCACGCTCATTCGGAAACATTTCGTTCGTTACGCCCTGTTCGACGTTATACGCTTCGCCCCCGAAAACTGTTAATGATTTGTTCTGAGCTTTCCAGCCGAAGCGGGTAACACCGCCGTCATTGGGGTTGGTATTGACCGTCCCACCGACAAAACCGACATTGAGGCGACCCCTGACGCCATTCCGAGACTTTCGGCCGGAGGTATCGGTCTGCAGGTTTTCACGAATGACGTAGTCCGGTATGGATTCGATCAATCCGGCGCCGAAAATCGGTGTAGGGATCCGGAAAACAATATTCGAAGTGTTGGAGAAGTCCGGTTGCGCAATGGAGCAACCGGAGGGCTTGTCGCTCCTACCGGAAATAGTGAAGAGGTCATGCACTCCGCCGTCCGGCGTACCGTCGCTGTTATTCACAAATCGCGCTTCCCGGATCGGACCCTGCCGCGAAAGAAAGCTGGGAATTGTGTTGCCTGGGGCCATGTCCGCCAAGTGAGTAACTTGAGGATTAATAGCAGGACTTGAACCGCCCACGGCAGGGAAAGCATGACAACCCGCGCAGGAATCCAGATTGAACCGTGGTCCCAACCCCTCGGCAACCGTGTCTACCTCACTAAATACCGGTATTCCAACGCGAGTAAAGAAGTCGAGTTCGCCGAGGGTAAGACCGGCGATGGGTTGACCAGCTGCTGGCTGGCCCCCGCGAACGCCCGGATCTCTCGGCACTGAAGAATTCCCGGTGCCTGGGCCATTTTGGGGTTGGGCTCGTGAGCTCATTGCGAAAGCAACAAGAACGAATACCGCCAGAAAGATAAGCAGCTTTTTCGTAACTTGTTGGGCAGAAGCATTGCGCAAGCCGCCACGTGTGTTCCGATACGAAAACATTCAAATCTCCTTATGAACGTGTTTGTTTGTGTACGAAGTAAAGGCACACCTCAACTGCAGGAAGCGTGTCTGGATTTAAATAGGACAGCGAGGGGCTGAACTGACGAAAATAACCCGTTCCGTATTACCCGCGAAGTGCTGGTAAAACGATCTCAAGAATCAGGAAATCAGACGGCTGATTGAGGGGCAATATTGAAGGGGTGGATGCCGCGCTCGAAAACAGGCGTATCCGCTTCACCAAAGTGGCGACCCTTTGTTCGTTCTTAATGGATCAAATCGCGGGGCTTGCATTGCCCGGTTCTGGTGTATGGTGCGTCCCATTGACCACCTTATGTCCGATTGAGCACCTTCATGTGGTTCCCGCTTTCCCAAAATTTCCCCGGTAAGGGTGTTTATATTTCTAAGTGAGTCGCCATAAAAAATCAATAGTACTCTTCGAAAAATTTATGACTGCAGTTGCTTCGGCTTATACCTAGGAAGGCCATCTCGGCAGCTCGCAGGGAATGTCAAATCTTCAAACTGTCAGGCCGATTGCCCATAAATGCTTAAATAGCGGAAGTTTTCTTTGTCCTGGGATTCTAGATTCCTTCAGCCCGGACGAGCCAGGTCCCCGAAGAAGTGCTAGTACCGAAGTCAGAAATTGGAAGAGATATTTGCGAAAGGTGGCCGCGCCACAATCAATTCTTCATTCGAGTCTAGTGTTGCCGGCTGGTTCAAGGACGGCGGACATCGATCCCTTGGATTTGGGCATGCGGGGGTCCGCACCATAGGCGTGAATCTGGTCGCGCGCGAATTCGGCCTCCGAGCGCTCGCAGGTGATGACAATGGTGCGCCCAGCGGTGTCAACTTCCACGGCATGCTGCAGAGCGGCTTCAGCGGAGAGGAAAAACAGCTTCTGCAGCATCTCGATTACGTAGTCGTAGGTGTGCTCGTCGTCATCGAGCAACACTACATGAAAAAGACGCCCATGTTCCTGGCGCTCGATGTCTTTCAGCTCGGGGACGACTTCAGCACCGGCAACGTTCTGCATCTCAGAATACGATTATTTTTATTGGAGCATATCGAGAATTCCGGGGCTCTATCCTGGAATATTCCATGCTTAGGTCCTTAGTTGCGGTCGTCTGCTGGACGGTGTGTTTGGGCGCACAAACCACGCCGCCGCCGGTCAAGCGCCAAACGGTGGTGGTGACGGGAACGGCCGAGCCGGTGCCGCTTGAAGAATCCGATCGCTCCGTGAACGTGTATCCTTTGCGTCATTCCTCGCTGCTATTTGGCAGCCTGACGGATGCGTTGTCGCTCGATTCTTCGGTACAAGTGCAGGCGCGCGCGCCGGGCGGGGTGCAGGGCGATTTGTCGATTCGCGGCGGTGGTTTTGCGCAGAATTTGATTTTGATAGACGGCATCCGGTTGAGTGATGCACAATCGGCGCACCACGATCTGGATTTGCCCATTCCGCTGGATGCGGTAAATCGCATCGAAATCCTGCGGGGCTCAGGCTCGACGCTTTACGGATCGGAGGCGGTAGCAGGCGTGGTGAACGTAGTAACGGCCGAGGCGCCGGAGCGGCTGGAGATGCGTCTGCGCGCCGGGTATGGCAGCTTTTCCTCCAACGAGCAGAGCGGCTTCGTCGCCTTCCGACAGGGTCTGCTTTCGCAGCAGTTCTCCTTCGAACGCGAGTTTTCGACGGGCTTCCGCGATGATCGCGACTACCGCAACCTGGCGCTCGCGTCGGAGTCCTGGCTGCGGACACGGTTGGGATTGACGCGAGTGTTTCTCTCGCTGCTCGACCGGCCGTTCGGCGCAGACCAGTTTTATGGAAACTTCAATTCCTGGGAACGGACCAAAACGTGGTTGGCGGCGCTGTCGCAGGATCTTGGCAAGAACACGATTTTTTCGCTCGGCTACCGGAGGCATACCGATCTCTACGTACTGTTCCGCGACAACCCGGCTTATTTCACGAATCACCACGAGGACGAGACCTGGGACGCGGCGCTGCGCCGCCATGATTTTTTACGCCCTTCGAGCAGCCGGCAAAGCGTAGGCGTGTTTTATGGCGCCGAGTTGTTATCCGACCACGTGGAAAGCAACAATCTCGGCATGCATTCGCGCAAACAGGCCGCTGTGTACGGGAGCTTCGATGTACGATTCTGGCGGCGCTTCTCTTT
>Ga0157374_10005279_pt1 | contig 10845 bp, 7 predicted proteins | sample M25metaG_FD_115308 | JGI IMG/M metagenome (GOLD analysis project Ga0157374, IMG submission 115308) | Miscanthus rhizosphere microbial communities from Kellogg Biological Station, Michigan, USA - M2-5 metaG | ecosystem: Host-associated > Plants > Roots > Rhizosphere > Soil | place: USA: Michigan... | reverse complement strand
GCACAGTGACAGGGCTGCTCGGCGAGGAGCTTATTTGGTGCGGTGCTTTGTAGCAAGGCATGAGTTTACCCGTGCCATAAATCGCACATAATGCGTTCGGGCTTCAGCCCCTGAGGGATGTTTCAGGCTCTTGCGAAGTGTTCAGCCTTGCGGATGTATATTGAATCGTTTCCGGACCGACGGCTCCGCCGGTCATCAGCATGCTCATCGCCTGTTCCATTGTCATGCTCGTTTCAACGACACGATCCATCGGAAGAATCTGCAGGAATGCTGATGTGGGATTGATGGCGTTTGGCAACAGTACTGCTGCGAGTTGAATGCCTGTGCTGGAATCGGTCATCGTCCGCGTTAAAAATCCAATACTCTTTTGCCCTTGAATTGGGAAGTCTACAAGAACAATTCGCTGGCTCGTGTCTTTCTTCGCCATCATCGTGTCGAGCAGCTGGCGCACGGATGTGTAGACCTTGGCCACGAATGGCAAGCGCTCCAGTACAGCCTCAAATAAATTGAACGCCTGTCGGCCGATTACCAGCGAGGTGACGCGCCCTGCAACAAAGAGCAGAACCAGCGTGAGCACAACTGCAAGCAGTGACTGCATCCACGGAGTCGTCAGCCATGATGAGGGAGAGGATGCTTCGAAGAATTTGACGAGCGGCAAGCCGGCTTCGGCGAGAGTTCGCAATACGAAGCTGAAGATGAGGTAGGTGACAAAGAGTGGTCCGATGGTGATGATGCCTGCGAGGATGTTGTTCTGCAGGCTGCGCAACGTGCGTGACAAAACCGGTCTCACAGATTTCTCCTGCGTAAGAGAATACGCCGCCATGCCAGGCGCTCCATTCTGGTCGCTTATTGCTCAGGAACCAACACGCCTGGCAATGTGGTCTCGAGCGTTTTCATGATCTGTCTGTCTTCATGGGAAGATATGGATCGTCCAGAATGCTGAGCAGGTATTTGCCGTAGCCACTTTTGATGATCGGCGCCGCAAGCTGCTCGAGCTGCTCTTTTGAAATAAAGCCCTGACGGTAGGCGATCTCTTCAGGGCAAGCGATGCTGAGGCCCTGGCGGCGCTCGATGGGCGCAACAAAGTGGGCGGCCTCTAGCAGTGAGTCGTGCGTTCCCGTGTCGAGCCAAGCCATACCGCGACTCATGATTTCGACATTCAGCCGGCCGGCTTTCAAGTAGCAGCGGTTAAGATCGGTGATCTCAAGCTCACCTCGAGCGGAGGGCTTGAGTGACGCGGCGATGCGGACCACCTCGTTGTCATAGAAATAAAGGCCCGTGACGGCATAACGCGATTTGGGTTCCGCGGGTTTTTCTTCAAGGCTGATCGCGGTGCCATCGGCATCGAACTCAACTACGCCGTAGCGTTGAGGATCTTCGACGGGGTAAGCGAAGACGGTAGCACCTGCTTCCAGTTTGGCAGCCGATTGCAGCTGGTGCGAGAAGCCCTGTCCGTAAAAGATGTTGTCGCCGAGTACGAGTGCACAGGGGGAAGCGCCTATGAATTCGCGACCAATGATGAAGGCCTGCGCGAGCCCTTCAGGTTTAGGCTGCACGGCGTACTGAATGTCGATTCCCCAGTGCTTGCCGTCGCCCAGGAGCTCTTCAAAGCGGCACGTATCCTGCGGGGTTGAGATGAGCAGAATATCCCGAACTCCCGCCAGCATGAGCGTGCTCAGCGGGTAATACACCATCGGCTTGTTGTAGACCGGGAGCAGTTGCTTTGAGACAACGTGCGTGACGGGATAGAGCCGCGTTCCAGAACCGCCGGCAAGAATAATGCCTTTCATATTTCGCTCCGTTTCATATAGTTCTGGGCGACCCAGTGGCGGTAGGCGCCAGAGCGCACGCAGTGAACACCGGGGGCGCTCTCAAGATACCAGCGAACTTGCCCATAAAACCGGCTCCTCCACTGGCTAGAATTGCGTGTTTGCCCCGCGCTCACCCGGTTCAGTATATGGCACAAAACAAGAGAGATTGCGCCCAAATGGGTCTTGCACTTCCGTTTAGGCGCATTTGCGGCAAGGAAGTTCAGCAGGTTAGGAGCTTTTTCGATATATTAAAGGTAGTGTTGTTCCGGACGCGCCCGGTACCTGCTCAGGCAACCCTCTTGATCAAGGACTTAGGCGATTCTGCTCTTCGAGAATCGCGCCGCCGCTGTGTCTTTCTGGACGCACGAATCGATCTACAAGCAAAACGGTAATTGAAAAGGCTGCCATGGATAATTCCAATTTCCGTCAAGGTATTCCCGACCCGCAGGGGCTATATCACCCCTACAATGAGCACGATGCGTGTGGCATGGGATTGGTCGCCAGCATTCGCGGCGAGAAGAGCCACGAGATCATCCGCAAGGGCCTTGAGGTGCTTATCAACCTCACTCATCGCGGTGCTGCCGGATGCGACCCTGAGACTGGTGACGGCGCAGGAATCCTGATTCAGATTCCGCATGCCTTCTTTGTGCGCGAATGCACTGAACTGGGATGGAAACTGCCGGACGCCGGCAAGTACGGCGTCGCCATGTGCTTTCTGCCTGTTGAGCGGCACAGCCGCCTGCAATGCGAAGGTGTGTTTGAGCGCATCGCACAGGAAGCGGGTCTGACATTTCTTGGCTGGCGTGACACTCCGGTAAATGGCGATGCCATCGGCCGTGAGGCGCGTAACTCGCAGCCCTACATTGAGCAGCTCTTCGTTCTGCGTCCTGAGGCAATGGACGAGGATGCATTTGAGCGCCTGCTTTATCGCGTACGCCGCAATACCGAGAACGAAATTGCGGATTCTGAAATCGAGGACAAGGAGTCGTTTTACGTTCCTTCGTGCTCGTGCCGGACGATCGTTTACAAGGGCCTGATGCTGGCTCCGCAAATTGAGCGCTTCTATTTTGAGTTGGCCAATCCCCTTGTGACCAGCGCGCTTGCCCTGGTACACCAACGCTTTTCAACCAACACTTTTCCGAGCTGGAAGCTGGCCCACCCGTATCGCTACGTTGCGCACAACGGCGAAATCAACACCATCCGCGGCAACATCAGTTGGATGAATGCACGACAGAGTGTGCTGAAGAGCGACCTGCACGAAGGGCATATCGACAAAGTGTTCCCGGTGATCGTGCCGGAAGGCAGCGACTCGTCTTCGCTCGACAACGCAGTTGAGTTCCTGTTCCAATCCGGTCGTTCCCTGCCCCACGTAATGGCAATGCTGATTCCTGAAGCATGGGCTGGCAATCCAGACATGGACGAGGACAAGCGCGCATTCTACGAGTACCACGCATCACTGATGGAGCCATGGGATGGCCCTGCTGCCATCGCGTTTACCGACGGTAAGGTAATCGGTGCGACTCTTGATCGCAACGGCCTGCGCCCCGGACGTTACATCGTTACCAAGGACGACCTGGTTGTGCTGGCTTCGGAAGCCGGCGTGATCGAAGTTCCCGCTGAGGATGTACGCAAGAAGGGACGCCTGCAGCCGGGCCGCATGTTCCTTGTCGATACCGTTCAACAGCGCATTATCTCTGATGCTGAAATCAAGAAGCAGCTCGCCTCGCGCCAGCCTTACGCCGAGTGGCTGAAAGAGCAGCAAGTCACGATGGACCAGTTGCCCGAGCCGCCACGAGTGATCGAGGCGAATCCTGAGACTCTGCTGCGCCGGCAGCGTGCTTCAGGTTATAGCGAAGAAGATTTGCGCGTTCTGCTTGCACCGATGGGAGCCAAGGGCGAAGAGCCAATCGGTTCGATGGGTACTGACGTGCCGCTGGCCTGTCTCTCTGATCGGCCGCAGTCGCTGTTCAGCTACTTCAAACAGCTATTCGCACAGGTCACCAACCCGCCTATCGATCCGATCCGCGAAGAGCTGGTTATGTCGCTGATCAGCTACATTGGCACTGAACGCAACATTCTGGACGAAGCGCCGGAGAATTGCCACACTCTCAAGCTGCCGCATCCGATTCTGGCCAACCGTGATCTTGAAAAATTGCGCCGCGTTTCATCGGGTGATTTGCTCGCGACTACGCTGCCGGCGCTGTTCCGTGCCGCCGATGGTGAAGCTGGCCTTCGCCGTTCTCTTGATGAACTGAGCGCGCGCGCCGCCCACGCTGTGCACTCCGGTTACACGCTGCTAATCATTTCGGACCGCGGTGTGGATGCGACCTATGCGCCAATTCCAAGCCTGCTGGCAATGGCCGCTGTTCACAATCGACTGGTTCGCGAGAAAACTCGTACTCAGGTTGCGTTGATTATCGAGAGCGGTGAGCCACGCGAAGTCATGCATTTCGCTCTGCTCATTGGCTATGGTGCCAGCGCCATCAATCCGTACCTCGCCATTGAATCGCTGCACGATTTGAAGCGGCGCGGATTGTTGCCGGATGATGTCTCCGCTGAATACGCAGAAAAGAATTTCATCAAGGCCATCAACAAAGGCCTGTTGAAGACTTTCTCAAAGATGGGCATCAGCACGCTGCAAAGCTATCGCGGCGCGCAGGTGTTTGAAGCTGTCGGCCTGAATCAATTCCTCGTGGACAGGTATTTCCCCGGGACGGCTTCGCGCGTCGAAGGCGTTGGGCTGGATGTGATCGCCCGCGAAGCGCTGATGAAGCACAGCTACGCATTTCAGCCGCTCACCGATTCTGAGACGGACCTGGTTGTCGGCGGACATTACACCTACCGCGAAGGCGGCGAGTATCATCTGCTGAATCCTCAGACCATCAGCAAGGTGCAGCACGCTGTGCGGCAGAACAACTTCTCAACGTTCCAGGAATACACGGATCTGATTGATAGCTCCAATCGCACCCTTTGTACGCTGCGCGGCTTGCTCAAGCTCAAGTACTCTGAGAAGCCGATTGCGATAGAAGAGGTTGAGCCTGCGAAGGAAATCGTAAAGCGCTTCACGACTGGCGCCATGAGCTACGGCTCCATCAGCAAGGAAGCGCACGAAACGCTCGCGATTGCCATGAACCGAATCGGCGGGATGTCGAACACCGGCGAAGGCGGCGAAGACGAAGAGCGCTTCAAGCGTGACGCGAATGGCGATTTGCGTCGCAGCGCGGTGAAGCAGGTTGCCAGCGGACGTTTTGGCGTAACCACCAACTACCTGGTGAATGCCGACGAACTGCAGATCAAGATGGCGCAAGGCGCAAAGCCGGGCGAAGGCGGACAGCTGCCTGGGCACAAAGTGGATGAGACGATTGCCAAGACTCGCCACTCGATCCCCGGTGTGGGTTTGATTTCCCCGCCGCCGCATCACGACATCTACTCGATCGAGGATCTGGCGCAGCTCATTTACGACTTGAAGAACGTAAACCCGCAAGCGCGCATCGCGGTCAAGCTGGTATCTGAAGTTGGAGTAGGAACGGTTGCTGCCGGTGTTTCAAAGGCGCATGCCGATGTTGTGCTCATCTCCGGCGATAGCGGAGGAACGGGTGCTTCACCTCTCAGCTCGATCAAACACGCAGGCTTGCCATGGGAACTCGGACTTGCCGAAACGCAACAGGTGCTGCTGCTGAACGATCTGCGCAGCCGCATCCGCGTTCAGACTGACGGCAAACTGCAGACCGGACGCGATGTTGTGATCGCTGCCCTGCTTGGTGCCGAAGAATATGGTTTTGCGACAATGCCCCTGATTACTATGGGTTGCATCATGATGCGCAAGTGTCACTTGAATACTTGTGCTGTGGGAATTGCCACACAGGATCCAGTTTTGCGCTCGCGCTTTACTGGAACCCCTGAGCACGTAATCAACTTCTTCTTCTTTATTGCGGAACAGATGCGCGAGCATATGGCCAAGCTCGGGTTCCGCACTGTTGACGAAATGGTTGGGCGCGTGGACAAGATTGATGCGGCCATCGCCGATGAGCACTGGAAGGCGAAAGGCATCGACCTCTCATCGATCCTTTATTCACCAACGCTTCCCTCGCGTGTTGCCCGCCGCCGTATGCAGCCGCAGGATCACGGGCTGAACCAGGCTCTGGATCATCAGCTGATTGCGAAAGCGAAGTCGGCCCTTGAGTCAAAGAAATCTGTCACTGGCAAGTTCGCTATTCGCAACGTACATCGTACCGTGGGTGCAATGCTGGGCGGGGAAATCGCACGCAGGTATGGCTCCGACGGATTGCCGGAAGGCACGATCCACTTCCGTTTCGAAGGTTCAGCGGGACAGAGCTTCGGCGCATTCGTTCCTTCAGGCGTAACACTCGAACTTGAAGGCGATTCGAACGACTATCTCGGCAAGGGTCTTTCAGGTGGACGCATTATCGCGTACCCGCCGAAGACATCGAGCTTTTTGCCCGAAGAAAGCATTCTCGTCGGCAATGTGGTTCTCTATGGCGCCACTTCAGGCGAAGTTTTCCTGAACGGTATTGCCGGTGAGCGTTTCGCCGTGCGTAACTCGGGCGCCCTCGCAGTTGTTGAAGGCGTAGGCGACCACGGTTGCGAGTACATGACGAACGGTACCGTGATCGTTCTCGGCACTACCGGACGAAACTTTGCAGCAGGCATGAGCGGTGGCATTGCCTATGTTTACGACGACCAGGGTGATTTCTCGACGCGTCGCTGCAATAAGGCCAGCGTCGATCTTGAACCGCTCGTCGACGAGTCAGACGTGGAGCGCGTGAAGGCTATGCTTGAGCGCCATCGCGACTGCACCGGTAGCCCGCGCGCCGCATGGGTGCTGGAACACTGGGCGGACGCTCAACCTCGCTTCATCAAGGTGTTCCCGCACGAGTACAAACGCGTGCTGGGGGTGCCGCGCGCCGCATCGGTTTATGCTTCGCCCACTAATCCGTCGCCTCTGGTGACGCCTACCGCAGAGGTGCTGCATGGGTAAGGTAACTGGCTTTCTTGAAATCAACCGTGAACAGCCCACGCGGCGCAAGCCCGAGGAGCGCATCAAGGACTGGTTCGAAATCTACGAGCCGTTTCCGGAAGAGAAGCAGCGCGAACAAGGCGCACGTTGCATGGACTGTGGCGTGCCGTTTTGCCATACCGGATGCCCGGTAAACAACCTGATCCCCGACTGGAACGACCTGGTCTACAACAATCGCTGGGAGACCGCGATTCGCCGCTTGCATGCGACCAACAACTTCCCAGAATTTACAGGGCGCATCTGCCCGGCTCCGTGCGAAGCGGCCTGCGTGCTTGGCATCAATCAGCCGCCGGTCTCGATTAAGCTGATCGAGCGTTCGATTGTAGAACGCGCGTGGGATGAGGGCTGGATTCATCCCGAACCACCAGAGCAATCAACTGGCAAGCGTGTCGCCGTAGTTGGAAGCGGCCCAGCAGGTCTTGCGGCAGCACAACAACTGCGCCGCGCCGGCCATTCGGTAACTGTGTACGAAAAGAACGATCGCGTGGGCGGCTTGCTGCGCTACGGTATTCCCAACTTCTAACTTGAGAAGCATGTGATCGATCGCCGCGTCGAACAGATGAGCGCGGAGGGCGTTCAGTTCATCACGAATGCTCATGTGGGCGTAAACGTCTCTGTCGATCAGCTGATGAGCCAGTACGAAGCAGTCCTGCTGTGCGGCGGTGCTGAACAGCCTCGCGACGTGAAGAGTCCCGGGCGCGAGTTGAAGGGCATTCACTACGCCATGGAGTTCCTGCCTCAACAGAATCACCGCAACCAGGGAGATGCTGTCGATCCATCGACGGAGATCCTGGCAACCGGCAAGCGCGTTTTGATCATCGGTGGCGGCGACACCGGCGCGGATTGCCTCGGTACGAGCCATCGGCAAGGTGCGAAGAGCGTTCACCAGATCGAGATCATGCCGAAGCCTCCTGAGGAGCGCTCTCCGCTTACGCCCTGGCCGTTGTGGCCCATGCAGCTACGCACTGAAAGCTCACATGAGGAAGGCGGCAATCGCGACTGGAGCATCAAAAGTGTAAAGTTCACCGGCGAGGAGAACGGAAACGTGAAACAGTGGCATGCCGTTCGTGTTGGTCCTCCGCCGAAGTTCGAAGCAATCACGGGCTCGGAGTTCGCGCTCGACGTTGATTTGGTGCTACTGGCTATGGGATTCCTTGGGCCGGTAAAGAATGGCATGATTGAGCAACTCGGCGTGGACCTGGACAACCGCGGTAACATTGCAACCAACAACTACATGAGTTCCGTTGATGGCGTATTCGCTGCCGGTGACATGCGCCGCGGCCAGTCGCTGGTGGTTTGGGCTATCTCGGAAGGCCGCAAAGCCGCTGCTGCGGTGGACGCTTACCTTGCCACGAAGACCGAGTCGGTTCCTCTTCGCCAACATGTTGGGAAGCGATAAACGGTTGATCGCAACATCGTACCAATACAACTGCTGACTAGCATGCAAGCCGCGCGCATGCCATACCGCTCCAGTATTGGGAAAGCGATCTGACAAGCTTCGGTATAGGCATCATCGAATACGAGCATGATGGGACTGCGTGGCAAGACAGATCCGTTATTGCGCCACGCGAGCCATTCGGCCGGCAAGATTGTCTGGTAGCCCATCCGGGCGATCAGTCTGATCTGCGCTTCGAACTCCGGGATCGGGGTTGTGAGGCCGGGATATTCATTCGGCCGGGGCACGCCGACATTGTGAAACATAATCACGGATAATCCTCGTCCTCAAGCGCTCGCCACGACCCAGACTCACAGATCGCTCCGTTCAAAAGCGCGATGACAAATCGCGCACTGAGTGCTTTGCCTTGTATTTTCCGAATCCACGGAATGGCGCGAAGCAAGCTCAATGTTGAAGAGTTTACCGGCAAATTTGCGAGCGCCGTGGTAAAGTGCCGTCAGGAGTGGGAATTGGCTATCAAGAAAGCAGTGATAACAGCCGCCGCAAAGGCCCAGCGAACGTTGCCCCTACAAACGCTGATTGACCAGGATGGAACTGAGAAGTCGCTGCTCAGAATTCTCATAGAGCAATCTCTCGCGGCAGGAATTGAAAACATCGCGGTAGTCGTTTTCCCAGGAGACGAGCACTCTTATGCGCAAAGCGCCGGATCATATGCCAATTCGGTGACCTTTGTTCCCCAATCAGAGCCGCGCGGATACGGGCACGCCATTCATTGCGCCCGCTCTTTCACGAAAGGCGATCCTTTTCTGCACATGGTGGGTGACCACCTTTACGTGAACACCGGCGAGATTCCTTCGGCACTCCGGATCGTCCAGCTTGCGAAGCAGGAGCGCTGTTCCGTGAGCGGCGTACGCCTCACCCGTGAGAGTCTGCTTTCGCATTTTGGCACCGTGGGCGGGAGACGTGTCCCACAGCAAAGCAATGTTTACCGTGTCGAGACTGTCATTGAGAAACCGACGCCAACAGAGGCCGAGCAGCGGCTTCTGGTCTCAGGTATTCGCTCCGGCTACTACCTCTGCTTCAGCGGAATCCACGTTCTGATGCCTTCTGTTATGGATATTCTGGGCCACAAACTGGCGGCTGATCCGACATCGCGTGTGAATCTCGTCGATGCCCTTGCAGTTCTCGCTCGCCAAGAGCAGTACCTCGCCATTGAGGATGCGGGCCGCCGCTACGATCTCGGCGCTCAGTATGGACTGCTGATTGCCCAGCTCGCCTTGGCGCTGAGTGGCCGCAACCGTGGCGAGGTCCTTACGCAGATGCTCGAATTGCTTGCCGACCGCGAACTGGGCGGAAATGGGAAAGAAGGCGCGCAATCGTGAGCCGACTGCTTGAGATCATCACCAGCAGCGGGGAGAAACGAAACGCGTCGCTGGACTCAGTTTGCCGGAACGCCGATCTCGTCGAGTTGCTAGTCGAATGCAGCGCGCTCGACGATTTTCGACGGAATTGCGACAATCTCTACCAACGCGTTCGCGCCCTTTTCTTTCTATACGCCATCCATCGCTTCCACATTCCGCGATTAGTCACGGCAACGTCGTCCTCGCAGATTCCTTTCGCTGGATACCACGACTTACTTGAACGACGTTTCGAGGAAGCAATCTCGGTCTTCCTTTCAGCGCAAGCACAGCAGGGACCCAGCGCTTCTATTTCGAGCGCCCTGGCAGCAGGTTACAAGGCTCTCGGTTTTCAAACTCTCGCCGATCAAGTGCGTCGCAGCGTGCGTAGCGTGCGCGGTAATCAATGGATGTTCCGCATCGGGCATGCATACGACTACCCGCTGCGCCTTCGCGATGAAATTCTCGAGGGTTCACCGAACTTTCCGATCCTCTGCGAATCAACGCCAGTCCGCATGGATTTTACTCATAGCGGCTGGAGCGACATCTTTTTTCTGGGAATGGATTTTCCGGAAGGGGCACGGGTTCTGAATGCATCAATTGATCTTGCTGTTTGCGGAGAAGAACCAGGAAATGTAAAGCCCCAGCCGCCCGTGCAGGCATGGTTTCGCGTGATCGATGAACCAATCATCCGCTTAACCAGCGTCGACCTCGCCACTTCTGCCGACATTACATCCATCGCCGAAGTGTTCGATTTTCCCCGCGATTACCTGGGCCTGCTTAAGGCTGGCATTATCGCCAGCGGAATTATTCCTGCTGGTCTCGAGGGAGCCACACAACCGCTCTCCGCAATTCTTGAACGACTAACTGGAAAACACGGATTTGGTATCGAGATTGTGAGCCGGGTTAACGACATTCCGAAGGGCTCGCGATTAGCTGTCTCTACAAATCTGCTCGCTTGCATTATTGCGCTCTGCATGCGCGCCACCGGGCAGGTCAAATCGCTCACCGGTGCGCTTGAGGAAGACGATCGCCGCCTGGTCGCGGCGCGCGCGATTCTCGGCGAGTGGCTCGGCGGCAGTGGCGGCGGCTGGCAAGACTCCGGCGGAGTTTGGCCTGGAATCAAACACATCCATGGTGTTCTCGCTACCCCTGACGATCCCGAATACGGGATCAGCCGCGGCTGCCTGCTTCCACGCCACG
>Ga0157374_10005277_pt1 | contig 10847 bp, 8 predicted proteins | sample M25metaG_FD_115308 | JGI IMG/M metagenome (GOLD analysis project Ga0157374, IMG submission 115308) | Miscanthus rhizosphere microbial communities from Kellogg Biological Station, Michigan, USA - M2-5 metaG | ecosystem: Host-associated > Plants > Roots > Rhizosphere > Soil | place: USA: Michigan... | reverse complement strand
CTTCTTGTCGGCCTTGCCATCGTCGTTGCCATCATCGTCGGCAGGCTTCGCCTCGGCCTGCGCTTCGTCCTTCGCGACATCGACGGTGCCCGACGCGGTCGCCTCGTCGAGGCTCTCCTCGCCGGTCCACTTCGTCGTCGGCTGGTGGCGGTCGACGCCGAACGCATCGAACATCGCCTGCGACTCGAGCACGAGCAGCGAGGTCTCGCGCGACATCACGCCGTAGCCCTGCGAGAGCGCCACGATCTTCGTGCGGTCTGCGCTCGCACGCTCGAGCTGGTCGATCGCGAGCGATGCCCACAGCCGCGGCACGAAGCCGTTACCGGCCGCCGACGACACCGCGAGCTTCAACGGATAGTGCTGCTCGAACGGCTGGCCCGCGACCGTACCCTTGACGATCACGTCGCCGCTGACGTCGCCGGTGACGCGGGCCGCGAGCAGGACTTCATCGCCCGCCCGCACGGTCGGCAGGATCGAGGGCGCGACATCGGCGAGCCCCGCGGGCAGCTCGATCTTCGCATCGCGCAGCGCGCTGCCGTACGTCGCCTCGAGCGACTGCGCAGCCGCCATGCCGACGGTCTGGCCGGGCACCCACGCGAGGTAGCTGCCGCCACCGCCGCGGGCCGCGGCCTGCATCACCTGGGTGGCGGCGTCGCTACCGATGCCGATCGTGGTGACGTGGATGTCGGCGCCCGCGGTGGTGTCCGCGATCGCCTTCTCGACGTCGCCGACGCGGCGGAAGCCGGTCGACGCGAAGCCGTCACCGATGTAGAGCACCCAGCGCTCGTGCGACGCGTCCTTCATCTCGGAGGCGGCCGCGCGGATCGACGCGACGACATCGGTCGACCCGGCCGGCTCCTGCGTGGCGAGCCACTGCTTCAGCTCGGTCGCGGTCTGCGACGACGCGGCGCGCTCGTCACCGAGGCGGCGGCAATCGCTGTCGCACACGAGCACGGTGAACCGGTCGCGGCGATCCATCTGATCGATCATCGCGACGGCGAGCTCGCGGGCCCGGGTGAACCGCTCGCCGACCATCGACTGGCTGCCGTCGAGCACGATCGTGTAGTCGCGCGGCTTGCTCTCGGCCCAGCGCGGCAGCTTCGGCTGCAGGGCGAGCACCGCGGTCGGGCGCGCGTCGGCGGCGACGAGCTTCTGCGCGTCGACGACCTTCGGATCGATGCCGACGCCCTTCTTCGCGGCGAGCTTGTCGTCGGGCGCCACGGCGGCGCCACCGGCGAACGTCCACGCGCGGAGCTCGGAGTCTCCATCCTGCGCGCGGTAGTCGACGATCAGGTCACCGCGCGGCACGAAGCCGCCCTGCGTGAGCGTCAGCGCGTTGAGGTCCTTGCGGTTCGCATCGGGCTGCAGCTGGTAGCCGCCCGCGCGCACCGTGCCCTGCGCCGCGCCACGCACCTCGACGTCGACCGTCATCTGATCGGCGACGGTCGAGCCATCGGCGGAGTGCGGCAGCGGATAGACGTACTGGCGCCACGCGCCCCGCGGCGTGACGACCTGCGTGTACGCGATCTTGATCGTGCGCGCGCCGTGCGCCGGGATCGGATAGACCTTGAGCTCGAACCGACCGCCGCGCTGCCAGTCGAGCAGCGCCGGGTCACGCCACGGACCGGGCACCCACACGATCTCCTGGGGCTGCTGCTGGATCAGCGGCCGGGCGTGATCGATCACGCCGGCGAAGATCTTCTGCGCGCGCGTCTTGTCGACGAACGCGCCCTCCTCGAAGCCGTCCTTGACGTCGAGCGCGAGCCCGTCGATCTGTGCATCACTCGGCAGCGGGAATTCATACCGACCCTCGAGGGTCGCGTCGCTGTCATTGCGGAACGTCTCGGTGATCTCGGTACGCGCGATCGGCCCGACGATCCGGACCTTCACGTCGTGCTTCGCAAGAGCAAGCTTCCAGTCGCGGTCGCGCGACTCGCCCGGCTTGTAGGCGCGAAGCGCGCCGAGGCCCGAGGTCGCATCGTCGTCGGGCTTCTGCTGCTGGCTCTGCGACAGCTCCGACCACGCGACATCCTTCACGAGCGAAGGCGCCGCGCTCACGCTGAGCTTGCCGCTCGTGATCAGGCCCTCTTCGCCGGCGTGAACTTCATCGTGCGCGCCGCCGCTCGCGGTCAGCACGACCTTGCCGCGCACGACCTGCACGGCGGTCAGATCGTCCGCCGCGGTCACGCTGAACCGCGTGCCGACCACATCGATCGTGCCCTGCGACGTCGCGACCTGCGCGGGCCGCCCCTCGACATGCGCGAAGTCCGCGACGATGCGCCCGCCTTCGAGCTTCACCCGCCGCGGCTCCTTCGCATCGAACGCGACGGTCGTCTGGTGATCGAGCACGAGGTGCGTGCCATCGGCGAGATCGATCGACGTGCGCGTGCGCTCGTCGGTCTTGACCTTCGCACCCGCCGGCACCGCCTCGTGGGCGCGCAGCGGCTTCCAGCCCGTGCCCGTATCGACGCTCACACCGCCGCCATGGTCGGCCGCGGCGCGCGCGATGGTCGCGAGCGATCCGATCGAACCGTCCGCCCGCTCGCCGGGCGCGGTCGCATCGTGACGCAGGATGAGCACGCCGGCCGCACCAGCGGCGAGCGCGGTGGCCGCGCCAACGGCGATCCACACGGACGCTTTACCATTCCGCCCGTTGGCCGGACGATCGATCGCCTGAACATTCGCGGCTTTGGATGTGGACGCTTTATCATTCCGCTCATTCGCCGGACGCACCGCGAGCGGCGTCGCGGGCGCAGCGACTGGCGCGGCGACAGGCTTCGCAACGGGTTTCTCGATCGGCTTCTCGATCTGCTGGTCGAGTGAAGCCAGGAGGCGCGTCTCCAGATCGGTGCCCGGCACGAAGTCCGAGCCCGCGCTCGCGACGAGCTTGCTCAGCTGCGTCGCCTCGTGGCGCGCATCGCGGCAGGCATCGCAGCCCGCGAGGTGGTCGGCGTGGCGGTCGATCGCATCGCGATCCCCTTCCACGATCAGAGAGAGCTCATCGGTCAGCTGGTCACACGTGGTCGACATCTATTCGATCTCCTCGGTGGGCACGATCGAGCGCAGGCGCGCCAGTGCGCGACTCGTCCGCTTGCGAGCGGCTGCCTCGTCGAGCCCGCACGCCACCGCGATCTCGCGATGGCTCAGGTCAGCGACAAAACGCAACACGAGCGCCTCGCGCTCGCTGGGCTTCAACTTCTCGAGCGCCTCGCGAACCAGTCGCGTGCGCCGGCGCGCCTCGAATGCATCGCGCTCCTCGCCTTCGGTCGGAACGACCTCCAGCAGCTCGCGCCCGCGGCGCCGCGTCTCGAGCATGTGCGCGCACACGTGCCTCGCGATCCCGCACAGCCACGCCTTCACGCTGCCCTCGGCGCGATACGACGCCATCCCGCGATGCGCCCGTAGCAGCGTCTCCTGCACGGCCTCGTCGGCATCAGCCTGCGAGCCGAGCAGCGCCATGCTCAGGCGCCCGAGGATCGCGTGATGCGTCCGCGCGCACGCGGTCAGCGCCTCGCGATGCTGTCCGCCGCGGATGAGATCCACGATCGGGTCACTGGCTGATATGGGTGTCGCCACGGCCTGAACCTGCATCTCGGCCCCCACGTGCGGGGTCTGAGCGGTTTCGTGACCGGGTTTTTCAGCCGAATTCGCAACTCCGCGGGATCCCTCGAGCATGAAGGGATCCAACGCGCGAGCCGTCGAGGCGGCCTACCTACATCCCCCCGGATCCGCCGACGATCACGCCTGGCTCAGCCGATGAAGGCGCGCGTGATCACGAACGCGAGCAACGCCATGATCAACGCGCCCACGACGAGCATCCAGGGCATCAAGCCCTTCTTCTTCTGCGCACCGAACCCGGCGACCTGCGGCTGCGGGGTGCGATTCGGAAACACCGGGCGATCGAACGAGTCGCGCGAGGTCGGCGTCGCGTCGCGCAGCGGACGTTGCGGCGCGATCGCCGCGCCCCACGGTGGATAACCCGGCGGCGCCGGCTGGAACGGCAGCCCGGGGCCGCCCGAGATGCCGAGGTTCTGCGGCTGCGGCATCTGCGGCATCTGTGGCTGCGGCATCGATGGTTGCGGCGTCGGGGGCAGCGGCATCGGCGGCTGCGGCAGCGTGCCCATCGCCGGTGCGATCGGTGCGGGCGCGCCCTGCAGCGTCGACGGCAGCGGAGCCATCGGGGGCCCCGGTGTCGGGCCGCGACCCCGCTGTGGCATCGGCATCGGCGGCGGCGCCGTCGGCGCACGGACCGCGCGCTGTGGCAGCGGCGTGCGGCGATCGCGTGGAGCGATCAGCTTCGTTTGATCAGACGGCGTGTGCTGCGACGGCTCGAATGGCAGATCGAGCGGCGCGCGCATGCGCGTGGCCTCGTCGTCGCCGACCGAGCTGTCCCGCCGCGAGCGCAGCAAGGGCTCGGCGGTCGCGGTCATCTCGTTCGAGTCGCGCGGGTTGCGCCCGCTCGAGCGCAGCATTTTCATCTGATCGCCCGACAGCTGCGCGAGCCGCGTCTCTTCTTCCTCGAAGCGATCGATGACCTGGCGGGCGCGCCCGATGCTCGCGTCGTTGTCGCGCGCGCTGAACGCATCGGCAGTGCGGATCCGGATCACGGTCGCCTCGCTCGGGTCGAAATCGAACCGGCCCGACGGCGCCGATGGCGTGATCCGCTGCTGGCTCTGCCGCTCCACCTCCTCGGTCGACTCGATGATCTTCGCCAGCTCGGTGGCCGGATCGCCGACCGTGACCTCGAGCGAGTAACGCCACGAGCGCAGCTTTTGCCCGAACGCACCGGCGCTGGGATAGCGGCGCGTCTTGTCCTTCGCGAGCGCGGTCATCAGGATCTGATCGATCTCGGGCGACAGCCGCGGGTCGACCTCGCTTGGCCGCTTGATGTTCGTCTCGCGCACCGCGCGCAGCGCCGACAGGTCGTCGAGCCCGCTGAACAGCCGGCGGTTCGTGATCAGCTCCCACATCAGGATGCCGACCGAGAACACGTCGCCGCGCACGTCGATCTGCTCGTTGCGGGCCTGCTCCGGCGAGATGTACGCGAACTTGCCGCGCACCGCACCGCCCTGCGTCGCATCGGACTCGGCGCGCTTCGCGATGCCGAAGTCGGTCAGCTTGACCTCGCCGGCGCGAGACAGCAGCACGTTCGACGGCGACACGTCGCGGTGCACGAGCAGCATCTGCTTGCCGTCGGGCGCGCGCGCCGTGTGCGCATGCTCGAGCGCCTCGCAGATCTCGGCCCCGATGTGCAGCGCGAGGTCGAACGGGATCCGTCTGCGTTTTTGCTCGAGCGCACGCTGGATCGCGCCGATGTCCTTGCCATCGACGAACTCCATCACCAGGAAGTACTGGTTGTCGTCGCCGAGGCCGACGTCGAAGATCTGCACGATGTTGCGGTGCTTCAGCAGCGACAGCACCTTCGCCTCGGCGATCAGCAATTCGACGAACCGCGTGTCCTGACTCAGGTGAGGCAGGATGCGTTTGATCGCGACAGGCTTCTCGAAGCCGCCGGCGGCCACGGCCTTGCCGCGGAAGATCTCCGCCATGCCGCCGACGCCAATGCGGTCGAGCAGCTCGTACCGAGTCACGTGTCGTCAGCGTAGCACGGTTAAGATGTGCGACATGGACGCCATCGCGCGCCTTCTCGACGACGCGCTCGCCACAGGGCTCGGCTCGGCAGCCGCCGTCTCCGTCGGTGACGCAGGGGTAGAGGTCTTCCGATACGTCGCCGGGCACACGCGCCGGGTCCCCGACCGCGGCGAGCCGGTCACCGAGCACACGCCGTTCGACGTCGCGTCGGTCACCAAGCCGATGGCCACGGTCGCGATCGCGATGGTGCTGGTCGCCGAGCGCGCGCTCGACCTCGATGCGCCGGTCCGCCGCTACGTCCCGGCCGCCGCCACCACCGCGACGGTGCGCCAGCTCTTGGGCCACTCCGCGGGCTGTGCCGCGCACGTCGAGTTCTTCCGCCGCCTGCGCGCCGAGCGCCCGGCGAATCCGCGCGAGCGCCTCGTCGAGCTGGCCGCCACCGAGCGCGCCGATCCGCCCGGCATCGCAGCGATCTACAGCGACCTCGGCTTCATCCAGCTCGGCGCGGTGCTCGAGCAGGCGGGCACCCAGCCGCTCCCGATCCTGTTCGATCGCATGATCGCGACCCCGCTGAACTTGCGCGCGCGCTACGCGACCTCTCCGATCGCGGGGGCGATCGCGACCGAGCTCGACGACCGCGGGCTCGTCTGCGGCGTCGTCCACGACGAGAACGCCTACGAAGGCGGTGGCGCGCTCGGCCACGCGGGTCTGTTCGCCTCGCTCGACGACGTCGCAAAGTTTGCCGCCGCGATCGTCGCCGCTGCCACCGGCCAGCCGCGCGGTGGCTTCGAGCCCGCGGTCGTCGAGCGCTTCTTCACCGACGCGCCGCTGCCCGGCACCACGTGGCGCCTCGGCTGGGACACGCCGTCGCACACGCGGGGCGTCTCGCAGGCGGGCGATCGCTGGCCGCGCGAGGGCGCCGTCGGCCACACCGGCTTCACCGGAACCTCGCTGTGGCTCGATCTGCCGAACCGCCGCTGGGTCGCGCTGCTGACCAACCGCGTGCACCCGACGCGCTTCGCCGGCTCCGCCGATCGGATCAAGACGCTGCGCCGCGCGGTGCACGACGCCGTGATCGACGCACTCGGGTAGGGCGTGCTCCAGAGCCCTGATTGCCGCGAAGACGCGAAAGCGCGAACGTCAGAAAGCAGGGCGTGTGCAAGCCCAGGGCTCGGCCTCCAGACGCGCCTCGGCGTACTGGGCTTCGCCCAGTTCACCTCGGCCACTGGCCTTCAAGACACGAACTGGCCTGATGACGAGCTGACTCGCCGTCGCAAGCTCGAGTCTCTGGCTTTCCGCCTTCGAAGCCAGTGGGCGAGGTGCGGTGGCGCTTCGCCAGCGCACCGAGCCGCTCTCTGGGGCTACGAACGAGCTCTTCCTTTTCCGACCTTCGTGCCTTCGTGCCTTCGCGGCCAATCCGAGTCCGGTTTCTGTTCGGCACTCCGGCGGCTAACGTTCGCCGTTGTCGCAGAGGCAAAGGCCGCTGACCGTCGTCGAGTCGGTGCACGTGCCCTGGCCTTGAATGCGCCCGCACGGATCGCCGGTGCCGGCAGCGGGCGTCGTGCATTCGATCATCGGCTGCGTGTTGCCCATCTGCGCGGGGCCGCCGATCTGCTCGTAGCAGACGCCGCCGTTGGGACACGCGCAGCCGGCCATGGCGCCACCCGATCCGGAGCCCGAGCTCGAGCCCATCCCCGACTTCGAGGCGCACGCGCCGGGCGAGCACACGCAGCTCGGATCGTTCGGCGGGCACGCGCAGCCGGTGCCGTACCAGATGCAGTTGTCGTCGGCCGCGCAGGTCTGCGAGTCGGTGTAGACCGCGCAGGTATCGCCGGTCAGCTTGGGCGAGGTGCCGCTCGTCGACTCCGAGCAGCCAGCGAGCAGGGCCACGACGAGTATGGCGCGCATGCCTCCATTAGACAGCAATCGCAGGGCCATCGATAAGCCTGCGGAATCCCGCCGCGGATCCTCAGATATTCGTCCCGGGTCCTCGCTTTCGCTCGGCCCGTGACGCAAGCCCACCCAACCCCTACACCCCGCTCGCTTCGCTCGCTCTCCTCAATGCCGGCGGCCGTTCGCGCGCCCGTTCTTCCGGCGCTTGCGCTCGCTCTTGCGCGGGTCGGCGCCGTTCGCGCCGAACATCGGATCGACGCCGCGGTCGGCGCACGCCCACAGCGAGATCACGATCGCGAGGTCGGCGAGCGCACGGCGGCTCATCGACGCCGGGATCACGAGGCCGTAGGTCTCGGAGACGAAGCGCAGATCGCGGAGCACGCGCGCGACCTCGTCGCGATTCACATCGCCGTGCCAGTACACGACGCGGGTCATCAGGATCTCGGCGTGACGGCGCAGGAACTCGCCCATCGACAGCGGCTGCGCGATGCGCACCGACGGCGGTTTGCAGATCTCGAGCAGGTCCTCGAGGTACTCGTTCCAGTGGCGCGAGAGCCGCTTGTTCTCGGGACGGCGGAGGAACTTCACGCGCTCGACCGAGAAGTCCGCCTTCACCGAGGTGCGAAACCGCGGCGTCACGGCCATCAGGTCGTAGAGGACCGGCGGGTTCTCCTTCGAGTAATCGGTGTCGTGATATTTCCACCAGTTGCGAAGCTGCGGCCACGTGCGGAGCGAGAGCACCTGGACGTCGTTGCTGTCGACGACGACGAACCGGCGATCCTCGGCGCGCACGACCGTGATCCAGTGCGACCACTCGTCGACGCAGAGCAACACCGGCGTGCCCTCGCGGAGATACTTCACGAGCAGGCGGCGCGCCTCTTCGGGATCGCTGCGGCGCTCGAGCACGAGGTCGCACTCGAACTCGCGAGCCGCGCGGGCGAGCTGGATCTCGTCGGTGCCCGACCACCAGTGAGTGCGCGCCGTCTGCGCGATCTGGCCGACGTCGACCATGCGGCCGAGCGCGAGCAGGGCATGCTTGAGCGCGAACGGACCGCATGTCCATTCGTTCGGCTGCGGGTAGAACCCCGGACCGGAAATGCCCTCGATCACGGCAGGGTGGACTCTAGCTCGAATCCAGGGTGCCGCCGCACTCCCGGTCGGTCGCAAAAATACAGCTGATTCAAGCGGTTACGTGCCAGGACCAGCGCCTGCCGAACTGGACGGAGTCCCTGGGATGTGCCTCGATCATGCGGCGCCAGCGCTCCAGGGCCGCCGCGTGCTCCGAATGGATCATCGCCCGGGCGACCGCATCGAGCAGAAACCAGCGCTGCGCATCGAAGTGATCGCGGGTCCAGGCAATTTCGGAGACGTCGATCGAATCGATGCGCGGCCCGGTGGTCCGGCCGGCGGCGATCGCGCGTTCATCGAGCCAGCGCAGCAGCTCGAGCTCCCAGCGAGCCTCGGCGCGCGAGCGGATCGCATCGGCGACCGACTGGAGCATCGCCGCGGCGACCTCGTTCGACACGACGACCTCGACACTGGGGCCGAGCCGCGCATTGCCGAGAACGAGCATCGCTTCGCACCCTAGTCGATGGGTGTGACAGCGCAATCATCGAAGTGCGATCGGCGGAAGTCCCGGTGCGACGACGTCCGGAACGAGCCCGTCGCGTACGAGCCCTTCGACAGAGCGCGCGCAGTTGACACATGGATCGACCGGGTCGCCGGCATGAAACAGCGGTGAGCCCTCCTCGGCGGCGATCGCGATCGCATGGCGCGGCAGATCGGCGAGCGCGTCGCGCAGCGTGGGGCCGCTGATCGTGCCCGCTTCGAGGCCGAGCCGCTGCTCGCACACGCCGAGATAACCGGTGATCGCGGCGGTCAGCGCGCACGCGCCGAGCGGGACGAAGCCGTCGAGCCACTGGTTCTTCGACAGCCGATCGATCCAGTCGAGGAAGTACGCCGTGAAGCTCGGCCGGATCGGCATGACGAGCGAGAGAGCGCGCGCATCGAGCCACACCTGACCGCGCGCCGGCCCGTCGAGCGCGAGCACCGCCGCGTAGCCGCAGCCAAGGTGCCCCAGCGGCAGCGCGCGCTTCCAGCCCGTGACGCCGGCCGGCGCGGTGACGACATGCCGTGCGGCGCGATCGACCGGAATGAGCCCGTAATACGGGCCGACACCACCGGCCGACAGCCGTGTGACGTGATCGCGATAGTCGTCGGGCAGCGGCATTTCGCCCACCCCGCGCTCGATCGCGGCCAGCGCGTCGTCGTCGATCGGCGGCTCGAACACATACCGATGCTGCGCGGCCCCGAACCGGCGGAGCGGCCGGTCGCTCGCGGCGAGCGCACCGAGGATCTCGCGCAGCCGCGTGGTCAGCTCACTCACCGACGATCATCACCGTCACCTTGCGCGTGTGCGGCGCGGTGCGGTGCTCCCACAGATACAGGCCCTGCCACGTCCCGAGCGCGAGCTTGCTGTCGACAATCGGCACGCCGATCGACGTCTGCGTGAGCACGCTTCGAATGTGCGCCGGCATGTCGTCGGGGCCCTCGTCGTCGTGCTCGAACCGCGGATCGCCGTCGGGCACGAGGCGCGCTGCGAACCGCTCGAGGTCGGCGCGCACGCTCGGATCCGCGTTCTCGCAGATGATCAGCGACGCGCTCGTGTGGTGGATGAAGACCGTTGCGAGCCCGAGCTGTGCAGGACTTGCACTGACGATCCGGGCGACATCGCGCGTGATGTCGTAGGTGCCGCGACCCCGCGTCGCAACGCTCAATTCGCCTCGGTGCAGCATCCGGGGGTTATACTGCGGCGGTGATAAAGCGCTCGCTGCGCTATGTCGAGGACCTCTCGGAAGGGGTCCAGAAACAGCTCGCGCTCGCCTACAGCGCGAAAGATCTGCTCGGGTGGGGACTCCGGCAGAAGCTCCGCGAGGGCTACACGCGCGCCGACTTTCGCGCCGATCTGATGTCCGCGCTGGTCGTCGGCGTCGTCGCGCTGCCGCTGTCGATGGCGCTCGCGATCGCCTCCGAGGTCACGCCCCAGCACGGCCTCTACACCGCGATCATCGCGGGCATCGTGTGCTCGCTGCTCGGCGGCACGCGGTTCCAGGTCACCGGCCCCACCGCCGCGTTCGTCGTGATCCTCGTCCCCATCGTGCACGCGCACGGGCTGGGAGGTTTGCTCGTCGCGGGCATGATGGCGGGCGTGATGCTCGTCATCATGGGGCTCGCCCGGCTGGGCAAGCTCATGCAGTTCGTCCCGCATCCGGTGACGAGCGGCTTCACGATGGGCATCGCGGTCGTCATCGGCCTCTTGCAGCTCAAGGACGCGTTCGGGCTCACGGCCTGTCCGCCGACCG
>Ga0157374_10005276_pt1 | contig 10848 bp, 9 predicted proteins | sample M25metaG_FD_115308 | JGI IMG/M metagenome (GOLD analysis project Ga0157374, IMG submission 115308) | Miscanthus rhizosphere microbial communities from Kellogg Biological Station, Michigan, USA - M2-5 metaG | ecosystem: Host-associated > Plants > Roots > Rhizosphere > Soil | place: USA: Michigan... | reverse complement strand
AGGAGTGGCAGAGGGTATGAGTTTCCGTCGTCGGAAGGATTCAGACCATGATCACCAATAAAAGCAGATAGAAATTTGAGTAGAAGTCGTTGTGCTTCTTCTCTGTTGAAGCGGAAAGTTTGCATCATTTTCTCGGGAGTGGCCGTGATCACAAGCATAGACATGGCATGTGGGAGGTTTCCTTTGAGATTGAGATCACTAGGTTGGTAATAAATTGACTTGAGGTCTAGAAAGACTTGAAGAAAATCGAACCGGTTATACTTGATGGCCTGTTTTATATCAGTGGACTTGACTTGGACTCCCCTGTGGATCAAGAAAAGGGCTTCTTCGATGGAAGAGAACTTGCTTTTAGTGCAGACATGCAAGAGGGACCTGCCCTTCCGACACTTGTGTTGGACATGAGATCCATACTCAACCAGGAGTGTTAACAATGCAAGCCGTTCAGTTGTTGGTCTTCGACAATAAGTTAGAACCACAGCAATCAAGTTGAATCGTTTTCTTTGTGATGTAGAGGACCTCCTTCTTCCACAGAGAACTCTATTGGTCTGAAAAAGTGAGGGGAGAGATTGTTGACCTGTTTCCAGGTAATACTCGTTTAGTTTCAAGTCTTCTTCTTTGATGTTGACTCTTTTAAGAATAAATCTTACTAAATCGAGGAGGTTATTGTGATGGTATGTCCTCAACAGACGAACCAAAACAGTCTCTCCTTCAGATTCAAAGTTGAAGTTGTCTCCGAAGACCAACAGTTCTTGAATGGCCTCTTCTCTCATCTCGACAGACAAATAAAGGTAAAGGAAAGAGTACTTGAGAGTTCTTTTAGAGTAGTACTCTTGATAAAGAAGTGAAGTCAGGGGAGAATTTAGTTCTACAGCCAACTCAAATGGTGTGTAACCCTTGCCATCCTTCATGAGAACCATGTCAGCTCCTGCTGCAGTTAACTCAGGAATTATGGACCCTCTATTTAATAAGACAGCCAAGTGAAGGGGAGTAGATCGGCATCCCTTGACTCGTTGATGGATTGGAACAGGAGTATTCATGTCCTCTCGTGGTCGCAGGAGGATTTTGACGGCATCCAAGTTGCCAACAATGACAGCGAGATGTAGTGGCGACACATTTTCCATGACTTGAGGGAGGTATGAGACTGGAACTGCATTCTTCGAGTCAGACTCACGAACCTTGGTATACCTGGCATCATCAAGATGTCGGCATGAACTGGTTTGGAAGCTGCAACCAATGACACTGGGGTCGAGATCCTTCAATAAAAGACATTTCTTGAGAGCCTTGTTATCCAACCTCTCGATAGCGATGTGAATGTCGAGTCGGTCTCCTGCGAACCATGAATGAGAGGCTTCAGCCAATTGATTACTGTAACAAGATTTGTCAGGGAAGATTAAACAAATAAAACTCACCTAAAGTGTGTAACTTGAGCACCCATTGATTCCTTGAAAATTAAATTATAATCATCAGATCCAACGATAAGCTTCCATGTGAGTTGATTTGGTTTTAAATTATCTTTGAGATACTTAATGATTCGACAACATTTTGATCTTTTCTTTCTTTCCCTCCCACTGCCCTTCTTGAAGGAGCAAATAAGTGGAAAAGGATGAACCATTGTTTGTTGTTTACTTGGATTTGCCTTTTGATGACCTCTCTTGAAGAAATTAAATTCCCTCATGAATTACAGTCGAACTTGATAGATTATTTCATTCTTCTCTGACTGGAGTGCACAATGAATATAATGGAGAGATTTTATACACAGGCTCTTGTCAAAGTCAGCTGAAACGATAAGGAGATAGACAGGCACACACTTGTCTCGTATTATTAATCAAAGAATTGTCAGTATTATTTAATTTCTCTCTTCATTTCTCTCTGTCTAGACATTAGTCATGTCAAAAAGTTGTTGCCACCGGGACACACAAAGAGAAAAGAGAAAAGATTACACAGTAAAAGAAAAAGCATTCTTCCTTCTCATTTCTTTCCCTGTAAAGTTGAGTCATCCAGTCATTCCACTGCAGACCTTGAATCAGCTCTATGTCTTCAAGTGAGGATCTCCGTCATCAATTAGTTGTCCGGGATCTTTACTGCACAAACTACCTGCCTCGTGTATGACTGATGATCAGGATGGAGTTTCTAAGTAAAAAATAAACTGTCCTCTTCGTGAGTGCATGTTATTCCTGATGAATGAGTTTGAAAGAACTCATGGGTCTCATCTAAATTCTCTTTTCTTGTCTACCATGGTTGACAGGTTTATTTGCTCGAGAGTTTATCAAAGTTATTGGAAGATAGATGTACACGGATCGTTTTTGCCTTCGTTTTTGTCAACAACAGATACCTTGTGTTGGGGCAAACGGTTCATCGAAGTTTACTTTTGACAGGAGTTTGAAAGGTAGATGGAAGGTATGTATAGCAAGATCTATTTGCCTTCTCCTTCCCCTTCGTTTACCCCAAATAATCCAAGAAAAAAGAAGTAGGATACGCACGAATACAACATGATAAAGAGATGGTGTGTTGATCGGTTCCCATTACTCAACTCTCAGTTTCCTTTCTCAACTACTGCTTCTTTATCTCCTTTTCAATCCCGGAAGAGGAAGGAGATGTTCAATCAATATTTCAATCTTGATTCGGTCACTGAACTCGGAGAAGAAAAGGATTGTCGATGGTGTTGGTGATGGTAGTTTCTAATGCCTTAGGATTTCCTTCAACAGACTTCATATACAAATCCTCTTTGTTGCTGATCAACAAATAAAGTACTGAAAAAAACCAAGAACACGAACTGCAGGGATGAACTCGACACGAACTTGCTTTCAAGCGAAGATGGAAATGACACCCGGTATATTTTACTTTCATTCTTAAGTTACTAATGTCCCTGCAGCCTCTCAAGGATGCTTATTACGTGGGGTCTCAGATCCTGAGGAAGGAATTCAAAGACGAACCAGATGATCCAGTCGATGTGAACGGGAACCACTCTATAAACGACATCGGGTTCTGGAGACATAACAGCATCTACAACTTCGTCGACAACTTGTTGGGGTTCCAAGAGAGAGCTTGAATCAGTCGACTTTGCATACATTCTTTGAAACTGTTCGTAATATCGTTGTCCGTAGGCATCCTTGACCTCCTGAGGGGTATCACTGTTCCATGCCTTGATAAAGCCTTCCTTACCAACCCCTTTCAAGATCATCGGTGTTTTTGCACCCCAGGGTTCGATTCCGATGACTTTGACTCCAAACATTGCAACTTCTGATCTCAAAACATCTGTAAACTTTGTAATGGCAGCCTTGCTCATGGTGTATGAACTAAAATTCTTAGCTACAAGTCTACAAGTGATACTTGACATGATGACTACTCTTCCTTTTGACATTCGAATCAGAGGTAGAAACATTCGGGTGACACGTACATGTCCGAGAGTATTGACATCTAACATCCTTGTAAAGTCCTTAACATCTGGAGGATTTACCATCTCAATGCCTGGAAGGATCAGTTAACCAAACAAAAAGTTAATAGAACATGGACAAACACGTCAGGAAGAATCATACCTTTGATGTCTGAGATGCCGGCATTATTTATGATGGCAAACAGTTCTTGGATGCCATTGGTTGGATCCTTCATCAACTTCTGAATGGTTTCATGACACTTTTTAACGGATTCTTCTTTGGATACGTCAAGAGGAATCACACTCAACTTTCCTTGGGACTGAGATTGCAAACTCTTTGCTCCTTCTCCATTGGGATCCAGGCAACAAGCAAACACATGAAACCCAGAGTTTTTAAGAGAAATTGCAATGCCATGACCGAATCCAGTGTCACATCCTGTAACCAAGACAGCTTTTCCTCTGGAATTTATTTGGGGCATCCTTGGCAGCACATACTTCTTAGTCAAGTACTTGCCACCTGTCCAGGCCAAGAAAGCCAACATAAACAAGTTGGTTGCCCATGAGAATAATGGAATAATGAAGGCACTGAGTTGGTAAAGTATGTAGAAGAGAATACAAGAAACAGACAACTTGATGATGGCCATTATTTCGCAATGAATTCAATTGAATGAGGTATAAAGAAAATAACACCCCTAAGTAATCTTGGATACTATTCAATCTCAATGTAATCAAAGTTTATTATTTTTATTGACGACAACATCCATGAGTATTATACCATCCAAGGTCATTTCAATGTGAATTTGTTCTGTGAATGGAAAGAGTACGTCAAGATGTTATTAGTTAGGTTTTCAAGGTAAGTGAAGGAAAGTCTAGTGAACTTGCAGTTAATTAGAAATGATTATACGAATTAAATACAGTGGACCCTTTAAATACTGCTTCTCAGAAAATAGTGTTAAACTTGAACACTGATACCTGATACCTATCCTGTTTTGGTTGTCCTGGTTCACACGATCCCTTACTGTTATCCTCGAACAGATAAAGTACTAAAGTCTGCTTGAAAGTGTAGAACAAACCCATTCTTTCAGTTCCATTTTCTTTCTAGGACTAACAAGATGAATGTCGATCAATACCAATCTCAACATAACGTACAACACGAAGCTCAAACAGGGTCGTTTGAATTGCAAGGAGAAGCCAAGACTATTTTAGAAGGCAATGAAGTGCACGACTGAACACAAGAGAAAGAGTACCATCCCAGGATGCAATCATGTGACCCAGAGAGCAATCATGTGAAAGTGATGGGCATCAGAGCAAAAAATAACTGACCGACTGGGAATCGTGAATAATGTCAGGGCTCGAGTCATCATATGTGATGCCTGACAATGATGCTATGACTTGAGAAGAAGGTTCTTCATGAAGAAGGGAACTCCTTTGGGAAGATGCAGTGAGTGATGATGAAGGATATTCATTTCGTTGGTCCAGAGAGAATGCAGAGGACCGATTATGATTCACAATCACTCTCCTCTTTCCTACTTCATCATGACCAGTTCTCAGTTCATCCTCATCCTCATTCTCTTGGAAAACTGTCCTTCTCATGGCATTTATCATAGGTCTCACTTTATCTGATCGAAATGAAACATTACTACGAGGAATAATTGTCTTCCTGTCGCCATAGTTTGATGATGTAAATGAGGTCTGAGGAGCTGCTCTTCTTTCTTTCCTGAAAACTCGAGTTCTTTGGTTATTTCGGTTTTGGTTGTGAAAATTAGATCTGAAAGGCATTCTTGTAGGAGTATTAAAGATCTCTTCAGGTTGTCCATCATCATACTCAATGTACTCATAAGAGAATTCCTGTGGAGGTGGGTGCTGTCCTTGTGAAGGACGGTTTGGAGGTCTCATAAGTCCAGGCCGGTTATTGTTGCCTCCAAAACGAGTATTCCCTTGAAAATCAAATGGAGAGGGACGATGTTGGCCTGGAGAGTGATTTGAAGGAGCAAATCGTGTTGAAACGGAATGAGAAGTATGAGAAGGCGGAAGAAAGGTATCCCTGATTCCTGTTGAACCTGATGCTTGAGGCACATAATTGAACGAACCTTCATTCTGAACTGAATGATAATGATTATTAGATGCAGACTGGTCTGTCCGTGAAGGTAGTGTCGTTGAAGGAGGAGGTGTCGTAGTTGTAGTGCTTGTCGTGCTCGTGGTTGTCATGTTGAGTCTCAGAGAAGCTGCATATTCAAAGATGGAAGTTACCTTCCCGAGGTCACCTGCAGGAGAAAGTAGTACACTGCCTGAGGTCATGGAAGACATGTGGTTCCCGGAAGAAGACCAAACCTTTTGACCTGATCTTCGGAGACGAGAGTTGATTTTGTAGCAGTCAATGTTACCTAAAGTAACTTTCTCGCGGATACACTGCCTCGAGGCATCAGTTATCAAGTTTGCAAAGGAACCTGACTGAGCTTTCAAGCAGTTTTTAACTGTAATAGAGGTATCATTGTCGTCACATGTGATGGTTCCTTGTCCAGTACATTGTTTGTACAGATAAGTGGCAGCTAAAGACATGCCCTTCTCAAGGCATTCAATGATGTCTACCTTTGTGTTGATTGAAACACATCTTGAATCAGGTTCACAGAGAAGCATGAACGAGAGGTATCCTTGGTATGGCGGACGGGTTGAGGTTGAGGTAGTGGGTGATCGAGTTGTACTGCTAACTTTAACCGGAAGACGAGTAGTTCTAGCACACCTTGTTAGGGCCTCTAAAGAGAAGAGAATAAATCCAAGAAACCATAACTTCATTTTTGAGATGAATTATCATGCCTGTTCTGTCCGATGCCTGTTCTGTGACTGCAATGGATCTTCAATTTCTAAGTCAAAGACCCATTGAAGAATATTGACATCATGTCGTGATAATTAGTTGTATACAAATTATATGAAAAGTATGTCTTCGGTCTCATTATACTGTTTACATGCAAAGCATCTGGATAATCAAAAACATTAAAGCGGACCACGAATGTTTGCTAGATTTCCTTCTTCCATTCCATTCTCATCATCTCACTCTACAGTAGTCATCAGACCCTAACAAGGTAATGACATGTCCATTGTTGTCAACTAATACAATGTTTGACTCATTTCTAGACAAAGATCACAAGACCTTCAGCAAAACAACATTCCTTTGAATTACAAGACACCTCTTGCACTTGAAAGTACTCGTCATGCTACTCGTATGACTAAAGAAGATGCAGACCTAATCCTTAAAGGAAGTCGAGGGTTTTATTCCTACCCAACATCTTCCCTAATAAGCACTAGTGTTGTGACAGTTCAAGATCTGATTCAATTTATGTTACAATTAGTGAGCCATGTGTGTGTGTGTGAGATTGATCGCATTCTCTTTGAGTGAATTACATTACTATACAGAGCATTCACACACTTCTCTTGAAATAAATGCCAAAAAACAAGTGACGTCTTTCCCTGAAACAAAAATGAAACTTGTTCTCTTGTATCTCACCATCATTACCTGACTGTCGTTATGAATGAATCGTCTCTTCTTCTCTCGTTTCTTTCGTTACAACTCAATGTCATCATCAAAATAATAATAATAATAATAAGTGTGTAGTTCTTGAGATCCTTCAGAGGAAAAGAAATCTCGTAAAATAGGAGTCGTTTTGTGTGAGTGTTCTCTTTAAAAACTTGACATCTCTCTTACTCATGATATTCACACATCATTTGAATCACAGTTGAGAGGCTGTTGTGGTCATCAAATGGTCAGGAAAATGCAAAGCAATAACTCAGGAAAGACCTAACTAACTAGGGATGCACTTGATGTGGATGAAGACAATGAGAGAATCTTTTTGGCAGCGATTATGGCATCTCCTGATGCCTTGTTATCTAGACTTGCTCGGTTAGACAGCTTCTCAGTCGAGTTAAGTCCTTCTTTGATGGCTTGAAACGTCTTGTCGGTCTGAGGGTCAGGGGTCATAAAGTCCGACTTGAAGACACGGAAGAAGAGCAAGACAGAGAGGAAGAGGATGACCAAGACAGCCAACGAAAGAAAGAGGTAAATAGCTAGGTTGGGCACCTGATAGTAGTCCCTCCAAAGAGCATATGAGATGTAGATCAAGGCCGAGAACCGAAAGAGGAAGAAGAAGACCATGTTGAGGTTCTTGATCCAACGGTAGTACTTGTTATCCTGGAAGTTGCCTGCAGGTCCATTATACATCTTAAACAGGACACGAGAATGGAGGACTGATGAGTGCAGTTCAATCAAAAGGGCAACCACTCCGTATCCGACATAAGTCTTGGTAAAGACCACTAGACTTGCACTCGTGAGAGCCTACAACAAGCATGACATTAGTTATTGAATAGAAATCAACTGCAATTCACTTACAAAAGTATGATGGATAACGAGCTCATGGTTCCCCTTATCATATTCAATGTTGTTTATCAGGTCAAGAGTGTCATGAAAGAAGTATCCTGTTTTTTAGGGAATCAATTCAAGAGGATTCAAGGAAGAGAGAGAGGAGTGAAAGTTGTTATCAATAAATTGTGCTTAATTTCAACAAATAATCTTTCCTTTTCTAAGGATATAAGACAACTTACCATAAGAAACACAGCAGGAGATGTATGCTGTATCGGCATCATTTAAGAAAAACAATCAAGTTGTCAATGGAAACCAATGCAAGTGAAACAAGTCACGTCATTAAATGACGGTCGAGAAACGTCATCATAGTTTCATGGGATGAGTAAATCAACCAAGTCATCAACCAAGTCATCAAAAAAGTCAATGGTTCGAGAGCCATTCAAGGAATGAGGAAGACAAGAGAGAGAGAGAGAGAGAGAGAGAGAGAGAGAGATTAGATAAAATGTCACCCCATCAAACTACTTACCCAACTCAGAGTATCCGAGAACAATGTCTCCCAGGAGGGTAGGGGCCAGAGCAATGGCCAAGACACCCAGGCAGCCAGACATGGTCGAGTGAACCCAAGAGACTGCATAGTTGACCCACTTCCACGTCTTCTTCTGAGAAACCCTGAGGTGGTTGGGGACGATCCATGAGTCGATCATGGTTGAGAGGGATGTAAAAAAGAAGAATGAGGTGCAGGAGTAGAGACTGCCCCACAGAAGGGTGTCCATCATTGATGAGTGGAAGCTTGGATTCATGGTGTGATGTGTTAGTTGGGTTAAATTAGTTGGTGACAATTCCTTCCTATAAATTTGATCAAACTATCAATGTAACCTAGAATTACAATGTCAACATGAGCTCAACGACGACATTCCAACCCACATTATTAGTATAAAGAGATGGAGATGGAGGTGTCGGTCTGTTAACTCAACTGAAGGAAATATTGAATCAAACTTTCTTGTCGTAAATCTTCTCTTGACTTGACTTGAGTGTCCACTGAATCCAAGGTCTTCAACTTAAAGTTGCTTCTCCTCGACTGCTTATGAAGAGAACGACAAGAATCTGGACGGTCTTGATCCACCGAAGAATCTCATCTAATGTTCCGTGTGATTTGTGATTTGTCTTGATCTAATGATCTAATGATCATCACAAGACGACCAATTGACTCACAAGTCAAACAGACTGACTACTGACTGACTGAGGGCTTGGCTGGCACTTTAATCAGGCGATGGTTCTCAAGAGGAAACTTGCAGGCTTCTTTGCAGGAATATAAGCAAGTTAGCAAGAACTTTAACCGGGATTCCCTTTCTGCTCAATGTTCTCAGACAACCGGCTGCAGTCAAAGCCAACCAAAGAGTATTGAGAGCCTTTTTTGAAATGACTTTACGAGTCGACTCAAAAGAGAGAAAGGTCTTTGAGGTCGTCTTAGACCTCAAAGACTACTTGAGAACTTCTTGTACTAAAAAGACCATGCATGACATCTATTTCACTGAGACTTGACTAGATATATATAATTTATTGTAAACCAAAATCCATTCGAGATAACTTTAGTCTTAAGATTAACAAAGAGATACAAGACATGCATTAAAAGTTGATAAATAAAGTTCTCTGTAATTAATCGACAAAGAGATCAGCAGCCCCTTCAGTCTCATCCAAATTAAACCGGAAGTCACGGGCATTTGGAGGAGGGGTTAGTCGGACCAGTGGCTGATGGATGTCAGGCAGCACGTCAATCAGTGACAGCACCTCACTCATCCGACGAACCCTCTTGAAACTCTGTCTGTTATTGGTCGCCTTGTTCTCGTCCATCAGTCCTTCGTCTTCAGAGGTTCCGTCTTCAGGCCTCTTTCTCTTTGAAGTCGAGGCTCCAGTTGTTGTACAATCTTTCTTGCTTTTGATCAGTGAGTGGTTCTGGGCTGCCTTCCTTGGAGACCGAGTCGAAGGCAATGAGTCGTGACTGTTCTTGGAGTCCGAACAAGACCTGGTTCTTCCTCGACAGACAGTCTCTTCCAAGACCACGTCATCTGGCACTTCTTCTTCCTCCTCCTCCTCCTCTTCTTCCTTGACATCGCCATTGTTTTCCTGGACAACTACCTCGAAGTCCTCTTGTTCTGGAGGAGGAAAATCTTGGAAGACAGGTCTAGCCTTCTCGTCGTTAGGGTTGACCAGGAAGACATTGATGGGACCAGACCTTGACTTGAGGTTCATCTGGTACTTCTTCTTTTTGTTGGGGTTACTCTTGACGATCCTCTGCAAGACTTGTCCATTCGAACCATAAATATAAGTCGTAGTCTCAGGCTTGTCTTCAGGGACAGGAGGCACTTCCAGTTGAGTACCCACAGGAGCCTGGATGACCAGTAGAGTAGAATCAGTGTTGACACCGACGACATCCTCCTGCTTGACATACGAGAAGCATCGGTTGAGGGGGTCGTCCATGATGTTGTGAATGGACTGCTTAGCCCAGGCATAGTGTTGATCCAAGTCCATCTCCTTCCGTTCGAGATCAAGGAGCTCATTCTTAAGGTCAATGAGTTGGTCAGTGACTTCCCTTGTATTACATCCTGGTCCTGCCCCGAGCCATTGGATCGAGTTCTTGGATTTTTTCTCAATCAAACCAATGCCTTCGAGGACGTTAGTGATGTCATAGATCCTCCTCTTCTGTCTGACCTCCAGTAGTTCTGCAGCCTATGAATGGATTAATGAAGCAACTGACCAACTGACCAATGAAGCAATGTACTCACCACTTTGAGGTCCAGAACCCCGTCTCTCGCATCCTGTAAGAGAGACACGAACCGAGTTGTTAGCAGACCCAGTGACTTCTCGTGTCTGGAGGCGTTGAAGCCGTTCCCGTTGATGGACCCGTTGTCTGACATGGTGATCTTTGGGTCGATCAGTTGGTATCACTTCTGTATTGAATGTACTCTTGGTCTCACGTCTTCCTCACAAACCCTTCCAAACAACTCATGAAAGGAAATGGCGCGGAAGGAAACACAACAAAATGAGGCTCAACATCAGTGGAGGCGACACTGATACTGCTCTCTTCCTTGAGATATAACTTTTACTTTCTTTCTTTCTTTCT
>Ga0157374_10005274_pt1 | contig 10849 bp, 13 predicted proteins | sample M25metaG_FD_115308 | JGI IMG/M metagenome (GOLD analysis project Ga0157374, IMG submission 115308) | Miscanthus rhizosphere microbial communities from Kellogg Biological Station, Michigan, USA - M2-5 metaG | ecosystem: Host-associated > Plants > Roots > Rhizosphere > Soil | place: USA: Michigan... | reverse complement strand
CTGACCGACGTAGTACACGCAGTTTCCCATCACGAAGCCGAGCGGCCGGTAGCCGGCGTTGAGCAGCGTCCAGAAGTCCTGACCCGACAGATCGCTCGTGAACGGGCGATTCTCCGCGCCGCGGAACCCGGGCTGGTCGCTCTTCACGGCCGTGCCGATCGCCATGAACTCGATCACGTTCTCGCCCCACGCGTGGATGTTGAGCGTGAGCCGCACCGCGACGATGCCATCGGCACCGAGCTCGTCGGCTTCCTCTTCCATGCGCACCATCGCGAGCTCGCGCGCGCTGTAGAGCGCCTGGGTCAGCGTGGTGAGCTCCTCGTTGACGCCCTGGCGGATCTGCTGGAGCCCGATGTTGAAGATCGACGAGCCCATCACGAGCCCGAGCGGCTGGAACCCGGCCTCCTTGACGAGCAGGAACTCGTTGACCGAGAGGTCGCTCGTGAAGAACTTGTGCTCGCGCATCTCCGCGAGGCGCTCGCGGGCGTGCTGCGGTAGATCGTCGAGCTGCGGTCGCTGGTGCGGCTGCATCAGATGCTCCCTCGAAGCTGCGCGAGGACCTGGGCGACGTGCGCTGTCTGGTTCGTGTGATCGGCGATCGACTGCGTCAGCTGCTGCACCCACACATCGACGGTGAGCACCTTGGTCTTGAGCGCGACGCCGCGGACGAGCTTCTTGTACTGGGCCGTGTAGTTGCCGGCGGGCTCGCGCTTGGCGACGTACATGTGCGGATCGAGATTGAGCTCGAGCAGGATCAGCTGGCTGCCCTCGTGGAGCAGGCGCGTCTGTCCGGGAAACGCGGTGAGCAGCGAGCGCGATAGATCGGCGAGAAACGCCTCGACGTTCGAGAGATCCAGCCGCAAACCCTCGGCGAGCTGCTCGCTGTCGATCGCGACCTGACGCTCGGCGCTGCAGTGGCCACACACGTAGCGGCGGCCATCGGCATGCGGCTGCATCGGCGTGCCGCACTCTTCACACCGGATCTGCTTGGTCATGCGGTCCTCACTGCTTGCTGCACGAACCCGGTCCCGGGTCCGATGATCGCCATGTTCGATGGGTTCTTCGGGTCGGCGCGCAGCTCGTCCGTCGCGCCCGGCAGCACGTCGCGCACGAGGTTGAGCGGGATCATCGGCGTCGCGTTCGTCTCGTACGGTGCCTGACCGGGAATCTCGACGTCGATCCGCACCTGACGGATCTCGAAGCGCCGCGCCTGCGTGCCCGCCTTCGTTCCGGTCGGCGCCACCGCCAAGAGAATTCCGCGCGCTGGAATCCCGCGTGCGACCAGCGCGTCGTAGCCGGTTCCCCCGACCGAGAGCGCTTTCGCCCCCTTGAGGACGAAGATGAACACGAACAGCACGACGAATCCGAAGAAGGCCTCCACCGCCGCGGAGCGTACCGCTTTTTCATTTGCGGTAGGGTGACGGCATGTCCGACGTCACCGCCATGATCAACGCGAACCTCGGCGGCTGGAACACCGCGATGGGGCTGCGCTTCACGAAGGTCACCACCGACGAGTGCATCGGCGAGCTTGTCGTCGCCGACCATCACCTGCAGCCGTACGGGATCGTTCATGGCGGCGTGCACACGGGGATCATCGAAGCGGCGTGCTCGACCGGCGCTGCGGTGGTCGCGTTTGCCCGCGGGCAGTCGGTGGTCGGTCTCGAGAACGCGACCTCGTTCATCACCGCGGTTCGCGCGGGCACGCTGCGAGTCACCGCGACGCCGGTCACTCGCGGGCGGCGCACGCAAGTCTGGCAGGCGACGGTCACCAACGAGGAAGGCCGGACCTGCGCGACCGGTCGCGTGCGTCTGATCTGTCTCGACCAGGGCAGCGAGCTCGCGGGTAACAAGCTGTAGCTTCGGCGCGCGCCGCGCGAGGGCGCCCACTGCATGGCGCTTGCAGCGGTCTTTTCGCGTGACCCCGTCCGAGGTCGACCACGAACAGCACCTCGCGCTGAGCGGCGCGGCGATCCTCTCGTTGATCGTGGTGTTGTGGCTCGTGCTGCCGATCGGCGCGGGGATCTTGCTAGGAACGTTTCTCGCGTTCATGTGCCAGCCGATCTTCGAGCGGTTCAAGCCCCGCCTCGGACCGGGCGGCGCCGCCGCAGCGACGGTCGCCGGTGCCACGCTCGGTCTCGCCGCGCTGATCGGCGGTCTCGGCTGGCTGTTCGTCGTGCAGGGCACGGCGCTTGCCCAGGAGCTGAGCGACGAGCTCAAGCCCGGCGGCTTCGCAGACCGGGTCGTCCAGGCGGTTGGCCGGGCCGCGACCCATCTCGGACTGTCGCACGATCAATTGACGGAACGCGTGCGCGCGCTCGCGAACGAGGCGGCATCGCGGACGGTGAGCATCGCGACGACACTCGTGTCGGCGACCGGCGGCACCTTGCTCGCGCTGTTCTTCGCGGTGCTCGCGATGTACTACGTGCTGCGCAACTGGAACACGGTCTCGCAGCGGGCGAAGTCGACGTTCCCGCTGCGGCCCGAGTACACCGAGGCGCTGTTCGAAGAGTTCCGCCGGGTCGGCCGCACGACGCTCGTCGGTGCGATCGGGACCGCGATCGCGCAGGGCGTATTCGCGACGATCGGTTACGTGATGGCCGATGTCCCCGAGCCCGCGTTCTTCGGCGCGGCGACCGCGCTCGCGTCGTTCATTCCGGTCGCCGGCGTGCTGCTCGTGATCGTCCCGATCGCCGCCGCACTGTTCGCGACCGGCCATCCCGGGCACGCGATGGTCGAGCTCGTCTGGTGCATGGTGACCGTCGTCGGGATCAGCGACTACATCATTCGCCCGCGGCTCGTTCGAGGCGAGACCGAGGTGCCCGCGATCGCGACGTTCGTCGCGCTGTTCGGCGGCGTCGAGCTGTTCGGCCTCAAGGGCTTGATCGTCGGCCCGGTGCTGATGGCGCTCGCGCTGGCGATCCTGCGCATCTATGCGGCCGATGCCCGCAAGCGCCGCGGCGTGCAGGCGTAGCGTGCATGCGCTTATCGGGGTCGCATTGACAGAAATTGGACTCCAGGCCCGTTTCGCGATCATTTATCGGGGATGAAGACTCGCCGCAGCGCTCGCAAGCTCGTGCTTCCGCTGATCGCCCTCGGGATGATGGTCGCCACGATGGCGTGGGACGGGGCCCATCGGCCGCACACCACGGCCGGTCACGCGTCGGCGGCGGCGCGCGTCGCGCACGATCTCCATACGCGCTAGTCGTTCGCACACTGCGCTGGCGCACACGATGCAACAGCGGTCGTCGTCATGTCGACGATCACCGCTCCGTTCCCGCCACGCGCGCGTCGCGCCAGGCTGCTCGCCGGCGGGACCACGCAACAGGCGCTGCTGCTCTGCGGGATCGGCGCAGCGGTTTTCTACGTCGCCGGTGACCTGCTCGGCGCCACGCACTGGCGCGGCTACCACATCGATACGCAGACGATCAGCGAGCTCACCGCGATCGACTCGCCGTCGCGAGCGGTCGTCGTGCCGCTGATGTTGATCTATGGAGCCTTCACGATCGCGTTCGGCATCGGGATTCGCCGCGAGGCCGGCGCCAGCCGCGCGCTACGTATCACCGGTGGTTGCCTGCTCGCGCTCGGCATCCTCGACCTCATCTCGCCGTTCTTCCCGATCCACCTGCGCGGCCTCACGCCGACGACGACCGACAGCGTGCACGTGACGCTCATGGCCGCCGAGCTGCTGCTGATCCTCGTCGCGATCGCCGCGTCGGCTGCCGTGCGCGACAACTGGTTTCGCTTCTTCTGCTTCGCTGCGATCTCGGTGGTCGTGATCTTCGGGTTCGTCAGCGCGATGCAAGGCCCGGCGATGGTCGCGAACCTGGCGACGCCCTGGCTGGGTGTCACCGAGCGCGTCGCCATCTACGCGTATCTAGCCTGGAGCGTGGTGCTCGCGGTCCAGCTGCTGCGCGAGCGGAGGCACGCTGCGCACGACGCCGGCCGCTAGTGCCGCTCGATCGATGTCTTCCAGCCGTCGTAGCGGCCACCGTGCTCCTCGGCGGCGTCGACGAGCGTCATCACGACCTCGTGAATATGCTCGAGCTCGATGGAGTCGGCACGATGAACGTTCACGCCGTGCTCGGTGTCGCTGTCCTCGAGCTCCGCCTCGAAGCCGTTGCGCCGCACCACGTCGATGAACGCATCGCGTGCGCTCGGGTCGCTGAAGTACGCGAAATGATCGACGCGGCGCGGAGGCGTCAGCGCGTCGCCTTGCTCCTTCAGGATCTGGACGAGGCGGCGGTCGTCCATCCACTGCTTGCGCTCGGCATCAGGCAGCAGCAGCTCGCGGTAGTAGCTCCAGTCGGCGTCCTTCTCGCTGCGTACCTCGACGACGTGTCCGACGAGCTCGTGCGCCGCGGCCCGTACGGCATCGATGTGATCCGCGGGGCCGTAGAACGTCGTCTCCCAGACGCCGCGCGTGCGCAGCCGGCCGACATAGACGAGCCCGACCGCGCCCACGCTCGCGATCGCCGCCTCCTCGAACGCACTGAGCTCCTCGCCCTCGTCGGCGGTTCCGATGCCGTACGGGCCGGCGTCGGCCATCCTGATGTCGAGCCAGTACACGGTGTCGGCACCGGGCTCTGCGCCGTGCTCGTACTTGAGGTTCACGTAGATCGACGCGTGCTCTCCGTCGACCATGCACGGATAGAACTCGTAGGCGTCGCCGGGCATCGCGAGAGGCTCCTGCCTCCGTGGTAGCGCGAAAGCGGCGGTCGCGCCCGTCTACTGTGGTGGCCTGCGGCCCGGGTCACGCTGCGACGTCCCTGCGACGTCCCAGCAACGCGCAGGCGGACACGTATGTCGTCAAGACATGGCCGAAACCCCGTCCGTCCGCGCCCGCATTCCATGGCTCCGCCTCGTCGTGCTCGCGCTCGTCATGCTGATGACGTTTGCGAACGCAGCGCTGAACATGTTGCCCTCGCAGCGCCCGACCGCGCGCGAGCTCCAGCGCCAGGAGCAGGACGCGATCATCGCCGCCCGGCGCGTTCGCCTCGCGCACATGCTGGCCGACGGCGACGGCTGCCACCCGGCGATTGCCCACGAGCTCGCGCGCGCCCTCGTCTTCGACGGCCGCTCGGCGCGCGACTACGCCGACGACTACGAGCGCCGCTGCGGCCCCGACCCGGTGATCCGCCACTGGGCCGAGGCGCCGCGCGCGCACTACTGACTTGCGTGCTCGCTGCGCTGCGGTCGTGCAGCCTCGCGCAGCTGTCGCTCGACGACCGCTTCGAGGGCGGCGATCTCGAACGGTTTGCCGAGATAGCCGGAGGCGCCGATCTCGTGCGCGCTGCGCTCGACGTCATGCGCGGCCGTCAACACGATCACCGGAACCTGCCACAGCTCGCGCTCACGAAGCTCGTCCGCGAGCTGCCAGCCGTTCATCGTCGGCATGTTCATGTCGAGCAGGATCAGATCCGGCAGCCCGTAGTTGAGGATGTACTCGAGCGCCGCGAGGCCGTCCTCCGCGGCCACGATGCGCCGGCCGTCGCGCTCGAGCGAGAGCGCGATCACCTCGCGCAGATCCTCGTCGTCCTCGACCACCAGCAGCGTGGCGAAGGTCGTCATGCTGCAAGCCATTGCAGGTCGAATGCCACGCCCGGCGCGGCGCAGAGATTGCCGATGCACGCTAGGTTTGCAGGCGTGAGCGCGTTTCCCGACTGGCTCGAGCCCATGGCGGCGACGCTCACCTACGAACGCTTCGTCGATCCGGCCTGGACCTTCGAGCGCAAGTACGACGGCATCCGGCTGATCGTGTTCAAGCACGGCGCGGACGTGAAGCTGTTCTCGCGCAACCATCTCCCTCAGCACGTGCCTGCGGTGGCGGCCGCAATCGCGCGGTTGCCGGCCGAGCAGCTGATCCTCGACGGCGAGCTCGACTGGGATCAAGGCGAGTACCACGTGTTCGACATCCTCTGGCGAGATGATCGCGATCTGCGTGCGCTGCCCCTCGAGGCTCGCCGCGCCGAGCTCGCCGCGCTGCCGCTGACGGCACCGCTGTCGCGCGTCACCGAGCTGCCCGCATCAGATGCGCCCTGGGACGTCGCGCGCACGGAGCGCTGGGAAGGCGTGATCGCGAAGCGCCGCGACTCGGTCTACGAGCATCGACGCTCGAAGGCGTGGCTCAAGATGAAGATCGAGGCCAGCCAGGAGCTGGTCGTCGGCGGCTTCACCGATCCGGAAGGCAAGCGCGTCGGGCTCGGCGCACTGCTCGTCGGTCACTACGACGGCGATGACCTCGTGTTCGCGGGCAAGGTCGGCACCGGCTTCGATACCAAGCTGCTGCTCGCGCTCCGTACGCGGCTCGACGCGATCGCGCGCCCGACGTCACCGTTCACGATCGCGACCGGCCTGCCGCGGCTGCGCGTGCACTGGGTCGAGCCGCAGGTCGTCGTGCAGGTCGGCTTCATGGAGTGGACCGGCGGCGGCAAGCTCCGCCATCCGCGGCTGATCGCGATCCGCGACGACAAGAGCGCGCGCGACGTCGTCCGCGAGACTCAGTAAACGACGCCGCCCTTCATCACGAACTTCACGCGCTCGAGCTCGGTGATGTCCTTGAGAGGATCGCCGTCGACGGCGACAAGGTCGGCGTACTTGCCCGGCGCGATCACGCCGATGTCGGAGCTCGCGCACGTCTTTGCGCCGGCCCGGCACAGTGGATCGAGCAGCGCGCCCGCCGCCGAGGTCATCGCGCGGATCACCGCCGCGGGCGCCATCCCGGCGTCGACCATCAGCTTGGCCTCGCCGGCCGGATCGATGCTCCAGGGAAACGCACCGGCATCGGTGCCGAACACGATGTGCACGCCACGCCGGTAGGCCGCCGCGAGCGCGCGGTCATGCGCGGGTACCATGAACGAGCGATCGTTCTTGCCGAGCTTCTTCTCGGCGTATCGGTACGCGAGCAGCGTCGGGCACCACGACACCTTCTGCGCGAGCATCCGCGCGATCAGATCCTCCGTGAGTCCCTGGCCGTGCTCGATCGAATCGACGCCCGCGCGCAGCGCCGCATCGATCCCATCCCAGCCGTTCGCGTGCGCCGACACCTTCACGCCGAGCCGGTGCGCCTCGTCGACGATCGCCGCCGCCTCCGCGGGCGTGAAGTTGACGATCGAGCGCACGGGCCGGTCGGGCTTGCCCTCGTACACGCCGTGGTCGGCGTAGAACTTGATCCAGTCGGCGCCATGCCCGACCTGCTCGCGCACCGCCTTGCGAGCCTCGTCCGCGCCGTCGATCGTCTGCACGCCGATCGGCATCGTCAGCTCCCAGTTGTAGCCGCGCAGCGGATACATCCCGGTCGGTGCGAGCGCGCGCGTCGCGACCTGCATGCGCGGGCCGGGCGTCACGCCCTTCGCGATCGCGGTCTTCACGTCGACGTCCGCATACATCGCCCCCTCGGTCTCGAGATCGCGCAGCGACGTGAACCCGTAGTGCAGCGCGCGCCTCGCATTCTCGGCCGCGGCGATCGCGCGATACGCGGTGCTCTGCTTGAGCAGGATCGCGTCGTAGACGCCCGGCCCGACGTCATCGTCGAGGAACACGTGGGTGTGCGCGTCGACGAGCCCGGGCAACAGCGTCGCGCCGCCGAGGTCGATGACCTTGGCGCCAGGCGCCTTCGCCGCGAGCGCGGCGGGCGTTCCCACCGCCGTGATGCGATCGCCGTCGACGAGGACGGCGAGGCCGTCTCGCGGCTTGTCGGACACACCGTCGAGCAGGTGCGCGGCCTTGACGATGATCGGCGAGGCGCCCGCAACCGAGGGTGCGAGCACGAGGAACGCGAGGAAGGCACGCCACATGGGCGGCATCCTAGCCGCGGATCCCCTCGGCCAGTACCGCTAGAACTCGACGACCGTCCGGATCGATGCGCCCTCGTGCATCAGGTCGAATGCGTCGTTGATCTTCTCGAGCGGCAGCTTGTGCGTGATCAGCCGGTCGATCTCGATCCGCCGATCCATGTACCAGTCGACGATGCGCGGCACATCGGTGCGCCCGCGCGCGCCGCCGAACGCAGAGCCTTTCCACACGCGACCGGTCACCAGCTGGAACGGCCGCGTCGAGATCTCCTGGCCAGAGCCCGCCACGCCGATGATCACGCTCACGCCCCAGCCGCGATGGCAGCACTCGAGCGCCTGCCGCATCAGCTGGACGTTCCCGACACACTCGAAGCTGTAGTCCGCACCGCCGCCGGTCAGCTCGACGAGATGCGCGACCAGGTCGCCGCGCACCTCCTTCGGGTTCACGAAGTGCGTCATCCCGAAGCTGCGCCCGAGCGCCTCGCGCGCGGGGTTGATGTCCACGCCCACGATCTGCTCGGCCCCGACGAGCTTCGCGCCCTGCACGACGTTGAGCCCGATCCCGCCGAGCCCGAACACCACCACACGCGCGCCGGCCTCGACCTTGGCGGTCCATAGCACCGCCCCGATGCCGGTCGTCACGCCGCAGCCGATGTAACAGATCTTGTCGAACGGCGCGTCGGCGCGGACCTTCGCGAGCGCGATCTCCGGCAGCACGCTGTGGTTCGCGAACGTCGAGCAGCCCATGTAGTGATGGATCCGGGTGCCCTTGTACGAGAACCGGCTCGTGCCATCGGGCATCAGGCCCTTGCCCTGCGTCGCACGAATCGCCGTGCACAGGTTCGTCTTGCGCGACAGGCACGACTTGCACGCGCGGCACTCCGGCGTGTAGAGCGGGATCACGTGATCGCCGGGCTTGAGCGACGTGACGCCGGCGCCGACCTCGAGCACCACGCCGGCGCCCTCGTGCCCGAAGATCGCGGGGAACAGGCCCTCGGGGTCCGCGCCGGAGCGCGTGAGCTCGTCGGTATGGCAGACGCCCGTCGCCTTGATCTCGACGAGCACCTCGCCGGCCTTCGGACCTTCGAGCTCGACCTCCTCGACAACCAGCGGCTTCCCGGCCTCGAACGCGACCGCAGCGCGAGTCTTCATGCGACCGACCCTAGCGTGAACGTTAGTTTGGCGCGATCGGTGTCGAGGCGATCTCGCCGTAGAAGACGCGGACCGGGCCGAGCTCGGTGTCCGTGATCTCCGGCGCGGCGAGCGGCTGCACCACGATCTGACCGCCACCGTCCGGGATGACGAACTGCGACGACGGCGGGCGATGGCAGCTGCGGAGCGCGTAGCCGCCCGAGTCGCCAACCAGCACCGAATCCGCGGTCGGAGCGCTCCAGGTCGCGAGCACATCCGTTCCCTGTTGCTGCGCGTGCACGCCGGTCGCGGCGAGGTATGCGCCTGCATGGATCGGCACGGTGATCGAGATGCCCGCGTCGGTCGCGTGGAACAGAGTGTCGACTGTGACGCCCGAAGATGACGTGTACGGCGAGCTCACTTGCTTGTCCGGGTAGGGGCTGCCGTTCGTCAGTTGCAGGCCATCGATCGCAACGCTAGCGAGCTCGGTCGTGATGACCGTGGCCGTATCGGTCTCGAGCTCCGCGCATGCACCCACGTCAGGCACGTGTGGCGGCGTCACCGGTAAGCCGGTTACGTCGACGTACTGCACATACGCTCGCACGTACGTGGAGCTGATCAGGAGATCGAATCCATTGACGTCGGGTGCTGACGACGAGCCCGCCGCACCACAACCGGAGACCGCCACCGCCACCGCCAGAAAGTACAGCCGCATCTGAAGACTGTACCTCATCGAGGGGGGGCGTGAGTACGTCAACGAGCAGGGGCGTCAGTGCTCCGCGTCACGAGCCGCGCTTCTTCTTGCGGGCGCGGGCCGAGACCTCGGCGAGCTTGCCGGAGGCGAGTAGCGTCCGGAGCTCGCCTTCCATCTCGCGAGCGAACAGCAGGCGCACGGCCTCGACGCCCACGGTGCGGAATGCGGAGAACAGCTTGCCGGCGTCGGCCATGCCGAGCTGGCCTTCCTTGATGCGGCCGACGAACAGCTCGACGAGGTCGTTGGTGGCGCGCCGGAGGTGCTTGCGCAAGATCGCCGATGCCTCGGTCGCGGTCTCGAGATCGATCCCGACTCCTTCGAGCTTGATCGCGATCGCGAGCAGGGCAGGGCTGCCGACGAGATAGACGTCGCCCTTGCGCTCGACGATCCGCGCGCGCATCAGGTCCGCGAGCAGGCCCGGGCGCCGGCTGCCGACCAGCTCGTAGAGCTCTGGCTCGGTGACGGTGCGCGGTTGATCGGCGCCCCAGGGGACCTGGACTTCTTCCTCGACGCCGAGCCACTCGGCCAGATCGACCTCGCCGCGGTCGATGCGCTTCATGAGATCGCCGATCGCGTCGATCCGGAGGCCTCGATCCGAGAGCTGCGCGATCAGCTTCAGCCGCTCGACGTGTTGCTTGCCGTAGTACGCGACGCGACCGCGGATCGCCGGATTCTGGAGCGCGCCGCGCGACTGGTAGAACCGGATCGTGCGGCTGGGAACGTGCGAGGCGGCGGCGAGCTCGTCGATCGTGAGCGTGTCGTCGCTGGCGGGTTCGGCCTTGGCCATCTCGACCGCGATCATGCCGCGAGTGCCCGCCGGCGCGTCGGCAACGCGAGCCGAAAGATCGTGCGAAGCGTCGTTCCGAGCTGGCGGCCGAACGAGCCCTTGTTGTAAGGCACGCCGTGGCGCGCGCAGATCTCCTCGACGCGGGGCGCGATCTCCGGGTAGCGATTGCTCGGCATGTCGGGGAACAGGTGGTGCTCGATCTGATGGCTCAGGTTGCCGCTCAGGACGTGAAACAGCGGCCCTCCGGTGATGTTGCACGAGCCCAGGATCTGGCGCAGGTACCAGCGACCGCGCGTCTCGCCCTCGATCTGCGCCTCCGTGAAGACCTGCGCGCCGTCGGGAAAGTGGCCGCAGAAGATGATCGCGTACGACCACAGGTTGCGCATG
>Ga0157374_10005271_pt1 | contig 10851 bp, 10 predicted proteins | sample M25metaG_FD_115308 | JGI IMG/M metagenome (GOLD analysis project Ga0157374, IMG submission 115308) | Miscanthus rhizosphere microbial communities from Kellogg Biological Station, Michigan, USA - M2-5 metaG | ecosystem: Host-associated > Plants > Roots > Rhizosphere > Soil | place: USA: Michigan... | reverse complement strand
GTTCGCGGCGCCGGGCTCAGTCGCGGGAAGCACCGTAGTGACGATGGGGCAGGATTGCTTTAACGTGAGCTACCGGTTGAGGAACGGCGGAGAAGAACGTTTTATTGGTTCGTACAAGGTGCTCAGGAGAGGGAAGGTCCAATTCGCGTGGAAGCGGGACGCTTTTCAAGGGGCAAGTTCGCTCGTCAAGATTCGGCTGCAGGGAGATTTCGGGCGCACCAAAGTGCACCTAACGCACATCGGTCTCGATGACACGGAGCATTCGCACTACAGAATGCTTTGGGAAGCATCGCTCGAGAGATTGGCGAGCCTGTTCTGATTCCTAGCTTGCGGTGGAGTAAGGCGCTGCCTGGGCCGCCGGCATGAGACTGCGATCGTAAAGTCGATCGTTCTCTAATCTGTAGCGGATCAGCTGCTCCACCGAGATCATCTTCATGGCGTGAATCCTGCAGAAATCGATCAGGTCGGGCACTCGCGCCATGGTTCCGTCATAATTCATGATTTCGCAGATTACTCCGGCAGGAGTGAGCCCGGCGAGGCGGGAGAGGTCGACGGCCGCTTCGGTCTGGCCGCGACGCGTGAGCACGCCACCCGGCTGAGCGCGCAGAGGAAATACGTGACCGGGGCGTGCAAGATCTGAGGATCGCGTGTGTGGATCGACAGCGCACAGGATTGTTGCAGCTCGGTCATAGGCAGAGATGCCGGTGGTGACGCCGCGCCCGAGGGCATCGATGGACTCAGTAAAGGCGGTGCTGAAAAGAGACGTATTGTGCCGGGTCATCTGGGGGAGGCGTAAATAGTCGAGCCGCTCCGCGGTCATGGCAAGACAGACCAAGCCGCGAGCATATGTGGCCATAAAGTTGACCGCTTCGGGAGTAATCATTTCAGCGGCCATGGTGAGGTCGCCTTCGTTCTCGCGGTCTTCATCATCGACCACGACAACCATGCGTCCGGATCGGATATCGGCGATTGCGCTCTCGACATCAGCAAACGGGTGAACGGGCATCCAATTATGACCTCTGCAACTTATTGGAATGTATGCCGTGGCAACCGCAGAGTTGTCAGGTTTCTGTCATCGGATTGTCAGAAGAAGAGCTCGTCTGAAGTGGCCAACCACGTTGTCAATAAGGCTGTTTGGCCGCCGGGGGGTAGGGCTTTCCGAACTTGTTGGAGTGCTTCGTTGTTGGAGTTTCCGATAGGGGCAGGGTCACGGCACCGAGGTCGACGTTCTGCGATGAGATATGAACGCGTCGAGTCTGGCTGGATAGAGTTGATTCGGGAATTCCTTCGACCCAGATGTGGAGCGTGTAATCCCCGAGAGGCACATTGCGGATCGAGATGGAATCTTCGGGGTTTGCGATGCCGTAGAAAGGCGATGAGAGGGCAACGACGACGGCGCTCATCTCCGGATGGATGTTGCAGAAGATGTATGAGACGCCTACGCGAGAGAAGGTGACGGACTTGGTGGCACCGGCTTCGTAGAGGCCGAGATCAAATCGCTTGCCCGCGTACAGCGAGAACACGTTGTGAAAATAGGGGTCGGCGTTCGGGAACTGGACCACGGAACCTGCGGGAATGACCTGAAGGTGGGGGACGAAGGTGCGGTTCTTCTGGAGGAGGGTATAGGGGCCATGGGTGGTGAATGGGACTTGTGGTGTTCCGGGCTCGGGCTCAAGCCAGGCGACCGCGGGGACGGCGTGGGACTTTTCGGATTGCGACGACGCAATACGAATCTGGACGGATGCGGTCTGTTCGTCCACTGCGCCGAATGGCGCCGCTGAGGCCCCTATGAAGGACAGGGCCAGCGCGCATGCTCCTATATTGGCGAAGTTCATCAAAACTTAAATCCTGCTCCCATACCGATCACATCGCTCGCCCAATCGCGGTCGACCGACCAGCTCTTAATGCGGCGGTACTCGACGGAAAACAACAAGAATGCACTCGGCTTGAAGATGACGTTGCCTGTGGCGGTACGATTTCTGGCGAGGTTCTGATAATAGTTCCCGCCCGGGATTGAATATGGCCGGAGTTCATTCGCAAAACCGTTGTCGAGGCCGAGGGCTGCGTTGAATTCGAGGCGCTGGTTGACCTGATCCTTCAGCTCAGCCCAACCGCCGACATCGTCGAGCGGGCGGAAGTAGTAAGTGCCTGTGGCAGGTTCAACGTAATAAAGGAAGTCTTTGTAGGCGCCGCCACCGAGACCGCCCAGAGCGAGACCGCGATAGGCATTCGCGGAGAAGGAAAGGCCCGCGGGTAGGACGAAGTGTGCGTCGGCGGTACCGGCCCAAGAGGTGAACCTGCGGCCAGTGGGGTCGCGAAGAGGGGCGACATGACCGCCAATGCCGATGCGATTGCCGGACTCGCGCAGGGCTGATCCAAGGAGGGCTATGTGTGCGTCCAGCCCGGGCCAGCGGCTGGTCTCTGCGCTCGTGGGGACTGCGCCTGCAGCATTCAAGTTCGGCAATCTGGGGGTGACCGGTGACTGCCCGACATCGATGAGGGCGGCCTCAAGCTGCAATTCGCGCGATGGGGAGAGTGGGATCGTTTGCTTGACGCCGAGTTGGGGATTCCACGCCCACAGATTGCCCGACCACGCGAGCGCCGGGACGGCGACTGCGGTGAGGGATGTTGGAGCGTCCGGATTGAAGATCGGGCGATCGAGGGAGAAGTATGCGCCGGTGTGTTTCCATTGGAGGCCGGCGTGGGCGGTGCGCAGACGGAGAAAAGTGGCGTTGCTCGAATAGGCACCGGGGTATGTATTGACGGCCGATTCAGGTTGAGGGGTGCCGTCAAAATCGATACGCAAATCAGCATAGCTTTCGGCGCCAAGCAGATGCGGCCCTCGCGCGTCGAATCCGAGGATTGTCTGGCGAACGGTCGCGCCAGTGCTTCCGGGACCAAACAAAGATGCGGATGGCGTCTCCGGGACGTCAACGGCTCTGGTATTGACAAATGCGTTGAAGAGAAGCAGTCCGGTGATTTTTATGGGATACCTGGATTCGCTTTCCAGTTTTGTCTGATCGTGTGTGGCGATCTGAGCAGCCTGCATCGATTGCTGCTCGCGGATGTCATCAACGGCAGCTGCGAGGTCTTTGACTGCGTCCTGCCGGGGTGTGGAAGGGCTTGAGGCAGTATCGGGGCGCGGGGTTGTCGATCCGTAGCCGCCCTGAGCAACCTGGAGTTCGAGTGCGTTCAGACGCTGCTTCATCTGTTCGAGCTGTAGCTGAGACTGCTCGAGCTGGGCTTGTGTGGTTGCCACGGCGGCTTTCAGATCTTGAATCTGCTGTGCGACGGCTTGAGGATCGGGACTCTGCGCAACCAGAGCCGATGGGCCGCACGCGAGCATTGCAAGGACCAGCAGGTCAGAACAAAGACGGCCAAGGCGATACGATTTTCGCTTGCATTCAGAGCTTCTCATCCGGCTCACCTGCTTGTATCGGGCTTTCCAGCGCGGCCACTTCATCCTGAGTGTGGATGTCGCGGGCGACCTTCATCTGGAAGATTGTTTCTCCGGGGCGACTGCTAAGAAGAGTGACTTCACCTCCATGCTCGGAGGCAATGCTCCTGGCGAGAGTCAGTCCAAGACCTGTGCCTTTTTGCTTGCCCTCGCTGACGAATGGCTCGAAGAGGCTTTTGCGAATGCCGTCGGGAACTCCCGGACCATCATCGATTACGTTCACAACGACCTCGCGCTCCCGGACCTCGATGGTGGCGAGGACGTGCCCGGCGGCGCCGAGCGGCTGAACAGCCTGACAAGCATTAAGCAAAAGGTTGAAGATGGCGCGTTCAATTTGATTTCCGTCGACGACGACCCTGGTTTCAGCGGGATCGGTGTATCGAGTCTCGAGTCGGACCTTTTCGCCATCGGGATGCGTACGAGCCAGAGTGGCTGCGCGCTCGAGCAGGGTGGCCATCAGCTCAGTGCTTCTTCTTACGCTCGATCCGGTGCGGCTGAAGATGAGAAGGGATTCGATCATGTCTGTGGTGCCGAGGACGGCATTGCGGATGTCGGCGAAGATTTCGGATCGCTCCCGCGCCGAGAACTGCTCGCTGGCGAGGAACTCCGAGTTGGCGTATATGGTTGCAAGATAGTGACGGAAATCATGGGAGACGGAGCTTGCCATTCGACCGATGGTGGCGAGGCGCTCGGACTCGATCAAAGCGAGGTTGGCGTGCTGAATCTCGCTGCGCATTCTTGCAAATGCGTTGCTTAATTCCATCATCTCCCGGGTGCCATGGCGGGGGATGCGGTATGTGATGTCGCCCATTCCGAACGCGCGGACGCCTTTGGAGAGCTCTTCGAGGGGGCGCGTTACGAGGCGCGAGAGGGTGATCATCAGGACGGTTCCGCAGACGAGGGCGAGCAAGCCGGCGCTGAGCACCATGCGATCCATCTCGTCGATGGAACGCTTTGCGGGTTCCAACGACTTGAGCACGACGAGTTGAAGAGGCGAAGAGGCGGAGGACGATAAGTCCTCAGTGGCTGCGAGGAACTGGCTTCCTCCGAGTTGAACTGCGGTGGGGGCCTTGGCGGTGCCAGAGAGTAAAGAGGGATTTGCAGCCAGACCGGATTGATCTGATGGTGCGAGAGTTGAGGCGACGATTTTTCCGCCGCTCAGGAAGGTGGCTTCAACCCCAGTTGGCTGGCTGATCTGGCGCACCGTGCGTTCGATGGAGGAGCCAATGATGACGTAGCCGAGGAGGGTGCCATTTTGATCGGTGCCGAGATAAAAGGGGCGCAGGGAACAGGCATAGAGAGACTGGCCATCGATCAGATAATGAGTACCCTGCAAAGACAGGATCGCTGACAGCCCATCGCGCAGACGAGAGTTTTGCTTTGGGGTTTTGGAGTAGGTTGCAACGACTCGTCCGCTGGAGTTCGCGAGAGCGAACAGATCAGTCCCGCTCAATTCCCAGAACGTGACCGCTCCATCCTGGATGGTGAGATCATCTCCGCTGGTCATCAGAGCCTTCAGGGTTGGCAGGTCGGCGAGGAGGGCGTTTTCGCGGTCCAGTGCGGCGAAGCGTTCGTCCTGAAGATCCTGAAAGGAGATAACGGAGTGTTCAAGATCGCGCGAGAGATCATCGGTGATCTGCCCGCGCCAACGGTACCGGATGATCAGCGCGCACAGACTTGTGACGATGAGGGTGACGACGGCCATGCCCAACAACAGGAGAGCATAGGTTCGAATGCCTTTTTTGGGACGCATGCCGCTTGCGCCAGAAAAGGGATCTCGATCGTTATGGAATGCCGATTCCAGAGTCAAGGGACGAACTTGTAGCCGGCGCCGTAGATGGTCAACAGATGCTTTGGATTGGCCGGATCCGGTTCGAGTTTCTGGCGGAGCTTGAGGATCTGGTTATCCACGGTGCGGGTTGTCGGATACGAATTATACCCCCATACCTCATTGAGAAGGGCATCGCGCGTAAGGACGCGCTCGGCTTTTTCCGTGAAGAATTTCAAGAGTTTGAACTCATGCGCGGTGAGTACGACGGGCTTGCCGCTGCGATGGACGGTCATCTTCTCGAAGTCGATCTCACAATCGGAGAACCTGTAGACGGTGGGCAGACTTGGCTTGCGCTGGCGGCGAATAGCGGCGTAGACCCTGGCAGTGAGTTCCCGAGGGCTGAAGGGCTTGGTAACGTAGTCGTCGGCTCCGAGTTCGAGGAGAAGAACCTTGTCGGCGACTTCCGTAATCGCGCTAAGAACGATGACCGGAGTTTCGCTGGACTGAGCCTTGAAGCGCTGGCATAGTTCGCGACCGGAAACATGGGGGAGGATCAGATCGAGAACGACAGCAAGAGGCCGCTCGCGACGAAACAGTTCGAGCGCTGCGTGGCCATCAGGAGCCACGACAGCGGTGTAACGTTCCTCGGTAAAGATGCGGCGGAGCACACGCTGCATGCGCTGGTCGTCTTCGACGATGAGGATCGTGCCAAGGCTGGGGGAGGGCACAACTTCGGCCTGTGGTTCTTCTACCAACTCAAGTTCCTGCATAGTATTCAAGACCTTTGTAGACATTTTGATCAATTCAAATCAGATTCGGACTCAAAAAGGGATCGAAATTACAATCCAATGACATTTTGCAGGTCGGGGAGAACGCCAAGACGGACTCTCCGGGGACCGAGGTATTACACGAAGCCCGGACTTTCTTCGATTTTCGCGGGCGGAGTCCATGGCTTTGGTTCCGTGTCTTCGTCAGTCTGCGGGAACGCATGACGTTGATGCTCGATCAACTCACTGATCAGGAGTCCGGCCCACATCGGCAGCGAGAGGTCGAACCGCTCTGTGTCGGCGAAGCCCCGGACGAGAAAGAAGACCAGGAAGGCGAAGAGGAAGACTCGCCATGGAGGTGAGGCGAGCTTTCGGGCCTGGCGGTAGAGGCTGAAGTAGTATCCAGCAAAGATGCTAACGCCGATGGCGCCATATGCGTAGAACTGCTGGAGCAGTTCGTTGTGGGCGTGAGCGGCTTCGAATTTGTCGGGACCGAACGGCGGGACGATGCCCCATACGGAGTTGAAGCCGTGGCCGAACCAAGGTTTCTGAGCTCCTTCGACCAGAAAATAAGCCCAGATGGCGAGACGGCCGGAGAGTGTCTCGGACTGATTGCCAGCGTTTGAGTATATCTCCCAATACGAAATCAGAAGCGCAGAGAAGGCGGCGAAGGCCAGACTTGCGGCGAGTACTAGGTAGATTTTGGTCCGGCGTTTCATCGAGCGATCGGAAATGAGCAACAGGATTTCGGCGGCCAAGAGAGCGAGAATGGTGGTTTTGCTCAGACTTCTGAGCACGGTGAGGCCGAGGAAGGTTGCATGAAGTGTCCATTTGCCGAGGCGATTCCGAATGAGGAATTGCGCAAACAGGAATGCGATGGCAAGAGGGTAGGCAATATTGTTCGGGCCGAGGAGTTCTTCGTCTCCGAGGCGCAGATCGGACTGTGCCGGCAAGAGCCAGGCGACCACCGCACCAAGACATGCTCCCCAAATGAAGCCCTTCATCAGCGAAGGAACAATGAGCGAAACGGGGCGGGCGAGCAGCATGAGCACGACGGCGAAAAAGTCGGCAGCCATTCCGCACCAGTAGACGATGGCGATGGAGAGAGACGATGTCTCACTCCAGAGCAGGCTCAGGCAGGAGAAGGCTATATAGGCGAAGGCCCAGCGGACAGCGGGCGCTTTCGCCATCTGATGGAACGGCCGGGAATTCTGGCCGAGAAAGCAAAATGCAACCACGAGAAGGAGGAGACCGTCGGCGGCCAGACTGATGGCTGTTCCGGTCTGGGGATCGGTGCCGAGGATACGCACGGAGAGCACCATGATGAAGGCACGAACCGCGAAAAAGAACCCGACGGCAGACGCCAGCGTGCTGGTCTCATTGCCATGGAGTTCGTACGCTTCTGCATCAAGATGCGCAGTCATCGAATGTCCCTGCGTGGTTCGTCAGTGGGTATACATTTCCGGAATGCCCTGGCTACCAGCCGGGGGTAAATGTCGGAGAAAGACGACTATGGACCAAAGCTCGTCGTCTGACAGGACTCCCTTGGAGCCGGGCATTCCAGAGGGTTGAATCCCATAATCGAGGATCGTCTTCAACTGCCCGTCGGAGTAGCTCTGGACTTCAGGTGACGCGAGCGATGGGATTGGCGGCGAAATGTGATCTACGAAGGGCACGCCTGTATTCTGCCCGTCGTTGCCGTGGCAGGCAACGCAGTAGTGCGAAAAGGCTTCTTTGCCGTCGGCGAGCGTTTCATCGTTATTGGGAAGCGGATTTTTCTGGTTCTTGTTGCCGATGAAGACGTGATGCTTTACGAAGGTCATGGTCCTCGTCTCGATCTTGCCAGGCGACTTTGCTTTGCATCCAGCGAGCGCAATGACAAACAGGAGGAGTACCAGGGCGGAGCTGCGCACGTCAGTCCACCACATGGAAGGTGAAAACCATGGAGCCGTGCCCCTTGCCGCAGAAGACGTAGCAATGGCCAACAAAATCGCCGGTCTTTTGAGGGACAAACTGCACCTGAGCAGTGCCATGATCACTGACCTTGACGGCAACGTTCAACTCGCGAACCCGAAGGCCATGAGAGACATCCTGACTCTTGAGGACAAGGATGACCGGCTGGCCCTTCTTGAGGGTGACCTCGCCGGGAGAAAACGAGAACTGGCTTGCTGTAATTTCGACTCGCTTTGGTGCGGACTGTGCACGGGTCAAGACCGGGAACCCGCCGACCACGAGCAGCGCTGCGATCGCGAGCCCTCTGAAGATCCGTTGCATAACAATAACTCTCCTTTTCATCATTGATTCGTTGATGCGATTGCAGTCTGACCGCACGACCCAGGTTCTAGGGATTCAAGAAGTGAAGCAATGCCCTAAAATCGGCTTCGCTGAGGTTTGCGTGTATGCGTATGTGCCGGACGATCGCATCTGAGGCACTGGGCGAGAGGCTCTCCGGCGCGGAGTGGCAGCGAGCGCAGTTCTGTTGAAAGACACGCTGACCACGGTCGGGTGTTGCCGGATGGCTGGCACGAGATAGCTTCGAATTTGTCTGTGCCTGTGACTGGCTGTCAGACTGGGCCTGCGGGATACCCGATGCTGCGGCGAGCGCGGAAATGGAGAGGGCCAATCCGAGCGTGATGGTTTCGAGAGACTTCATCGATTCTCCTTATGGAACTTGCAAACCAGAGATGGTGATGCTGATCGGTACTCAAGCTGCGTGTTTCGGCTCTGAGGAATTCGGCGATCAGTGCTTGCTCTTCCATGTCGGGATGAGCAGGCGATAGACCAGCGAGGTTTCCCATATGTTCACGTTGCCGTCGGGCGAGAATTGCCGGCCATAGCTGGTATGAACCCGGATCTCGTGGGGTAGGTGGTAGTCGAGGCCGAGGTCAGCCCTCTTGGTGTCTACAAAGGGCAACCCGTCGTTGTTGTCCGGGGCATCACGAAATGTCTGTTGCATTCTGAACACGGGCTCGAGCCTGCCGAGGGCGCTTTCAGCACCACCGAACTGCTGGAGCCTGTAGTCAGTTTCGAACCAATAGCCTTTTGCGTGAGGGGCGCGGCCGAATTCAGAACGGAAGCGGAAGCCGGTGTCGATTGGCTGCCACCAGAGATGCATGCCCTCGAAGTTCTCATGAACTGCGCCGAGGGAGCGCCCGTAGGATGCGCCGATTTCAAGGCCAGACTCGGGAAGATAGACCTGCGCCTGTCCTCCGCTGGAGCGTTGTGTGCCGAAGTATCCGCTGGTGCTGTTTCCCGAGTAGTACGCAGCATAGCTGACGGATGCACGATCATTCGCGAACACGTTGCCGCGCACCATGCCTCCGAGGGCGGAGCCTGTGTTCATGGTTCCGACGCCGTAGATAAGAGGAAGATCCTGGAAGGTCTGGTTCCAGATCTGAGTCAGGCGTTCGTTGTAGGTTCCGAACGGGGTCAGAAATTCTCCGGCGACTATAGTGGCATGGGAGCCGGCCTTCACGTCGGCCTGAAGATAATCCATGGTCTTGAATGTGAAGTGGTCGTAACCATCGCCGGGGCGATGGAAGAAGTTTGCGAGGATGGTGGCGCGGGTCTCGATCTGGAGATGATCTCCCAGCGGCAACACGGCTACAGGCCTCGTTTCCGGGAAATAGCTCGTGTTTCCACCATTGGTGGTTGTGAGAAGGCCGATGCCCCCGGAAATGATGGCCGGATCCTGTTGCGCAAGTGCGCTAGTCGAGAAGCTGCAAAGCGCGCACAAGATCGCGGCCAGAGGTATCGCACGCGCGAGTTGGTGAGTTGATGAGAGCTTGCTTACGCGATCAGTTTTCATGATTGCCACCTTACTTGCCTTTAATTCGTGTGGTGTCTCGACAACGTCTGATGTTTGTCAAACGATTGTCATGCTCAGTGCTCAGTGAGACGCCGACAGCGAACGAAATCAGGAGATCTGAGTAAGAATTCTGCCGTAACGAGCGCGCATGGACGGTGAAGCGGCCATGTGCGAGAGGTGTTCGATTTCGGCCCGCGAGGGCTGGAAGTTTAGAGGGAGAGATTTCCAGTAGTACTGAAGATTGGGCGAATCCCAACCTTGATAGATCTCATCCCAGGACTTTCCTGATTCGCCGGCAAACGCGAGGTTGGCAGGGTTGACGACCCGGGCGTAGTCCTGAAAACGGCAATCGAGAGAGATGCGCATTCTGTCGGAGAGATTGGGAGCCGCGGCGTGCACGGTGAGGCTATGGAAGATGAGCACGTCGCCGGCATTGATCGCGCCGCCGGCCCACTCGTCTCCAATCTCAGCGCCGGACGGAATCTCAGGGACATGAAGATTCTCATCGATGTGAGTTTGAAATCCGAAGTGATGTGATCCTTCAAGGATCTGGAGGGGACCGACTTCCGCAGGGCAGTCATGCAGCGGAATCCAGACTGTGAAGCACTCTGGATCGCCGTTCATGAAGCGATAATCCTGATGCGCATGAACTCTGAGGCGCTCTGAATTGGGAAATATCAGCCGGCCAATCGGCTTGGGATGGATCAAGACCCGATCGCCGACAATCATCTTCATCACGGCTTTGAGTTGGGGATGATGAGGCAGAGCGTGGAAGCTCTCGAGGTTGAAGACCTCGCGGTATGCGGTCTTGAAGGCTGGATCGGGGTCGCCGCAGGCAGCTGCCGTGTTGGCGATTCGCTCGTTGGGATCGTGACCGGGCTTGAGCCAACCAGAACGGGAAAGAACCTGCGCGACTTCATTTAGAGGCTTGTCGAGGTCGGTGCGAGGCAGCAGATTGCGAACGAGTACATAGCCTTTGGAACCTATCTCGCGGTGAAGAATGTCGGACGTAAGGTGATCTGCCGCCACTTCGCATAAGGGCTTCATT
>Ga0157374_10005269_pt1 | contig 10851 bp, 13 predicted proteins | sample M25metaG_FD_115308 | JGI IMG/M metagenome (GOLD analysis project Ga0157374, IMG submission 115308) | Miscanthus rhizosphere microbial communities from Kellogg Biological Station, Michigan, USA - M2-5 metaG | ecosystem: Host-associated > Plants > Roots > Rhizosphere > Soil | place: USA: Michigan... | reverse complement strand
GACGTGGTTGATGATGGAGGTTCTGGTGGAGGACAGTATGCCATCGATTCTGAGACTGAAGAAGTCTTGGCTGAGTTTGACTTCCTTAACACACAGTCTACTTCGTCTTCTCAAGGAAAACATCAAAGACAACAGCAAGAACAAGTCCAAGATGCCAACTGGAGATCAAGGATCCCTGACATCGGAGAACTAGCTAACTTGACTCTTAATAATGAGTCTGACATCGGACTGAACGGTTCTGTGTCTTCTTCGACGGCAAACAGTTCGCTTACTCTGCCTCCAGACTACAGGAAGACTTGGAACCCCAGGTATATTCTCAAGTCTCACTTTGACTGCATTCGTTGTCTTCGATTCCATCCCATCGATCCCTTACTCGTGACCTGTAGTGAAGACGAGACATTGAAGCTCTGGAATCTCAACAAAACTCAACCCTCGACCAAGTCCGGCAAATCAAGTAGTGCATCTGCCTCTGCCTCTGGAGCATCGACTACATTTGATTTGGAACCTGTTCATACCTTTAGAGGTCACACTTCACGAGTTCTGTCTCTCTGTCTGGAGGACAGTTTTATTTTCTCTGGATCGCAGTCTGGAGAGCTCTTTGGTTGGAGACTTCCAGACAACACCTCCAACATTGATCCTTACGATCCATTCGATGTCTCGATGTCAGCAGGGTCTTTTGTTGGTCACACGGATGCCATTTGGTCTCTGATTTGTATGGAAAGTAAGACTGGTATATTACTTCTCGTCTCTGCTTCAGCCGATTACACGTTAAAAGTCTGGGATGTAAATCGAAGGGAATGTCTCAGGACAATTACTTTGAAAGGTATGTTGAGTGACAGTTTTGACACCTAATTCATTGGTTTATTATAGATTCCCGAACCAAACCAACCTGTTTGGCTGCTATTCCTTCCTCCAACAACTGTACTACCAACTCATCAGGGTCATCAGTTGTGGTCTCCTTCGCCGATGGATCTTTGGCTCTCTATGATATTGATAGTCTTGATAACGATGCTCCAGTCCTGTCATTTGACTCTGGCTCTTCTAGTGATGCAACTTTGACTCGAATTAATTCTGTCGTCTGTCATCCCACACTCCCTGTGGTCGTCTCAGCCCATGAAGACCGACAAATCAAGTTTTGGGACCTTAACAATGGTATGTCAATGATACGTGATATATGCGTTTATTTTTCTAACCTTTTTTAAGGCAAATGCATTCACTCGATGGTCGCTCACTTGGATGAGGTCACTTGTTTGGCTGTGGATCCTACAGGACTATTTTTATTGAGTGGAAGTGAGTATCACTCTTAACTTAATATTAAATGAACTAACAATCCTTTTTCAATTCAACACCAACTCATTAGGTCACGACTGCAGTGTTAGACTTTGGAACTTCGACAACAGGACGTGTGTCCAAGAGATCACTTCTCACAGGAAGAAGTTTGATGAGTCCATCTTGGATGTCTCTTTTCATTCATCAAAATCATTCTTCGCTTCTGCTGGGGCTGATGGCTTAGCAAAAGTCTTTGTCTAGTTATCTCATGTCATTTCTTGGATCATAATTGACATCTTTTCCTGTTGATTCAAGTAAATTGATCATCTTAACGATCTTATTTTCTTGTCGACATGATCAAGTGTTAAAAGGACAAGTAGTAGATATAAGATCTCTAGCATCATACATTATAACTCGACTTGTAAACACTTAGCTCTGCCGTTTCATTAAACTTTTAATGATTCTCTATAAAAATGAAAACTTGGTTTCATTGGTCATGTGACTACTATTCTATGAACTAATGCAATGGTACACCTACATTATCCAGGTCAAGTAGAGGGGGCATCGTAGACTTGTCCACGTATCTTACAACCTGCTCTCTCTCTCTCTCTCTCTCTCGTGGAGGTCTGTACGGATAGTAATCAAGACAAGATAATGGAAGCATCTCTTAATTACACCATGAAAGTGAACCCATGAAAGCGAACCCCTGATTCATTGTTCATTTTCCAGACACAACTCCCAGAGGCAACGAAATAACAAGTTCATTATTTTACTACGTAGTTCTCTTGTTCTACTCCATTACAGTTCTTGTCCTGGTAATGGTTTGTTTCTTTTTGCATTTTGTTCTTACATGTTATTTCGAACAATGACTCAGTATACTACGCCTATCTAATGTAATCTCCTTGAATTTGAATTTTACGGTTCTTTTACAGTTGGATGGCATCTCATCATTGAATGAAGAATCATTTATCAATTTTCCCTTTATTCCTGTAGGACATCCAACATAAATGGAAATGAAATATTTGAATAAGATGTTTAAAACTTGATACTTCTGGTCATGCTTGTCATTAGAATTAAAATACTACTTTTATGTAGAAAGAGCTGTTTATAATAACGACAAACAGCTTCTTGACTTTAATCTCTTAATACCTTACACAACTACATGATAATTCATCATCGTAATAATAAGAGAACATCGCCAAGACATGATCACCACCATCTGTTCAATCATCACCACAAAAATCCTCTAACATTGACATCAAGTCTGGTATAAATTCCTCTTGTTATTCCATATAAACGTGAAGCACATTCCTTCCTCCTCCATTTATCTTTGATCAGGTATAGAATGAATGAATCTGCCTTAACATGACTTGTTTGAATCAGAGAAGCAAGCTTTGAGAAGGCAGTCGGATCAGAAATGTCTCTCTTGCCTCCTGATTTATTTCTGAAGCAAAAAGAAGTAGAGATGATGAAGAGCATCAGCATCTTATGAATTTTAATGATGACATCATCAGAGACAGAGAAAATGAATGGCTCAAATGGATCGACTGATTCATATGCTGTCTTGGTTTGTGATACTTATGTCTTGGAACCAAAAAGAAAGTGTTTCCAAGTACATTTCGAGGATCACTTTATGTATAAGAAGGATGTGTAGATCAAGTTGATAGGAATCAAGTGAGAGTACTCTTTCTCATTCTTAAAGATTTTAGTGACTTCTCGGCCGTTTTGTCCACGATAATGAAGAAGGAGATCATCAACTCGAGAAGGAAAGGAAGATGACGAGATAAACATCCTCATCTTCTTGATGAGTGAAGTAGAGGAAGAAGATTAAAGAGCAGACAGGACAGGCTCGAGATCACAATCTTATGGAGTAAATCCATCCAGTGTTTCATTTACCACTGATTCTATTGCTCGTTAGAAACGAGTCGTTTACTTTCTCTCTTCATCTGATGTCTTCATCTTCTCTGGAATGAATCTAAGACCTCAGAGAAGAATGGTCTTCTTTCCTTCAGTTGGCCTTTTCTTTAAACGCTCTCTTCTTGTTTAGTCCGCTCCTTATTTTTCATCCAGAGTTCTTCTTAAGAAGACGGGATAATAATAATGGCAGGCATGAAGAGACAGTAAAATAAGACAAACAGACCAGGCACCTGCATTTAAAATCAGGATTCAAGGCCGTAGAGAAGCATGTCCAGTTTCTTTATACACTTTTTTCACGAACAAAATCTCTGTTTCCTACCTAAGAGACTGCTATCCTTCCATTTAGATGTTTGCCGTGATTCAACCAATATTTAGTGTGATTAGATTGTATTTGATTCATTGAGATGTCAGTTCGTAATACATTTGTCTTGTCAGTTCGGTATCCTAAAATTTAGTTTTATTACAAGTATTCATAAAAATGGGTGTGGGTTATAACTCGTTTCATTACAATTTTTATCGAAGAAAAATTTGATGCGAAAAAATAAATGCTATGACACATCAAAATTGGTCCACTTGATAATCTTAACACGAGGGGTTGGGAAAGACAAGTGAACAAGAAGCTATACTGTCTGTCTACTTTGAATACTTTATTATTCTTCGAATTTGTCTTCCTTCTCTTCATTATTTTATGTCCAGTAATTCAAGTGAATCTGCCATTTACTCGAACGACTCTACTAAATTCCTTCTCTCCTTCAACAGTTTTATAGTACAAGTATATAAGAAGTTGTGAAAGAAGTTCTCTGGATGTTTAATAAATATCTCTGTGTGAGATCGGGAGGAGAGAGAACAATGGTCAAGAACATCATACTCTCAATTGAATAGATTGGAGATGTTATCGGACATGGGATGAGAGGGAATGTAGTTGAGAGCCATGCCATGAAATGTTGAGATTCAATAGAAATGCATGCTGAGCGAAGAACACGTCCATAATTCACTCGTCTTTACAACTCTCTTGTTCCTCTTCTTAGATGCCATTCCACACATCTTTAGTCACAGACAGATTTACTGAGTTTCTTGTTTGTTTCTGATGTTGTCTTTCTTGTCTAAAACAAGCACAAGTTAGAATGAATATGACAAGGAACACAATACACAGGATTTAATATATCCTTTCCTTATCTTTTTGTTGCATCACCACCTCCATCTCCTGAACTGCCTCAACAAACAATGCAAGTTTCGTGTTTTGTTTCGTGTTTTGTTTCCGCTTGTGATTCGTTTTCATTTCTCTTTACAATCTTGTCTTTACTTTTCTTGTATTGTCAACACACTTTCGATATGCTTTCTTGTCGTTGTCATGTTAATCAACATCTTTCACTCCCTTTTCCTCTGACACTTTCTTTATCACACGACATGATGCTTTTCTTAAAATGAAGTTTCAAGTAACTTTACTTCTCTGACTCAACAACAGAAGCCATGCAAGAGAACTGAGGTAGAGATGAAGGAATTTTACTGATACTCAGCTGCTTATTTTTCTCGTGTTCATTCGAGAGAAAGTGATTCTTCCTTTCAAACTACTCTTTCAAGATACCGTGGAAACTTAATGCCTCTTTTAATTAAAAAACCATAGAGAGCAGATACCTATTATGATAAAACCCTGATTCATGAGCATTAAGACTTGAAGGAAGTGATCGCTAGAAAATTAAGTTTGATAATCAAACGAACATCTGCTCCAGTGGCTTCATCGCCAATTTCTCTCAAGAAATATTAAGATTATGTCTCGCATGAAACCTAATATAGAGTTTTATAAAGTTTTATAAAAACGGTGTGAATCATGTTAGAATTGACAATTAAATGAATACTTGAGATTCGGATGAATTAGTATCACGTGAGTGATGTAGACAAGACAGACATTTTTATTTATCTTCTTCTCTCGTTCATACACATCAATGTTTTGTTGGGTAGAAATGACATGTTGTTTTTAATTTGTTTGCAATATAACATCACACTGATTCCGTGAATTTATCAAGTAATTATTATTATTATTTTGATTCTTCTTGTTAAGTTGGTTCGTCTCCTGTGAGTCATCCTTGGAAGCAGAGAACGAGAGAACAAGAGAACGGATGCCATTCTTGTTTTGAAGGGAAAGGAAGAGGGTCCAAATGCAAGTCTGGTTAATGACTTTCTTGCATCATTTCTTCCCTTGATATCCTTATCATCATCCCTCTCTGACGATGACAAAGGAAACGCGATGACAAAGAATTCTTTAGACAAGACCTCGAAGCCTTTATCAGAGGAAATGAATGAAACAGACCAGGAGCCTTCTTTATGTTGTCAACTCGTTTTGTATCATCATCATCTCTTGTTTCAATTTCATTTGTAACTTCATCTCTAACATGCTTCAGTCCATTTACCAGTCACTGGAAGGGATTTGTCCTCCCCTTGAGAAGCAATTTCATCCTACTCAACCTACTCAACGTTTCAGGACAAAATTCCCCAACAGAATCACGAAATGAATGAATGCAAGTCATCATCTCCAAAGAAAACAGTCATCATTGGAATCATCTTTTCTTTCTGGTGAGTCTTATTTTTAATGATGTAATCATTATCGGACATCATTAACAACACGAACACACATGAATAACAAGAATTGTGTGCAATCATGTCAAAATGGGAGGCGAACTTTAAGAAAAGCAAACTTTTTATCATTCATTCCTGGAAAGACATTCTTTTATCTCATTTTCTTGAGGGTATCTTTAAGGCCTGGGGCAGTCAAGTTACTTATTCCGTTCATTTACACTTTCAAGTCAGACACTCTCTTTATCCCTACCAATCTAGTGATTATCCTGATGGCGATGATCTTTTCTAGTTCATGTTTTGTTTCATTTCTGTTTCCGCCTCTTCTTTGAATCCTTGTGCTCGTGATCTTGTTAAGATGCTTGAGAAGTGATACATTGAGAGAAAAATGATTATATTCCTCTCGTGGTGTAAGCAATACAATTGGAAACTTGTTCTCTTGCATTGTTTCTGAATGTAATGCTTTGAGTCAGAACCAGAAGAAGGCGCATGAGTTGCTTGTTCGTCGGAAGAACAAGTTCCTGACTTCTCTCTCGCTTTCCTTGTGTCAGTCTTCTCAGGGCTTTTGATGTGGAAGGGAGTGCTTCTCTGCCTAAATCACTTGCTCTTGTTTTAAACCTTGTTGTACATGATTTTGTAATATCTTTACAAAGAAGGAGAGGCGCCGACCGTTTTCTACGAAAAGACAACGAGGACTTTTCAACATCATCATCTCCTGATTCCAAGTTAAATTATCATTCTCTTGCAAGACCAACTGTATCATTATAGTCATAAAATGCACCCGAATCTGATTCTCTGGCACCTTCGACTCCGCCTTTGAATCTCTTGCAACATCATTAATATTTTTTCCTTTTGATACCGTGTGTTGTTCTCCATCCCATTATATGCCGGTCTATCTTTTACTTCAATACAATTCAATACAACTTTACAACTTGATATTCTCTGATCTTTTGATCATCAAGTTATTGAGACCACAAATGACATCAAGACCATGATGACCAATGCAAGTCATGTTTTTATACTGTACTGTGTCCTCCTGACAGTAGTCATCAATGCATTCCAGTCTCCATCTCTAGAAACTACTGACACAATCTTTGGTGTCGTCGGAGGCAAAGCAGCCCTTCCCTGTAACATCTCTGCTCCAACTCCTGATGACTCGGTATCCCTTATTCTGTGGTATAAAGAGGACTCAACCACTCCAATTTACAGGTAAGAAAACCAAGTTTATTTCAAACAATAATGAGTTCCATGGTTTCTTTAAGAAAGAAATTTAATGTGTGATTAAGATCTGCAGCATTGATTGCATTCCTTTCCCTTTACTTTACTCTTAATCTTACTCTTAATATCGTGAAACAAAGCTCTGTGTGTGTTCTTTAGACATTTGACTCATGTTATTTCCTTCTCCATTACTTTACGTATCCTCCTTCAACTCTTGATCTCCGTGTGGATCTTGTTCAAAACATCCTTCAATTTAATGGACCAAAACGGCATGTCTTTAAATGAAACAACAACTCACGCAACACATCATGAATCTCACACTACTTTTGATAAAATTATTGAATCACATCAACAACCACTTAAGTTTGGATGCACGAAAAGGGAACCTGGATCAAGCAAGACATGCATCCTCTGATACCTTGGCCACGAGATCTTATTTCTCAACCCTTTCTAAGACTGCCCATCTTCTCATTGAAAACCTCGTGGAAGAAGACTCGGGCGAATACAAATGCAGGGCAGACTTCAGAAAAGCAAGGACTAAGAACTTTGCAGTCTACTTGAAGGTCGTGACCCCACCAGACAAGCCTGTCATCCGAGACACAGTAACTGATGAGATACTAACTTCCTTGATCGGACCCTTTAATGAGGGTGATCGGCTAACTCTCTCGTGTGAATCGAAAGGGAAACCCAGGCCATCATTGAGTTGGTGGAGGGAGAGTGCATTACTCGATGACTCGTACGATGTCACTCCGTCTGGAGGTGTCAAGAATACATTGGAAGTATTTGCTCTTCAACGACACGATCTTATGGCGGTCTTATCCTGTCAAGCAGTCAACAACAACATCTCTTCACCAGTTTCATCCTCAGTAACAGTGGACCTAAATTGTGAGTAGAATTTTATTACTTTGTTATTTGAATTTCTCGAGGGAACACTTGTTTAAATTGAAAAACTCAGGATGTGTTTGTGTGGTATTGATTCACCTGCAGTCTTTAGTTAGTTTGTCGGCCTCTTTGTAATGAGAATGAGAATGAGAGGGTGTTTTATATCGGTTTGTTTTAACGGTGTGCTTGACTCCTTTCTCTTTCTAAACAAATGCTGTGGAGAAAACAAAAGGACATTAGCAGTCAAGGATAGGGAACCAAATTACATGATAGAATGGTAACCAGAGACGTTGCATCTCTTCGTCTTCTAATAAGAAGACGAAGAAAAGTTTGCGTGATTCATTCAAACAAAACAAAGGGATGATGAGGCAGATGGTCTATCTCATCTGAAAACTTTGGTGTTGATGATGATGATGCTTCTGTTGCTGGTTAGTCATCAGGATGATCAACAGACAACTCAGATTCAATATCCTCTGAAGTAACAAGACAAGGGGGTTGAAATCATGCACCACATCCTTCATCATACCCTTCGCATCCTCATTACTTCCTCCTTTGGATGCATTTTCTTTGTTCTCGTCATTTTCAAGGATCATGGAAGATAATGAAGAACTATTTCTTGCATGATTACATACATGGTTGGAAGAATAGAGAAGGAATCAAGTTGATTTGAGATGCAAAAATGATAATATGGTTTCATTCTCTTGTGATGAACAAATCGAGACTCAGGATAGGGATCGGATGTCTTTGAACAGCATGACATGATGATGTTGTTTGCGATTCTTTGATAGAAAATTTTCATTTTCGTTTTTCTTTTATTCGATTTCTTTTTATCTAAGACAACTTGACATGATGAGAGTAAAGTAAAGTCAAGATCACACGGAAAGAAGGATGATGATAATGATTATCTGAATATACTCTATTTTTTAGTTATACTAATACATCTCTGTTTTGACATGTGTCACTTTGATTCCCTTCCCTTTTCCTTTCAAGTGGAATCAAGAGAAAATACAAGATAAGATGAAGGCAAGGCTGGCAGGTATTCGTAAGGTGTGTGTCTTGTTCTTTGTCAGTCAGTCTGTTGCAAAACATTGATTGCTCTCTTTTTTCTTGAAGGCTGTTCTGCCTGTATTGTTGTTTATCTGCCTCAGGATAATTTCAAAGTATCGTATCATGACTGAGATCTCTGTGTAGGGTCATTTTTCCATGGGAAAGGAAAGAGAAAAACAACATCTCAGTCATGAGGATGAAGAATATAAATTAGAAGCACAAGTTACGAGTGACTTGAGAGGAAATTCACTTTTCTCTCGACATTTCTTATGTAGTCTGGGATGAGTGAGTGAAGAATGTTTAGCGAAGAAGCAGTAGTAATTCTTCTGAGAAGAATGCACTTTTTTTGAAGAAGAAGCATGTGTTTGGTTGTGTCGTAATTCCTGCAGTTATTCTTTTCCTCCTTCATGTTGAGCTAGGATTTCTTGAAGGAGAGCCCTCGAGACTTCTCTCTTATGTCTTGTCATCTTCTCCCTCTTCCTCGCATCATGAACACTTCCCTGGGATTCACGAAGAAAAGCATCTTTCTTGTTCCCTCTCTCGTGACGACAAGAGAAAGCTGTTCACATGACGAGTAACGGGAGAGACAATAAGGCAAGAGTCCTGTGAGTGAATGTCCTCATGTCTCCTGAGGAAGAAATCGTGTCTTCCATGTCCTCTTTCTATGAACAAGTCTTCCGTGTCTTCGATCCCAAGTGCATCTTTCTCTTGTTTTAATGTTAGAGGAAGGATGTCCAGTTCTAGAAGAAAAGGCTCTTGAGGATTCAACTTTTCTTGGGGATCAGTCATCTTGATGATCAAAAAATATTTATACAGTATAGTAGTATAGTAGTATAGTAGTAGTAACTGCATGCAAAGTTCCTTTAACTTCCGTCAATAATTTTGAGTGAAGTTTGTTTACAGAAAGTTATCCTGCCCACCTGTCCTTCACTTTTTACACGAACATTAACACCACCCGTTCAGAGTAAATAGTGAAATATTCCTTTCAATTCAAACTGAGGGGGAATATAATATGTATTTATAAAGAACACACATTCCGACCATTTTTGGATAACAACTCTGTCGTCGTCGATGAAGAAAAAGAAAGAAAGAATAAAATGACTTTTCTCGAGGCAGTAATAGAAATGGAAAGATTGAGTACACGGTAGAGATTCTTTCTTTCTTTCTTTCATTTCAGGCCGTAAATTTCTTTGAATATTCTTTTGTCTAGAATATCAAAAACACCCAGTATTTGTTATTCTATCGAACAATTTGGCAGCTCTTGTTCTCATTTTGGTTTTATCCTGAGGCTTCGAAGATGTTAACAGACCACAAGTAAAATACTCCTACACATTTTACTCCTGTTCGTATGTCATCTACAAAAAACTGGTCGAATACAATTTCATACACTGGACTGTTTGAAATGGTCCAATGAATTGAAAAGTATGAAACAGCAATTCTTAGAATCCTTCTTTGCTTATTTTAGATATATCTGACAGGTATTACAATGATACGCATTGCATCTTAGAAGTAGTGTATCTTTAGACATGAAATGTTCATCTTTTTATAACTTGACTCTTTAACATAAGGGTTAGAAGATCGATCGGTGGAGACTTTGCAGTAGGATTTTGTAGCAGGTTATACAACGAACCGTGTTTGCTTAAGTTTAATCTGCCCTGATCTGCATGTCGCCTAGAAATAACTTTGAATAGAAAACTTGTGAAAAAAGGTTGAAAAGGTCTTTGAGTTTCTTACACTTTGCTTCGTTTCCTTCAAGTTTTTGTTGTTCATGTTGTACGTGTGAGTTCTCGATGCCTGTGAGAGACTTGTGTGAGAGAAGACTTGTGCCTCTTCTTTTCTTGTGAATACTTTATGCTTCAAAGAATGAAAAGAGAGAATCATGAGGGAAGAATAAGAAAACCCACGAAACGAACAACAAGACACACTTCCTACATAGAAATTCGAAGG
>Ga0157374_10005267_pt1 | contig 10855 bp, 8 predicted proteins | sample M25metaG_FD_115308 | JGI IMG/M metagenome (GOLD analysis project Ga0157374, IMG submission 115308) | Miscanthus rhizosphere microbial communities from Kellogg Biological Station, Michigan, USA - M2-5 metaG | ecosystem: Host-associated > Plants > Roots > Rhizosphere > Soil | place: USA: Michigan... | reverse complement strand
GCGTTATGATTATTGTCCTTGTTTAACCCGGTATATCTTGTCCGGTAACAATCCGTGTGCTTCTTTGTGGGTATTGATGAGCGCAGAAGAATCCTTTGCTTCAACAAGACACATCACGACGCCCTCTTTTTCGTTAACCCAATAATTAATAAAATTTGCACCGTATTTCTTTTCCACAGCAAGGTCTTTTTCGTGTGCTCCCGCAACGTCTTTCACAGACACTTTTCCTGCTCCGAGATAATGGATATCAAGATATAAATTCGTTTTACCCGTTAATGCAGCCTCCGTTCCTTCTTCTACGAGGTAAATATTGTCCGGCAATAATCCATGGGCCTCGGCATGAGTTTTCCTAAGCGCTTCTGAATCGGCAGCGGAAGCGAGACAAAACACAAGGCCTTCGTCAGGGGCAACCCAGTATTTAATAAAATCAGCACCGTACTTGCCTTCCACAGCAAGGTCTTTTTGGTGAGCCTGGGCAACTGCCTCTGGTTTAATTCCCGGAGTTAAACGGTGAACGTCAAGAAAAAGATGCTTCGTTTCTCCTGAACCGGCGGAAGACATCTTAGCGGTTTGTGCCGATAAGCAAAAGCCCATCATACTGAACATGATAACTAATACTGACTTTGTTAAAATTTTCATGATAAATGATTTAATGTTTGATTAATGATTTACTATGCAAATCACGCTTCAATTTTGGTGCAAACGGTAAGAGAATCTCCCTATTTTAAAATACATGGCTCCCTATTTTATAAACAGAAATTTTTACAGCTTCCCTTCACGGGTATTCATGTATACATGTATTGCACCACTAGTCGAGTTGTAGCATTTTTCGATAACTCGTAAACCTGGGTCAGGCGTAGAAGAAACAACATGCCTGAATAAAAATTACATGTTTTTGAACAAAAATTTACAGGATTCAGATTTACAGTTTGATAGATTTGGATAAGCGTCTGCCCGAATACGCTTTTAATCCGTTGAACAATTCATCAACTAAACCGCGCAATATAGTACTATGACAAATTCAATGAATAGCCTCAAAACCCCCTTCATTGAAAGATTTGCCTCTTTGCTCAGGTCATGGAATTAATAGAAAGAGACAGTTTCCTGGCCGCTATGCAGTCTCAGTTTGAGCATGTTTCGAACGGCGAAGGACGTTGTGTCTTCATAAGTGGCGAAGCCGGCATTGGAAAAACCTCGCTTATCAAGACCTTTTGTAACGAAGTAAAAAACAAGGGCAATATCTACCAGGGCATTTGTGATGCTTTGTTTACTCCCCGACCACTGGCACCATTATATGATGTGCTCCTTCAGCTCGGAAAGACGATCCCCCAAGGCAATATTGATACGACAAACCGCACGGCTTTTTTCACAAATTTTTTACATGAATTAAGCGATCCTGATAAAGTAAACCTGGTTGTCTTTGAAGACATTCATTGGGCGGATGAAGCAACTCTTGATTTTATAAAATTCCTGGCCAGGCGCATTAATCAACTGAAATGTCTGTTCATACTCACTTACCGCGATACTGAAATTCATTCCGGTCATCCTTTGCGAAGTATAATGGGGCAATTAAATGCGGATTCCTTTACAAGGATCGAATTGCTGCCGTTGTCAAAACAAGCAGTTGAAAAAATGGCTGAAGAGCGGGGATACAATGGTGAAGATGTCTATCGCATCACCAATGGCAATCCATTTTACGTTACAGAAATCCTGGCGAGTTATAGCCAGGGTGTACCGGACAATATTAAGGATTCTATATTGTCGGTTTATAACAAGATGAACGAAAAAACAAAGCAGGTATGGCAAATATTGTCAGTGCTTCCGGCTGCTTTTGAATTGAGTTATCTTGACAAATTGGACGCATCTTATGTACCTGCTGTCCACGATTGCATTGATGCAAAAATTTTAGTTGTTGATAACGGACGGATATTTTTTAAGCATGAACTGTACAGGAGAACTGTAGAATCTTCACTTTCACCGCTTGCAAGAATTGTGCTTAATAAAAAGATTCTTAACCTTCTCTTGGAAGGTTTTGAAGAGAATCACGCAACGGAGCGGATCATCCATCATGCAAAAAATGCAAATGAATATGATCTTGTAGTAAAATATGCTCCCATTGCAGCGAAAGAGGCGGCATCTGTCGGAGCTCACATAGAAGCAGCTCGCTTATTCCTGACAGCAATTGAATATTACCAGGGCAATGATGATGATACACTGATACGATTTTATGAAGCATATGCTTATGAATGTTACCTTACCAACCAGCCGAGAGAAGCGATCATTTATACAAACAGGGCCCTGGATATTTGGAAAAGGAAAAACGACACTGAAAAGATCGGCAATTGTATGCGCTTTTTATCGCGACTTTGGTGGTGGAGCGGCAATTGGAAGCGCGCCGAAAGCTTTGCCAGAGAGTCCATAGAAGTTTTGGATGGTCAGCCAACCTCAAACGCAAAGGCAATGGCATACAGTAATATGGCGCAGTTGAAAATGCTAACCGAAAAGCTTGACGAATGCCTTTACTGGGGAGAAAAAGCAATTAAAATCGCAAAGGAACTGAATGATGAAGAAACTCTTTCTCACGCATTGAATAATGTGGGTACGGTTCAAATGACACAGGGATTGAAAGAAAAAGGCAATGAACTCGTGCGCCAGAGTCTCACAATTGCACTGAAGAATTCTTATAATGAGCATGCGGCGCGCGCTTACACCAATCTCGGTTGCAACTGGCTTATACTGAAGAATTATCCGGAAGCTGAAAGATTTTTCGAAGAAGGATTGCGCTATTGCGAAGAAAGAGACCTGGATGCATGGGCTTCCTACATGTTATCCTGGAAAGCAAGTCTGAAGCTGGAAACCGGGCATTGGAAAGAAGCCTACAATATTGCGGAAGCCCTTTTAAAAAATGAGGCCCAGAGCCCTATGGTTAAGATCACAGCACTTGTTGTGGTGGCCACTGTAAAGATGAGAAGAGGAGAGGAAAATGGAATTCCTCCGTTAATGGATGCAAAAACGATGGCGGCAGAAAACATGGAATCACAAAGAATTCTTCCTGTGTTATCCGCCCTATTGGAATATGAGTGGATAACCGGGTCTATCATCATTGAAGATAACATTCTTAATGCGGCTAAGGGCTCTATCGCAGGATCAGAAACTATTTATGGAAGCGCTGAATTCGTTTTTTGGCTGAAAAAAGCAAGGAAGGAAAAGTTAACGCTGAAAAACCGGCGGGACGGTTACGATATCGACGGCACAACATCGGCTCTGAAAAACGCAGCGTTTTGGAAAAAAGCAGGAAACCCCTATGAAGAGGCGCTTGCCTTGTTTGAATCAAGTGATGACAATAAGCGAAGAGCGATCGAAATCGTTCAACAACTGGGAGCTACCGCAGTGTACGAGAGAATGAAATTTGAAATGAGAAAATCCGGAATTAAAAAAATTCCGCGCGGTATCCGTAAGACCACTCAGTCAAATCCCGAATTTTTAACCGACCGGGAATTGGAAGTTTTAAGACTGTTACACGAAGGTTTACACAATAAAGAAATTGCCGCTCGCCTTTTCATTTCCGCTAAGACGGTTGATCATCATATTTCAGCCATCCTTTACAAGTTGGAAGTTAATTCCCGCACAAAAGCGGTGCACGAAGCGGAGAAGCTTGGGATCATAAAATAGGGAACTCTTCAGATATAAATAGGGAAATTCCCTGTCATCACGGAATTATAATCTTTTCAATTTTATGACCAATTAAAATATTGGTATGAAGAAATTTATTATTGAACGGAACCTGCCAGGTGCAGGAAATCTCACTCCCGAAGAACTACAAGTTATTTCTGAAGCATCCTGTGATGCGATTGCCCGCTTGGGAAAACCTTATCATTGGATACAATCATACATCACAAACGACAGGATCTACTGCGTGCATATAGCGGAAAGTGAGGCGGTAGTTCGCGAACACGCGAAATTGGCAAACGTCCCGATCAACACGGTAAATGAGGTCATTACTATTATCGATCCGGTAACCAGTAACCCTTTAAAGGAATTGTATCGCAAGGTGGTATGAGATATCACTTTATAAGTCCATGGGCATTGGTCGCAAAGATCTTTACAGCGATGGCGAGCAGTATTACGCCAAAAAACTTTCTTACGGCAATAAGTCCCGCGGGACCTAATAATCTTTCAATGAATTTCAGTGACCTTAAAACTAAATACACGATTACCAGATTTATTAGGATAGCGATCAATAAGGTTGTCTCGCCATAATTTGCTTTGAGCGACATGATCGTGGTCAGGGTTCCAGAGCCGGCAATGAGGGGAAATGCGATGGGAACTATTGTGGCGGATTTTATATCCTTTTCACTTTTAAAAAATTCCAGGCCGAGTACCATTTCCAGTCCGAGAATAAATATCACGATAGAGCCGCCGACGGCGAAAGAACGAATGTCAACACCAAGCAATTTCAGAAATTCTTTTCCTAAATATAAGAACAGGATCATGAGTACTCCGGAAATCAGGGTGGCCTTCAACTCGCTAAACTCACCCATCTTTTCTTTTAAAGAGATAAGTATAGGAACTGAACCGATAACATCTATCACGGCAAATAAGGTGAACGTAACAGTTAGCAGTTCGCTGAAGTTGATCGGCATAATTTGGCAAAATTAGGAAGCGGATCGGGGTTTAACATGCAAAAAAATGCAAAGCGACAGAATCGTTAAATTCGTTGTCCAATTCTATGTTTGAAGTCTTACAAGCATATTTCGAACGCAATGGCACTTTGACCAGTGAAGAAATAAACTTTATGAGATCGGTGGTTGTGCCAAAACAACTGAAGAAAGGAGAGTTTCTTATTCGGGAAGGAGAAATTACACGCTATGGTGCATTTGTGTGCCGGGGATTTCTTCGGAGTTATTTTGTAGATAATAAAGGAAAGGAGCACGTGGTTCAGTTTGCGCCAGAAAATTGGTGGATAAGTGCGAAGCCTGGGGCAGGTGAGGATGCGCCATCTTCGGTTTTTATCGATGCTATTGAAGATTCAGATCTTCTTTTAGTTGATAAGGCAGGGCACATCTCTTTAATGCAACGGGTCCCGCTGTATGCGTCTTCATTTCTTGCAGGAATTCAGAAACGGGGTGAGGCTAAAGAAAAACGGATTGTACATTCCCTCGCCTCCACCGCTGAAGAACGTTACAATGAGTTTATCAACACTTACCCTTCAATCGCGCAACGCGTGCCCCAACACATGCTTGCCTCCTATCTCGGTATTACGCCGGAAACAGTAAGTCGTATCCGGCGCAAAGCCCTTGCAAAAAAATAATTCCTCTTTTTGCTTCTTGACCTATGTCAATGTAAACGCCTTTGTGCGCAAATAGCTTTGCTGTATTAAACATTGTCAAATGAAAAATGTAAATACAGCAACGATCATTAACGAGTCCAGCGATATCAATCGGGCCTGGTTCAAGCGCTGGTTTGACTCCGCATTTTATCACCAGCTATACGCTAACAGGGATGAAAAAGAAGCATCTGCATTCATTGACGAACTAGTAAATGAACTCCAACCCACAGCAAACTCCAGGATGCTTGATCTTGGCTGCGGCAGTGGTCGTCACAGCAAATACCTGGCATCGAAAGGATTTGATGTAACGGGTATTGACCTGGCTGCATCTTCCATACGGCAGGCAAAAAGATGGGAAGCGGATTCGCTGCATTTTTATCGCCATGATATGCGGGTGCCATTTGGAAAGAGCACGTTCGATTATGTGTTTAACTTCTTTACCAGCTTCGGTTATTTCGATGATTCTTCTGAGGATCACAAAGTCGTTAATAACATTCATTCAGCTTTGAAGCCGGGGGGCATCCTTGTGATGGACTACATCAATTCAACCTATTCCGAAAAGAAACTTGTGCCGGTTGAACAAAAAGAAATTGACGGGATCATTTATAACATTGCACGTTGGACAAACGATACTCATTTTTTTAAGAAGATCAGGATTGAAAACATGGGAGATCCTGTTGAGCATACTGAACGGGTCAAAAAGTTCAGCGTCGCAGATTTTATAAATTTATTCGATTGTAACGGGCTTCACCTCGAAAAAGTGTACGGCGATTATTATTTGAATGCCTACGATGCCCAAACTTCTCCAAGATTAATTCTCATAGCTAAAAAAATTAAATAATGAAAAAGAATACCAAAGCAGAAAATCCCGTCAGCAGAAGAGAAAGCATCGGATTGCTCGCTACAGGTTTATTCAGCCTGCACGACTTAAACAATTTTAACTACAACGCAGTTTCAACAACTGAAAAATCATTAGTCAAAATGAACAACGCCAAAAAGAATAATGGAGTTGCGATGAAAACTATCGGTGTAATAGGCGGCATGGGACCGCAAGCGACCCTCGATCTTGAAATGCGAATTCACAAAGTTGCGCAACAATTGTTACCACCGATCCAAAATAGTGGTTATCCCCCGATGATCGTAGAATATTATCGACATCCGCCGATCTTGATGAATGAAAATGGCCAGCCGGTTTTTCCCCTGCAAATTGATCCCCGATTGCTGGCCGTAGCAAAGAATCTTGGTAAAATGGCCGATTTTCTTGTCTTGCCCACCAACGGAGTTCATCGTTTTCAAACTGAGATTGAAAATGCCTCCGGCCGGACGCTCTTAAGCATAATAGACGTCACAATGGAAGAAGTGAAAAAAAGAAAATGGAAAAAAGTAGGTGTGCTTGGATTAATGACCTTGGAAATATTTACACGAAGGCTTACCGAAATGGGGATTGCGTTTGAAACGATTAGCGATGAATTACAAAAGAAAATAGATAAAACAATATTCAGAGTAATGGAGGGGCGCGATGATGAAATTGACAGGTCAATAATGCTGGAGGCTGTGAGGGAGGTTCGAAATAAGAAAGTAGATGGCATAATACCGGGATGTACCGAGATTCCATTGTTACTTGGCAAGGACATGGACGCGACCGACCTTGTAAATCCGGCGCAATTGTTGGCTGAAGCAGCAGTAAAATATGCGCTGTCCTAACGATCTTGAGATAGAAAATGATTCTATCTTGGCGATTCCTATTATGATCAATAGTGCAAGCCAAAGGGATTACCCGGCCATCATCGAGCTGTGGGAGCTTTCGGTCAGAGCATCTCATTTCTTTTTACCGGAAGATTATTTACAAAAAATCAAGAATTTGCTTCCATCGATCTTACCCACTGTAAAATTGTTCGTTCATTTCGACAAGGACGATCAAATAATTACCGGGTTTCTCGGAGTCAGTGAAGAAAAAATAGAAATGCTGTTCATTCATCCAGCTAAAAGAGGCCAGGGCATTGGACGTTTGCTAAATAAATTTGCAGTGGAACAATTGCAGACTTACAAAGTCGACGTTAATGAGCAGAACGAGCAGGCCGTTAGTTTTTATAAAAAAATAGGATACAACGTTGTTGGCCGAACGGAGGTAGATGGATTGGGAAAACCGTTTCCCATACTTCAAATGGAATACACGAAATAATCGGGCTTCCCGATTATTTTTTTTGGCAAGAAGGCATATGTTAAGAATTCACTCCTCCATCTGCGATTAACAATTTTTTCCTACCTTTTTAATCCAAAACCAACAGCTATGAGAAGACTTATACGCCTGTCGATACTATCATCATTGTTCATTATTTTCAGCACTACTGCTATCTTTTCCCAGGTAACAACTGCCACGTTAAGCGGGATCGTTAAAAACAAAAAGAATGAAGGTTTATCCGGTGCGACGGTCAACATCCAGTTTTCCGAAGCGGGTATTCAACTCAACGTACTCGCGAATACAGAAGGAAGGTTTACTGTACCTAACCTCCGCGTTGGAGGTCCCTACAAAATATCGGCGTCTTACATTAACTATGAGGCCGGTTCAGTGGATAATGTTTTCCTGGAATTGGGTCAGAATAATTTTGTAGAACTTTCACTGGAAGAAAAGGCAAAAGAATTGTCGAGCATAATTGTGACGGGTACTGCCAGCCAGGCTGCCAACAAAAAAACCGGGGCATCGACCAATATCAGCAACCGGCTGATCACGGATCTTCCAACCATTTCACGTTCGGCAGACGATTATTTGCGAATAACACCATCCGCCTCTCCAACTTATAACGGAATGTCCTTCGCCGGTCGCAACGGGCAATACAATAATTTTTCCCTTGACGGTGCCGTCTTCAATAATCCTTTTGGGCTTGATGCGCCCACACCTGGTGGGCAAAGCAACGCTCAACCTATCTCATTGGATGCAATCGATCAAATACAAGTAAACCTAGCACCTTATGATGTGACGCAGGCAGGTTTTACCGGGGCAGGCGTAAATACAGTTACAAAATCAGGAACAAACACCACCCATGGAACAGTGTTTGGCTTTTTCAGAAATGACGCATTGACCGGCAAAAAAGTTTCGGGAACTAAGCAAGTCGTTCCCACATTGAAGGATATCCAGGCAGGCTTTTCTATTGGAGGCCCGATCATAAAAAATAAACTTTTTTATTTCGCCAATTTTGAAACACAGCAGCGGCAGGATGAAGCCACCAGTTATGTGGCCCTTAATTCAAGTAACGGCGGCAAACCAAACACTTCACGCGTACTGGAATCAGACCTTCAATCTGTCAGTGATATTTTAAAACAGCGCTTCAATTATGAGACAGGTCCCTACCAGGGATTTACTCACGACCAGGTAAGTTATAAATGGCTGGCGAAACTCGACTGGAACATAAACAAGGTGCACAAGCTCACTTTTACCTACAATGGCTTAAATGCATATCTTGACAAACCTGCACATCCTAGTGCGATCGGGCGTCGTGGTCCCGACTATTACACTCTTCAATTTCAAAACTCGGGTTACCGGATCGTGAATAAGTTGAATTCCTTCAATGCAGAGCTTAAATCAAATTTCAATAGCAAGTACGCCAATAAGCTTCGACTCGTTTATACCTCATTTAGAGATCATCGCGAACCGTTCTCCACTCCTTTCCCCGTTGTAAATATTGGTAAAAATGGCATGCGTTATATCATCGCCGGCCATGAGCCATTTTCAATACATAATATTTTAAACCAGGATGCTTTCCAGGTAACAGACAATTTCAATATTTTCCTGAATAAACACAGTTTAACATTCGGCGCTGCATTTGAGTCCTTTAAATTTGCAAACTCGTTTAATCTTGTGGGGTATGGACCTGCTATTTTCTACGATGCAGATATTCAGCTTTTCAAAGACAGCATTCCCGTAGGTGGCCAATATGTATTTAACTTCGGTCCGGGCACCGGTTATCCTTTGGATGTCGACGTAAATTATGCTAAAAATCATGCAGCATCAGGAGAATTCACTTGGGCTTATTTGACAGTGGGGCAAATCGGAGTATATGTACAGGACGAATTCCAGGTGAATAAAAACTTCCGGTTGACCTATGGCTTACGCGTTGATGTTCCTCAATACTATAATGCCAATTTTAAAGATCCCAATTTAAACCCCGATGGAACTTTTAAAGGCACTTACACGACGGGCGAACCAACTTTTGCAAATTCCGACAATCTTACCCTTTTTGATGAGAATGGGAAACCTGTTACCAATGGGCCGGGTAAGGATGTTGACAATACAAAATTTCCGGATAAAAAGCCGTTATTTTCTCCACGCGTTGGCTTCAACTACGATGTAAATAATGACCGGAGTTTTATTATCCGCGGAGGTACAGGTTTATTCACCGGTCGATTTCCATTTGTGTGGGTAGGCAACCAGATTGCGAACCCTTACTCGTCGTTCTATTGCGTAACTGCAAGGGATTTTAAATGGCCCCAGGTTTGGAGAAGCGATGTAGGATTTGATGTAAGAACAACCGGTGGTACGACCATAACAACTGATTTTGCCTATACCAAAGACGTGCATGCCATGATGGTGCGCAACTATGGATTGGCAACTCCAACTGGTGTTTTAAATTCAGGCAATGGTGATAAACGCAACGTATATGGAACGGGAGAAAAAGGAAACACCGCGTATATATTTACCAATACTGACATTGGTTACCAGTTTGACATTAGCTTACAGGCCCAGCACAATTTTAAAAAAGGCTTTGTCGCGCTTTTTGGTTATAATTTCCTCGTATCAAAAGACGGAAGTTCGGTATCTGCTGAAATTTCAAGTGATGCATTTGACCGTAACCCGGTGGTGGGAAATGCTAACAAAGCTGTCTTGTCAAATTCACTGTACGGAAATAAACACCGGTTCCTCCTGGTAGGTTCAAAGAGATTTACTTATGGTGAAGATAAAAAATGGGGAACGACCGTTTCATTCTTTAGCTCGTGGACATCAGGAAATCGTTTTTCTTATACCTATAACGGAGATATTAACAACGATGGTTCATCACTCAACGATCTCATTTATGTTCCGACTGATGCAGAGATCAGCAACATGAATTTCCAACCCTTTACCGATGCAAACGGTAATGTCCAGTCGGCAGCAGCCCAGCAAGCCGCATTCAAGGCCTTTATTTCACAGGATAAATATCTCAGCGATCACAGGGGACAGTACACTGAAAAAAATGGAGGAGAGACTCCGTGGTTTAGTCAATTTGATATAAGAATTTTACAGGACCTGAGATTCAAGACATCAAAAAATAAAACCCAAACCGTACAGCTTAGTCTTGATATTATCAATTTTGGGAACCTGATAAATAGTGACTGGGGAGTACGCAAATATGCAAGTACTGCAAGTTATTATCAGCCACTGACTGTACATTACAATGGAAACAATCCAGGCTATGTTTTTGATCCGGCATTAACGACCACCTTTATCAGCAGCCCTGAATTGATAAGTCGCTGGCAAATGCAATTTGGATT
>Ga0157374_10005266_pt1 | contig 10856 bp, 11 predicted proteins | sample M25metaG_FD_115308 | JGI IMG/M metagenome (GOLD analysis project Ga0157374, IMG submission 115308) | Miscanthus rhizosphere microbial communities from Kellogg Biological Station, Michigan, USA - M2-5 metaG | ecosystem: Host-associated > Plants > Roots > Rhizosphere > Soil | place: USA: Michigan... | reverse complement strand
GGCCAATCTTTTTTCACGGTTAATATTGGTGTTGTGTTTCCTTACGGACTGTAGCCAGGATGATACTTGTTGGTTCAAAAAAATTCATTCCGGATCAAATCGATTCCGGATAAACAAACGGGATTGGATATAATTTCCGATCGCGAGTTGAGGGGAAAGTTACCGGTGAATGTTTATTCACCGGTTTTTTTATTCCTTACCCTGGAAATTATTAATAAGAATTTAGAGACATCCAGAGTCAAAAAACTTTTAAGTTTTAAGTGTCTCTGTACGTAAATAAAAAGGGAAGAAATATAGAAATATCTCTTCCCGTACCTAAACTACACTCATGAAAAAAAGTCATTATCCCGACATGTAGTGGGTTTTAACTAGTTTGAACAAATGAAAAATTTTTAAAGGTCAATTTATGGTGATAAGTACGATTTAAATTTAAAGAATAGGAGACGTAGTATACAAATATTCAAGAGCAACAATTGCCGTGTATTATAAAAATTGGCGAAATAAGCCATAATTGGAAAAACGCAAAAGCCTTCGTTCAGAATGATATAAAAATTTTTTGTTACAAATTGATCCCTGTTGTTATGGGTATAATGATCAGAGATTATTTTTTCCTCTTGCATTAGTAAGGCTCATATTTCACGGGGTTTAACTTAAGTTCCATTGCCATAAAAACTAAATTCTTAAATAATTTTTTTTGCATCAAGCAACAAAATCGAAATTATCATATTTATCTGCAAAACATTTTGTATGGAATTATAACTATTGCCGATTGTGAGGCATTTTTTTTTGGTTCTTTTTTTCTGAAAGCTACCTTGCATTAGCTACGAAGTTTTAACGCATCCACGAAAACAGTTAGCACCCGCCGGAAAAATTTGGTATTTGATCTGACAAAGACAAAAAATATCCCTACGAAGACTGTACAAGTTGTTTTAGAAAAGCTTAAGGTTAGAGATCGTTAGTTGTTACTGGTCTGCCTGGAAATGAATATAAGCCTTAACGGCTCTGGAAAGAATGTGAGTGGATCGGAAACCCGCTCTTGGGGATAGAGGTGGTTTCTTGATTTTTGGGTCGCCCGGCTGGTTCGCAGCCGGGCTTTAATTTTGGTTGGTAAAAAATAATATTTTATCAGACGTTAACAATGACAGGTAGCTTGCTGAAAGAAAAATGATTATTCCGCCCACATCATCACATCATCCATAGAGATCCATTTTTTCGCTTTGAATCCCAGGATCAATAAACCTGTCCCGAAGACAATGGCGTAGGCAGCAATTAACCAGAGTAAAGCCAAAACTCCATCGCCTGGCCTGAGTAACACAAATGTTCCAGTGAGTATTGAGATCAGGCCAATTATCACCAACCAGCCTTCGTTGTGTATTTCTTTTCTCAATCGAAATGCAGCAACAATCTGTAACGTGCCTGTAGCAAGCCATGTTAAACCCATTAGGGTGATCAGTAAAAGAACAGTAACGTGAGGATATAGCAAGGCAGCAAGGCCTGCCCCAAGATTGATAAACGCCAATAAAAAGAATATCCAGGAATGTTTTTTTTCCCTGCTATACAAGAGCGTCGAGCCTAGCTGGTAGAACCCCTGGATCATCATAACGATGGCGAATATCCAAACCAGTGTCAGAAGCGTAACTCGCGGCCAGATCAAAGCGAAAGCCCCAAATATTAAATTCAGCATGCCGGATATGATCATGGAACCCGACAATCGGTGCAATAAACTTTTCATGCTTATATATTTATGAGATAAAAAGCCAGACAATTGTCGGCTCAGATTTCAGGTATGAGCAATTTAAAAAGGCTTGCCGGATCTTAAAAGTCACCGTCCAACTTCCTGTCCCCCCAACCGGCAAGCCAGCCAATTGAGCATTTGCTTGGTAGATCTCACAGCTCTGGCGTATCAAGAAATATTTTCAAATGCCATGAAAACTTTGCGAGTGTAATCGGTAATAATAGAGGATAAAGACTCGTTGATAGCTGGTTTCTTTGGGAAAAAGGGAAGAAGTATAGAAATACTTCTTCCGTGTTGAAAGATCAACTCTGCTTATGTAACCATTATTGCTGCCTTTTGAATAGTTACGGATTTCTTCCCCTAATTATCTGCAGTATGACTGAAAGCTGATATGAATAGACCTTGAGTAACTGATCAAATACGATCCAAATTTTCAAATTTGTGAGGCCAGGGTGCAATCAAACCCTTGATATTTGATTGCACCTTTGATTATCAGGCCTCTTTTTTCAAGCCACACGAGAGAACTACCCTAACTACCCTGCTTTTATTTAGAATTTTGACTACGTTATTGGGAGCGTTATAAAGTTAATCCTGCCGTTAGGCAAAAGCAATTATTTAAACGTGATAAATGCTAAAGATTATAATAATTGGGAATAATCACCTGCTTGCAAAGAATATTAAGATAAAAACAATAAGATATTTTTAAATTTTACACTTTAGAATGTAAACGCTAAACTTATTGCAACACCGTAATCATAATTGCTATTGCCTTCAGGGGGCTGGTTGTCATAGCTTGTATAGGGATTGATGTTCAGTCTGAAATTCTTGATCAATTCCCATGAAAAAGTGGTGTTTGATGAAAACCTCACACGGCCTTTTTGGGTCAAGCTGAAATACACGGTTTGCGTTGAAGTTATCTGGATATTGGGATTCTGATATTTAAAGAAGTTGAACCTGGTGCCAATAGGAATTTCAAACAGGAGTCCACTTGTAGTTCCAGCAGTACTTTTTTCCTGGTTAAAATTAAGCCCACTTGTCAACATTAAGATCCAGTTTTGGCGGACAAAAACTTTATTGCCTCCCCCTATCCATTCCTGGTACCTTCTTGCAATAGACAATTCAATGTTTCGCTGGTAATTGAAGCTGGCGGCAGCAAACCACGCGGGTCCGGTACTATAAGCAATAAAAACGCCCGCATCCTCCCTGTCTCTTGAATATTTCGAAGAATCGATTGATCCATTCATGGACAAGCTTACCAGGTAATCCAATTTATTCGTAGCGTAGTGGATATTAGAACTTAAGTTGACCTGCCCAATGTCGCTGGATTTGGCGTAGCTAAAACCAGCCGAAAGACTGCCATCCAATCCTACAAAAAATTTTTTTTCTATCGCGATGATCTGGCTGATATTGGTTATCAGTGTTAAGAGGGTATCACCATTATCCAGAATAATATTTACCCATCCGTCTTTCCCCGTTTTCTCCAGGCGGCCAATGTACTTCTGTTTGTCGTTTGTTTCTAACCGGAACCGGTTGTCTGTGGTCAGTGTTCTTATTTTGTATTGTTTTACCTGCAGGATCTTGAGGTCCCTGTCGTTAATACTGATCTCGCCAAAAGCGCCGCCCCGAATATCACCGATCAATACCTGGCCATTGTAAAAAACGATCGTGTCTTTTGTTTGTCCAAAGGCGGAGCTTGTCAGAATTTCCGTAGTGATGATCAGTAAAAGGATGGTGATGCGGTGCATATTCTAATCGTAGGCAAACGTAGGCAAATAAACTATCTTGTTATTTATGTAGACACCGCAGAAATGTGCGGCTCTGCACATTTTTAAAACTTTGTGCAACAAACATAAGATATCGGAAGGTTACGGCATTAAATTAATGGTAACTTCCTTTTTGAGATATCTCTATTTTGAGATAGTATTTTCCACGTTTACCCTCATCTTGCCCTGTCGATGAACCCTGGTCCCGAAAGACATGTGTTCAGGTGAATTACCTGGGCCGCTGTTGTATTCAATTTCAGTGCAACAAATGAAGCAAAATATGAAAAACATTTTTTTGCCGGATCCTGATATTTTGCAGATGATCGGTCAAAACAACGAAGAGGCATTTAAAATTTTGTATAAAAAGTACTGGCGACTTCTTGTGAAATACGCTGCCACTTATATTAATGATGACTATATCTGCAAGGAAATTGTACAGGAATTATTTGTTCACCTGCATTCTTCAAGTTCAAGATTAAAGATATATTCTTCATTTTCCTCCTATTTATTTGTTTCGTTACGCAATAAGATTTTCAACTATTTACGTAACCAATCAGTATATAAAAGGCACGTGAAAAATGCGGGACACTATGGTGTGCAGGCGTGCAACGATGTAGAACAATCTATGGACCTTACCGAACTTCAAAAAGGCATTCGTTTTTCATTGAAGAGAATGCCGGCAAAATATAGTGAAGTCTACATATTACACGATGAAAACAGTTATACATTAAAAAGGATATCCGAAATACTTGACCGGCCCATTGATACAATTGAAAAACAACTCAGGAAAGCAAGATGTCTTCTGCGCAGTGATCTGCGGGAAAACAGGTTGAATTGAGTTTCTTGTCCTCTTGTTGTTGTAAGCTAACGCACTCAAGAAATTGGGGAAAACCAACAGGTCCCCGCCATTTGAGATAGATATTATTGAGATATCTCAATTTTTCTGATCCCGGATTGGCGGAACAGGGTTCTGATTCGTGTCCTAACCATGGAGAAAAAAAATTTTAATAATGACCTAAACAAACCGAGTATGAAAAAGTATTTGCAAATCCCCACGTTGCTGCTGATCGCGGCTTACTTAATATCGTGTGGTCCATCGCTGAAAGTAACTGATGATTATGATAAGTCAGTGAATTTTGACCAGTATAAAACGTTTTCCCTGTTTAATTCGGATAGCATTCATGATGCGATCAGCCAGCTGAATCAGCAACGCATTATCAATGCCGTCAAAAATGAAATGACGAAGAAGGGGTTCCAGGAAAATACAACCAATCCTGACGTCCTGGTAAATATTACAGCCATACTCCAGAACAGGGTGGCTGTAAGTTCCACTACAGATTATTATGGCTATGGCGGTACCTACAGGCCTTATTATTGGGGAGGAGGGATGGGGGGCTCATCAACTACCAATTATAATGTACAGCACTATAAGGATGGCTCTTTGATCATTGATGTGATTGATGCGAATTCAAAAAAACTCATTTGGCAGGGAACAGGCAACAAGGAAATTGACAAACCGGCAAAGGATCCGGATACAGCAATACCAAAAGCTGTTGCTTCCATCATGGAGAGCTTTCCCCCGGGTAAAGCGAAAAAATCCTGAGGTTGCTCATCAAATTTGATCTGTTATGATAACCAGTTCAAGACGAAGATTTACTGATGATCAGAAGCTCGAAATTTTACACCAGGCTGATGAAAGTGGAGTTACCGCTGTGTTGCGGGAGCACAGGCTTTCTTATAGTGTATTTGCACGGTGGAAACAAAAATTTTTACTGCATGTCAGCACAAATACAGAGGTGATACGGGAGGTAAATAAAACAAGATCAGAGCTAAAGCTTTTGAATGAAGAGAACCTGCGGTTAAAAAAAATAATTGCGGACCAGGCCCTGCAATTGGAACGTAAGGATGAAGAGCTCAGAAGAATAAATTCTTTGTTCAGAAGAAGATGAAACATCATTTTATGCAACAGACTTAGTAAAACAATAAAACAATTATTATGACAAACAAATCAACAGTCCTTTTTTTACTGCTGGGGGCGGGAATTTTATCCTCTTGTGGTACAGGTAAAAAATTGGAAAATGCGAATGCACAGGTTGCCGACTTACAATCTCAGAATAGCCAGTTAACAACGGCAAACAATGATCTTAAAAAGCAGGTGGCAGATCTTACCTCGCAAAACAGTGGTCTTACCACGCAAAACAGTAGTCTTACCGCGCAATTCGACAGTTATAAAAAAGATTGCCAGGCAAAGGAACAAGAACTAAAAGAAATGAGTGAGGCCATGAATGAGCTTCATAAAGACGTGCAGGAGCTCGTGGAAAAAATTGAAGCCGCTGAAGCTGATTTTGAAAGCAAAGGATTCGAAGTGTATAGCAAAGACGGGATTGTGCATGTAGATATGAAAGATAATCTCCTTTACAAAAGTGGGAGTGCCAAGTTAAGCGACGATGGAAAAAAAGCCTTGGGTAACCTGGCCGAAGTCTTAAGTGGCTATCCAAAATTGAAAGTGATTGTTGTGGGTAATACCGACACGGTAAAGGTTAAAGGCGTTGCGGATAACTGGTCATTAAGCACTGAGCGGGCCAACAGTGTGGTACGCACTCTCGTTAAAGACTACCAGATGGACCCGGCACGACTTACTGCAGCAGGAAAAGGAAAATTTAATCCCGTGGCAGATAATTCAACTAAGGAGGGAAGAGCAAAAAACCGGAGAACAGAGATCGTTCTTAATCCTGATTGGGAGAGATTGTGGGAGAGTGTGAAGGAGGATAACAAGTAATTGTAGGCTTCGAATAAGCAGGGATGAAGTAAAATGCCAGAGTTCTGTAAAGTGATCGTAACGATAAGAACGATGCGCCAGGCAATTCAATTTTTTTGGGCAGGCACTGAAACGTACCTGCCCTTGCATGAAAATTACAATGGGGGATTGTGTTGCAGACAAGGAGGATGATAGGTAAACCGGGTAAAACGAGACCATGATAAAATTCACAGATCGTTTTGAAAAATTAATAGCGGCGATCCTTCTTGGGTTCGGTATGGTGATCATTGCTTACCAGGTGGTGCAATTGATCTGGAACACTATAAAAAGTTTCGAACAGCGATTCCGGGAAACAGGTCTCGATTATGCGCCCGAATACACAAAGACGATCGCTATACTTTTTTTTAATATACTGCTGATGATAGAGATCGTGCAAACCATCAAAGTTTCTTCCCACAATCATATTATTAAGGTAAGAGTCATTTTGATAGTGTGCCTGATCGCTGCCAGTCGTAAGATATTTGAATTGGGAGAGGGACACTCAGATCCCATGACGATGTTTGCACTGGCAGCACTGATCTTGTCATTAGCCACCGGATATTTTTTGGTGAGCAGGTATACAAAGGATCCAGTCGAAGACCGTGGAAAGGAAGAAAGTACTAACAGGTAAAACTTTCTTATGACAAACTAATGATTGGAAGCTTGTGTTTTCCGGAAAATGATAAGTATGAAAGAAAAAACAAGCGTGGCAGTATTGATCTGTTCGTCGCATCAAAAGAAAAATGATGAAGGAGCTAATTGAAAACATAAGAACCAATCTTGATTCATGGGGCGAATTAACAGAAGTCATACTCAATGCAATTTCGCTACTCTGCATTGTAGCAGGAGTTGTTCTTTCTTTTGCAAGAAGCATCAGGGAACGACGAGCCTCATCAAGTGACCATCCACTTCACACTTATTTCAGAGTGATCTTTGGCGGCTGGCTGGTGGTTGCCCTGGAATTTCAATTGGCCGCTGATATAGTGGGAACTATTGTTTCCCCTACCACTGCGCATCTCATTGAATTAGGCGCCATAGCAGCAATACGGACCTTCCTGAATTATTTTCTTGGAAAAGAACTGAGTGAGGAAAAAGAAGTATTGAATGAAAGGGTTGAGATAAAGAAAAAAGTCATACACGATTAAAATCGAAAAATCATGAGCACAGTGATCCAGAAACCAATTACTCCGGGTGAGTATTCAAATAAGGATCTTCAAAAGGCATCCTTCAGTGATGAGGATTTAAATGGCGTCGATTTTTCTGGTAGTGATCTCCGCGGTGCTAATCTGAGGGGTTCCAACCTCATTGGCGCTAATTTTACGAATGTAAGAACCGGCATTCCTATCATGATTGTTGTGTGGTTATTTCTTGTATCGTTGGCCCTGTCCCTGCTCTCTGGCTATATTGCTATGCTTACCGGTCGTACGATCCAGGGAATGCTAAAATCGGGGGAGCCGCGTCTCGGAGCGGCAGGGATCATAGCCATCGCTTTGTCTGTTCTTTTTATTGCTTATGCATGGTGGAAAGGAGGCGGTGCCGCTATCAGGAATCTTATTATTCCAGCTTCCGTTGTCGCTTTGATTATTGGACTCGTGGCGTACTTTACAGGTGTAGGAACAGGGAAGGGTATGGCGTATCTCATTCTTTCTAACATATTATTGATGGTCATGTTCATCATTGGAACAGTCGCAAGGGCCGCCGGGGGTAGTTTGTCCAATATTCTTTTTTTAATTGTGGCACTATCGGGTGGCATGTTTGGAAAATCTGTAGGGGGCGGCATTGGGACTGTGGTCATGGCCCTTGCCTGTATGCAGATCAGTAAAAGAGCCTTGGATAACGTACCCGGATTCGAAGGTTTAAGAAAAATTGCAGCTTCCATCACCAGGAGGTATGGCACTTCTTTCCGGGATGCAAAATTACAAGAAGCTAATTTTTCTCATTCACAAATTCGTAACGCCGACTTTTCAAACACGGATTTTGCAATGGTGAATTGGGGCGATTCAAGAAAAGTAAATTGTTTGATCAATGGGAAAATTGTGACTGAAAAAAAGAAGAAAAGCAAATAACATGTCCAATGATGGGTTTACTACAATGAAATCAATTTAAGATAAAAAAGATGGCTATTGAAATAAAAGAATTGGAAGTAAAACCAACATTGAGCAACACGGATCTTGCTTTTGAGCGAACAATGCTTGCCTATGAGCGAACACTGATGGCATGGATCAGGACAGCCATTTCCCTGATCTCGTTCGGATTCACGATCTATAAATTTTTTCAGGAATGGCGTAAGTCCGAACAACCGGTACAATCGGTTTTCACTCCGAGAATTGTTGGGATGATGATGATCTTGTTCGGCCTCATCGGACTTCTCTTCGCAGAAATTCAGCATGTCTCAGCAATCAAAAAATTACGGAGAGATTATCCCAAAGTGGAGAGGTCTCTATCTTCATTGCTTGCGGTTTTGATCTTAATGTTCGGTCTTGCATTATTTCTTGCTGTGCTATTCAGGCAGTGAGAGCGTGAATAGTGGATCTGGCAACTGGCGGAAATCTTTAGTCAGACCCATTAACAGTTTATATTCGCCATCATCGAATCACCCTTGGGCAGTTTCTTATAGATACCAACAACATCTTGAATGAACAACTAAAAAATTGGAGTAATCATGTCAACAGCAATGGACGAAAAAGAAGCATGGCGACTTGACAAAATAAATTCATCTTAATTCAAACCTTCAACAATGAAAAAAAAATCATTTCATCTGCAATATTTGTTATTGTCTTTGTTTGCTGTTAATATCGGCAACGCACAAACTGATAGTCTCAAACAAATGCGTCAGTATAAAAACGTGATAAGGTATAATCTTTCAGGTGCGCTGTTGTTTGGTTTCGGCAAATACATCGTTTTTGGCTATGAGCGGGTCATCAAACCCAATCAGACTATTTCGGTTAATTTCGGAGGCGCGAAGCTTCCAAAACTCATTAGCATCAATACAGATAGTTTCAGCCTGCAAAAAGATAGAAAAAGCAACGGCTACAACGTTTCTGTTGATTACAGGTTTTATCTCGGCAAAGAAAATAAATACATGGCGCCACGTGGTGCTTATATCGGGCCTTATTATTCATACAATCATTTTACCAGGGATAACCAATGGACGTACACAAGTAGTGCAGGCAACAACTCTATTGGCACTAACACCAGTCTCAATATCAGTACCATCGGTTTTCAATTCGGGTACCAGTTTATCCTGTGGAAAAGACTGGCGCTTGACATGGTCCTGGTCGGCCCCGGATTTGGTTTCTATAGTTATAAAGCAAGTTTTGACGGGAACATCAGCGCAGGGAATAAAGAGCAATTGGCGGACGCGTTAAAACAATTGTTGACACAAAAATTTCCGGGGATGAATTTTGTATTTGCCGATAAAGAGATCAGCTCAGATGGAGTGATGAAAACAAACACGATCGGGTACCGGTATATTATTCATATTGGGTTTGCTTTTTAAGCGGAAAGACCCGGAAATACTTTTTATCCTTTTTTCTCACTTGGTTTTTTCTCCTGTATATTCTTTACGTATTGGGAAGGCGTGACTCCGGTGAATTTTTTGAATGCATTTAAAAAAGTTATCCGGTTACTAAACCCGGCTATCTCTCCCACGGCTTCGAGGGTCAGTGTATCCCATTGTTCATTTGTTAATCCCTCACTGATATATTTTACCCTTTGGCTGTTTATAACATCATTGAAATGCATTTGATATACCTGGTGAATGTAAATCGAAAGAACATATGACGGTATGTTGAGGCGGCCGGCTACTTCTTTGAGGTTGGTATCCGGGTTTAAAAAATGCTGGTCCCTGATATAATCGTCAAAACGTCGTTGCAACTCGCGTAACTTTTCAGGCTGTAAATTGGGTTGCCCCTGTTTTTTAGGTATTTCGGTTTGCGGACCTGCATCATTAAGGTAGGCACCATATAAGATGTATGGTTTTGAAAATAAAATGAGGCTCATGCTAAAAAAGAATCCCAGCACAGCGATCGCTGTGAAAAGCCATTGGTGAGCAGGTGCGAAAAAAAATATAATAAGGCTCGAAATTTCTAAAAGAAAATACAGGGAAATAGCAGTTGCCAGCCAACCCAGTATCGCCTGTTTTGTTTTATTCCTGATAGCGTTACGATAATATTGAAAAAGCATTCTGACTGCAAAAAAAATATAGACAAGGCCAATGATCACCGGTCCAAGGAAATGAACACGGGGAGGCATCATCCATCCTTCATTAAATGTAAGGACGGTCTTCTGGTCATGGTTAACAAGTGAATTTATTATTTGAAGTTTATCTGTGACACGAGTTAAAAACAAGGGCGTAAAATCAACAAGGTAGATAATGCTTGGTAAAAGATGCAGGGCATCAGTCCAGCGAAGTTGTTTGCGTTTTTTTAAAACCAATACCAGGTAAACGTAAAATGAGGGGACCATAAGGTAATAAAACAAGGGTCCCGTTCTGAACAGGAATGGAACATAAAATATATACTTGCTTTCAAACAGGAATATCAGGAGTACGGCGTAGTTG
>Ga0157374_10005262_pt1 | contig 10858 bp, 14 predicted proteins | sample M25metaG_FD_115308 | JGI IMG/M metagenome (GOLD analysis project Ga0157374, IMG submission 115308) | Miscanthus rhizosphere microbial communities from Kellogg Biological Station, Michigan, USA - M2-5 metaG | ecosystem: Host-associated > Plants > Roots > Rhizosphere > Soil | place: USA: Michigan... | reverse complement strand
TCCGGCTGATGCCCCGGCACGACGATTACGCCGGGAGCGGTAGGGCGCACGGATACTACTCGACCCATCAACCGACCGGAGTCGTTAGTTGCTGCCGGTGTTGGTTTTCTTTTCATTAGTCCCTCCGTTGGGTATGAGTGCAAAACACAAAAAGCCGACAAAAAAGGATTGCTCCTTCTCTGTCGGCTCGCGTATGTTCAAACGTCAGCGCCCTGCTGTCTCAAGGCAGGGAAACTTGTTAGATCAACCCTGGGCTGAGTTCGTTGAACCATACGCGAACCGACAGTTGAGTCCTGCCGGGTAGTTCTTTTTGGGAGTGAAGGAAGAAACAGCTTCTTCTACTCCTACAAAAAAGGTCGAGCATTTTATTCGACGTCATCCTCCACTAACGAATCAGGCCCGTGATTTCTAGGCCGAACCGAACAGGCGGGCATCCTGGCCGCTTCCTGGAAAATCCGGACTATTTCCGGGTCGCCCGACGGGATCGACTGCAGCGTCCCGCACATCCGTGCATATAACAGTTCTTTCGCGGTTTCAGACAGGTGACTGGACAGGTAATCGGCCCGTTTGCTCTCCGCTTCTCGGTTAACGTCGGGGAGATATATGTTGTCCTGTGTCCAATCCAGCCAGTTCTTATTTCGGCACTTCGGGACACGGCTGAAGCCTCGGTGACTCGGCAGGTTGTGCCGCCGGTACGCCAGCCAAAGCGTGTGCAGAAGGATTTGTCCACTGCCGACCCGGCGGATAATCTTCTTCCGCTTGCCTCCAGTGGAGACTTCGAACGGCCAGCAACGCCGCAAAAATGGAATATCTGCAACGTCAACCCGTAAACGATGCACGTATCCGTTCTTTGCCCGCAGTTCGATTGAAGCGACACCCTCGTGCACGAAGTACGCAGGGAACGGGGCAGGACAAACAGCCGGAACCGGAGGGGTAGCGCCCACCGATTACTTCTCGTTGTCGGCGTCCAGGACAGACACGGAGTCCCAAACCGCATCGAGTTCTTCCGGTGTGCAAATAGTCCTAACTGGAACAAGGTATGAGTCTTCTGTGCTCCATTTACATGCGGCAGCCTTCGCCTCTGCAAAGGACCCAAAGGCTGTAATTGATGGGCGGTTCCCCGACATCGGCATAACTCTAGCTACAAGCCAACTACCCTTCGCCTCAGCGTCGCAACACTCACACCAACCATCAATCTCGAGCCCGGCCTCGGGAGTTATGAGCAGGATAATTTCCTGTGTGTTTTGACTCGGCACAAAGTCCTTTTCTTCCGGGAATTCCACCTGACAAAGCGCAAGAATGTCTTCCGGTTTGAGAGGTCGAGCGGAGACTACATAGACGCTCCCGCAGACTTCCAGTATGTCTTCCATTTCCGCTCTCGCGTCGTAGATGTAAACTCCATTCGTGCCAAGCCGCAAAACCTTTTCCATGAACGCCCGCTCGTCGTGCCGATCGTTGATGATGTACAGTTCTGCCGTTGCTGCCGTTCCAGTTGCTGTTTGCTTTTCCATGTCCTTTTCCTGGTTTTAAGTCACTGTGTTTCTCAGGCCTCTAGTTACTACTCTTCGACCCCGCCCCTTCCCCGCCTCATCCGCTGTGTCCGGCTTAGTCTCTGCCGGATCGGACACCGTGGAGATCGGCACCGGCCAACAACATGGCCAATCCTGGGTAAGTCATCATGGTTTGTATTCTTCCGGGCTGCGGTCGTAAGCGGAGAGTTCCTCCTTCGACAGCACATAACGCCACGCTCCGCTATTCGACATTCTGTCGCGATCTATCGGGCGACCCTGTTCATGCTGGCCTTCCCCCCACACAGTGTGCCGGATCCCGCACCCGGTGTCGGACGGTTCGCACGTCATGACTTTCCTGGTCGCAGGCGGCACACCCAGCACGATCTTCGCAGGGGCAAACGCATCTTTCCTCGTACTGTTTTTTCTGGCTCAATTTACCCATTCCGCCTCCGTTGCTTCGATCTCGGCTCCCTCATAGTCGTCCGGTGTGTGCCCCATTAAATCGCGAATAGCACAGAGCACGAGACACCGGTATGTATCGTCGTCAGTAAGGTAGTCAGCCAAGGCAATTGTTAGTGTCAAAACTGGGTTTGCATCTGGATTGGCGTCGATGACTTCGTCGAAGGCATGTCGCAGGGTCGCGTCCGCCCCAATTAATTCCGTTTTATCCTTTTGTTTGTGAATGCCCGTCATGTTTCTTTCCTTTCCGGTTTACGTGCCATTAATGTTTCCGACTTGCGGCAGCAGATCAAAAGAATCTATTGCCGCGCTTTAAGGCGTCGGTGGTGCTGATGAAATCAAATGCTTCGGGGCTGATGGACTCTTCCTTTGCGATGGATGCGATGGCCGCCGCCCCGGGCAGTGTCGGCGACGGAAGCCACCGAAACGGCTCAGCCCTAATTCGTTTTCCAGATTCGTTATTGGCACCAGTTCTGCAGTCGCGCGAATCACTCAGCTTCCCCATCGGGATCGAATCGCCTTGGCTGCAGTCGGTTTCGCCGACTCGACCGGTTTTCTTTTTGGTACTTCATGGTCGCGCCGCACAAAGGCTTCGAGCACTGAGACCTGAATCACGCGCCTTCGGCCAATCTTGCGGCTGATTAGTTCTCTTGTCTCAATGAGATTCGCAACTGTTCTTGGGCAGACCCCCAACATCCGGGCCGCTTCCTTAATCCCAACGGCTAAGACCGCGTGATTTTCCTGGTTCATGTATTGTCTTCCGCCCTTGCCGTGTCGCCGAAACTTCCTTTCGTTGTTCTCTCGCGCCATCTACAATCTAGGCGTAGTATGGGTACATCGTCTATTCACACGACCGTGTGCCATAATTGAGGATTGGAATGTCCACAAGAAAGGGTCAAGGCAAGGCGCGACTTAAAACTCGAATCCGCCCCCGTGTAGCCTTGGCCGAAAAAGTCCGAAGGTGGTCCGGAGACTTTGAGGAAGAAAAGGCGCTTTTTTCTGAGCTGATCGTTGCCTATTGCAATGAGACAGAAATATGGGCCAGCGAGTCGGCAGAAATAAGAGAGCTGGCGGCGGCAGGGGCAGGCTATTTGACTGGACTGGATGCAATTGTCGAATTATTGCGGGCGGCTAGCTATTTCCATTTCCCCAAGGGGGTGGGACCGAACGAGGCCGCCAAGGAGCTCCAAGCCGCCCGCCTCCACTTCTCAGCGGCTCTGCGGTGGTTGTGTTCGACGAAAAATCCGAAATCTGCAGTCTCCGCGGAGGAGCTTGAGAAGCTATCCGCGAAGGATTTAGAGCGGGGGAGATTTCCGGATATCGACGAGACTAGCGAGCGTTTTGTCGCCTACTTTGAACGTCACGGGCTAAAGCATTTTCAAAACCGCCTCGCCCTGGAAAATAGCGATGGTGTCGCCGGAGAAAACAGTCGTCTCGCTTTCTATTTCCGCCCGTTGCACGTTATCGACCTGTTTTGCGCCTTTCTGGTGAAGGAATGCCGCGACAGAGAACCATCCTCAATGCCTATTAAGGTCTGCAACCGGTGCGACAAATTCTTTTCTACTCACGCACTAGGCAAGGCCAGAACACGAAAGCGTTACTGTTCCGCTAAATGCCAGAGAGGGACGTACTGGACACGAGAACGCCGCTCGGATTACCGGTACGTGGAAAGACTCGATCCTCATCCGGAATCGAGCACCGGAATGTACTCGCACCCAGACCTGCGCAAGCGGTTAAAAAAAACCAAGGTGAAAGCGCGTTTGCAGAAAATCAAAGCCCGCTGGGCTGACTGGCAAAGACTTCAGGATAAGTTGGCCTATCTGCGAGCGTTCGAATTCGGAACAGAAGCTTGACCCTTTCTGTGGACATGGCACGTACACTACTTCGTGTACAATACTTGTTGAGGTTCCAGTCTACGTCAGGAGGGCAGCGTGAGACAGCGTGGCATTTTCGAAAGGGTTGTGGGAACGGGCGTGTGGTGGATTCGTTTCGCAGACGGCTACGGAAAAATTAGACGGGAGAGAGTCGGCTCAAAAAGTGCCGCGATTAAGCTGTACCAGAAGCGGAAAACACAAATGCTTGAGGGGAAGAAACTGCCGGAGAACCTTCGGCGTGAAACTGTCTTATTTTCGGAACTGGCCGCCGATGCGCTCCAGTATTCGAAAACTCACAAGACTAGCAGTCGTCAGGACGGTTATCGAATGAAGCCGTCGCTCGAAGAGTTTGGAAAGCGCGCAGCGGATGACATCACTTCACAGGAGTTAGGGAACTGGCTTGCCGCGAAAGCCGCCGAGAATGGGTGGATGCCCGCCACCGTAAATCGCTTCAAAGCGCTTCTTTCCATGACTTTCCGGCTGGGGATTGAAAACAAGAAGGTCACCACAAACCCTGCCGCACGGTCACTGAAACGCAAGGTGGAGAACAACGAACGTGTCAGATTTCTGAATCAATTTTCGCCGTCGGAAACTACTGACGAAGAATCCAGGCTCCGCGCAGTAATATCGGCTGACTATCCTCAGCACATGGCTGAGTTCGACATCGCGCTTCACACGGGCATGAGGCCTAGCGAGCAGTACGGTCTGACGTGGGACCGAGTTGATCTCTCGCGGCGAATAGTGACGATCCCCAAAAGCAAGAATGGCACCGGTCGTCACATCCCGCTCAATTCGGTTGCGTTGGCCGCATTCAAACTGATGCAGGAACGTTCGGGTCGGGATTCGGTTTTTGTTAACATGAAGGGCGTACGGCTACTGGGGTACAAACATTGGTTTGATCCAGCAGTTGAAAAAGCAGGCGTGCGGGATTTCACCTGGTATTGCCTGCGGCACACTTTCGCCAGCAGGCTGATCATGAAGGGCGTTGATTTACGCACAGTGCAGGAACTCATGGGCCATAAAAACATCCAGATGACGTGTCGCTATGCCCACCTTGCTCCGGAACACAAACAGGCGGCAGTCGAGAAACTGTGCGAGACGGCTACCCGCGAAGACGTCCCTGGAAGTAAGGCAGTGCGTAGAATTTCAACTGACACCAGAACTGACACCGCACTTTTAGTAGCTTCGTAACCTGTTACCGGGCCCTTAGCTCAGCGGTTAGAGCAGTGGACTCATAATCCATTGGTCCCAGGTTCAAATCCTGGAGGGCCCACCAAGCGCCACACAGTTGGCAATTCTCGCGCCGCCTCCTTCCTCCGCGTAACAGCGGGTAACAACGCGCCCCTCAGGTCCTGTGCGCCGGCCTGGTCGTACACGTCCAGCGCGAGGTTCACCTTGCTGTGTCCCCTCAGGGCGGACAGGAGCTTCGGGTGGGACGCCGGACTTCCGCAGCCGCCACGAGAAGAAATGGCGGAAGTCGTGCCTGCCCGCCTCTCCATGGGCGGCCCTCCGGCCGGGTTATGAGTATATGGGCGATTTTTCGCCAGTCATGGGTCATCGGATGTACGATTCGCTCATGCGAAATGGATTGATGGTCTATCTGCGATAAAGCAACCGAACGGCGCTAAGGCATGCTCGGAAACGATTCGTCAAACGCTGCGCTTCACGATGAGAGGAGAAGCACGCATGACAAACTTCAGCAGCCGCATCTTCAACAGCGAACCGTATCTTGATTCCCATTCGACGTTGCTTGTGGCGTGCGTGACGATCGCATTGTCGTACCTGGTCCCAACTCTGGTAGGAATGCTGGTTTCGAATCCCCAGACAGTGTGGCCGCTTTGGCCAGGTTGCGCGATTCTGGTAACAGGGTTGTTGTTGGTCAGGGTCAGTGTCTGGCCACTGCTCATCCTCACATCCTTTGTTGGGTTTGCTCTCGCTGACCTGCAAGCAGGCGTGCCGCTGAGTTCGATTGCCTGGTTCATTCCGGGCAATACCGTCGAAGTGCTTATTTCGGCAATTGGTCTTAGATATTGCTTCAACGGTGTGCCTAGGCTCAACAGCGTGAGAGCCGTGGTCAAGTATTCGATCTTCGCCATTGTCCTTGCCCCATGCGCAGGGGCATTTTTGAGCGCGCATGGCATCGCCCACAACTATTGGGCGGGCTGGAAGATTTGTTTTTTGTCCGAGGTTCTTGCCTTCGTCACGGTGACCCCTGCCCTGTTGAGTTGGATAAGCGAAGGGCGTGTGTTGATGCTAAGATCGCGGGCCCATCGCCTCGAGGGATTCATGCTCATTGCGGGGCTGGCTCTTGTCAGCTACATCGTGTTCACGGTCCCTGAGGACAGCAGATCGCCTGCATTGTTCTATACACTGGTCCCCTTTCTGCTCTGGTCCGCATTGCGATTCGGATGGTTAGGAGTCAGCACTTCGCTGGTTACAGTCACCTCTCTATCCATTTGGGGCGCAGTCCACGGCCGAGGTCCGTTTTCCGCCATGGTACCCCTTGCCCACCCGTTGCCGCTCCAGATGTTCCTGGTTTTCGTTTCGATTCCTTCTATGGTTCTGGCTGCCCTCGCCGAGGAGCATGAACAAGCCGCGCAGGTAGTCCGTGAGAGCGAAGAGCGCTTCCGCTTGGTTGCCAACACAGCCCCGGTAATGATCTGGATGGCTGGAACTGACAGGCTATGCACCTACGTGAACCAACCGTGGCTGGAGTTTACCGATCGGCCACTTGAGGCCGAGCTGGGCAACGGCTGGGTAAAAAGTGTGCACCCTGAAGACTCTAACAGGTGTATGGATGCCTACACTCAGGCGTTCGATCGGCGGGAATCCTTTCAGATGGAGTATCGCCTCCGGCGACATGATGGACAGTATCGCTGGCTTTCGGATATCGGCGTGCCGAGATTCAACCCGGACCACTCTTTTGCCGGCTACATCGGCACCTGTACAGACGTTACCGAGCGCAAGCTGGCGGAGGAATCCCTTGCCGACATTGGGCGGAAGCTGATTGAGGCCCACGAGGAGGAGCGTACCTGGATCGCGCGAGAGCTACACGACGACGTCAACCAACGGATAGCGCTGTTGGCAGTCGAGCTGAATCGATGGAACCAACAACTTCCACCCTCGGCAGTAGAATTTCACGATCACATCCATCACGCCAGCCTGCGCCTTTCGGAGATCGCCAAGGACATTCAGGCTCTGTCGCACCGCCTTCATTCTTCAAAACTGGAATATCTGGGCATTGTGGCGGCAGCCAAGAGCTTCTGCAAAGAGTTGTCCGAGCAACAGAAGGCAGATATTGACTTCAGCCACACGAACATACCGCGAAGTGTGCCCAAGGAGATCTCGCTTTGTCTGTTCCGAGTCTTACAGGAAACTCTGCAGAATGCGGTGAAGCACAGTGGCGTGCGGCACTTCAGAGTGGAACTGCGCGGTACAGAGGGAGAGATTCAACTGACCGTAAGCGACCTGGGAGTTGGCTTTGACCAGCAGGACGCCATCCACCGTCGCGGCCTCGGGCTCATCAGCATGCGGGAGCGAATGCAGTTGGTGAGCGGTGAGATTTCCATCAAGTCACAGCCCGGTAGTGGCACCACGATCCACGCTCGTGTGCCTTTCAAAGGAACTGATTCCATGCTGGCGGCAGGGTAAAGAACACCGAAATCGTGGGGACGATTGCAATTAGGTGCGTGAATTGGAGGGCGCGGCAGCGCAGCATTCAGAGCCCGCCTGATAGTCCTTTTCACTGCGAATGAACGGCTGAATGTTCTGCACAGATTCCTTCATAGATGTGTTTTTCGTGTTCGCGCTGAAAGTTCGTCAGCACATACCCGCAGAGGATATCCACGTCGTATGTCTTGGCTATCTCGTCCCAGAGATGTTCGACCCGGATCGCTCCATCCGCCTTACCCTCTGCCCATAAGGTCGGTGAACATTCACCACATACTGCGACACGGGGAGGATTCCCCTTTGTCGCTTTGGCCGCTTCTGTGAGCAGAACGCCCGCGACTTTCTGTAATCGAAGCGGGTCAGGCATATCATTGACCATGAAACTTGCGAGCACGTCGGCAACATCCAACGGAATATAGCGACCCTGTTCAAGGGCGGCAGCGAGATCACGGCCCCGCTCCTGCAATCTCTGCGCCAGACCGTTCAGGTGTGACTTGGTCGCAATCACGATAACCGCATTCCCGGCATTTAACGCAGCTTCGATAAAACAAGCAAAATCAAGCAGAAAAGCTGCATCATCATTGTGGAATCCCACCTGATGGCGGCGGGTGATCCCTGTCTTTCGAATTGGAGGCTGCGCGTCGGCTGTGTGAGTGAAGTGGGTACCCGACAATCCGCGGCTGACAAACTGCCTGCCCTGAGAAACCGCTTCCACAGCGGCAAACAGTTCGGTTCCAGCGTGGGCCTTGACAACATAGCCGAGCGCCCCCGATCTGAAGCCCTCTTCCACCAAATCGGCAGAGGATTCCTGACTTAAAAACAGTATTTTGGAGTTAGGGGAAAGCTCACGGATTTGTCGAGCGGCTTCAATCCCATTTTGTAATGGGAGCCCGACATCCAGCACAATCAAATCAGGTCGCAGTTTTTCGGCTTTGTAAACTGCTTCTAATCCGTCCGACACCTCGCCGATGACCTGCAATTCAGGCCTTGTTTCCAGCATCGAACAGACGAAGCGCCGAAATGGTTCGAAATCCTCAACTACCAGCACGCGGACTGATGGCACGCGAGAGCCAACCTTTCCTTGGTCGGACTGCGCTTTCTGTACTTCTTGGCTGGATGCAACATTCTACTCCCTGCGTCGTCATCCGCGACAATGGCTCGAAAGTGCTACGTTCTTCCCCATCCTACTTTGATGCACTCCGAAGGCATAACATCGGTATCGACAGCTTGCTTTAGCACCGATTATTGAGGAAATCAGCGTTTACACCAACTACCCTCGGGACCCTGCCTTCCCTGTAACGTCTGGTGTAACAAGTCCGCCCAAACACGCCTAGGACTGCCCGCCGGGGCGCCGCCTAAACCGTTGGTTTATTATGTTTCCGTTCGCCTCGCCGGTGGTCCATCGGTCCCAGGTTCAAATCCTGGACGGCCCACCAGCTTTGTCTATTCTCCCCCGCTCACGGGGCCGCGATCAAGGAGTTTGTCAATGAAACGAAAGTGGGAACATGTTGTCTGGCTGTGGCTTTTAAGTATTATTTTGGCGCCGTCGTCACTTCTGCTGGCCCAAAACAAACCCCAGAACAAGGCAGAGAAAGAGCCCGCGCCCATGAAACTTAAAGTGGGCGACATGGCCCCGGACTTCACCCTGCTTGCCTTCGATGGCAAGGAGCTGAAGAAAATATCGTTGCAGGATTACCGCGGGAAGAAAAACGTTGCCCTGGCGTTCTTCGTCTTCGCCTTCACCGGGGGTTGAACCCGCGAAATGAAAGCTCTCCAGCAGAACATCGCCAGGCTGGAGGGCTCAGACACCCAGGTTCTGGGTGTAAGTATGGACAGTCCCTTCTCCAACTTTGCCTTCGCTCAACAAAACGGAGTCAGCTTTCCCATCCTCGGCGACTGGGGCGGCCCTGTCACCGGCCGGTATGGATTGACTCAGAAGTTTGACATCCAGGGCGTGCCCATGGAAACCGCGAGACGCGCTACCTTCCTCATCGACAAGTCGGGAAAGATCATCAACGAACAAGTCGATGATGAGGCCGTGGATCCGACGAAAACCGTGGAGGCATGTGAGCGGCAGAAACTGAAGAACTGAACCACGTGGGAACAGCCGCCCTCGGCTGTCCCCCGGAGCGGGTTCCGCTGTGCCTGCCGTCACAAAACCCGGTCGAGCTTCGCTCGACAGGACAGCCGAGGGCGGCTGTCCCCAAGTGGTCTGGGGCAGAATCACTTGGCCTACTGTTCGCTCTCCGGCAGAGCCCAGGCGAAGATCACGCCGCCGGTGCCGGTCACCACGTATTGGCGTTTGTCCAGCTCGTAGGTTATCGGAGAAGTGTCCATCCGCTCGCTGGTGCCGGCGTGCCATAGAGTCTTGCCGTCGCTGGTATCGAGAGCGAGAACGTTGCCGGCAATGTCGCCGGTGAAAGTCAGTCCCGAGTCGGTGGTCAGCACGCCCGCGAAAATGTCTTTGCCTACGTCGTGGGTCCAGCGAATCTTGCCGGTCCGGTAGTCGATGGCTTCGATGACACCCTTGCTCCAGACGCCGTAGTCCGCTCCTGCCCAGCCGTAGGCGCCGTCGGCGGGCTTGGCAAAGTAGATCGACCAACTGGGGTGAGCGGAAACGATGAACAGCCCGGTCTTGGGATCGAAGCTGGGGGAGCGATAGTTGGTCAAACCGCCTTCGTCGGGTGCGATTATGCGACCGTCCGGGGCCGGTTCTTTCTCCGGGTTGGGAACCGGCCGCCCCTGTCCGTCCACGCCGAGGGTCCAGTTCACCGGCCCGTAGGGCAAGGTGAGAAGACTCTTTCCGTTGGTCCGGTCGAGGATGAAGAAGTAGCCGTTGCGGGATGTCTGCATCAGCATCTTCCTTGGCTGTCCTCCGAAATCGGCATCGACCAGCACCGGGGTTTCGACCGCGTCCCAGTCGTGGGTGTCATGCGGAGAGGCCGAGAAAGCCCAAGCCAGCTTCCCGGTGTCGGCATTGAGGGCCACGATGCTGCAGGTGTAAGGGTTGTCGCCGGGCCGTGTCTTGCCGTTCAGCACCGGGGTCGGATTGCCCGTTCCCCAATAGACCAGGTTCAGCTCCGGGTCATATGTGCCCGTCATCCAGGTCATGCCTCCTGAGGTCGTGTTCTTAGTAATGATCGGAGGCGTCGCGTCCCACTGCCACTGCGTCTTGCCAGTCTCGGGATCGATCGATCGCAGGTATCCCGGCAGGTTGTCGAAATCACCGGAAACGCCGACGATCACGTGATCGCGGACCACCAGCGGAGACATGGTGGACCAATAGCCCTTTTCGACATCGGCGATCTGGATGTTCCAGCGGACTTTGCCGTTCTTGGCGTCCAG
>Ga0157374_10005260_pt1 | contig 10860 bp, 26 predicted proteins | sample M25metaG_FD_115308 | JGI IMG/M metagenome (GOLD analysis project Ga0157374, IMG submission 115308) | Miscanthus rhizosphere microbial communities from Kellogg Biological Station, Michigan, USA - M2-5 metaG | ecosystem: Host-associated > Plants > Roots > Rhizosphere > Soil | place: USA: Michigan... | reverse complement strand
TAGCAGCAGCGGCTTGCTGAACTACTGCGCCAGCTTCCTTACCAATCTCATAATACTTACCGCCGTACGTAATCAAAGCGTAACGGGAATAACCAGTAGGAGCAGCAGGACTAGGAGTAAGAGCAGTGGTAAGATTACCGATATTCGTTCCTACAGTTGCAAGCTGATCGTTATTCGCACCAAGCAAACCGTTGTTAGTCCCAAGCGTATTGTTCAGCGTATAAGCAGCTTGAATTTCTGCAGCTGCATAATCGTCCGCAGTTGGGCCAGCATCATCTGTAGTCGTCGGAGAATCAGTAGTCCCATCATTTGTAGTAGCTCCACTCATATGCCGATATACAAGAAAGCCCCCCACACCGAGAATTACGATCCACGCCCATACAGGCAAAGGCCCAGCCTTCTGCTTAAGCCTATCCTCAATCTCACTCATTATCGACCTACCGTATTTGTAGTAGACGAATAGGACTGACCGCGATAACGCTGAACAGTAAGCTGATTCTGCTTTGCAGGCCGCATACGAGACTTACCAGCCAACTGTGAACCGCCATGCTGACCTGAATCCATATACGTATGCTGACCCCACTGAGCACGATGACCGCCACCGACAATAGGACGCCAATTTCGATTGAATCGTGTTGTCGGCAAATCTTTAGCTGGACCGCATTCTGTCCAGTTAACCCAACCATTTGCAGGCGGTTGGTAATTCGGACGTCGCCACAAAATACCGCGCTCATGCTGAATAAGCGTATCGTTATGCGTAAGCGGTTCACGGTTCATTTCCGTGAAGTCTTGCCGCAATGGACGATCCAAAATGGGAGGCTGATCCGCCGGGCCACCCTTAGAGTGTCCGAAAATTGTTCCTACATTACGGTGTCGCATAACACGAATGATATGCTCACCCTGAACGTCCAAACGTGGCTGGCCCATGATTACTCCTAGAACTTGCCGCCACCAGTAGCAGCACCGATAACACTAGCGAAACCGCCAGTGATATTCTTAACCAATGCTGGCCCCTGAGAACGTGGGCGAACCATAACCATAATACCAGCGACTACAATGACGCCAGTAGCGATATCTGCAATCTTATGCATATCAGATCTCATTTCTCGGAATTGGATCGGTTTGAAGTTGTCCAGGCCCCCAGGGAATACCACCAGGCACATCTGCACCTGGGCCCAAAGGATTATCCGGTAGCTGACCGTGACCCGGAATTACACTACTAGGATCAAAACCAACCCTGGCAGCCTGAGTCTTAACAACCAATACCAAAAGAATAACGCCACCAAGAGAAGCAGAAACTCTAGCCGAACTAGGGCCAGCAGTAGTCATAGCCGAAAGGATAAAGAAAACAACAAGCAATGCAGCAGCTTGTTCAGCCTTAGCCGCAAAGTCTTTCTTTTCAGCTGATGGACTAACGCCAGTCAGAATCACAATTAGACCGATAAGTAGTTCCATTGCAAGTAACTGCCTATATCTAACTGTACTCTTAGCTGGCCGCAATCGTGGCATCCAACTAGACTTAGCACCGCTAATCTTAGCCGGGACTGTCTTACCACGGCTAGATGTAGAAACGGTAGTGCTACTGTTAGGGGCCTTAGTAATTGTCCGCGTACGGACAGTCTTAACACCCCTAGCCTTAGACACATTCTTAGTCGAAACGATCTTAGCAGTTGCCTTTTCAGCAACAACAGGCGCACTCATTTCCGCACCTCACTGATCGTATCAAGAATGTCTTTCCAAATATCGCCAACGTTATTCAACTTCTTACCGCCAGCTGCAATATGGAAAAGAATAGCGCCAAGTAGAACCATAGCGATTCCCATAGCCTGAACCATTATGTTCCTTCCCGACGCTGTCTAGCAAGCAAAGTCTGTTCCCGATGCCAAGCCTGATGATTCTCCATCTCTTTCAGCATCACTGCCTGATTCTCACCAAGCGTAGTAACTTGCCTACCCAAATTCTTATTGTCTTCTGTACGAACCTCGAGAATTGTAACTCTGGAATCAATGCCGTCAATCTTATTATCCATCTTATCTTGACGGCCAGTAACTACATTGTTCAATTCTTTGATGCTATTTAACACGGCCCTAATAAGGAAACCTAAGCCCGCAAGGAAAGCCGCTAAAACAACACCAATAATTGTTGAGATAACGGCGGTTGACATTCTACCTCATATCGCGTAGCGCCAATTCGGTTTCAGCAACTAGAACGAGAGATAGCATTTTGACTCGCACCCACTCTAGGATAAATCCCAAAGCAATACCAAGTGCGAGCCAAAATGCTAAATCAGCGAACATTAAGCCCCTCGACCCTTAACCATGCCAAGGAGTGCCTGAGGCGGAAACACGAAAGCAATCAGCCAACCGATAAGAATATAGAGAAGCTGCTTCTTATTCATTTAACTATTCTCCAACCATGGAAGGGGATTCAACAGCACTACCATTTTCCGCATCGGAATCCTCTTCCTCAACGGGATCACCAATTGCCCTACCAAAATGACTACGCTCAAGCTGATCCAAACGGTCATAGACCGATGCATCTACACCAAGCTCATTATCAGCCACCGTGAACACTCCTAAACATATACCGAAGTCCGCCGTATGCGAAAATCTCAACTAGCACCAGCAAGAGCATAAAAATAATCGTAGGCTCCCAGGAACCAGAAGTGAATGACTTATAACGAGAAGTCAAACCCTGACCCAAACCGTCACGGCCTTCTGATTGTCCTTGCGGTGCAGTGCTACTCACACCCGTTCTACGAATACCTGCCATAATTAAATCCCTTCAAGCTCCATCGGGATTCCGCCAACAGGCACAACTTCATCCGTAATAACCTCAACAGTACCACCAGTAGGACCAGCAGCCGTAACGAATTCCAGGTTAAGGAATGTTGCATTGGAAGTCGGAAGCCAAGTGTCACCGTTAAGCAGCGAACCGTTATCAGGAGTCGGACTCTGATAACGCGGAATAACGTAAACGCCAGTCGGACGCGGGAACGTGTTATTACCCAGGTTCGGGAAGAACTTAACCGCACGATCAAAGAGAGCGTTAGGCGTATACGTACCCAGTGAACGGTCATCCAAACGGAATCGGAGAACGCCAGAGATACCGTCAACTCGCGCGTTAGTCTGGTCACGAACAATGATAATGATATTGCGAATTTCATTACCCGTATTGGTAACCTGAACCAGGTTCGTAGCACCAGCAGCGTTAAGACCAATAACCTGGTGACGAACAATGCGAGCGAGATTCAGACCCGGAGGCTGAGCCTGAATTGTATTACCGTGAAGATCTTCACGATCCGGTTGCGCCCACGTCTGGAGATAAGTAGTAACCGTAGTGGTAGGCGTAGTGGTATAACCTGAACCAAGAGTAGCACTAGGCGAAAGTGTAAAGCGCACACGATACTGAGCGCGAGCATCAGTATTCGCAAGCACACCCGCAGTACCAAAAATTTCTGGATACAGATGCAGCAACCAACTAGGAGTTGCCTGACCTGCACTGAAAAGCTGAGCCGGATTAGCAGGCTCACCTAGCCACGGTGCAGAAAACTTCTGCCACATAGCATAAGCGTAACCGCCCATTGGATATAGAATCGGTGAACCATCAATATTTTCAAGACTCACACTGTTGATAAGATTGAATGGCGCATCTGCTGTCGGAGTACCACCAACACCACCAGCACTGACAAGCTGCAAATCAACTCCACGGAGATAACCACCGGGAGTAATGTTGTGAACGAATTCCTGAGCAGCAGCACCCAACTGGAAAACGTCAGTTGAAATCTGTTCCGCATAAGAGTTCGTCCCCATCGGGAACGGAACTACTCCTACATTTCCACCAGCGGTGGGATCAGGAGCATTGCCAACAATAGGCATAACTTATTTCCTCTCTTAGTACTGGAAAGCCATAGCCTGACCGAGATGCTGCAACGTCGTATTGCTACTGGCAACCATATGTGCAGCTGCCAAGCGCCAAAGCGTACCCCAAACCAAAACTGCAAGGAATACGCTTGCCGCACTTACTGCCGAAAAGTGTGCGTGCATTCTAACTCCTATTTCTCTACCCGGTACGCTTGCGCGCTGAGTACACCTATCATATAGGGGGCGCAACCGTTCACCGACAATGTGATGCAGATAATACGTTAAGTTCCTAGCTTACTGACGTAAGCCTCTCTTTCACGCCTATTAATGAGAATGAATTCATGCCGCTTCAATTCCAAGAGCGGTTGTGTATACGTTCTGCGCCCTCCAATAATCTCAGCGACACGCTTAGCTTCATCTTCATCATCAGGTCTGAAAGCCACAACCCAACTTGGTTCCGACCACATATAACGGGTAACGTTTCTAGGGCGTTGTGTTGTAGCCACAAGCGAAATTCCAATCGAGCGCCCTTCTCGCCAATATCTTTCGATAATTGTCTTAAGTCCCAATTCCTGTTCCACATACGCAATTTCATCGAAGACGACAATCGTGTTGGCATTTTCTTGCCAAATATCAGTAAGTGCTGTGTAGATCTCTTGAGCTTGTCCCTGTCGAGATTCATAAGCATTCTTTGTATCCTTAGGCCAAAGAATAAACTGTTCATGTTTTCCATACTCTGGCGGCCACTTGCGAGTAATGGAAAAACCCATTCCCTTAAGCGTACGGTCAGCAGGCTTTGTAGCAATCACCATTACATGACTACCGCGCATTTCAGCGCGCTTGCTAACTACATATGTTCCAAACTTAGATTTACCCGAACCACTTGGCCCAACGATAGAGATATGTTCTGCTTCTACCCTACCGTTAGGCCGTCCCCATGTGTTCAAGAATTCTGGTTCTAGCTCACGCCACGAGACTCTCTCCACCATTTTCGTGCCCACCACCAATTCGCGTATGGCTCATAACGATCGGCATAACCAAACTCTGTGCTGACATCATCAGCATAATCCACTTGCCTGCATCGTCGCCCATAGCAAAGAATTTACTGATATACTTATTATCAACGCCAACCGTTGCAAACTTATATGCAAAATCCTTTAGCTCAGCTGTTGGTTCCATACTGTCAGGACTAAGGAATACGTCTGCGCAACTAGATCCATCGTCGTGTGTATCTCGCATTTTCAAAGGAATAGCAAGGACAGCCATAAATCCTACTAGCTCCTCAGCCATTTCATTAATCCGAGAATTCTTTGTAGGACGTCCTGGACCAGGCCCACTACTTCTAGAACCTAATGGAGAACCGACTTTCTTTGCAGCTGCCTTTTTGGCTGGACTATTAGCTGGAGAAGGATCTACCAGTTTTGGTTCATCGAATTTGATTTGCCCTAAATCAAAATCATCTGGCATAATTGCCTCTATTCCGTTTGGGGTTTGGCGTGTACCATGAGAGTACAGTACGCCTGCCCCAATGTATAGGAGAAGATATGCCTAACGATAAAGCGTACAAAGAGGCTACCAAAAGAGGTATCAAAAAGGTAGTCACTATTCATCCTGATAAAAAGAATCCAAGTCTTTATATGCACGTCTATATCGTTAAGCGTGCTGGACCTCGGGGCGGACATACCGTTAGAGGAAATGTTCAGAAATCGAGAGGATATAACTGATGTCAAAAGAGAGTAAGCGTAAGGAACTTGAGAAGCAGTACAAGGAAGCGCTTGAGCAAATTGAGTCTGAGGAAGAGGACGAGGATACAGACGACGATGATATTATCGTTCTCCGTGGTAATGCTCGTAAGCATTTCCTAGAGTCGATGAAGAAGGCTGGATATTCATTTGAAGAGGCTAAGGAAGAAGCTGAGCAAGTAGAAGAAGAGGTTGATCCTGAGGCTGATCCAGAAGCAGAAAAGGATGAAGTTGATCCAGAAGCTGAGGCTGAGGCTGAGGGAGAAAAGGCTAAGCCTAAGGCAAAGGAGAAGTCAGTAGAGAAGGAGCCTGACGAAAAGGATCCTAAGCCTCCGTCGCGTCACCGTTACTTTGGGAAGTAATCATGGTTAGTTCCGGTAATGTCAGCACAAGTAGTATGACGCCTAAGCAACTGATTTATACTTATCTTAAGTCACTTGGGTTTACCGATGCTGGTGCAGCTGCGACAATCGGAAATTGGCAAGTAGAATCTGGTCTGAGAATTGATGCCTATAATCCTGGTGAAAATGCTCACGGATTGGCTCAGTGGGAAGGCGGACGATGGACAAATCTGCAAGCCTATGCAAGTACTCGTAAGCTGAATCCGATTAGCTGGCCTGCTGAACTTGGATATTTCCAGCAAGAAATCGCTAATGATTATAAGGGAACGTATGCAGCAATGCGTACGGCTACTGATCCCAAACAAGCTGCTGCTTATTTCGATCAGAATTTCGAGGGTAGTAGTGGTGCAGCTAGAACTCAGCGTGAAAATAATGCACAAGCTATCTACGATGAAATTCAAGCTGGTAAGTTAGATAATGCGCCTGTAAGTACGTTGCCAGCTTTCACGTCGATTACTGATATCAAGATTCCAATTATTCCTGGTATTCCTGGTGGGCCTAGTATTCCTATTCCGGGTACAGGAAGTGGTTCAGTAGTCGGTGGTATTATTGGCCCGATTGTGCAACCGATTAAAGATATTGCTACGCTGTTCAAAGACTTGACTTGGATCTTCAATGTCAATCACTTTATTCGTGCGTGCCTTTATGTGTTGGGTGCAATCCTAGTAGCAGTTGGATTGGGCCTAACAGTATTCGGTGCAGGTAAGGATAGGCCAGCATAATGTGGTTTCCTATTGACACTGCAGTCGGTAAAGTAAATCAAGATGGTAATTACGAGATTCAGTTTTCATCCAGTAACCGAGATAGAGTTCTGCAATGGATTTCTCTTACAGGGCCATCTGGGTCTACGGTTCTCGTTTATCTTGACACCATCTTTATGGATACGACTGTTAGAGGAGATTTCAATAGGGCAGATTACATGGCAGGAATTCCAATCGCTAAAGGCCGGATATTACGGCTGGTGTGGAACGTTGGTACAGGCGGGGCCCCGAATGCCAGTATTGGATGCACCGATGGCGGAACAACTACACAGGAACAGCTAACGGGCAATTCCAATCTATTTACCGGGTAAGGATAAAAAATGACTACAGTAGCAGCAGTAGCGGAAAGGAATGCGACTGCAATAGTAGATCACATTAGAAATAGGGGTTTGCCTAAAGAAGTTGCAGTGATTGCTATTATGACTGCGATTACTGAATCCGGAATTAGAATTTTGGCTAACCCGTACGATCCTGCATCAATGGCATTACCGCATGACGGTGTAGGATTTGATCATGATTCCAGTGGGATATATCAGCAACGCCCAGGATGGGGACCAGTACAGTGTCGAATGAATGCACAGTGTTCGACTGATCTTTTCCTGAATGTATTGCTGAGTCACAACTGGCAAGGAGAATTGCCGTGGCTTGCAGCTCAACATGTTCAGATTTCATTTGACTCAACTGGTGAGAACTACCATCGGAATTACGATACAGCAGTGCATCTTGTTAATGCATTGTGGATACCCAATGGAGATGAAATGGCAAATGTGCTCGGAGTAATCGCTCACCGAAAGAGTGATGGAAGTGTATGGCTTTTTGAAGGAGGTTTTGCGCATCATATTCAAGATCCAAAATCCCTCACAGACTACGTTAACTCTAAGGTGTACGTTCCTGTAGATCTTACCGATAATGAAATCAACGCTCGGATTAAGGATAGTCGATGACTAAGGAACCCGTTCTCGTAACGTCCCTGATTAATACGCTTGGCATTGGCAGTGCTGGTGGCGTTCTCGCAGCTGTTGATTCAAAGCATCAAGGAATTATTATCGCACTTACTATCATAGTTGCAGCTCTAGAGAAGATTGCTGCATTTGTTGCACGTAGTCAAGTGTCACCCGTTGTAAAGTCAGTAGCAGAATTCGTTTCGGAAGAAGATTGGAGTCAACTCCTTCGTGGTGGAAATATTGCCACTACCGAACAAAATCCACCTGTGGTATAATTGAACTACCAAAAGGAGTTGAACTTTTATGGATTACACGCCAGAATTGGCTGTGGGTATTGTTGGCCTTTCAGGCTTTCAACTAATCCAAGCATGGAATGCAAATGCACCAAAGCTAGCAGATATGCGTAAGGCAGATCCTAACGATAAAGAAATGCACCAACAGCTTAAGGATGCAGATATTCTAGTTGGCGGTATGGCATTGATTCTCGGATCGGCTTTTGCTGTAATGACTAAACGTGGTTTGCCTTTGGTTTTAATGATGACAATTTTCGGTTCAGTTTCTTTTTGGTATCACAATGTTCTAAATGGTGAATCTGTTGGCTCTTTGATTGCGAGGGACGATGCCTGACTTTGAATTCGATAACATTGTAACAACTGATGTGGAATGGCCTAAGCGAGGACGTAAAGCTAAGCCTGTGCCAGAAGCTCTTGCGAATGCGCTACGAGAATCCCTCACATCAGAGAAGATTCCTAATCTGGTTCTGCCTATGGATCAGGTTACGAGCTTTGCAAATGTTCTCAGTGCAGCAGGTCGAAAATTGAATATGCGAATTGAAAGGCATGTAGAGGAAAACGTTCCCGAAAAGGGAATGGCAACATATCATTTCCGCGCACGTTCTAAGAGAAACCGTGAGGCATGACAGATGTACATTCCAGTTGAAGAACTTGCAGAAGAAAATGGCATTGAACTTACGCATCTTGCTACTATTTCCGTTCACCAGGTAGAAGATGGTGGGCCGATTGCGTTTCTCATTATGGCTGACGATGAAGGAGTCTGGGTAGACGTTCCGCCTGCAATGGCGGCACAAATCCCTATGGCTCTCACTATGATGAAGAATACGGCTGGTGGCTAGGAACGGTAAACCATCTTTTGGAGATCACGTAAAAGTAGTAATGATGAAAGCCAGAGATGGTTGTCGGTATTCAGAGTTATCACCGGGTCAGCAAAAAGCTGCTGATCTACTAGCGAAACAGAATAAGATTACCTTTACCAATTTACCTGATGGGGACTGGTTGGTGAATAAATGATTAGAGTAGCCGCTTATTTTACAGAAGCTCATAAAGGATCAGCGCTCGAGATTCAGAAAATTCTTGCTGCTGATTGGCCGACAACCCGAGTAGTCTTTGTAGAAGATGTTGAGAATGACGATTCTAATATCGTTGAACTTGACGGAGAACATGCAAAGACATGTACTGATTGTCAGGTGCTTCTAGGTGTGGTCTAACAATAATCCGAATTCATTGACGTTTCCGCCGGGAGCTACCACTGGCGCACGTATTGAAATTAACGGTACAGGTATTCGAGTATACGATGAATTTAATAATCTTGTCTGGGAATTGACTAACGATTTTACTGCTAATGATTTTCCGCAAGGATTAGCAGATAGAATTAGTTCTTTGCCGTTAGGACTATTCGCTTTCCAATTGAGTGATGGTGGGGGTGCGGATATCCTTGTAGATCCGTCTAAAGGATATGACGCTATCTGGGATGATTCAGGATATCATTTAGTTCCAACTACGGTTGGCGCTTTGCCTCAAATGTTGTGGGGTAATGGTATTCTAGGTTACAATGTAATGGAACAATATCATTTACCAAGTACAGTTGTTGCTGCTGGTGCTATTGGACAGATTCTGAAATATACTGCTAGTGATTTAATTGCATCTGATAATGGGAGTAACTATAATACTGGCCTTGGTATTTTCACAATTCCAGTAGATGGTATGTATAGTATTGTAGCATCAATTCACGAAACAAGTGCAACTGCTGTTAATGGTAGACATATTCTTGCTATTAATGACAATGCATCTGGCAATGATATTAACCGTAGTGAAGTTGAATTGGTAAATGGTAGAGTCGGTTTGACAGTTGCATGTCAACATTCATTCCAGGCAGGTGATGCATTTACAGTACAAATTACAAATACTAGTGCAGGTGCTTATACTGCCAATCATAATTTTAATACTCTGAGTGTAAAGCGAATTATGATTTAAGGAATATCAATGGACGCGACAGTTACGAAACTCAAGTTACCTTATCGAACTAATTTTGCAGTAACGAAATGGGACCGAGTAATTCATTTAGCTTACTTTGGCTCTCACGTTACGAATTGCAATTTGAGTTTCGTTAGCCTTGTCGATAAGCATGAGGTTAAGCCTGGCGGTAAGAGTTTATGTAATTGGTGCTTCCGTGGGTAAGACAGTATTAATTAGAATAACACCTCATGAATACGGAATCATAATTGCTGCACTATTAGAGAAGCAGAGACAAGAAAGAGCTAAGTGTAATAAGTCAATTAACATTATGAATATCAAAAAGCATGATGAGAATATCGCTGAGCTTAGCGCTTTACGAATGAACTTAGCACAACAACTATATGGGGAGAGAAAACATGAAGCGTAAGAAAATAGAAGAGAGTGCGACTTACGGTAAAACAAATACAGAAGAAGATCCTATTGCTAAAAAGATACGATATCTAGAAAATGATTGTGAAGCTATTATGAAACGTAATACTGAGTTACAAGAATTGAATTGGAATTATCAACGTAAGATACAAATGTATGAACGTATTCTAACTGATATTAAGAATTCAATGTCACCTATTCTTAAAGCTCATAACTATACAACTGTCGATATTAATTTAGACTAACGTTATCAAGTCAAACTGCGGTTAATGGTCGTGGCTCCCGCTTAAGGTTTATTCGGTGGTTTCGGCTTTCGGCCACTGTTATGAATATTCCTGCTTGGTAACGTATAGGGGAACCGCTCCGTGAATTCCACCCCAGCTATTCCGGAGCGGTTTTCCTAAACTCCTGTTCCTTCTGAACAGTTGAGGATATGGCGCATTCGCAAATGTCAGAATTTATTACGGG
>Ga0157374_10005259_pt1 | contig 10861 bp, 10 predicted proteins | sample M25metaG_FD_115308 | JGI IMG/M metagenome (GOLD analysis project Ga0157374, IMG submission 115308) | Miscanthus rhizosphere microbial communities from Kellogg Biological Station, Michigan, USA - M2-5 metaG | ecosystem: Host-associated > Plants > Roots > Rhizosphere > Soil | place: USA: Michigan... | reverse complement strand
TCGCGCCCACCTTTGTCCCTTTCACGCCGTGGACGACGCTGGATGGCTATCTCGATCTGCTGCGTGAACTGGCGCGCTTGAATCTCCAGGAGGCGGTGCCCCCGGTGCAGCTTGCCATCCGACTGTTGGTGCCGCAAGGATCGTATCTGCTGCACTTGCCGGGATTCGCCGAGATTCTCGAACCATTCGACCCCAAGCTCCTGGGTTATCCGTGGCGCCATGCCGACGCTAGCGTGGACGCGCTGCAGCACGAGGTGCAGGCTGCCGCAATGCGAACCGCAAGCGCGTCGCGCGCGGAAGCATTCCGCGAGATTTGGCGGCTCGCGCACGCCGCCGCCGGCCGGGAAGCGCCGAGTCTCGACGGTGCGGATCCCGGCCGACCCGTCCCGCGCCTGTCCGAGCCGTGGTACTGCTGCGCCGAGCCCACCAATCAGCAACTGCAAGCGTTCTGACATGCCACGCGTTTTGCTGCTGCTGCCTGCCGCCGGCTATCGCAACGAGGATTTTCTGTCTGCTGCGCAAAAGCTGGATGTGGAGGTGATAACCGCAGCCGATCATTGCCACCGACTCGCGCCGCTCATGGGTATGAGTCCGATCTTGTCGTTGCCGTTCGACCAACCGGAAATCGCGGCCGAACAAGCGCTAGTTTCCTTGGGGCGAAGCGTGGACGCGGTGCTGGCGGTGGACGATCACGGCTTGGAACTCGCCGCTCTACTACGTGAAAAACTCGGGCTTGCGGGCAATCCGTTGCAGGCGGTGCGCGTCACTCGCGACAAGCTTGCGTTCCGGCAATTGCAGCAGACGAACGGCTTCAATTGTCCGGATTTCCGGGCCGCCACCAGCGAAGCCGATGCGTTGGCGCTCGCCTCGTCATTGCAATATCCGGTCGTGGTGAAAGCCCGGCGGTTGTCCGCCAGCCGGGGCGTCGTCCGCGCCGATGACGCAGCGTTGTTTGTTCAGGCGGTTGCCCGCGTGCACCGCATCCAGTCCTTCGCCGATCGCGACGCCGCACAACTTGGGCTCATCGTCGAAGCCTTCATCCCTGGTCCCGAGTTTGCGCTCGAAGGTTTGCTGGAAAATGGTGCGTTACGGGTACTGGCGCTGTTCGACAAGCCGGACCCGCTCGACGGCCCGTATTTCGAGGAAACCATTTACGTTACACCCTCGCGCTTGGGTTCGGACGCGCAGATGGCAATCGCCGCCGACGTGCAACGTGTCTGCACTTTGGCCGGCCTGACCAGCGGACCGGTGCATGCGGAAATGCGCGTCAACGACCAAGGCATCTGGCTGCTGGAAGTGGCGGCCCGGTCCATCGGCGGCCTGTGCGGACGCGCACTCAATCACCGGCTCGGTATGTCGCTCGAAGAATTGATCCTGCGTCATGCGCTCGACATGCCCGCGCCGTCGTCTGCCAGCAATGACGCGTCCGGGGTAATGATGATTCCGGTACCCGCACGCGGCATATTTCACCATGCGGCCGGCCTGATGGCAGCGCGTGCGGTGCCGGGCGTCAGCGATATTCGGATCACCGCCCAACCCGGGCAAATGGTTGCCCCGCCACCGGAAGGCTCAGGTTACCTCGGTTTCATCTTCTCCCGCGCTGTTGCACCGGAAGCGGCCGAAGCCGCGCTGCGCGCGGCCCACGCGAACCTGGCCGTCGAGATTCAAGCCGAATTGCCGATGACCTGGGCTTGTGCGCAATGACTTCCCTGCGTGTTAGCGTTCAGGCTACGCGAATTCGACCCCGATCGCCGCAGGGTCGATTTCGGATGGCGTATTGGGCCATGCTCGGGAACGAGTCCGGACCTCATTGGAGCGATTCCCTGCCGGCAATGTGTCCCTGCCGACAATGTGCCGCGAATGTCCGCTCCCGGGCAATTTGGGCGGCGACATTGTCCGGCCGCAGTTGGCCGATTGCGGCCATGTAGCGCGACGCAGTCGCAGCAGCGCCACCGCGTTGGCCTCGTTGTCGCTTTTCGGCGGTTAGCCCCTTGATCGGATCGCCTCAAGCATCGCTGACTTGTCGACGTTACCCTTGCCGGTCGCGTGCCCGCTTGATACCTGCGCTCGCTCCTGGTGAAGTAGAACCCCAATGCTTATCGCTCCCAGCTCGCCGGCGTGATCGTGAATGCGTCGGGACGTTGAGATGAATCCCGATCGACCTTACCGGGCATGACGCGTATCGCTATCTTGCATATCGACGACTCAATGCGCGTGCACACGACGACTCTGACTCTCTCGCGCGCGCTGTCGCTGCTGCTTCTCGTGCTCTGGTTCGGGTTTCTCGAGTTGCGTGGCCTGTACTTCCCCGACGAGGGCCGTTACGCCGAGATCCCGCGTGAAATGCTCGCGAGCGGCGACTGGGTCACGCCCCGCCTCAATGGCTTTCCGTACTTCGAGAAGCCGCCGTTGCAATACTGGGTCACCGCCGGCATCTTTAGCGTTGCCGGCGAAGACGAATGGACTGCCCGCCTCGGTCCCGCGATCGCAGGCTTCCTGGCCGTGATTGCGGTGTGGGCGACGGCGCGGCATCTCTATTCGCGGCGCGCGGGCTGGATGGCCGCGGCCTTGCTGGGCGGGAGTTGCGGCTATTTTCTCGCGAACCAGTTCGTGACCCTGGACGTCACGCTTACCGCGCTCCTCACCGCCGCGCTGTGTGCGTTCCTCATCGCACAGGATGATGCAACCGCGGCGGGCAGCAGGCGACGGTGGATGTACTCCGCATGGATTATGTGTGGGCTCGCTTTCCTCGCCAAAGGCGCGATCGCGATCGTACTGCCTGCGATCGCGATCACCGTGTACATGCTGGTCGCGCGCGACTGGCGCCTCTTGGGTCGCCTCTACCTAGGTGCCGGACTGCTGCTCGTCGCTGTAGTTGCAGCGCCTTGGCTCGTCGCAGCCGAGTTGCGCAACCCCGGATTTTTGCACTTCTTCTTTGTCAGAGAGCACTGGGAGCGCTTCACCCAGCCTTCGCATCAGCGAACGGGCCCCCTATGGTATTTCATCCCAATCGGCGCCGTGTTCCTTATGCCGTGGCTGCCGGCTCTTTTGCGTATCCAACCGTGGCGCGATGGTCCACGCTCCAACGCACTGGGCTTCAACCCCGTTCGTTTCGCGTGGTGCTGGGCCGCCGCAGTCGTCCTATTTTTCAGCCTATCTTCCTCGAAACTGCCGCCCTATATCCTGCCTGCGCTCGCCGGAGTCGCACTCGCCGCGGCGCCGGCGCTCGCGCGGCACTGGCGACACACCGTCCGCATCAGCGCGTGGACTATCGTGGCCAGCGGCATCGTGGGCGCCGTCGTGATCATCCCGGCAGCACGTTGGATCAAGGTCGAGGCGTTGCGCGACACGTATGTCGCGCATGTCGGCTGGATGCTCGCCGGCATGAGCACGTTCGTCGTCGCCGGGGCATTGGCCTTGCTCTTACTGCGTCAGCGTCGCCGGGTCCCGGCCCTCGCCTCCCTGGTGCTCGGCGGCATGCTTGGATGCCAACTCACCGCTATCACCGCCCATCGCATCGATGCCTACTTCTCCGCCGAGGGACTCATCGAGACGATCTCGGGCGGGGAAGCATTGCGCCCGTTCCGCGCCGACGTGCCGTTCTACATGGTAAACATGTTTGACCATACGGTGCCCTACTATCTTGGCCGCACTGTCATCCTGGTGAAGGAGCGGGGCGAGGTCGCATGGGGAATTGAACGCGCGCCAGCGAACTTCATCCCGGAGATCAGCGCTTTCCTCTACCGCTGGAACGAGGAGCGCGACGCTTACGCGATCATGCCGCTGGCGACTTTCGCCGAGTTCACTGTCGGCGGTGTGCCAATGCGCGAGGTCGCGCGCGATGGCCGTCGAATCGTGGTCACTAGGCACTGAGCGGTATCCGGCAATGGCAGCGTGTAGTTCGGCGACCTTGTAAGGCGGTCTGCTGAGAGGGCGGTATGACCCGGCATCCGACCGTCGGTGGGACGGATGTCAGGCATCAGGTTCCACGGTTGACGGACGATAGCAGCATCCTGATGCCGTTACCGATCATGGAGACGACTCATGGAAGATCAAATCAAGATGAAGATCCAGACGCTGTTGGATCAGCATCGAATCATGACCGTTGCAACATTGCGGCCGGATGGCTGGCCGCAGGCGACAACGGTCGGGTACGTGAACGAAGGCCTGACCCTTTATTTTCTCTGCGGGATCGACAGCCAGAAAGCGAAAAACTTGGCGCAAGATGATCGGATCTCGCTAACGATCGATCACGACACCCCGGATCTAATGGCGATCACTGGGTTGTCGATGGCGGCGCACGCGCATGCAGTGACTGATCGTGCGGAAGCGGACAAGGTCTTGCGCATGCTTCCGCTGAAATACCCTGATGCGCCTCCCTTGCCGATGAAGATGCCGACCGCCGACGAGGTCTGCCTCTTTCGCGTAACGCCGACGGTCATTTCTATCCTAGACTACTCCAAGGGTTTTGGGCATACCGATCTCGTCACTTGTTGATCTCCTCCCCAGTTGTCTTTGATCGACACCTTGAGTGTCGGCTCCGTGGAGGTGACCAAGCTAGATGACCGAGGCATCTCACCCGAAGCGTCACCCGCGGCGCGCGCCTCGCCAGGGGAGTCGTTGCGTCGGTCAGTGGATCAGCACGACCGGTATGTGGCACAGGTGCGGCACGCGGGTCGTCACTGAGCCATATTCGGGAGTGCCGACATGCCGGGCGTACCCATGTAGATCATGTTCGAGCCTGCGTGCGTCGCCCGCTCTACGATGGTTGCAGCGATGGGCCCGGTCGGCGAATGGAACTTGCAGGGCACGTCAGCTGCCTCGAGCAGGCTTCGGCTTGGGGGCGAGCATCGCCGCGCATTCGTCGTCGTAATACTTTTGGATCATCTCCTTGCTGACGAACGATCCCAGTTGGGCACGCTCGCCACGGGCAGGTGAACCGCGACGACGTCGAGCGACGGCGCCTCCTTGTACCACCCCAGCGTGCCGATCAGCGTCTGCGTCGCGCGTACGGCGCTCGGCGGGCCGTCGACTGGTAGCACGATCTTGAGCATCGGGGGTCCCTAAGGGTAAACGCGACCGCAAAATTGTCGCAGATCAAGGACACTCGCGGTCGCCGCTTCCATAATTTCATGGTCGCCCGCCCGCCGCGCCGGCGCTCAATCGACGGAGCCTCCTGCCATGTTCAAGAACATTCTCGTACCGACCGACGGCTCGAAACTGTCGCAAAAGGCCGTCAATAAAGCCATCGACCTCGCACGCGATTTCAAGGCGAAGGTGACGGCGCTGCATGTATTCCCGAAGTTTTCCGGCAGCCCGTATGGAACGTACGGACCGGCCGAGGACGTACTCGAGGAAGCGCACCGCAACCACGCGCAAGCCGAAGGCGATCGTCTGTTTACGACACTCCGAAAGTCGGCGGACGCCGCGGGCGTGCAGTTCGAGGCGGTGCTGGTTGAGAACAACGACGTCTGGGAGCAGGTGATCAGCATAGCGAAGAAGAAGAAATGCGACCTGATCTGCATGGCTTCGCACGGCCGCCGCGGGATTGCCGGCGTGCTGCTGGGCAGCGAAACGAACAAGGTGCTGACGCACAGCGACATTCCTGTCCTCGTGTTGCGCTGACCGACATGTCGGAATGAAATTCGGCTGTAGAGTGGGAATTCTGCATGAGCGGTGACGCCAGTGTGCGCGATCCGGCGCATTGCTTCCACTGCGGCGAGCCCAACCCGCCGAACTCGTCCTGGCGCGTCGCCGTCGGCGGCGCGGACGCATTTTTCTGCTGTGCCGGCTGCCTGGCCGTCGCGCAGACAATCGGTGCGGCCGGCCTGTCGTCTTTCTATACGTTGCGCGAGCGCACATCAGCGCCGCAACGTTATGAGCAGTTGGAGCCGGTGGACGAGGGCTCGTATGCGTCTACGTGGATCAGGCCCGGCGCCGATGGCTTGACCGATGTCGCGCTGCTACTCGACGGCATGCGGTGCGGCGCCTGCGTCTGGCTGCTCGAGACGTTCCTGCAACACCAGCCGGGCGTGCGAAGCGCGTCGGTTAATTTCGCGACACGCCGCGCGCAGCTGCGCTTCGACAGCGGCGAGACGGGCTTGCGCGAGTTGCTCGCGGCCGTGACCCGCATCGGCTATCGCGCCTATCCGTACGATCCGCGCCGGCGGGAGGCGCTGGTGCGACGCGAGAGCCGCGGGTTGTTGCTGCGGATGTCGCTCGCGCTGCTCGCGATGATGCAGGTGATGATGTTCGCCGTGCCCGCGTACATCAGTGCCGACCCCGTCGATCCCGAATACCAGGCTCTGATGAACTGGGCCAGCCTCATCCTTACGCTGCCGGTAATGCTGTATTCGGCCGTACCGTTCTTCGTCGGCGCGTGGCGCGATCTCACGGTGCGCCGACCGGGCATGGACTTGCCGATTGCGCTCGGCATTGCAGCGGCATTCATCGCGAGCACACATGCGACGGTCACGGGCAACGGTGCCGTCTACTTCGATTCGGTGACGATGTTCGTTGCGCTGGTACTCGTCGCGAGGATGCTCGAGCTTCGCGTTCGCGAAAAGGCCGGCGATGCGCTGGAATCGATTGCGCGCGAGATGCCGCAAATGGCAGAGCGGCTCGACCGTTACCCCGGCGGCCACGTTTGCGACACGGTGCCCGCAGCTGACCTAGAGCCAGGCGCGTTCGTGCGCATCGCCGCCGGCGCGTCCGTGCCGGTGGATGGCGTAGTCGTCGAAGGCCGCTCGAGCGTCGAGGAAGCGGTGCTGACCGGCGAAAGCTGGCCGCGTGACAAGGCTGTGGGTGACGCGGTCATGGCCGGATCGGTCAATCGGGAAAGTCCGCTGACTGTCCGCGTCACTGCGGCGGGTGCATCGACGACGCTCGGCGCGTTGTCGCGATTGGTCGAACGCGCGGCGGATGAGCGGCCACGGATCGCGCGGTTGTCCGATCGCGCGGCGAGCGTGTTTGTCGCCGGCCTGCTCGCGATAGCGGCGATCTGCGTCGTCGGATGGTGGGTGATCGATCCCTCGCGGGCATTGCCTGTTGCAGTTGCCGTGCTCATCGTGTCGTGTCCGTGCGCGCTTTCGCTTGCTACACCGGCCGCGCTGGCCGCAGCCGCAGGGGCGTTGGGACGCCGCCAGATTCTCTGCGTGCGGCCCGACGCGCTCGAAACGCTGTCGGGCGTCACGCACGTTGTCCTCGACAAGACCGGCACACTGACGACCGGCGATGTTCGTCTCACCGGCATCACGTGCTACGCCGGGGCCGATTCCGATGCCTGCAAGTCGATCGCCGCGGCGCTGGAACAAGGCTCGGCGCATCCGATCGCACGCGCGCTCTCACCTCATGCGAGTCACTGTGTGGCGCGTGACATTGTGGCAGTGCCTGGATGCGGCGTCGAAGGTGTTATCGACGCCGTTCGCTACCGGTTCGGACGACCGGACTGGGTCGCGGAGATCTGCGCATCGCCGTTGCCTGCCGACGTCGCCGATGTCGCGCCCGCCGAATCCACGGTGGCGCTCGGATGCGCCGCCGGATGGATCGCGTCGCTGCGCTTTGGCGATACGTTGCGTGCGACCGCGCCGTCGCTTGTCGCTTCACTTCGCGCGATGGGCTTGCGTGTTTCACTCGTGTCGGGAGATCGAGAGTCGACCGTAATGCAGATTGCGCGAGCCGCCGGCATCGATGATTGGCACGCCGCGGCGTCGCCCGACTCGAAGCGCGCGTTCGTCGGTGCGCTGCAGGCGCTCGGCGCCGTCGTCGCGATGGTGGGCGACGGCATCAACGATGCGCCGGGACTTGCGCGCGCGAACGTGTCGATCGCGCTTGGCAACGCTGCGACGCTGACGCAGTGGACTGCCGATGCCGTGGTGCTCGGCGGCGACCTGACTCGTATCTCGTTCGCGCTCCGCGCCGCGCGACAAACGTTCCGCGTGATCCGCCAGAATCTCGGCTGGGCGCTCGCCTACAACATCGTGGCCATCCCGCTCGCCGCCAGCGATCACCTATCGCCGCTCGCGGCGGCCGTCGGCATGTCGGTGTCCTCGCTCGTCGTGGTCGGCAATGCATGGCGACTGTCGCGGATGAGCCGGATCGAACCGAGCGTCGCGCGGCCGTCGCCCGCGGATGCGCACTGGTCGCCGACGGCTCGTTATCACGCGCCGAGCACGGCGAACAGGTAGCGCGTGCGATGGACATCCTGTTCATGCTGATCCCCTTGTCCGTGGTGCTCGCGCTGCTGATCGGCGCTGGGTTCTGGTGGGCAGCCGAGAACGGTCAGTTCGACGATCTCGACGGACCTGCGCACCGGATTCTCGCCGACGACGACCGACCGCATTGATCTGCGTCAACCGCCGGCGCGACCGCCGCGGCTAACATCAATTCGGTTTTCTAAACACCCATATCCACGCCTATGCAAACCCCTGCGGCAGCGCTGCGTCACCCGGTCGGGAATACGACATCCGGCCGGCCGCCCGAGACGTTCAATTACAAGGTGGTTCGCCAGTTCTCGATCATGACGATCGTCTGGGGCATCGTCGGCATGCTCGTCGGCGTCATCATCGCGGCGGAACTGCTTTGGCCGGAACTCTTCAGCGGCATCTCGTGGCTGTCCTACGGCAGGCTGCGCCCGCTGCACACGAACGCGGTGATCTTCGCGTTCGGCGGCTCCGCGCTGATGGGAACGTCGTTCTACGTCGTCCAGCGCACGTGCCAGGCGCGGCTATTCTGCGGCCCGCTGGCCGGCTTCGTGTTCTGGGGCTGGACCGCCGTCATCGTGCTGGCCGCGATCACGCTGCCGATGGGCTACACGAGCGGCAAGGAATACGCTGAGCTCGAGTGGCCGATCGACCTGCTGATCGCCGCCGTCTGGGTCGCTTATGCAATCGTCTTCTTCGGCACGATCGCAAAGCGCAAGACGCCGCACATCTACGTCGCGAACTGGTTCTACGCCGCGTTCATCCTGACGGTCGCGATCCTGCACATCGTCAACAGCGCCGAGATGCCGATCTCGTTCTTCTCGATGAAGTCGTACTCGGCCTACGCCGGCGTCCAGGACGCGATGGTCCAGTGGTGGTACGGACACAACGCGGTCGGCTTCTTCCTGACGGCGGGCTTCCTCGCGATGATGTACTACTTCGTGCCGAAGCAGGCAGGTCGACCGATCTATTCGTACCGGCTGTCCATCGTGCACTTCTGGGCGCTGATCTTCACGTACATGTGGGCGGGTCCGCACCATCTGCACTACACGGCGCTGCCGGACTGGACGCAATCGGTCGGCATGATGTTCTCGCTGATTCTCCTCGCGCCGTCTTGGGGTGGAATGATCAACGGCATGATGACGCTGTCGGGTGCCTGGTACAAGCTGCGCGACGACCCGATCCTCAAGTTCCTGATCGTCTCGCTGTCCTTCTACGGGATGTCGACGTTCGAAGGCCCGATGATGTCGATCAAGACGATCAACGCACTGTCGCACTACACGGACTGGACGGTCGGCCACGTGCATTCAGGCGCGCTCGGCTGGGTGGCGTTCATCACATTCGGCAGCATGTACTACCTGATTCCGCGGATCTTCGGGCGGGTGGAAATGTGGTCGGTGCGCCTCATCACCGTCCACTTCTGGATCGCGACGCTCGGCGTGGTGCTCTATATCACCGCGATGTGGATCGCGGGCGTGATGCAGGGACTGATGTGGCGCGCGACGAATGCGGACGGCACGCTTACGTACGCATTCGTAGAGAGTGTCAAGGCGACATACCCGTTCTATGCGATACGCCTCGTGGGCGGAACGCTGTTCCTCGCCGGCATGCTGCTGATGGCCTGGAACGTCGTTCGCACCATTGCGGCCGGCAAGGCCGCGGATGCAGAAATCCCCTCGGGCGTCGGCTTCGTGCCGGCGGCTGCCTGACTGATACGCCGCCCATGAAATTCACTCACGAAACTGTCGAAAAGAACGTCGGCTGGATGATTGTGCTCACGATCCTGGTCGTCGCCGTCGGCGGCCTGGTCGAGATCGTTCCGCTGTATTTCCAGAAGTCCACGACTGAACCGGTGGCCGGCGTGAAGCCTTATCCGCCACTGCAGCTGGTCGGACGCGACATCTACGTGCGCGAAGGCTGCTACAACTGCCATTCGCAAATGATACGGCCGTTCCGTGCGGAGACCGAGCGCTACGGTCACTACTCGGTGGCCGGCGAGTCGATCTACGATCATCCGTTCCAGTGGGGCAGCAAGCGCACAGGACCGGACCTCGCGCGGGTCGGCGGGCGCTATTCCGATGACTGGCACCGCGTGCATCTCGGTAATCCGCGCGACGTCGTTCCGGAATCGAACATGCCTTCGTATTCGTGGCTGGCGGCGACGCCCCTCGCCATCGACGACATCGGTCAGCGTATGCAGGCGCTGCGCCGGATCGGCGTGCCGTACACCGACGACGAAATCGCCAAGTCTGCCGAACAGCTCAAAGGCAAGACCGAGGAGGACGCGGTGATCGCGTACCTGCAGAACCTCGGGCTCGCACTGCGCAACGCGAGGTAGTGATGGAAATCTATACGACGCTGTCGAGCGTATTTACCGTGCTGTCATTCCTGTTGTTCCTCGGCATCGTCTGGTGGGCCTGGAGCGGTCGCCGGCGCGCCGAATTCGCCGCGGCTGCCAACGCGCCGTTCGCGCTTCCCGACGAAGCGCAGCGGCCGATGGCGCGTGATCGCGCCGGAGAACCGGCATGAGCGATTTCACCTCCGATGCCTGGGGCCCGTACGTCGCGCTGCTGACGTTGATCTCGATTGCCGCATGTGCCGTGCTGCTGTTCGTGCTCGGCCGCATGCGCGTCAAGAAGCCTGCGCCGGGCCAGGGAATC
>Ga0157374_10005257_pt1 | contig 10862 bp, 7 predicted proteins | sample M25metaG_FD_115308 | JGI IMG/M metagenome (GOLD analysis project Ga0157374, IMG submission 115308) | Miscanthus rhizosphere microbial communities from Kellogg Biological Station, Michigan, USA - M2-5 metaG | ecosystem: Host-associated > Plants > Roots > Rhizosphere > Soil | place: USA: Michigan... | reverse complement strand
GTGATGGGCTCGAAGCACGTCGGCGCCGACTTCAACTTCGCCTGGCCGACCGCCGAGGTTGCGGTGATGGGCTCGGACGGCGCCGTCAACATCGTCTTTCGCCGTGAGCTGGAGGCGGCCGACGATCCGGCCGCGCGCCGGGCCGAGCTGGTCGAGGAGTACGCCGAGCGCTTCGCCAACCCCTTCACCGCCGCCGAGCGCGGCTACGTCGACGACGTCATCGCCCCCCGCCGCACCCGGCCTGCGCTGATCGCCGCGCTCGATGCCAGCCGCACCAAGCAGGCGCCGGCGCCGTTCCGTAAGCACGGCAACATCCCGCTGTGAGCGAGCCCCGCATCGAGATCCATCCGCGGCCGACCGAGCCGGAGCGGCGCGCGATCGAGCAGGCGCTGGCCGCCGCCGGCCATCTGCCGGCCCGCCCCCGCGCGCGCCGGCCGGGTGACGACCAGGACGATCGCGCAGGCTGATGTTCGAGAAGGTGCTGGTCGCCAACCGCGGCGAGATCGCCATCCGCATCTTCCGCACCCTGCGCGAGATGGGCATCGGCTCGGTGGCGGTCTACTCCGAGGCCGATCGCGACGCCCCCTTCGTGGGCTACGCCGATGAGGCGTATCTGATCGGCGGCGGCCCGGCCGCCCAGAGCTACCTGCTGTCCGAGACGCTGGTGCGAACGGCGCTTCGGGCCGGCGCCGAGGCGGTGCACCCCGGCTTCGGCTTTCTGGCCGAAAACGCACCGTTCGCGCGTGCCTGCGATGCCGCCGGGCTCACCTTCGTGGGCCCGCCCCCGGACGCGATCGAGGCGATGGGGTCGAAGATCAGCGCCCGCGCGCTGATGGAGGCGGCCGGGGTGCCGGTGATCCCGGGCGCCAACGAGCCGGTGGCCACGGTCGAGCAGGCGATCGAGATCGCCGGCGCGATCGGCTACCCGGTGGCGGTGAAGGCGGCCGCCGGCGGCGGCGGCAAGGGCATCGAGATCGCCGCCGGTGAGGACGAGCTTCGCCGCGGCTACGACGCCGCCCGCCGCCAGGGCAAGGCCTACTTCTCGGATGACACCGTGTTCGTCGAGCGCTACCTGGACGACCCCCGCCACGTCGAGGTGCAGGTGCTGGCCGACAGCCACGGCAGCGTGCTGCACCTGGGCGAGCGCGACTGCTCGATCCAGCGCCGGCACCAGAAGATCGTCGAGGAGACGCCCTCCCCCGCGGTCGACGACGAGCTGCGCGCGCGGATCGGCCAGATCGCGGTCGAGGCGGCGCGAGCGGTCGGCTACGTCAACGCCGGCACGGTGGAGGGACTGCTGGCTCGCGACGGCACCTACTACTTCCTGGAGATGAACACCCGGCTGCAGGTCGAGCACACGATCACCGAGATGGTGACCGGCATCGACCTCGTCCGCGAGCAGCTTCGGATCGCCGCCGGCGATCCGCTGTCGTTCCGCCAAGACGACGTGCGGCTGTCCGGCCACTCGATCCAGTGCCGCATCAACGCAGAGGATCCGCTGCGCGGATTCGTGCCCACTCCGGGCCGCATCACCCGCTACCGCGAGCCGGCCGGGCCCGGCGTTCGCGTCGACTCCGGCGCCGCCGAGGGCGCCACCATCTCGGAGCTGTACGACCCCATGATCGCCAAGCTGATCGTGTGGGACGCCGACCGCGACCTCGCCCGCCGCCGAATGCTGCGGGCGCTGTCGGAGTTCGAGGTGGAGGGGGTCCGCTCGCTGATCCCGCTGCACATGGCGATCATGCGGCACCCCGAGTTCGCCGAGGGCGGCACCCTGCGCGAGTTCGTCGAGGGCGGCGGCTACGCCCGCGAGGCCGAGCGGGACGCCGGCCACCCGGACGCCGCCGGAGACGGCGCCGCCCGTGACGCCGTCCGCGAGCTGGTGGCCGAGGTCGACGGCAAGCGCTTCCGGGTGTCGCTGATCGAGCCAGAGCATCCCGGTCGCACCCGCCTTCGTCAGCGCCGGGAGCTGCTGGCCGAGCGGTCGCACCGCCGCGGGGGTGGCAGCGAGCTGGTGCGAAGCCCGATGCAGGGCAACGTGCTGCGTGTGACGGTGGCCGACGGCGACGCGGTCGAGGCAGGGCAGGTGCTGCTGGTGATCGAGGCCATGAAGATGGAGAACGAGCTGGTGGCCCACCGTGCCGGTACGGTCGCCGGGCTGGCGGTGGCCGAGGGCGACCAGGTCGCCAGCGGCCAGGAGCTGCTTCGGATCAGCGAGAACGGCGACGCCCCGGCATGACCTATGCGGCATCAGCCCGCTACTACGACCTGATCTACGGCGAGAAGGACTACACGGCCGAGGCGGCCGAGGTCGACCGCCGCATCCAGGCCGCCCGGCCCGGGGCGGCGTCCCTGCTGGACGTGGCCTGCGGCACCGGCGCCCATCTCGTGCACCTGGCCGGTCGCTACCGCTGCGAGGGCGTCGACCTGTCGGCCGATCAGCTGGCCGTCGCCGCCGAACGGGTCCCGGACGTCCCGCTGCACCAGGCCGACATGGAGGACTTCGACCTCGGCCGCCGCTTCGACGCCGTCATCTGCCTGTTCAGCGCGATCGGCTACATGACCACGCTCGAGCGGCTGGGCCGCGCGATCGCGGCGATGGCGCGGCACCTGGAGCCGGGCGGGATGCTGATCGTCGAGCCGTGGCTGCAGCCGGAGGTGTGGGTGGACGGCCATCTGAGTGCGCTGTTCGTGGACGAGCCCGACATGAAGCTGGCCCGGGTCGGCGTGTCCGAGACGCACGGCCGGGTGTCGGTGCTCGAGCTGCACCATCTGATCGCCAACGTCGAGGCGGGGGTGGAGCAGTTCGTCGAGCGCCACGAGCTCGGCCTGTTCACGACCGCCGAGCACCTGGAGGCGTACGCGGCGGCCGGCTTGGAAGCCGAGCACGACCCGGAGGGGCTGACGGGGCGGGGGCTGTATGCGGCGATCCGGCCGCGTTGACGGCGAGTGTGACGGATCTAGACCGTTCGCAGCACGCGCCCGCGATGCGGCGGCACCAGCAGGCTGTGCACGATCTGGCCGCCGGAGGTGCGGTACGCCTGCGGCAGCTGCACCGTCACCGCGTGGCTGAAGGGGTTCACCAGCACGCGGCCCTGGGCGAAGGTCCGTTGGTAGAGGCCGCCGTGCAGGTACGACGACAGCGACGCGTAGGTGTGTACGGGGGCTCCCAGCCGGTAGCGGTACAGCGGCGAGCGCTGCTCCGCCCAGGGCGCCACGCTGTGCGACGGCGAGTACTCGAAGTAGGCGCGGCCGCTTCTTCCCAGCAGGTAGCTGGCCAGCGCGAACTGGCGCCAGGCCGTGCGCTGGTCGGCGGTGGCGCGCCCCCACAGCTTGACGGTGACGGCGATCGCGCGGCCCTTGGTGCCGGCGTCCATCAGCATCTGCACGCTCTTCCCCCAGGCCGGCAGGGTCGGATAGTCGCCGGCGGCCGCGGTCGAGGGGCGCAGCCAGGTCTCGGCCCAGCCGCCGGTCATGTCGCGATACAGCAGCCGGCTGGGGCCGTCGGTGGTGGAGTAGTAGCGGGTGCCGTTGCCGAGGCCGTTGCCGATCACCGGCCGGCCGGACGACGATTCGACGGCGGCGGCCACCGACCCGGTCATCCGAAGCCACGCCTCCGACGACCAGCGCCAGCCACCGGGGCCGCGCAGCGGCACGGCGCCGCCGCGGTTGTAGGAGCCGTCCAACGGCGCGGTGCCGAGCATGTCCAGGAAGCAGCCGTCGAAGATGCCGCTGGCCAGCATCCCCTGGCAGCGGGCGCTGACGAAGCTCGTCCAGTTCGGGTAGGAGACGCCGCCCTCGACGAAGGGCGTGTCGGCGCGCGGATCCATCAGGAAGTTGCCCCAGCCGCGCGAGCGCACCTTGGCACCGCTTCGGTCGCGCATGTACCAGGACGCCGGAAAGCGGGTGCCCTCGTTGTGCTGGGCCAGCATGCCGTTCAGGTAGGCGTAGATGCGGATGTTCGGGTTCGCCGCCCGAAGCTCCGGCGCATAGCCGTTCAGCTGGCTCTGTGTGACCACGATCACCGAGTCGCGGCTGGCGATCTCGCGGGCGGCGGCGGCGCTGGGGATGCGCAATCCGAACATGTGCAGGCTGCTATAGAGCGCGCGCGGGCCGCTGGCAACCGGCAGTTCGGCGCTGCTGGCGCCTGGCTGCGTGGCTCCGGCCGAACCGGCCGCGACGGCACACAGACAGGCGGCGATCAGCGCGACGGCGGAGAACCGGTGAAGCTGCCTCATAGGAGAAGGATCGGCAGCCTCGCCGGGGGCTTGAGCGCTGCTTGACGCTGACTCCAGCCGACCGTACAGTAGCCTGACGGGTTCCAGAGGAACGTTTACGAAGCATTCCTGAGGGCACTGAGACGTCGGGCGGCACGCGGGGCACGCGCAGCCGCTCTGGCCAAGTTCTCTCCCGGAGAGCACGGAGGTGTGTGGAGTGAGGGCAGGTACCACGCGACGCGATGGCGCCGCACAGTCACGCCGGATGACGGCGGTTCGACGTTCGCTGATCGTGGCCGTGGTGGTCATCACCGCGGCGCTGGCCACGGCGGCGACGTCGCTGGCAACCAGCTCGACCTTCACCGGCACGGTCAGCTCGACCGGCACGGTCTCGAGGACGTCGTCGATCAACGTCACCGACACGAACTCGCCGATCAAGGCGTCGCTCGACTGGACGACCACCTCCGCCAACCTCGACCTGTTCCTGGTCGGCCCCGGCTCGACCGCGACCATCGCCAAGTCGGTGACCAGCAACCGGCCCGAGACGATCAACTTCCAGCCGACCGTGACCGGCACCTACAAGCTGCGGGTGAGGGCGACCACCGGCACCTCCGCCTACACGCTCACCGCCACCTACAACACCTCCGGTGGTGGTGGCGGGAACCCGACGCCGCCCCCGACCGGCCCGGCCACCGACTGGCCGATGTGGCACTACGACCCGCTGCACCTGGGGGTGTCGGCCGACAGCACCATCGGCGCCGGCAACGCGTCTGGCCTGGGTCTCGACTGGGCGGTCAACACCGGCGCCGCCAGCTACACGTCGCCGGTGGTCTACCGCTCGCCGACGCTGAACAAGACGCTCGTCTACTCCGCCAACCAGCTCGGCTCGATGAGCGCCTACAACGCCGCCACCGGCGACCGCCAGTGGGTGGTGCAGCTGGGCGCCTCGATCCAGAGCTCGCCGGCGGTGTTGAACAACGTCCTCTACTTCGGCGCCAACGATCACAAGCTGTACGCGGTCAACGCGTCCACCGGCGCCACCATCTGCACCTACCAGTCGCCCGGCGTGATCTCCTCGTCGCCGGTCGTGGTCAATCCCGACGGCAAGGGCCTGGTCGTCTACTTCGGCGAGAACGGCCTGCTGGGTTCCGATGACGGCGGCGCCGAGTTCGCCATCAACGCGGTCGACCCCAACGCCGCCAACGACTGCAGCCTGAAGTGGACGTACGACCAGTTCGGCAACCCGCCCGGCAGCCAGACGCTGGCCGGCTCGTGGTCGCCGCCGGCGTTCGCCACGGACAAGAACGGCCGCGCGCTGGTCGTGTTCGGCGGCTCCAGCCCCGACTGCGAGGTGTACGCGGTGGACGCGCTCACCGGCCAGCTGGTGTGGCAGTTCCAGACCCAGAAGACCTCGCAGGATGCCGATGTCGGTGCCGGCCCCACCATCGCGCCGCCCGGCGTCAACGGCTTCGCCGACGGCGTCGTCTACGTGGCCGGCAAGGACCGCATCCTCTACGCGCTCAACCTCCGCACCGGTGCCGAGATCTGGGAGCTGTCGTTCACCAAGGACTCGCCCGGCGTCGGCGGCGCCACCCGCTCGACCGCGGCGCTCCTGAACAACACGCTCTACGTCGGCTACGGCAACGGCCTCTACTCGGTCGATGCGGTGACCGGATCGGTCAACTGGAAGACGAACAGCATGAACCCCGCCAACTGGGACGGCTCGACCGAGGTGATCGCCTCACCCGCGATGACCGGCTCGGCGTCGCCGGGGGGCCGGGTGCTGTTCTTCAGCGACATGTCCGGCAAGTTCCGGGCCGTCGACACCACCGGTAGCCAGCTGTTCAGCTACAGCACCGGCGGCTTCATCTACGGCTCGCCGGTGATCGCCAACGGCCATGTCTACACCACCAGCAGCGACGGCTTCCTGTATGCCTTCGCTCCCGGTGGCGCGATCGGGCCGAAGCCCGATACCACCATCAGCTCGCCGGCGGACGGGGCCACCGTTCCCAACAGCGCGACGATCGGCATCTCCGGCACCGCCAGCGACAACACCAGCGTGTCGGCGGTGAACGTGGCGGTCAAGAACAAGGCCACCGGCCAGTGGTGGGACGCTTCCCAGCAGAAGTGGAGCAAGACCTACCAGGAGTCGGCTGCGTCGCTCAGCAACCCCGGCGCCGCCAGCACCAACTGGACGTCCAGCTTCAACGCGCCGCTGGACGGCGGCACTTTCGTGATCCAGGCCAGCGCCGTCGACAGCGGCGGCCAGCACGATCCGACGCCGGACTCGCACACGGTGGTGGTCTCGGCCAACGGCAATCCGCCCGACACCACCATCACCTCGCCGGTGTTCAAGCAGGTGTTCCACTTCCCGCTGAAGCCGGGCGACAACACGAAGTTCGACTGCGACTCGCCGCAGCCGCCGTGCGCGATCACGATCACCGGCACCGCCACCGACTCTGGCGGCGCGCACCCCGGCATCAAGCAGGTGAACGTGACCGTCCGCAACATCGAACACAGCGAGTACTACTGCGGGCCCGACCCCTCGAATCTCGAGGGCGGTGGCTGCTGGTCGCCGACCACGGTGGTCGAGAAGGCGACGCTGGGATCGCCGGGCGCGACCTCGACCAGCTGGACGCTGACCTTCCAGGCCTACGACCACCCGCACAAATACCGGATCGTGGCATGGGCAGTGGACAACGACAACGAACAGGATCCCGTGCGGGCAAGCGTCGATCGCATCTGCCTGCGCGATCCCGGCGACAACACCTGCGCCTGATGCATCCTGGAGCCCGCCGCTCGAGCGAGCGGCGGGCTCTTGCGCGTTTCGGCGGCGGGGGTAGACTCGCCGTGTCGGCCATGGAGCTGGGCAGGCTCCCGTCCGGCGAGTTGGGCAACCAGTGGGCGGCGTGGCCGCCCGGGGAGGACATGACGTGATCACGCGAGCGCGCACCGCGACCGTAGCCACGCTGATGACGATCGTGCTGGCCGGCATCGCCACCGGGTCGGCATCGGCCGTCACCGGCAGCTGGACGATGTTCCACCATGACGCCCGGCACACCGGCATCGCCGAGGACAACACCATCGGCACCGGGAACGCCGCCGGGCTCGGCCTCGACTGGGCAGTCAACACCGGTTCGGCCAGCTACACCTCCCCGGTGGTCGGACGCTCGGCCTCGCTGGGAAAGACGCTGGTGTACGCCGCCAACCAGATGGGCGCGATCAGCGCCTATGACGCCAACAACGGCGACCGCCAGTGGGTGCTGCAGCTGCCGGCCTCGATCCAGAGCTCGCCGGCGCTGGTCAACAACGTCCTCTACTTCGGCGCCAACGACCACAACCTCTACGCCGTCAACGCCTCCACCGGATCGGTGATCTGCACCTTCCAGGCGCCCGGCAACATCTCGTCCTCGCCGACCGTGCTCGACCCCAACGGCAAAGGCCTGATCGTCTACTTCGGCGAGAACGGCATCAGCGGCGCCGACGACGGCGGCCACGAGTTCGCGATCAATGCGGTCGATCCCAACGCGGCGGCCGACTGCAGCAAGGTGTGGTCGTTCAACGGATTCGGCAACCCGCCCGGCAGCCAGAAGCTGGCCGGCTCGTGGTCGCCGCCGGCATTCGCCACCGACAAGAACGGCCGCAAGCTGCTGGTGTTCGGCGGCTCCAGCCCCGACTGCGCCGTGTATGCGGTGAACGCGCTCACAGGCGCCCTGGTGTGGCGATTCCAGACGCAGAAGTTCGCCTCCGACAACGACGTCGGCGCCGGCCCCACGATCACGCCGCCGGGCGTCAACGGCTTCACCGACGGCCGCGTCTATGTGGGTGGCAAGGACCGCATCTTCTACTCGCTGAACCTGCGCACGGGGGCCAAGGACTGGCAGTTCTCCATCCGAAACGACTCGCCCAGCGTGGGCGGCGCCACCCGCTCGACGGCGGCGGTGCTGAACGACAAGGTCTACGTCGGCTACGGCGCGGGCGTCTACGCGCTCAACGCCAAGACCGGTGCCAGGGTCTGGAAGACCCAGCAGTTCGGGCTGACCACGCAGGAGGTGATCTCCTCCCCCGCGATCACCGGTGCCGGCGGCCCGGGCAACGGCCGGGTGCTGTTCGTGGGCGACATGAGCGGCAAGTTCCGCGGCTTCAGCCTGGGCGGCAAGCAGCTGTGGTCGTACACCACCGGCGGCTTCGTCTACGGATCGCCGGCCATCGGCGACGGCCACGTCTTCACCACCAGCTCGGACGGGTTCCTGTACGCGTTCGCGCCGGGCGGCGCCATCGGCCCCAAGCCGGGCACCTCGATCTCGTCTCCGAACGACGGCGCCAACGTGCCCAACACCGGCAGCGTCACCGTGCAGGGCAACGCCAGCGACAACACCAAGGTGTCGAAGGTGCTGGTGGCGGTCAAGAACAAGAACAGCGGCCAGTGGTGGGACTCGGCCCAGCAGTCCTGGACGAAGACCTACCAGGAGACGGCGGCGACGCTGACGAACCCCGGCGCCGCCAGCACCGGCTGGAACATGAGCTTCGACGTGCCCTTCAACGGCGCGCCCTACCAGATCGAGGCCAGCGCGGTCGACGGCGGCGGCCAGCACGATCCGACCCCGGCCACCGCGTCGATCCTGGTGGCGAGCCTCGGGAATCCGCCCGACACCACCATCACCAGCCCGGTGTTCCGCCAGGTGTTCCACCCGCCGGTGGACTCGTCTAGCAACCTGTTCGTGGTGCCCTACTACATCACCGTCAGCGGCACCGCCACCGACTCAGGCGGCGCCAACCCCGGCATCGACCAGGTGCTGGTGACGGTGCGCAACATCGAGCACGCCGAGTACAACTGCGGGCCGGCTACGGCCGGCACGCCCGAGGGCTGCTGGCAGCCGACGCTGATCACGCAGCAGGCGACGCTCGCCAACCCGGGCGCGAACTCGACCAGCTGGTCGTTCCAGTTCCCGATCTACGACCACGACCACAAGTATCGGATCGTGGCGTGGGCGGTCGACAAGGACGGCGAGACCGATCCCACCCGGGCGACGGTCGATCGCATCTGCGTGCGACATCCGGGCGACAACACCTGCGCATAAGCTCGCCCCCGCCCGGTGAACCACCGCTCTGAGCTGCCTGGCACCGGAACGGTGCCTGGCACACGCCCTGCGAGCGACGCGCCGGATGCGACTCGTGCGTGCCTGGCACCCTGCGGGTGCCAGGCACCGGGACGCCTCAGGCGCCGTGGCAGCGCTTGAACTTCTTCCCCGACCCGCAGGGGCAGGGATCGTTGCGGCCGACCTTGCCGCCGCCGAACTGTGCCGACAGCGATGGAAGGTCGGGTGCGGCGGCGCCGGCGCCGGAGGGGTCGCGCAGTGAGCGCACGCGCTCGAGCTCGCGCAGCTCCTCCTCGTCCAGCGTCAGCACCAGCTCGACCGGCTCGGGATCGCCATCCAGCAGTCCCAGCTCGTCCAGCAGCCCCTCCGCGTCCTGCACCGTCAGCCCGCTGGCGTCGGCGGGCAGGTCAACGCGGGACGGGCAGACCAGCCGAAACCGCTCCCAGCGCTCCTGGTCGGCCTCGCTCGGCCCTCGCTCGAGCCGCCGTCGCAGGTCGCGGCGCGCCGCCGATCCGCCGCTGTGGGCGTCGTAGGCCTCGATTAGCTCGAACGGCAGCCAGGTCGCCCAGCCGGAGTCGATGAGATTGGTCATGGGTGCAGCGTAGATGGTTGATCGGTATCTCCGTGGTGTCCTGGACGGCGAGAACCGAGCGTCGCAAGGACGCAGGGAGCGTCAATGGCGGACCTAGTGGCGCGACCGAGGACGCCGCGAGGCGACGGTTCGCAGCCGTAGCCACCCAAACCGACTCGAACCACCAGGCTCCCGCAGCGGCCAGGCCCGCGAGAGATACCGATCAACCATCTCTGTCTAGGCGGCGGCGAGCGCGCTCATCCGCGCCGCCCACACCTCGAGCGACAGCTCAACCCGCGTCTGCGGCAAATCGAAGTCGAGCCCGTGCCGCCGGGACAGCGCCGCCAGCCGGTCGTAGATGCGCTGGCGGGCGATTCCCAGCCGCTTGGCGGCCGACGCCTTCGACCAGCCGCAGGCGACCAGCGCCTCCACCAGCGCCAGGCCGTCCTCGTCGAACCGTGACGGCATCGGCTCGCCGGCCAGCGCCGCCCGTGCGACCGGGTCGAGCGGCCCCAGCCCCGCCGCCTGCCGCACCGGCGGGCCGGCCGCCGCCGCCACCAGGCAGGCCCGCTCGGCCGCCGCGAGCGCCTCGGTGATCTGCCACGGCTCCTGCCCGCTGCTATCCAGGCCGACCGCGGTGACGGCTCCGCGGCGCAGCAGGTCGCGCGCCAGCGCCACCGGGTCGTCGCCGTCACGCAGCGCCACCAGCGCCCGCGGCCCGTCCGTCAGCGCGTCCAGACCCAGCTGCTCGAGCCGCGCCAGCGAGCCGCGCACGTGCACTGCCACCAGCTGCGCCCGCGACAGGTCGACGCCCACCGAGCGCGCCCGCCGCAGCACCTCCTGGGCGCTGCCGGCGCGTCCCTCGGCCAGCCGCTGCAGCAGCCGCGCCCGCTCGGCGGCCGGCACCTCCTCGGCCGGAGGCTGGGCGGCCAGCGCCACCGCCAGCACGAACGCCGACTCGTCCACCGCCAGCTG
>Ga0157374_10005256_pt1 | contig 10862 bp, 8 predicted proteins | sample M25metaG_FD_115308 | JGI IMG/M metagenome (GOLD analysis project Ga0157374, IMG submission 115308) | Miscanthus rhizosphere microbial communities from Kellogg Biological Station, Michigan, USA - M2-5 metaG | ecosystem: Host-associated > Plants > Roots > Rhizosphere > Soil | place: USA: Michigan... | reverse complement strand
TCCGGCGAAGGCGCCCGCTGCTGCAAGAAACAACCAAACTGATTGTATGCGTTGAATCATAAAGAATATTTGTGTAAAAGTATTTCAAGATTTTCATTCTGCCGGCAATCTGATACACTGGTACAAAAAAAAATAAACAGGTAAGTTGCTTACCTGTTTATACCGAGCTCTATTATGCTGATTGCTGCAGAGAACATTATTGATGATAGGAAGCTATCACGTCCATTTCATCTTCTGAAATTCTAACGGTTTGGCATACGGTATCATCGCGCATATATACCAGGTAGATCTTTTTGTCATCAACAAGGATCTCCTGAACCCCCGAGATGGTAAAATCGTAATAGACTCTTTTTACCTGGGCCCTGATATCGGTCGGCAACTGCTTTTCAGCGTAACTGCGCATGCTGTAGAGCCAGTTGCCTTTTTTGTCATAATTGCTTCTGTTTTTGATACCATTTATAGTACAATAGGCAATAAAGCCATTGGCATCTTTGTACCACTGTACGGTTTCGGGGTTTTTGAAAGTGCGCGCAAAGCCTTTAAGTGCTTTTTTGTTTACATTTTTCAGGTCGACCGCATCGCTGGAGACGCCGCCGGCAACATGATAGTCGCCGGTTGTGGCGTTCTCCGGTTTTTTGTTTTTTGCATAGGTATCGGCACCTTTTGGGGACTGTGCATGTGCACGGGGAGCGATTGCAGCGAAAGCCAGCAGGCCGGCAATAAGCGGCAGGATGATTTTTTTCATTTTGAAAAGTTTAATAGTTGAATGATATTGATTGATTGCATACTCACAAAGAATGTCGGCCCGAACGGCTATGAGTACCTGTGTTCAATCCAAATCTGCAGGTATGATGGTTTAGTCGCGGGCAGGAAGCCATAGGGAAACACTTACAGATATTTTTTTTAGCCTTCTTTTTTTCATACATTACATACTATCCTCCTGTTTATGAACTTTCCTCTCCGCGCGCTGCATTCCGGTGACCAGGCTATTATTAATGGACTGGTTCAGGCAGGTACAGAAAAAAGGAAGGCGGAAGATCAGTTGTTCATTACGTACCGCTATTTTATTCGTGAAGGCATGCAGAAATACAACCTGGAAGAAGAGGATGTATTTGACGCGTATTCGGATACGGTGCTGGCCGCCATTGATATGATTGTAGCCGGATCCTTTGAAGGCCGTTCCTCCCTAAAAACCTGGATGTTCAGGATATTTCAGAATAAATGTGTTGACCTGATCCGTAAAAAGACGACCAATAAAAACAGTATACACAAAACAGCCCCTTTCTCTGAACTACTGCACAAATTATCCGATGCCAGTAAAACAATTGTGCAGCAACTGGTGGAAAAGGCAGACGCTGATCTGTTAAAACAAAAGCTGGCCGAACTGGGCGAAAAATGCAGGGAACTATTGATGTTATCGGCAGATGGGTATACTGATAAAATACTGGCAGTGCAGTTGGCGTATAAATCTGCAGATGTTGTAAAAACAACCCGGTTGAGATGCCTGGAAAAATTACGCCGGTTGTATAAAAACCTTTTACCCAATGAATGAATACGAATATATCAGCGATTATTTCAACGGTTTGCTTTCAGCCGGGGAAACAGCGCGGTTCGATGAAAAGATACAACAGGATCCGGCATTTGCGGAAAGCGTGGCATTCTATCTTCAGGCCATGCAGCAGGTAAAAGAACAAGTGACGGAAGAAAAGAAGAAGCGGTTCAGAGAAGTACATGAAAGCGAAAAGCAACGGCTGGAAAAAGGGAATGTTCCGTTGATCTTTATGCGCTGGAAAAGTATAGTTGTTGCTGCCGCAGTAATAATAATATTATGTGCAATCGCCTGGCTTTTGTGGCCGGCACCATCACCTGCTGCTATGGCAGACAAATACATAACAGAGAATTTTACGCAGCTGCATGTTACCATGGGTAGAAATGACAGTATGCAGACTGCTGCTGATTTGTATAATAAGGGTAAAGGGAAAGAATCGCTGGCTATTTTTGAGCAATTAGCTGCCGCTGATAGTTTACGGACGACTGTAATAAAAAATGCCGGTATTGTATCCCTGCAGATAAAAAAATACGACAAAGCAATCAGGTATTTCAGCCAACTGGAAAATAATGCAAGGCTTACAATCAATCCCGGTAAATTTTACCATGCCCTCACCCTTATAAAAAGAAACCAACCCGATGACAAACAGGAAGCAAAACAATTGTTGCAGCAGGTAGTATTGCAGGATTTGGATGGGAAAGAACAGGCAACAGAAATGCTGAAACACTGGTAATTATTTTATCTCCATAAAACTCTTATTTATGAAATGGCTTCAACTGGTAGATCGAGACACTACTCCCAATATGGCTGGTGACGGGGGCGCCTATTTATATGGTTTGCTACCCATAGCCAAACCAGAACCTATAGCCAAACCAAACTCCAAACCAGCAGCAACTCATTCGAAAATTAGTGCCGACGATGAAAAGGTCACTTTTGATTTGCATTCATCCCATCAGGGAATTCTTAAGAGTAAGATAGTAAAACACTCAAAAATAACGTTACATAAATGGGTACACTATACATTTTCCGAAAAAGGTCTGCTGATTACCAAAGAAGGCAAAGAAAGGTATGAAATTTTTTGTGGGGGATTTCTTCTTTTCTATGATGATGTGGTAAGGAACGCTGTTGTTGATCACACTATTTATCTAAAGTGGGTGGAAAAGAACAACGCGGTTCATAAAAATTCAAAAGGTATTTTCTATAGTTCGGTTACTATTTATATTGACCCCAAACCAATGCGGAAAAAAGATAAATACAAGAAGATTGATACGCTCGCTGAGATACCACATATATTGCCTTCATACGGTGATACTGTAGATCCGCCGCCACCACCACCACCGCCGCCGCCGAGGTTTTAATTGATAATTTTTTTGCTGATAAAATTGCCAATTAAAAACAGCGATCGTTTAATATTATTCATTTTTGTCAATCCAGTTGTAAGATGGCTTGGCAAAAATTTTATTTTACAGAAGCAAGCCATGAAACAATCAAATTATCCAATGGCAGAATACATTTTTTCAATAGTCAATTGCATGCATGAAAAGCAGGGTGAAGAAAAATATTAATGCGGGTCTTAATTCGACCATTGTTGTTAAACTGAAAGATAATATTCATCATTATGCTTTAGCAAAAAATTTATGTAAGACCTTTCAGGTAATAGCTGTTAAAAAATTATTTACAACCGTTTCCAGGCGGGCAATCAAAAACTTTACAAAAAAGGCGGAGAGAAATGACCCCGCTTATATTTCCAGCGACCTGTTTTCCTATTTCTCACTAATTTGTCCACACACCATCGATACGAAAAAACTGCTGGATAGAATTCAACAGGATAAGCGTGTTGAGTTGGCCTATACAGAATGGGAAATCCCGCCGCCGTACAGCAAAATGTATAATGATTCTTTGTATGGTTCCCGGGACTACTTTGATCCGGCGCCCAAAGGAATAGACGCCCCTTACGCCTGGAAACAAAAGGGCGGGAAAGGCAAAATAAAATTTATTGATATTGAACTGGGGTGGAACCTGGAACATGAAGCTATCAAAGCAGGTACGCTGCCAACTACAGGTATAAATTTTCCTCAATTCAAAGAGCATGGTACTGCAGTCTTAGGCATAATTATGATGCAGGACAAAAAAGGAGGAATCGGGATTGCACCGGAAGCGGAAGGGAAGCTGATATCACAATGCAGGCCTTGCGGGGATATTAACACGCCGGATGCAATTATGGCTGCTATTGCCCATTTGAGCCGGGGTGATATCCTATTACTGGAAATTCAGTCAATCGATATGCGTTATCCGGAAAAATTATGGCCTGTTGAAATACATAAAGCTACCTATGAGGTAATCCGGCTGGCAACAGCTCTTGGCATCATTGTAATTGAAACAGCAGGAAATGGCAGTATTAATAATGGCAGAAGCAATAACCTCAAAATGTATAAGGATATTGAAGGAAAAAAAAGACTGGATACTGCAAGTAAAGATTTTAAAGATTCAGGTGCAATAATTGTTGGCGCCGCCAGTTCAACATTACCTCATGCAAGAATGAACTATTCTAATTACGGAAACAGGGTGGATTGTTATGCATGGGGTGAAAATATTGTAACGACGGGTAGTTATCCCCGATCATCGGGAATGGCCGTCAATACATATACTGCCAGATTCGGGGGTACATCCGGCGCAACTGCTATTATCACCGGGGTTGCCATTGCGATACAAAGTATAATGGAAGCTAATTATAACTACAGGTTAAGCCCGTATCAGATGAGATCTATTTTGGGCAGTGATTACTATAATACCCCTTCAGCGCTTGGCCGTGCTTCAGATAAAATTGGTGTAATGCCCGACCTGAAAAAGATAATTGATAAAGCATTGCCGTTATTCGGCACATAGTCTCTTAAAAAGGGTACTGATGCAAAAAATAATATTCATTTTCACGGGGTTGATACTTTTTTCAATAATGCCTGCTTCTGGCCAGTGTCCTGAAAAGGATTTCTTGTACAGAAGGATCAATTTTATCGGAGACTCTGCCGGAAACCATACAGATAAACAATTAAATGAATTGTTGAAATATGAATCTGCAATGAAAGATTGTTCATATAGAAATGATTCCACGCACGATGAATTGATTCTAATAATTGGCAGGATTTATTGGGAGCGCGGTGATTTTTTAAAGGCTATCGAGTATCTAAAAGAATCAATAAACCTAAAAACTTCCAATCCGGCTAATCCTTCGCTTAACCAGAAGCGCCTTATTACAAACTACTATTATCTTTCTGATATGTATGATTCGTTGCACAATGTTGCAGAAGAAATAAAGTCAGCCAACAATGCAATAGACGTGGCCCATAGATTACATGCAACTAATGAATTAGGATGCATACGGGCTCTTTATACCCGGATAGTATATCTTTTCGATATTGGCGATTTTAACAGGTGCGCTGAAGACGCAATTATGTGCGAGAAATTAGCCCGTGAATACACATTGTTAAACAGTCATCAACCGTATTTATTATATACGGGTAAGTCTTTAGCTTCCGGCAGCATGGCATGGTACATAGAAGCTGTATTAAGCATGAAAAAATATGATCTGGCCGAAATCTCTCTTTCCAGCAAAGAAGTTGAGTTCAGAGAGGCCCGGCTTGATAAATACCTGGGCGGAATTTATGAAGGCCTGGCAAGAGTTCAGTTAAATAAAAATAATTTCAAGCTGGCCATGGAATATCTGAATAAAGCACTTGCCAGCGAGAAAAAAGTAGGGAATTTTTTTAATTATAAACAATTGCTGATAACAATAGGTCATGAAGTATATTTTACGCGTTACCCGGATATGGACAAAGCATTTGAATATTACCAAAAGGCGCTTGCCTATTCGGGTAGTGATAAATCCCGGACTGAACAGGATGCAATGGAAAGCCTGAAAGTTTATAATTATATAGCCAATGTATATGTGAAAAAACAAATGTACAAAGAGGCTTTTGCGAATTTCCAGCTTGCTTTTGACGAAGTAAAAAAAGGCAGTAACGAAACCAGTATTGCCAACACTTCGCGCCTGGAAATAATCAAAATGAAAAAGCTGCATTATCTGGCCGATCTTATCATTGACAAAGGCGACGCGCTGATGTCCAGCTATGGTACAACAAAAAATATACTGGATGTAAAAGCAGCCATTGGGGTTTATAATATGGCGGACCGTTTTCTTAACAAGATCAAAGAGGAACAGTCTGATGTATTGTCAAAGCTGTTCTGGAGGAGCGGTACCCGGCGCTTATATGAGCACGCAATTGAGGCCTGTTTCCTGTCAGGTGATGCTTCAGAAGCGTTTAATTTCTTTGAAAAAAGCCGTTCCATTTTGTTATATGACCAGCTCAATAAACAGTATATGATGTCTAATAACGACATTGCTGTGCAGGAACAGTTAAAAAGGAATTTATTGACTCTTGAAAGAAAAATGGATAATCAAACATCCGGGTCAAAAGATGATGAAGAACTAACTGCGCGTCATTTTTTCATTCACAGGCAACTCGATAGTGTTGAAGCACTGATCAAAGTCAACAATCCATTTTATTATCAACGCGTATTAGATACATCGGCATTGAATGTGGGAGGAGTTGTAGCGAAATTATTAAAAGACCATAATGGATTAGTCGAAATCTTTTCAGGTGACAATGCCGTCTACTCATTGATAATAACATCTCAGAAAAAATACTTTAACCGGATTGATAAAAATGATTATGAACAAACGGTAAAATCCTACATTACTTATATTTCAAACGTCGATTTGCTCAACAACGGGTTTACAGAATTCAGAAAAGTCTCAAATCACTTATACCGGTTAATTTTTCGGGGCAACTCATTACCCACTGGCAGGGTTATCATTTCTCCGGATGGACGTTATTTTCCCTTTGAATCTCTGGTAATCAATAACGATTCCAAAAAGCCGGTTTATTTCCTCAGTTGTTATGCAACCAGCTATGCTTATTCTGCCCGCTATATGATGACTGATTTTGGTTCAGCAACAAATGCCCCTTCAGGTAATTTTATGGGCGTAGCACCACTTTATTATCGATCTAATACGGGATTATCTTCCTTAGATGGTAGTAACGCCTCATTGGAAAAAATTGATAATTATATTAGTGGCACCTATAACCTGGAAAAAAGCGACGCTACAAAAGGCAATTTTCAAAGAAAATTTGCAGGATATAAAATTATCCAATTGTATACGCATGGTTCGGACAGCAGCGAACGCAAAGAACCGGTAATATACTTTGCAGATTCCGCCCTGTATTTGTCAGAGCTTATTCCTGAAAGAAAACCTGTCACGCAATTAATTGTTCTGTCCGCCTGTGAAACCGGCAATGGTATCAATTACCAGGGCGAAGGTGTTTTTAGTTTTAATCGCGGCTTTGCGGCATTGGGGATTCCTTCTTCTGTCACCAATTTATGGTACATAGACAATGTATCCACCTATAAACTCACAGAGCTATTTTATAAATACCTCTCACAAAATTTACCGTTGGATATTGCACTGCAAAAAGCTAAGCTTGAATATAGCAACCATTCCGAGGGAGAAAACCGGCTGCCTTATTACTGGGCGGCGCCTATACTGGTAGGCAAAACAGATCCTATCATATTAGACAAACCTTTTGCCTGGAAGTATTTGTTTGCAGGTATTGGTTTTGCAGCACTTATTTTCTTTGGCTGGAAAAAGCTCAGTAAAAGTATTGCTTAACCCAGCTCAGGATACAGTTCAAACTGGCTCATAAATTCATTTACCTGGCTGCGAACGGATTTGATCAGATTTTCATCATCTGCATTCATCAGCACATTGTCTATTACGTTCACCACAAACTGCATATGCTCTTCTTTCATACCACGGGTAGTAACTGCGGGTGTGCCTACCCGTATGCCCGAGGTAACAAAAGCACTTTTATCATCAAATGGAACCATGTTTTTATTAAGCGTAATATCCGCTTTTACCAATGCCTGCTCTGCTTTTTTACCGCTGATGTTTTTGTTGCGGAGGTCTATCAGCATTAAATGGTTATCGGTTCCACTGCTGATCAGTTGGTAGCCTTTGTCTACAAAAGCTTTTGCCATGGCTTGTGCATTTTTGATGACCTGCTCGGCGTACCCGGTAAATTCATCCGTTAAAATTTCACCGAAAGCAATGGCCTTGGCCGCTATAACATGCTCCAGCGGGCCGCCCTGTATGCCGGGAAAAACGGCCATATCCAGCAGGTTGCTCATTAACCGGGTATTGCCTTTTACATCCTTCAGTCCGAAAGGATTTTCAAAATCTTTTTTCATCAGAATGATACCGCCCCTTGGTCCGCGCAAGGTTTTATGCGTGGTAGAAGTAACAAAATGACAGTGTTCAAAAGGAGAATTCAATAATTTTTTGGCGATCAGGCCGGCGGGGTGTGCCATATCGCACATTACAAAAGCGCCAATTTCATCGGCTACTTTGCGGATGCGGGCATAATCCCAGTCGCGGCTATAGGCCGATGCGCCACAGATGATCAATTTTGGTTTTTCTTTTCTTGCCTGCGCCTCCAGCATTTCATAGTCGACCAGGCCGGTTTCTTTTTTAACCCCATAAAAAAATGGCTGGTATAATTTACCGCTGAAGTTAACGGGCGAACCATGGGTAAGATGCCCGCCCATACTGAGATCCAGCCCAAGAATCTTATCACCGGCCTGCAATACCGCCAGCAATACTGCGGCATTGGCCTGGGCGCCACTATGCGGTTGTACATTCGCGTAATCGCAGGTAAATATCTGTTTCAGGCGGTCAATAGCCAGTTGTTCGGTCTGATCCACTATCTCGCAGCCGGCATAATAGCGGCGGCCCGGATAACCTTCAGCATATTTATTGGTCATTACATTGCCCATGGCCTGCATCACCTGCAGTGAAGTAAAATTCTCCGAAGCAATCAGTTCTATGCCATGACGTTGGCGTTGCAGTTCCTTTTGTATAAGATCAAAAACCAGGGTATCTCTTTGCATGGCGCAAAAATAGGCCAACTATTAATAAAAGAAACAAGCCCATCAATTTTGGTGAAAGAATTGTTGGTAACACCCATAATATCATTGATTTGCTGTACCAGTTTTTCAAGATCGATGCCTGTTCGGTTGGAAAAAATGACGACTACATAATTCTGCGAAGGGATGGAAAAAACAATGGCTCTGAAGCCGCCATTCGACCCCGTATGATAAACCACTCTTGCAGTATCCAGGTTGCTCACAAACCATCCATAGCCATAAAATAGCTTTGTTTCCGGTTGCACGGCCAGGTGCGGCGATCGGACAGCTTCAATAACATTTTTATATCTTTTCTTTGTGGTATCCTGCAAGAACTGCCACCACAGCGCATAGTCACTAATGGAAGTATAGATACCGCCATCGCCTTCCGTCGTGAAAAAAATGCCTTCGTCGGCGTCCTGTTTCCTGAATGTTTGTTTGCTGCTGTCGTATTCATATCCAATTGCACGCTCAATAATGGGCGCACCATCATGGATTACTGTTGTGCGGCGCATTCCCAGCCGGTTAAAAATTTCGTGCTGAAGATAATCCGGATAGGATCGGCCGCTAACCTTTTCAATAATGAGCGCCAGCAGGCAATAGGCGGTATTGCTATACCTGTAACGCGTACCCGGAATAAAGTAAGTGCTGTCTATATGCTGAACGGCATACAATACATCTTTATCCGTGGCATGCCTGGTATGCGCCGTATCGGTAAACGCATAATGATCTGCGATGCCGGAACTATGCGAAAGCAGGTGCCGGATACTGACCAGTTCTCCCACTTTTTTATTGAAACCGGGGAAATATTTGATGAGTTTATCATCGAGCGACAATTGCTTTTTTTCTTCAAGATCAAGAATACAAAATGCAGTAAACTGTTTGGTTAAAGACCCGATATTGAAATTGGTGTGAATGCCCGCCGTTTCTTTGGTCTGCATATCGGCCAGGCCATAGGCTTTATCGAAAAAAGTTTTTTTATCTGTGCTGATATACACCGCGGCGCCGGGGGTACTATCATTATAAAAGGTTCGTAATAAAGAATCTATGTTTTCTATGCGGGGATCCTGCCCAAAGGCGCCGGATGCAAGCAGTAAAAACATAAAAAAGTAAAAAATGCGTTTCATAGCCTTCTTCCATAAGGTTAACAGCCTGCTGATTAACGACCATTTAAATTAAGTACGAAAAAGCAAAATATGTTATTTTCATTCATCTTTTATTGAAGATATTTGCGGTATTGCAGCAGGTAGCGTGCAGGTGGCTGGTATTGTGAAATGAACATACCTGTGTAATAAAATACAAACATGAAAGCAATTATTCCCGTAGCTGGTGCCGGTACCAAGCTTCGTCCCCATACATACACGCAACCCAAGGCGCTAATTCCACTTGCAGGTAAAACCGTTCTCAGCATCATTGTAGAGCAATTGCAGGAAGCAGGCCTGGACGAATTTATTTTTATTATTGGTTACCTGGGTGATAAGATACAGGATTATGTGCGCGAAAAATACCCGCACATGAAGAGCCATTTTATACACCAGAATGAGCGGCAGGGCCTGGGGCATGCCATTATGCTGACAAAGGAAATTGTTGGTGACGACGAAGTATTTATCGTATTGGGTGATTCAATCTGCGAATACAACGTGGATGAGGTGCTGAAAAACAATTACTCGATGGTGGGTGTAAAAAAGGTGGATGATCCCCGTGCATTTGGCGTGGCCGAGATGAACGAAGAGGGTTTTGTAAGTAAAGTGATTGAAAAGCCCCAGATACCAAAATCAAATATGGCCCTGGTGGGAATATACCGAATCAAAGAATCACCGTCTTTATTCAGTTGCCTGGAAAATAATATCCGTAACCAGGTGAAAAGCCGGGGCGGCGAATTTAACCTTACCGATGCGCTGGAATGCATGATACAGCATGGCGTAAAAATTCAACCTTATAAAGTACAGAACTGGTTCGATTGCGGTCGCAAAGAATCTTTGCTGGAAAGCAATGCCACCCTGCTGAAAAAATTCGGGCAGGTTATTGCAGATGAACAGCAGTTTGAAAACAGTATCATTATCCCGCCGGTTAGTATTGCAGCGGGCTGCGATATAAAAAATTCTATTATCGGACCCAATGTGGCGATGGGTGAAAAAGTTTCGATCAACTATTCCATTGTAAAAGATTCTATCATCGGCGCATTTGCCAACCTACACGATATCGTACTCACCGATTCGCTGATAGGCAGCGATCCACAATTACAAGCCCAACACCGCAGTTTCAATATCGGGGATACTCAAGAGACTGATTTCGG
>Ga0157374_10005253_pt1 | contig 10864 bp, 10 predicted proteins | sample M25metaG_FD_115308 | JGI IMG/M metagenome (GOLD analysis project Ga0157374, IMG submission 115308) | Miscanthus rhizosphere microbial communities from Kellogg Biological Station, Michigan, USA - M2-5 metaG | ecosystem: Host-associated > Plants > Roots > Rhizosphere > Soil | place: USA: Michigan... | reverse complement strand
TTGGTGAACCCGGCGTGGGTAAAACCGCTATTGCCGAAGGCATAGCCTTCCGTATTATCAAAGGCGATGTGCCTGAGAACCTGAAAAGTAAAACCGTTTATTCGCTGGATATGGGTGCACTGATCGCAGGTGCTAAGTACAAGGGTGAATTCGAGGAAAGGTTGAAGGCCGTGATCAAAGAAGTGACCCAGGCTGATGGCGAGATTGTCCTCTTCATTGATGAGATCCATACCCTGGTTGGCGCCGGCGGCGGCGAAGGTGCAATGGATGCTGCAAACATCCTGAAACCTGCCCTGGCCCGCGGCGAACTGAGGGCCATCGGTGCGACCACGCTGAATGAATACCAGAAATTTTTTGAAAAGGACAAAGCCCTGGAACGTCGTTTCCAGATGGTTTTGGTTGGCGAACCGGATACCCAGGATGCTATTTCGATACTGCGGGGTTTGAAGGAACGTTATGAAACCCACCACAAGGTGCATATTCGCGATGAGGCTATTATCGCCGCTGTAGAAATGTCGCAACGCTATATTTCTGATCGCTTCCTGCCGGATAAGGCTATCGACCTGATGGACGAGGCCGCTTCCAAATTGCGTTTGGAAATGGATTCCGTTCCGGAAGAAGTGGATGAGCTGGACCGTAAGATCATGCAGCTGGAGATCGAACGTGAGGCTATCAAACGGGAGAAGGACGAAAAGCGTGTAAAGGAACTGAGTGAAGAGATCGCAAACTTTTCTGCTAAACGTGATTCGTTGCGTGCCCAGTGGAAAAGCGAAAAGGACGTGGTGGACAGCATCAACCAAAAGGTTGAAAAGATAGAGAACTACAAGCTGGAAGCCGAACAGGCAGAGCGTGCCGGTGATTACGGTAAAGTAGCCGAAATACGCTACGGCCGTATCAAAGAGGCACAGGACGAGGTTGAAAAGCTGAAGGCGACCCTTTTGGAAAACCAGAAGGACCACCGGATGCTGAAAGAAGAAGTGACTGCCGACGATATTGCCGGCGTGGTCTCGCGCTGGACGGGTATCCCGGTTTCCAAAATGATACAAAGCGAACGCGAAAAGCTGCTCAGCCTGGAAGACGAGTTGCACAAACGCGTGGCAGGGCAGGAGGAAGCTATTGAAGCTATCAGTGATGCCATTCGTCGTAGTCGTGCCGGTTTGCAGGACAAGAAGAAGCCGATCGGTTCATTTATATTCCTTGGTACTACCGGCGTAGGTAAAACGGAACTGGCCAAGGCATTGGCCGAATACCTGTTCAATGACGAGAATGCTTTGGTACGTATCGATATGTCTGAATACCAGGAACGCCACGCCGTATCGCGTTTGATCGGTGCGCCCCCGGGATACGTTGGTTATGATGAAGGCGGTCAGCTGACCGAAGCTGTGCGTCGCAAACCATACAGCGTGATCTTGCTGGATGAGATCGAAAAGGCCCATCCGGATGTTTTCAACATCCTGCTGCAGGTGCTTGACGATGGCCGCCTGACTGACAACAAGGGCCGCGTGGTGAACTTTAAGAATACCATCATCATCATGACGTCCAATATAGGCTCGAACATTATCCAGGAAAACTTCCAGGAGTATGACGAGGACAATAAGGACGAGATGATCGCCAAAACGAAGACGCAGTTATTTGATCTGCTGAGGCAGACCATTCGCCCTGAGTTTTTGAACCGTATCGACGAGATCATAATGTTCACCCCGCTGAGCCGCGACGAGATCGGTGATATCGTGAAGCTTCAGTTCGCGCAATTGCAGAAAACGCTGGAAGAGATCGGCATCCGTATGGACGCATCAGAAGAAGCGCTGGACTGGCTGGCCCAGCTGGGTTACGACCCGCAATTTGGCGCCCGCCCGCTGAAAAGGGTGATCCAGAAAAAGATCCTGAACGAGCTGTCGAAACAGATACTGGCGGGCAAGGTGGACAAAGACAGCCACATCAGGCTGGATATGTTCGATAACCAGTTTGTTTTTTTAAACCCTAAGGAAACAGAAGCCGTATAAAAGGCTTCCCTAATTTATTCTATTTATACCCTAACGCCCCTTCGAGTGATCGGAGGGGTTTTTTGGTTTAGGTGTGGTTATTCTAAGTTTTGGTTCCTGATACGATAGTCTTCCATCAACAACCCATCTTCAACCCTGGCCTGGATCAGGGATTTCTCTTGTTGCAGGTCTACAAACCATACGTCAGCGCGACCCTGGAACACGTGAAAGACCGATTGAATTTTGCAATTCGGATATTCGCCATTGACCTCGTCGGCAACATTTTTCGTCAAATTTTTCCCGGCACCGAATATAACACGATAGATCATATTTCCGTCGCCACTGTAAAGAACAGCATTTTTTTGCCGGTCCATAATAAAGCTGACATGGAAGCTCTCATCAACTTTGCTCCAGTTAATGTTCGCCGCACCTCTGAATTCTCTTTCGAAAGCAGTTAAGGCTTTTCTATTGGCAAGAGTATTCGCATCGGGCTGGGCTTTGTGCAAAGGCTTTGCTTTTGATTTTACTTGTGCAAAAGAGCTGCCGGCAGACAATACTAACAATAGTGCTGTCACTATCCGTAAACAAAATAACGTTTTCATGCTTTGATCAGTTTTAATTGATTAACAATAACTTAACTACTAAGTTCTATGATTTATCGCCAGGATTTGTTCAAATATGAAAAAGGGCGTTTTCTGCTCATTTTTTACAAAATTATACAGTATTTATGATACAAAAGCAATTTTAATTTGACGTAACCGTGAGGAGTTTCGTTTGTATAGTATTGAAATAATAATTTTCGAATTAGTTAAAACTACATGCCATGGCCGGTGGTTGTTACAATAACCAAACATCAAAAATTTATTAACATGGCAACTAAGACAAAAGTGACCGGCTTTACCGGCAAGATGAAGGATTCGGAATTCCACCAGTTTTTTGTGGACGAATTGAAAGATATTTACTGGGCCGAAAAACACCTGGTGCAGGCTTTACCTAAAATGCAAAAAGCAGCCACCAGCTCCGAACTCGCAGCTGCATTTGAGAAGCATACCAATGAGACTAAAACACATGTGGAAACGCTTGAAAAGGTTTTTGGATTATTGGACGAAAAGGCAGTAGCCAAGAAATGTGACGCCATGGAAGGACTGCTCGCCGAAGCCACCAGCATTATTGAGGATACCGAAAAAGGCACCATGACACGCGATGCAGGACTGGTGCTCGCCGCGCAAAAAGTTGAGCATTACGAAATAGCCACCTACGGCACGCTGCGCACCTTTGCTGAAAGCATGGGCCACGATGATGTAGCTGAATTGCTGCAGCAAACGCTTGACAATGAAAAGGCTACTGATGAAGCCCTGACCCAGGCCAGCGAAAATTTCATACTGGAACAAGCTGTAAACGAATAACAACTCTTTTTAGCGGGACTTTTACGGAAAGTCCCGCTATTTACTTCAACCATTCACCACCTCACCGCCATTTACGTGAATCACTTGCCCGGTTATAAATGAACTATCTTCTGAAGCCAGGAACACATAAGCAGGCCCCAATTCAGAGGGCTGGCCCGCACGCTTCATGGCAGTTTCGCTGCCAAAACTTTTGATCTTTTTTTTGTCGAACGTCGATACAATAAGCGGCGTCCATACCGGCCCCGGTGCTACAGCATTTACCCTGATCTTCTTTTCCGCCAGGTTGGTGGCCAACGACCGTGTAAAGGTGGTTATGGCGCCTTTTGTAGATGAATAATCAATGAGGTTTGGTGACGACCGGTAAGCTGTTACAGACGTGGTATTAATAATGCAGTCGCCTTTATGCAAATGCTTAAGAGCAGCTTCCGCAAAAAAGAAATAAGCGAATATATTGGTTCTGAAAGTGGTGTCCAATTGTTCTTCCGTAATTTCCTTCACATCCTTTTGCGGAATCTGCATACCCGCATTATTGACCAGGATATTGATCTTCCCGAATTTACTTATAACTTTTTCCACCGCCTTTCTGCAAAAATCAGCGTCTTTTACATCGCCTTTGATCAGCAGGCAGTTGCGCCCCGCAGCTTCTACAAGTGCTTTGGTATCTTCGGCATCCTGGTCCTCGTCAAGGTAAACAATAGCTATGTCAGCGCCTTCTTCTGCGAAATGCACACTGACAGCACGACCAATGCCGCTATCGCCGCCGGTAATTAAGGCCACCTTGTCTCTCAGTTTGTCCGAAGGTATGTAGCTGTCTTTGATGTATTCCGGCGCAGGGTTCATCCGGGCCTCAATGCCCGGCTGCCGGTTTTGCTTTTTGGGGGTAGATTTTTTGCGTTTGCTGATGGTATCCATGGTATCAAGTATTGCTACTTGAAATACCACGTGGTCAGGTGTATTGTTTTTACTTTAGTTAAAACTTCAGCGGCGGCCCCACAATTTCCATCCCGTGATCGGCCCAAAGCTTTTTGAGCTTTGCTTCCTGGTCTTTCGGGATCTCTTTGCCCAGTTTTGACATTTGTTTGAAGAAATCCTCCATGCTCCCGGCCGGCTGGAACATCACCAGCATCTGGGCTTCACCCTCATTGGTTTTCGCAAAAGCGTGCGGAACCTTGCGCGGTGCAAAGGCCAGGTCGCCAGCCTTTAGGTTGAAAACATCGTCACCTACCTTTACGGTTACCTCGCCTTTAATAACGTAAAAGTACTCGTCCTGCGCGTGGTGAACATGATACGCCGGTCCGCCTTTCTCGTGCCGTATGGTGTCATAAATCAGCAATGCGCCGTTAGTGTCTTTCCCGGACACTTTGCAATCGAACTGACCGCCCATGATCATCAGTTCCTGCTGCGACCGGTCGGCACCAGCCTTTACAACATAGCCTTTTTGCGGTGTTTGCTGGTTGTGGTCATCTTGTACAAAAGCGGTTAAAAAAGGTGCGAGAAGCGGAATTTGAAGAAAAAGCCGGCGTTCCATAATTCGTGATTTTAGGTTGTTTTGCAGATGAGCTCAAATATCAGTATAAAATGTTTGAAATCAAATCAAACTTTCGCCATTCGCGTCCGTCGTCAGCACTTCGCTCATATAATCAAAATAAGGGCGCATCTTTTTGAAGATGTCGTTCGCCCGAAGGAGAAAGTCAGGCTTCAAAACTTCGGCATCAGTAAAAGTATGTCTTAGCAAAAATTGTTTATGCCGCAAAAGACCAATGGCAGGATGATCTTTGGCGTAACCCCGCGGCGCCGACAATACTTTTTCACCGGCAAGTCCCCCAAAAGTTTTTGTCACATCTGGTTGTGCAAGCAGTTTCTCCCAATCTTCATAGTTAGCGTCAATGTCCTGCCTGATACGTTTCATATCATCCGGGTTTGGTCCAAAGAAGCCACCCACAACACGCGAGTTGCCCGGCTCAATACGAAAGTAGTAACCTCCGCGAAGTTTTTTTGTCGCCCTTTGCAGGCTGCCGCTCCAGTGTTTATTGTAAGGTGTTTTTTCTTTTGAAAAACGTACGTCCTTGTATATCCTGAACATGCATTTCCTGCCCGAAGTAGTCTCAATGTGGTCGTGCTTATTCATTTCCGCTATCAACGCATCGGCGAATGCAGCAATGTTGCCATGCGCCTCCAGGTATCGGTCTTTGTGCAGGCCGAACCAATCGCGGTTGTTGTTTTTTGACAGGTCGGTCAGAAAGTCGAGAGAATCCTTATTGATATTCATCAGGCACAAATCTAACCAATATCGTTCAGGATATTTAACGCGATTCCGGCCACCGTCATTGCCGGCTCAGCATCGGTACCATCCTCTATTGCCCATGAGCTTGATAATCCCGCCCACGCCGCTATCCATTGCAAAAGCCGTTTTGGCTCAAGACCAGCTGCTTCTGAAACTACTTTTACCTGTCTTTGCAATCTGCCCGGAGCGATGGCTGTTTCGCGGTTGGGGTTGCAAAATAGGTTTGCATAATCAAAGCTACGTTCACCGATCAATCCTTTCGGGTCGATGGCCAGCCAGCCCTTTTCGCCGAAATCGAGAATATTGCCATGATGGATATCGCCGTGCAAGGCAACAACGTCTTTTGGGCCCGACAACAACAAGTCTTCAGCTATTCCCCGGCTTTGCGTAAAAATGCCTCCCTGCTGCTCCGCCGCGAGCCACAAACTGCTGAACCAAACCCTGAGAGGAATTAAGTATTCGGGGTAAGGCTCAGCATGCACGTGCAGTTTAGCCGCCGCCGGGCAAATGATCCGGCTTGCATCATCATCTCGTCCATTTTTAACCATTTCAGCCAGCGAGCTTTCATCTTTTGCCCGTTCCATCAGCAGCACCCGGTCGTCATGTTGCAGGACTCCTGCTGCGCCACTCCCGTTCCACCAGGCCATCAGTCTGTTTCCGCGGCGTTCTTCGTCCCCTAAGGCCAGCTTCAGCATACAACGGACGTTGTTATACAATACCGGCTGTAATAGGCTGGAATGCGTGGCGAAAGCTTCACCGTCGTCAACTAAGCCCCAGAGATTTTTATATTGATCAAGCTGGTCCGGCATCTGTCTAAATCTAAAAACAATCCGCTATTCAAACAACATTCCTTTTCAGGGGTTATTGGAGGAACAGACTTGCGAAAGTTTTAAACCGGAAAACCATGAGAAGCTACGAAAACCTGGTAGAGGCCACCAACGACTTGTCCAAACGCGGCTATACCGCCAACCTGAGCCTCGAAGGCAACACCATCGATGATAAAGAACACGATGTTCATATGGGAGCTGACGACTTCGAGATCGACGAGTTTTATCGCTTCGAGGGCGCAAGCAATCCATCCGACACATCGATCGTTTATGCTATTCATTCGCCTAAATATAACCTGAAGGGCGTTCTTGTAAATGCCTACGGCGCTTATGCCGACGATAGCGAATCGGCCATTTTCGCCAAATTGAACCACGATCAGGTAAGTTCACATTTGCACCGGGAGGATAAACCGGTAGAATAAAGAATTTTAGATTTACGAATTACGATTTTAGATTTTATAAATATGGTTTAAATCGGAAATCTAAAATCGTAATTCGTAAATCAATCAAGCTTTGCCAATAATTTCTTCCCTCTCGCTTGCATCGCCGCACTGCCGTCGCGCATCAGGAATTTTACCTGTTCTTTCAGTTCTTCGCTTATCCATGGATAACGGGTACGCAAATTGAATAAAGCCTCAGCAGCAAATACTTTTACCGCAACCAGCACTTTCGGATCAATCAGCCAATCGAATAGTTTCTCAACTACTGATTCAAGGTCGGTAATTTGAAGTTTTTGTTTTATTGGTCCTGGTACTTTTTTCGCCGTCACATGCATGATGATCTTGGCATAATGCCGCTTACAACCCGGGTGGCTAACATCTTTCATTCTTGATACCAGGTATTCCAGTTCGTCAAGGTAACTCTCCGGTTTTTTCAGGAAAAGATTTTCGAGTATCCACGCCGCGCGGAAGGCGATATTGTTATCCTCGTGAAAGGTAAGGTCGATCAGGTCGCGCAAAGCAAACTGTTGCTTATCCAATATCGCGGTAAGCTTTTCAACTTTAATTTTAACAATAGTTTTACTGATCTCTGTGACCAGGCCGTCCTTAGTGAGCATAGCAGCACTAAATTAAAGATTAGAGATCAGGAATGGCGCGGTTTTTAGTCTTCCGGGTGTAGGAAGCTAAGGATATAGTTGCCCTTTGCGCGCATTAACGGCGTTGCTTTTGGCATCATCGCTTCGAGCCGGCGTGAAAGCCCTTCGGCTATCCATGGGTAACGATGGCGCATATTGAACAATGCCTCGGCAGCTGAAGAACGAACGCTTGTAAACATTTTAGGATCGTCCAGCCACTGGAAACACAGCGCAACCACAGGTTCCAGGTCTATCTCCTTCAGTTTATTGCGCACTTCCTTAACAACATCCGGCGAAGTGATACGCATCATGATCCGTGCATAGTGCTTCAGGCAGTTGCTGCATTTTACATCCGGCGCATGCTCAAACAGGTATCCCATTTCATCCAGGTAATTCTGGGGAAATTTGAGCATAATGAACTGTAATATCTGTGAAGCTTTTGCTGCAATGGCCTTATCAGGGTAGAAAGTGAGGTCGACAAGCTGGCTCAGCGAAAGGTTTTCTTCTTTAAACTGGTTGCGGAATTTTATTATTTGTATACGGTTGCCAAATGAAGAAATATGCTGGATCAACTGTGACTGGGTCATAATGGTTTAAAGTTAGGGCAAGAATTCAGGTATCGCGTTACTAACTATTCAACAACATGTTAATAACGGTGGCAAATTTAATACTAATAGGAAAATGTGCAAGCGCAATTAATTAAAAGTTAGCAGATTGGAACGGACAGTTAAATAGCGGTGGGATTTTAAACCTCGATTCGGAAACTTGATCAACCTCCCGATAGCTATCGGGACCAACTCAATCTAAGTAATCAACCAAAACCATTACCTTTGCTCTCCGTTTTTAAAAAATACATGGTTAAATTCAACCGATTTACACTGGATAATGGCCTGCGGGTGATCGTACACGAAGATCACACCACACCCATGGCTGTTCTGAATATTTTATATGATGTCGGCGCCCGCGATGAGGACCCCGACCAAACCGGTTTCGCGCATTTGTTCGAACACCTGATGTTCGGCGGTTCTGTCAATATTCCACAATACGACGAGCCCTTGCAGCGCGTTGGCGGCGAAAATAATGCCTTTACCAGCAACGATATTACCAACTATTACATCACACTCCCGGCTGAAAATATCGAGACCGCCTTCTGGCTCGAAAGCGACCGCATGCTGAGCCTGGCTTTCAGCGAAAAGAGCCTGGAGGTGCAGCGCAATGTGGTCATCGAAGAGTTCAAGCAACGTTATCTCAATCAGCCTTATGGTGATGTATGGCTCAAGTTGCGGCCGATGGTTTATAAGGAACATCCGTACCGCTGGGCGACGATAGGCAAGGAGATCAAACACATTGAGGATGCCCGGATAGCGGATGTAAAAGCCTTTTTCCAAAAGCATTACAACCCGCAAAACGCTATTATGGTGGTTGGCGGTAGCATCAGCACCGAAAAAGCAAAGGAACTGGCCGAAAAATGGTTTGGACAGATACCAGCCGGTGAAAAATATCACCGTGAACTGCCAAAAGAGCCGGCCCAAACCGAAGCGCGCCGCGAAACCACCACCGCCAAAGTGCCATTGAACGATTTGTACATTGCATTCCATATGCCGGCGAGGCTGGAGGAGGGTTATTATGAGCTGGACCTGGTATCGGATATACTGTCGCGCGGCAATTCATCGCGCCTGCACCGGAAGCTGGTGAAGGATAAGGAACTGTTCAGCGAGATACATGCCTACAATATGGGCAGCTCTGACAGTGGCATGTTTGTTGTCGAGGGGAAACCCTTGGAAAATGTCAGCATCGAAACTGCCGAAGCCGCGATATGGGAAGAACTGGAATTGATCAAAAACGAACCGGTGCCCGCCGATGAGCTGACCAAAGTGAAGAACAAAACCGAGTCGACCATGGTGTTTTCCGAAATGTCGCTCCTGGATAAGGCCATGAACCTCGCGCAGTTCGAACTGTATGGCGATGCCAATATGCTGAACCACGAAACCGATAAATACCTGGCGATAACCGCTGAACAAATTAAAAACCAAGCGCAGCGGGTTTTCAGGAAAGAGAACTCATCGACGCTGGTTTATCTGGCTGAAAAAAGTTAAAAAGGTTATAAAAGTTGTAATGGTTGGAGAGGTTAACATTTACAACTCTTACAACATTTACAACATCTACAACTAAATAAATGACACTAAATAGAACAACCGCCCCTCAGTTTCGTCCCGTTGAACAAATAAGCCTCATCCGGCCTGAACATATCAAACTGGAAAACGGCTGCAACCTGTTCGTCTTTAATTCGGGCGACCAGGAACTGGTGCGTATCGAATGGATATTCTACAACCTGCGTTTCGATCCCGCAAAACCATTGCTGAACGTAGCGGTGAACAGTATGCTCACCGAGGGTACTTCAAGCCGTACCTCTGCAGAGATAGCCGACCAGGTGGATTTTTATGGCGGCTTTTTACAGGTGGATTATGGTTATGACAATTCGCAGGTGGTTTTATACAGCCTGAACCGCCATTTGGCTAAGACACTGCCGGTGATGAAGGATGTGATTGCCGATTCCATCTTCCCCGAAAAGGAGCTGGAAACTTTTATCCGCAACCAGCAGCAGAAACTGCAGGTGAGCCTGCAAAAGAATGATATAGTCGCACGGCGCAAGTTCAACAAAGCCCTTTATGGTGATACCATCTACGGTTTAGGCGCGGATTTCGACGATTACAAAACGCTTCACCGGGAAGATATGCTGGAGCACTTCCGGCAAATGTACCAGCCATCCAATTGTACCATTGTTGTGGCCGGTAAGGTCGACCAGGATATTATAGACCTGATCACCGGTGCGTTCGGAAAGGATTGGGATAATTATTTGATCAAGGCGGATACCGGCCAGGCTGATCTGCTGCCAGGCACGGAGCATTTTTGTTATGTCGAAAAACCGGACGCGTTACAATCGGCCATCCGTATCGGCCTGCCGATGATCACACGGCTGCACCCGGATTTCCCGGCATTGCAGGTGCTCAACACGGTGTTGGGCGGTTACTTCGGCTCTCGGCTGATGACTAATATCCGCGAGGATAAAGGTTATACCTATGGTATTGGTTCGGGGTTAAGCTCATTGAACAAAGGCGGTGCAATGTTCATTGCCTCTGAGGTCGGTGCCGATGTTTGCCGTGACGCAGTAAATGAAATAGAGAAAGAGATCAATATCCTGAAAACAGAGCTGATACCCGGCGAGGAATTGTCGCTGGTGCGCAATTACATGATGGGCTCGCTGCTGGGCAGCCTGGAAAATGTGTTTT
>Ga0157374_10005252_pt1 | contig 10867 bp, 2 predicted proteins | sample M25metaG_FD_115308 | JGI IMG/M metagenome (GOLD analysis project Ga0157374, IMG submission 115308) | Miscanthus rhizosphere microbial communities from Kellogg Biological Station, Michigan, USA - M2-5 metaG | ecosystem: Host-associated > Plants > Roots > Rhizosphere > Soil | place: USA: Michigan... | reverse complement strand
TCCTATACGAACTTTATTATGATGATGACTAACCCTAACGATATAAGTACCGGGATGCAGGTGACTGACATCTGCATGCAATGATGAGTGATGTAATACCGCGTGCCTGACCACTACACCCAGGCTATTGAAAATGGCTACCTCGTAATGGTCATTTTTCTCCGGCTTGCGGGCAACATGCAAATTGATGATGTGGCTTGCCGGGTTGGGATAAACCGATACAGTAACGCCATTTTTCAGTTCAGTGTATGAGACGTCAACCACGCTCGAGTAAGTAATCGAATCATTCAGGTCTTCCTGTTTCAGGCGATAAAGATTATGTATAGCCGGACGTTTATCCGTAACGCCGTAGCTCCCGCCGGCGTTTCCCCGCAATCCGTCCACAACTTCAAAAGTCTTACCCTGGTTAACACTACGCTCAACCGTAAAGTTGGTATAGTTTTCCTCATTTTCAGTTTTCCAGCCGATCAGCACTTCTTTTTTACTCCCATTTACTTTAGTCGCAGTGAAATCCAGCAGACGGTAGAGGTACGCAGGATTTACGCGAAGGATCAGGCGGAAACGATTGGATCCAAAACTTAAAGAGTCGTTTTTTAAGACATTAAATACATAGCTTTTATTGTGCCGTATATCCAATGAGTCTTTTTTATAGCCATCCATTAGCCATATATCATAAAGCTGGGGAACACCTGCCAGCTCGGTTAAATTAAAACTGTAAATTCCATCCGAAGCTGCGCCTATCCAAAGCTTTACAGACTGGTTTAGCTGTGGAAGCGGCAGTGTATTGATGGCCAGCTTTACCTGGTCAGCGGATATGCTGCATAAATTTACTTTGCCTTGCCCCTGGAAATAACGGGCATCTTTGCTTTCCTCGTAGTTTGGATTGGTACTCCGGTCAAAATACAGCAGGATATCTTCAGTATTCACCGAATCCTTTGCCAACTGCAAACGCAGGTATTGATGGTTAACCGTAGTGGCGGGCGTGCCCATTAACAATTTGGAACCCGTTACCTGGGCAGTAGTTTTGGCATTTTCGTTAAGGATCAGCTGTGCGCCGGCGCTGGTGGCACGCACAAAAAAGCCCTGGCCGCTGGCTATAATATGACCGGCATTGTTGCTTCCCGTGCCTCCGGTGCCGGCCTGGTAGGCACCATAATTTTTGCTTACCGGGTCGAATATATAGACAAAATCACTGATATGCTGACCGTAAATACCTGCCGAATGGGAAGAACTGCTAAACAAGTCCCAGTCGATCGAACTGGCATAAGGATTGCCCACTAAATTATACCCTCTTATTGCAGCCGGGCTTTCCGGGGTATAGCTTAGTGTTGTGGAAGCCGGGCTGAACCAGTCTTTTACGGTAATAGCTCCCTGGTTTAAAGTGCCGGTAGCTGTCAGTATAACGGACTGAGGAACGTAACTGGTACTGGTTTGCGCGGCATACGATGCTGATGCCCGATTGCCACGGAAAAAACATAAATAGCCACTACCAATGGGAATATTTGTTGTCGGGTACGCTGTGTCATCCATTCCATACGAAGGCGCGGCGTTGATATTATTGATCCCACGGAAATTGCTGTTCAGGTAAGCTGTATATAGGGGCGTCATATTCTCACGATACAGGTACAGTGTCGGATTCGCCCTGGCAATATTATCAAACCCGCCGTTAGTTGTGCTTGCCGTCAAATACATCGAGTTTTTCAGATAATTGATACTATACACCTGGCTCGAACTGACTGTGCCGGCGCTTACCGGCGAGGATAATAAACGGTAACCGCGGTTAGTGATTGATCCCCCGCTGAGATATCGCTGTACACTGACATTGCCAGTTATGGTCGAACCCGCCGGTATCGTGGCGATGCTTGCGGAACCGGTTGAAGAAGAATTTAATGTCAGATGTCCGTTGGCATTTAAACTCGTCGAGTTAGCCAGGGTCAGTGAACCTGTATTCGACACAGAAAAACTTCCGGAATTCAGTACGGTTGTTCCGCCCCCGTTAAATGTTACCTGATTAAATGTAGTTCCGAAGCCGCTGTCAGTTAGTACCTGCGAAAGCCCGCTGAACAGCATACTACCAGTGCCCGGGATATAAGTGCCGCTATTGACATAATTGCCGCTGATAGTAAAGCTCCCGGCACCCAGGGTCAGAGTGCCGGAATTGGTTACTGCGCCGGTAACCGAAATATTCCCGCTGCCCTGTGCGATTGCAGCAGCATTGGACCAACTGCCGGATACCACAATTACCGGGTTATTCGTACTTAAATTAACCGGGCCGCCACTGGTCGACCAGTCATTACCTACAGTCAGCGCACTACCAAGCACCTGTTTGGTACTTGCTCCCGCAAAGGCCAGGCGATCATAATTATAATTGTTAATACCGATGCCTGTTGTTGCGGTGGTATAAACGGTCTGTATACCGGAAGATGCATCGTAGATAACTGTTCCCGTACCCGAACCATTGTTCGTAAAGTCAACCGTGAAGCCTGTTGTTATCGGCGTAGCGATCGGATTATTATTCAGTAGTTCCACCGTTGTATTGTTTCCATTACCATCAGCGGTAAATAAGCCGATACCAGGATAGGCATCCTGACCCATCCCCCCCTGTGTGGGTGCATTGAGCGATGTAGTAATAATCTGGCCGTAAATGGACACCTTGTTGTCATTTACTGCAAATACGGGGTAATTAACCCCATTTGAATTGTTTCCTTCGGCCTTCAGGGTAAGATTGCCATTAATGATAAGCTGGCTCACCTGGCTGCTCAGGATCGTTAAATTATTGGTGAAATGACTTGGCTGAGTGGCATCTCCAACCTGGAAATCCTGGCAGCTGATCGTTCCCGAGCCAGCTAACGTAGTTGTCAGATTTTTAGAAACGCCGGTCCCTGACCCCGGCTCCAGATTTTGTGTAATACTGCCCGTTATGTTCAGGCTTCCGGTAACCGTCAGCGTCATATTGTTACCGTTATTGGAACCGAACACAAGGGAAGCACATGACCTGGCATCACTGATCACAGGCTGATAACCGGTATAAGCTGTTAGGCCGATAGTTACGTTATCTGTTGATGCGGGTACAACACCGCCGCTCCAGTTGCTTCCGGTACTCCAGGCCGAGGAGGTAATTCCACGCCAGTAATAGGTTGCGCCAAGGCATTTGGTAAATGCCGGTAATAAAAGAATTACGATAAAATATTTTTTGATCATTTCTTCAGTGATTTTAATTTGATAGCTATTGTACTTTATGAGATAAGGGCAAAGACTGTCACACCTCCATATACTCCACTTTACGGTTAATATCCTTCACCAATCGATCCAGTTCCCTGGTACAAACCTCCAGCGCGGCCAGGCATTCATCGCGATCTTTCTCGTTATCCAAATCCTTCAATACAGAAATAAGACCAATAATTGAGCAAACCGGCTTGCGCAGCTCATGTGAATTGGACCAGGCCACCCGCTGCAGCGCCTGGTGTTGAGCCAGTATTTTTTGTTCTTTTTCTTTCTTTTCCGTAATCACTGTTTCCACCGAGATATAAAACTGAAATTCGCCATCGTCGTCATAGATTGGGGAAATACTCAGTTGCGTCCAGTAGGGTTCTCCGCTTTTTTTATAATTGACCAGTTCTCCACCGAAAAATTGTTTTTGCTTTATAGATGCGACTAATAGCTCTATCATTTCAGTATCTGTTTGGGAACCACATAATATATCGCCTGGATTTTTACCGATCACTTCCTCCGATAAATAGCCCGTAAAATCGCTGAATGCCCGATTAACCCAGGAAATGGTATGATCTTCCTGTATAATGATCACTAAATTGTTAATGTTATTCATCACATGCCCCATGATCCTGTTTTCCTTTTCCGACCTCCTGACAGCTTCATATTGTACGGCAAGTTCATCATGCAATTTCTTTTCTTTTTGGTAGGCATCACGCAATTTTTGTTCATTGTCGATGATCCTGGTAATGTCGGTCGCCATAACCATTCTGCAGTTGTTACGGTTAAAAAAAACATCATTTGATACAATAGATACCGGGAATATTTCTCCTGACTTTCGGATATGTTTCCAGATGCCGGCTTCATTGAGCCCGCCCGGGTTGTTTCCGATTGCCAGATCCAACGCCGCATGATCTTCTGACGAGCGGATATCTTTGATGGTCATGTGAAGGAATTCCTGGCGGCTGTATCCGTATTTGACCAGCGCCGCATCATTGACCGCTATGAAAGCAAGCGTTTCCTTTTGATAAATCCACATAGGATTCGGATTAGACTCAAAAAGGGCACGGTATTGTTTTTCCGAAGAAAGCAGTTCGGTCTGCTGCTTTTTGATCCGGTGATAAAGCAGCAGGACCGTAATGCCAAACAGCAGGAGATTATTGACGCTGCGAATATATTCCAGCCGGGAGGCTCGTATATAGCCATCACAATGCGATATCAACCAATCACTGCAAAATGCCCAAGCCAGACCAGCGATTATAATAGTTGTTAATTGCTGGTACATTCCCCATCCGCGCTTACTCCTTCCCATTCCGCAACTAATTAATTTTCAGGAAAACAAAATGTTTCCTTTTACGTAATTTTATTGATCAGGGTTTTATATTTTGCTTAACCTGATGAGAGAACTTTCAGGTGTTTAGCCTATCAGCGGAAAAAATATCAATGCCGAGCTATTGACCTCTTGTACGCCATACAAGTTTCCGTAAAAAAGTGATCAAAGATCAGCTCAGCTTTGCGAAGGGCGCTTTCGGCGCCACCACCAGCCCTACAGATGCTAAGACGCCGCATTTGTCTATCGATAGCACAAGCTCACTATTCAATGCAATAACTACACAGGAGGCTTGTTTTCACTGCCTAGAACGGAAGGAGATTCAACGATTTGCATGAATGCCTCGCCGGGTCCTCAGGCAAATTGTTGAAATACTTTCTTATGCAGTCACAAGCCACTTGATCTTCAGGAATTGCGATCTACGTATTCCAAATGAACACGACCTGTTTTGCCCCACCGAAATCAACCCTTTTCAACCAACTGACAAAACAGGGTCACCACTATCTCCATGACTACACCTTATCTTTGAACATGCCTAAGCCTCACTCAACGTCAAATTGGGGGAGTTTAATAACGAAGAGTGCGTGCGAATTGCGGGTTTTTACGCAAAAAATACCGTGAAAAAACGGTTAAACAAGCTCTTAAATCTTCATAGTATTACCCTTACTTATCATTTCAACTTTTAGCCAAACCCGTCACGAACATATGAGACAACTTTTTCGAACATTAATTCTATTACTTTTCTGGTCCTTTCTAACCGTTAAGCTTTTCGCCCAGGGCACTCCGACAGTGCCTGATGAAGGTGTCACGATTACAAAAGCCATTCCCGCATCGGCCGATGCCGCTGCCTTAGGCAAATTTGGCAGTATCCCCGTTAGTAATTACACGGGGGTACCCAATATTTCCATCCCGCTTTACACCATCAAAAGTGGTGACCTAACTTTACCCATCTCGATTAACTACCATGCCGGCGGCTTTAAAGTCGACGAAATGGCCTCTTCTGTGGGCCTGGGCTGGGCTTTGAACGCGGGAGGATCGATAACGCGGTCGCAGCGCGGTAAAGCAGACGAAGATCTGGACGGTTTTATGTCGACCGTTTACCCAAAGACCATAGATAGTTTGATCCGGCATAAAACGACTTTAGATACAGCAGGAGTGACAGAACTTAACCTGCTGCTGAATAAAGTCGCAGATGGCACGATCGACGCTGAACCCGACGTGTTCAATTTCAATTTCGGCAGCTACTCGGGAAAATTCACAATAGACTCCCGCGGTAATTTCCACACTTTCCCGCTACAGAACATCAACTTTACGGTCAGCGTCGACCCTGGCCAGACGGCACATATCAGCGCCTTTACTGCTAAGACGCCGGATGGGGTGACGTATTATTTCGGCTTGACCGGAGCTACAGAGTACACAAACTCGAGCAACAATAACCGGCAAACGGCAATGTCATGGTTTGTAACCAGGATCGTAAGCCCTTCATTGCACGAAATAAATTTTACTTACAAGCCGGAAAGCTATAGCACTATCCAGGCGCCAACGCAGACGATCTATGACTGGGTCGGTTTTGTCACAGCACAGCCTGCGGGTGGAGCTGCACCGCCGCCGACCAACAATTTTGGCAACAGCACCGCGGTCGTCTACACCACCGTAAAGCTACAAAGCATATCTTTTGAAAATGGCTCGTTGACGGTTTATGCGAATTCGAACCGAAACGATTTGAACCCTTTGAATGACAGGAACACTACAGCCATCGATTCTATTTCGGTCCAGGGCTCAACGCTGGCAAAAAAGTTTAAATTCTATTATCTTAATACCACAAGCAACCGGATGCGGCTTGATTCTCTGGTTGAGTTACTGGAACCTATTACTGGTACCGGGAAATATAAGAAAAGCAGGTATGCATTTTCGTACATTGCTGACCCCTGGACTAGTAATATCAACGCGAATTTCCTGCTTAACCAGGATTGGTGGGGGTTTTATAATGGCCGGCTGGGAACTTATTATGGTACCGCTACCTATGTTCCTCAATTTGTATTGGATACCAGCGCATACAGCCACCAAAGTCAACCTTTCCCCGGGGCAAACCGCGCTGCAGATGAAGTGCCCATGCTTGGGGGCGTCTTAAATAAGATCGTCTATCCTACCGGCGGATACACTCAATTTAATTTTGAGGCCAATGATGAGTCGAATATTGACTTGCAGGGCACATCCAGTATAAAATATCCGACGACCGCTTTCACCTGTGCTATTTCGAACGATCCGGGAAGCATATACTATCATTATAACGCCAACAACGGCAATCCTAATAATTTAATGACCATTAACGCCAATGGCGACAACCTGGTACCGGTACATTTTACGGCTTACGGGTTAGGCTCGGCTGCACCGCCGCCATCGCCGCCTTACCCCGTTCAGGACAAGGTTTATGCGCGGCTGTACAAAAAGGACAGCGTAGGTAACTACTCAATTCTTACCTACTCTTTCAATAGCACCGACACCACGGTCAATTTAAAAAATGGGGTTTACCAGATGCAATTGGGTGACCCATCCAATCAAACCGACTCCACGCAATTTACTTATTGGATCAAATATGCCATAGCAGCGCAATGGTCGGGCTATAGCCCCGCGCAGCTCCAGGCTATGAACGGGAACTTCATTGTTGGCGGATTAAGGATCCAACAGATCGCTGATTACGATGGTGTAAATTCCGCCCCTGTCAACTTGAGAGTTTACCAATATAAGGCTCCCGGGCTCACGACGTCAAGCGGCTATTTAGATTACCAGGGTGTATTTATTTATAGATTGGATATTGAAAAAATATTTCAGAACCTACTGTATGTCAATGCTTATCTCACTCGAACATCTTTTTCAAACTACCCAATGGCTACCAACCAGGGATCAGTTGTTGGATATGCGCATGTGACGGAATTGCTTGGCAAAAATGGACAAAACGGTAAGAATGAATATTTCTATACCAATTCAGCAACTAACCCAGACATTTTGACCATTAACGGGAATAATTTTCCTTATGCACCCGCTGCCAGCCAGGATTGGCGGCGAGGACAATTATTGAAACAAACCACCTGGAAAAACAACGGCAGTGGCACATTTGTCAAACTGAGTGAAAAGGCCAATGTGTATTCAACGGTTAAAATAGCCAACATCGATACGGCGATTAAAGCAGGCTTTAACCCCAAACCGGCGATATATCAACAAGGGAACCCGTACTATTTGGTCGGATCCGGTACTTCGTCGTATGGCCGCCTCCAGGAAAGCACATTTTACGATAAGACGGATTTCACCTACTTGTCCTCAGACACAAGCAGGACGTACGATCCGGCCGATCAAACCAAGTTCGTACAGGCCATTGGCACATATCAGTATGATACAACGACGTACCAGGTTACTAAGGTGCAAACAACCAACAGCAAAAATGAGCTGATCACACAAACCGTTACCTATCCCTATAACTATTTCACATTCGGAACGCCTACCGGTTCATTAGCCGGCATACAATACCTGAACAACGCGGGTATCACTACTTACCCGATTGAAGAGGTAACCAGTCGGTCGAACATCGACGGCACCAGTAGCCGCACCATCAAAGCAGTGCTGACCACTTACAAAACCACTGGCCCTTATCGCGATTCGGTGTTCCAGATGCGGTCGGTGGCCGGGGTTACAGGCTTTGTGCCGAGTTCGGCGGGGACGAACAACGTGACCATGGACAGCCACTACCAGCCTGTGGTTGCGTTCAACCGGTACGATATATTCGGCAATATATTACAGGAACACAAAGTTGGCGATGCTTACCACACTTACATATGGGGATATAATGATACCCAATCGCCGCACAGTAATACTTACCCGGTTGCTGAAGTGATCAATGCGGATACCGCGAGTATAGCCTACACTAATTTTGAGCAATTATGGAATAACGGCACCAAATGGGGAGGCTGGACATTTACCTACGCCGCTATCACCACAGATGCTTCCGCACCGATGGGACCGGCATGTTATACGGTGAGCAGCACCAACACGCTGGTGAAGAGCGGGCTGAATTCCTCCAATACTTACGTGGTTTCGTTCTGGTCGAAATCGGGCGCCAGTATTACGGTGACAGGCGGCACAGTAACTAATATTGCCACCGGCAATGCCAAATCGGGCTGGCTCTATCATGAATACCAGGTGTCGGGCACGACATCGGTGACCATAGGCGGAAGCGGACTGGTTGATGAAGTGCGGCTTTACCCGTCGACGGCACAAATGAGTACTTATACCTATACACCGCTGGTTGGCATGGCAAGCAAATGCGACACCAAAAACGATATTACCTATTTTATTTATGATAACGTGGGGCGCCTGTTACAGGTGCTTGACCAAAACCGGAATGTGGTGAAACAATACCAGTACAACTACAAAAATTCGGACCACTAAAATTCAATGCCGATCTAAACCAATACGGAAATGAAAATTACAAAAACACGATATATATACTGGCTGCCGGCAATGCTGCTTTTCAGCCTGGTAAAACCTGGTGGCCTGATGGCGCAGGCGCCAGGCGCGGCCTATGCAACGCCGCAAACCTATTCTACCGGAGTGGCCATTTACCCGTTGTATGTGCAGAATGCCGGCGGGGCAGCGGTGGTGAACGGTCAAACATCCACCCTGGTGGGCAGCGGACTAAACCAGCCCTACGGTGTGGTGGTAGATCAGTCGGGGAATATTTATGTTTCAGACGCGGGGCACCAGGTGATCAAAAAAGTAACGCCGGCTGGTGTGGTAACCACCTTTGCGGGAAGCGGTACGGCAGGCTCGGCGGACGGTACGGGTACGGGTGCTTCCTTTAATATCCCGGCGCAATTGTGCATAGATGCTTCGGGCAACCTGTATGTGGCCGACAAGAATAATAATAAGATCAGGAAAATTACGCCTGCGGGTGTGGTTACCTCGCTGGCGGGGCAGGCTACGGCCGGCTTTACCAACGGCACGGGGAGGGCCGCGCAGTTCAACCTGCCATATGGTGTGGCGGTGGATGCCTCGGGCAATGTGTTTGTGGCCGATTATAACAATAACGTGATCCGGAAAGTAACTTCCGCCGGGGTTGTCACCACTTTCGCGGGGAGCACATCGGGCACGGCAGGTTCCACGGATGGCACCGGTACAGCAGCTAAGTTTAATCATCCGTCCGGCCTGGCTATCGATGGTTCGGGGAATTTATATGTGGCCGACCGCACCAACAATTTGATCCGAAAGATCACTTCTGAGGGTGTGGTTACCACGGTTACCGGCAGTACAACTGCCGGTTTTGCCGATGGTATACTCACCGCGGCCAGGTTCAACCTGCCGACCACCGTTACGCTGGACCCTTTCGGCCGTATCTACGTAGCAGACTACACCAACAACACCATCCGGGTGATCGATCCTTCGCAGAATACGGTGAAAACGCTTTCGGGCAGTACCGACAATACCGGGCTGGTGAACGGGCCGGGGACAACCGCGGCATTTACCAATCCGTTTGCAGTGGCGGCGGATATCAACGGTAACCTGTATGTGGGCGATTATGGCAACAATGCGCTGCGCAAAGTGGCCTATGGCGCTTACAGTTTGACGCCCTACCTTCCTGCGGGGCTGAGCTTCAACAGTAATTCGGGCACCATAAGCGGTACGCCGACCACGGTAACGGCGGCGGCTAATTATACCCTTGGTGCCTACAACGCTTCGGGCACAAGCACGGCGACGGTAAATATCGGCATCATCGCGCAGGCGATACCGCGGGGCAGCCCGGACCAGAATTATGTGCTTACTTATGTGCCGCGTGTTTCGGGTTTGACGACCAGTGCGGCGGTGTTTAATGCCAGCCCGGACAATACGCAGGTGCAGACGGCGCTGCAATATATCGATGGGCTGGGCAGGCCGCTGCAAACGGTGCAGGCCCTGGCCTCGCCTGCGGGTAAAGATGTGATACAGCCTTTCGCCTATGACAGTGAAAGTCGCGATTCGGTAAAGTATTTGCCTTTTACCAAAAGCAATACCGTACCCGGATCTTACCAGCCGACCGCCCTCAGCGGTACCGGCGGGGCTTATACAGCCAGCGACCAGTATGCCTTTTACCAGGTAACGGGCCAGGGTTATGTGAATACCGCCTATCCTTATGCTGCGACCAATTACGAAGCTTCGGCCCTGAACCGCCCGGCGGAACAAGGCGCGCCGGGTACGCCCTGGCAGCTGAGCAACAGCGGCGTATCGGGCGGCGGGCATACCGTGAAAATGGTGTATGCAGTGAATAATGCCACCAGCTTTACCACCGACTCGGTGAAT
>Ga0157374_10005246_pt1 | contig 10871 bp, 7 predicted proteins | sample M25metaG_FD_115308 | JGI IMG/M metagenome (GOLD analysis project Ga0157374, IMG submission 115308) | Miscanthus rhizosphere microbial communities from Kellogg Biological Station, Michigan, USA - M2-5 metaG | ecosystem: Host-associated > Plants > Roots > Rhizosphere > Soil | place: USA: Michigan... | reverse complement strand
TTCATGATTCCAAAGATGCCGGCGATTGCGGATTGCGATTTGTGCAGATAGATCCCCACTCGATCGCGGGGCATTACACCATTGGCGATCAGGGCATGAGCGACTTGATTGCTGAGTCGCTCCAATTCACCGTAAGTCAGCGCCTGATCGAGCAGGCGCACGGCCTCGGCGCCGGGGGCTCGCGCCGCGCTCTCGGTAAGAAGTTGGTGTAAGAGGTATGCCATAGTATTGAGTCTCTAAATTAGAAGAAAAGAGTTCGCATCGCTCTGGTTCTCGGAGCGAGAGACAGCATCCGGCCTTCTGGCCAATGACCCGCTTCCTTCGCTGCTGTATGGAGTCTTTGCTTTTTCGGCTCGAAATCGCTTATCCGAAATGTTAGCTGACCTATGATTAGGATACACGTTGCTAACTGGCAAAGGTAAAAGAATAATCGGACGGCGTCGAACGGCCTGGGTCCGCCAGACTCGGGCTTCCGCTCAAGATCGGTTTGGCCAACCGATTCCCCTTCGTTTTATTACATTTCGTCCTCACGGTCAACCGGGGAGGAGACAGAGTCGTGATGCTTGACATCGGAGGCACAACTTCACTAAGATTTAGGACAACATTTTGTTGCGCCTCCCCGGCCGTTCAGGAGGGCGGCCGTTCAGGAGGGGGCAACGATTAAAGGAATGCGACCACTCGCGACCGTCCCATTTCGAAGTGGCATCGGGCGTGAGACGCTTTTCCGTGGTGAACCCAAGAAATTCTGAAGCTTTGATCGACTTGTCGTGATCAGAACCGCAATTTTATGAAAAAACGAGAAGCTATCATCATTGGAGGTGGGCCGGGTGGAGCGGCAACGGCGCTTTATCTCATTCAGTCAGGCATCAATCCAATCATTGTCGAGCGGCAAGCCTTTCCGCGCTTTCACATCGGCGAGTCACTCAGCGGCGAGTGTGGCAACTCCGTTCGCAATCTCGGTCTTGAGGCGGAGCTCACGGCTCAAAAATATCCGGTCAAGCACGGTGTCAACGTTTACAACCCCAACGGCGTGCCGTTTTGGGTGGAAGTAAAGGCGCGTTGCCCTGAGAGCAGTGTCTTGATTCCGAATTCAACCTGGTCAGTCATGCGGAGCAGCTTCGATAAGATTCTCCTCGATGCAGCCTGCGAACGTGGAGCGCAACGTATGGATTGCGAAGCCGTGGCCCCAATTCAGGAAAATGGCCGGATTATCGGTCTGCAAATTCGAACCAGCGCCGGCGCCTTGGAAAATTTGCTTTGTGACGTCCTGGTGGATTGCTCTGGACAGGCGACCTTTCTCGCCAACCGGGGAATCACCGGCCCAAAGGTCAAAGGAAATTATAATAATCAAATTGGGGTCTTTTCCCAGATCCAGGACATGATTTTGGACTCTGGATCGGATCCGTCGAAGGTCCCTGGTAACACCCTGATCTTTTATAAGCAGCGCGATCATTGGGCTTGGACGATTCCGATCGCATCCAACCTTGTGAGTATCGGGGTGGTTGCACCGGCCGCCTATTTCAAGGAGCAGGGGCTCAATAAAACCGAATACCTCCGCAAAGAGATGATGACTTTGAACCCGGAATTGACCCGCCGGATTACAAACACTTCGTTCGCCGAAGAAGTTCGTTCCGTTACCAGCTATTCGTATTCGACTACCGACTATGCCGGGAACGGCTTTATTTGCGTAGGGGACTCGCACGAATTTACGGACCCTATCTTTTCATTCGGCGTGTTTCTTGCCATGAAGGAGGCCGAGTTTGCGGCCGCAGCGATTGTAAAGCATCTCGGCGAGGAAGGTGGAACGGATGAGAATCCGTTTGCCGACTATAAGGCTGTCACAACTGAGGGTCAGTCCGCGATACGCGACGTCATTGACACCTTCTGGGAATATCCGCTGGTCTTCACTCGCATGGCTTCTGGACCTCATCAGGATGATATTACCGATCTCTTCGCCGGCCGGATCTATGGCGAAATAATGCGGAAAAACGTCTCGCGCGCTGCGATGCGGGGTCTCTTGGCGAAGCGTCGCGGACCGTCACGGACTTCTCGCTCGGACCTTGCTGGCTCATGGACATAAACGGCCAGTTAGGCGCCGGCCTCGCATGCGAGGACTTGGAAATCGAGCGGTCAGCGATCGCTCTCACGTTGTCAGGTCGACTCAACCGTGTCGACCATGTGGGTTGCTAGAGCAAACTCCACCCACTATGATTCATAAGATGGATGGCAAGGCGGTGATCTTTCTCCACATTCCGAAGACGGCGGGGACCACGCTCAATCGCATCATCGAGTGGCAATACAATCCGCTCGCGATTTTCACGATGGATCCTTACCGGATCCGGGCGACGCCGGAGCGGTTGCAAAAGCTCTCGGAGCGCCGCCGCCGAAGTTTGCGAATGGTGCGGGGGCATTTGTATTACGGCATCCACGAGTTTCTGCCGCAGGGCGCCACTTATTTCACGATGCTGCGTGAACCCGTGGCCCGATTTTTCTCGTCCTATTATTTTATTCAACGCCGGCCTCTTCACCCAATGCATCGCAAGGTAACGACGGAGCGGATCGGCGTGGAGGATTTTATTCGTCTGACTCCTCGGCGCCATAACCTTCAGAGCAGCTTGATCGCGGGAATAAAGAACAACGGAAAATGCGACGACCGTATTCTGGACAAAGCGAAGGAAAATTTGGCGAAATCATTTAGCGTTGTCGGGATCTCGGAGCGTTTCGAGGAGAGTTTAATGCTCATGGCCAAGACCTTTGATTGGGAGATCTCTTTCTATGAGAATCGCAAGGTTTCAAAAACCCGCCCACAGATTGATCCCCGCGCAGTGGAAATGATTCGCGACCACAATCGGCTTGACCTTGAGCTTTACGAATTTGGCAAAGGTCTCTTCGAAGAAGGCCTGCAAAAGAAAGAAGCGGCGGTCCGCGAAGGATTGGCTGCCTTGCGTACGCTGCCGAAGCCGGGCTCGGTAGAGGGCTTTTGTAGCTCGACCTTGGGGGCCGGTCGCTTTTTGGTGAACAAGATAGCATCAGCAGTATGAGAACTCATCACCTTCAAATTGAATCTCGTCGCCGCCGACTCGCCTATCTGGTCTTAGTCATTGCTGTCGTTACCTGGGGGGCGCAGGTGGCCGAGTCAGCAGAGGGACGGCGCCACCGGGCGGATTTTCGCGATTTCAATATTACGCGCGATTTGGTTTACAAACGTGTCGACGGCCACAATCTTCTGCTCGACATTTATTCCCCCAAGTCAATCGGTCATCCGTTGCCGGTCGTTCTCTGGATCCACGGGCGCCGTTGGCTTTACGGAAGCAAAGAGCAACATTACCCTGTCAACCTCACGGCGCACGGTTATATCGTTGTTAGCCTAGACTATCGGCTCTCAGGGGAGGCGCCTTTTCCGGCGGCAATCGAAGACTGCAAGGCCGCGGTTCGTTGGCTGCGCGCGAATGCTGCCACTTACCACATCGATCCCGATCACATCGGTGCCTGGGGCCATTCTGCTGGGGGACATCTGGCTGCGCTTCTCGGTACCTCGGGTGGTGTTGCAGAGCTGGAGGGCGCCGGCGATAACCCTGCCTTTTCGAGCCGCGTACAGGCGGTCTGTGATATGTCCGGACCGTCGGATATTCTGGAACTCTACCAGACCGTATCGAGTTTGGACAATGGTTCAGGCCACAGAGTCAAGTCAGCCGTTGAGCAGTTTCTGGGAGGCTCGGTTGAGCAAAATAGGGCGAAAGCTATCGCGGCCAGTCCGATTACCTACGTTTCCAAGGACGACGCGGCCTTTCTCGTTATCCATGGAGAAAATGATATGTCGATCCCGGTGAGCCAAGGCGAAGTGTTCGTCGAGAAGTTGAAGGCCGCCGGAGTGGACGCGACATTTGAGATCGCCACGGGACGGGGCCATAGCATAGGTGCTCCAAGATTTGCAAACGAGATCGTAGGATTTTTCGACAAGCACCTAAAGCTAAGTGGTTCGCCTTAGAGAGAACGGTTTATTGCCGATGCGTCCGCTTTACGGATTGTCCGCTTCTCAGGTGTTCTTGGCCGTCGCGGCTATCGCATCATTCAGACCTTGCCCGCTTCTCGCCACCAGCGGGCCTCCCTTCCGGACCGGGCTCTGGGTCATGCAAAAACTGCCTGATGATGCCGCAAGGTTCGACGAGTTTTCCGCTCAGGTCCGGGTCAACCCTAATCTATCGGGAGTTTGCCTGCATATCCCTTGGGATCAGGTCGAGAAGCAGCCGGGGAAGCCGGACTTCACTGGGATTGACAAGACAGTGGCTGTGCTTCGCAGCATTGGCATGAAATATCAGCTCTGCCTCAAACCTGGAGCTCATACGCCGTCATTTGTGTATGCGGAGGGTGCGCAACCGTTCGAGACCACGGTTACCAATCCTCACCGGGCAAATGTAGGCCAAGCCGTGAGGCTTCCGATTCCGTGGGATCCCATTTATCAGCGTGATTTCTCACGCATCATCCAACAGCTCGGCGAACGGTATGCGGACGATCCCCTTTGTGTCAGTGTCGTTCTTACTTGCGCTAATTTCATGAGCGCTGAAATGCATTTGCCCAAAAGGTCCCAGGACCTTTCCCGTTGGCAGGCCCTCGGCGATTACGAAACCAAGTTGCTCGAGGTCTACAAGAATTTTATCGACGTTTGGGGCAAGGCCTTTCCAAAACAGGAGCTCTCTTTGCATGCATCGAAGGTTCTGAATCTGTCGCCGTCTTTCTGTGAACGCGTCGTCGACGCTGGACTTAGCAGGTTCCCAAACCGTTTTAGCATTCAAAGCTGCCAGCTTACCGGACGGAAGGAAGATACCGGCGTGATGACCTACGATCTGGTACAAAAGTATCGCGACCGGGCCCATCATGGTTTCCAGAGTCTGGCTGGCCTCAATCGGCCCGATGGGCGAATGGGATCGCCGGAGATCGCCGCACTCAACCTCGTCCATGCCGGGGCTGAATACTGGGAGCTATGGCAGGGAGATGGATTTAGTGTTACGACCTCAGGTCAGGCAGCAAGCGCCTGGCGAGAGGCAAGGCAATTGGGCTACGAAGCTTACAAAAAAAAGCTGATCGCCGAGGGCAAATATCGCCAGCGCAGATGAGCCCGAGCCCAACAACAGAAACGGGAAAACAGTCTGAAGTTTTAGCCGTCGCTGCCGGGAGGCCGCGCGAAGCCGTCATATTTCTTCATTTGCCCAAAACCGCAGGCACGACCCTCAATCGCCTCATCGAGTGGGAATATCGGCTTTCGGAGATGTATTCGATCGATCCGGTTCTATTCAAATGGTCGGCCGCACACCTGCACAAGCTCCCCTTGGCTCGCTTGCGGAAGACCCGGATGTTCAAGGGCCATATGCTCTTCGGTCTGCATAAAATTCTGCCCCAGCCGTCCACTTACATCACGGTGCTCCGTGACCCTGTTGAGAGAGTGCTTTCGGCGTTCTATTTCATGCGCAGCTATAGGCTGCATCCGCTCTATTGGAAGCTTCGACGGGAAAAATGGACGATCGAAGAATTCGTGCAGCGCTCCACGAGAGATAATGTGCAATGTAAAATCATAGCTGGGGCGGACTATCATGCTCCTTGCACCGACGCGATATTGGAGGAGGCAAGCCACAACTTGAGTCAACGCTTCAGCGTGGTCGGGCTTTCCGAGCGTTTCGAGGAGAGCCTGGCCCTAATGAAGTTGCGTTTTGGCTGGCAACTTAAGTCTTATTCGAGTTTTAATGTCACCCGTTCCCGGCCGAAAAAGAGAGATCTTTCTTCGACCACGGTTGATTTGATCACAGAAAGGAATCGGTTCGACGTCAGCCTTTATCAGCGGGCAGAGACACACTTTGAGGCAGCGGTGAGGAAGCAACCGGATGAAGTGAATCGAATCGCGGCCGAATTGAAGACCACGCGGGCTTGCGCGCAGAAATCCTTTGACTCGGCCTTATTCTCCCTCCGGGCCGCGACGCGCAAGGCGATCAATCGCGCCTACTCCGCGATTTAGACTAGGGAGTCTGGGCTACGACGGAGGTGGGTTGTGCTGCTTCAATTAAGTAAACTTTGGTCCGGTAGCTTTCGAATTCTGCTCTGGAATGCTCGTGAATATAATCCAACACTGCAGGGCTATTCAGCATCTCAAACGATGCATAAGGCGCGAACACGACCCAGGCCCGGCCCGACCGGTTTACGACTTCCTTCAGTTCCGAAATATTTCGGATCGCGGGCAAACTGCCAAATTTATCGACAAATCTCGGTTCGTCCAAAAGCTGGTTGTACGGGACTTTGGAACTAAAGAGCGTGTTCAGGAAATAGTTTCCCGGAAAGCCTGCGTAGTAGTTAAAGACATGAGGAATGCCAGGCAGAATTACGTCCCCAGGTCGGGCATGAGTCTTAACGAAGTCGGCCGCCCCCCGGTAATCGTAGCGATAGGTTCCCAACCGGGTCATCATCTGCGGCGTGTCACCGGTGCTGGAGAGTTGATATTCTTTCAAGACAGACTCGTTACTTTGCACGAAGAGCAGAATCAACAAAGCCAGACCGGTGGCATGGGCAGCGAACCGCCCGACCGTTGAATCGCCGGTCCGTCGAGCGAGGGCCAGAATGCGGTCATAAAGCATGACGGTGGCCGCCACGCCGCCTATGATCACAAGCGGCTGAAAATAATAGCAGTAGCGTGGGGAGAGAGCGGCGAGAAAGTTGGTATGTAAAACAAGGAGCGTTCCCAACATGACCACGACATAGCGGAAGCCGGGAGTCTTCCAACAGAAAGGCAGTCCCGCGAGAATCATGACGGTAAAAAAGACATGATTCTCGGAAAGCAGGAGTTTGTCGACATAGTACATCGGTTGATAACCGGGCGCGAGAAAGAAGAGTGACGGTCCAGTCAAATTGGATAGACCGGAGCCCACCGCGAGATAAGGAACGCCGGCAAGCATGCGGGAACAATATTGGGCGACGACCACGGCCCCCATGAAAAACAAACAACGATAAAGATGAAAGTCCTTCAGCCACCACCATTGACCCCAGCGGACCACGAGCAGGCCCATGAACAATGCAGGTAGAAGGAACCCGGTTCCTTCCCAAGAGAGATAAGATAAACAGAAGGTTACCGTCGCGGCCGTGAGGAACCTCTGGCTAAAGGGACGAGTTCGGATTGCTTCGTAGAACAGCCAAAACGTCAGCATCGCTATAAACTGGCATTGCGTAAGATAGAACGCATTCTGGGCCCACCGGATATTGAGCGGCAAGCAGGCATAGACGAAGGCCGCAAAGAGACCAATCCTCCAGTCAAACAACCGCCTTCCCATAAGCCCGATCACGCCGATGCATAGCGTTCCCATGAGACAGGCCGGGAGGCGCATCGACCACTCCGAATAACCAAAGAGAAATCCAAAAAGTGCGAGAGGGTAAGGGATTGCTTCGTAGGTGGTCGTCCAGCGCACCTCGCCGGCCGCCATGGTGTAGGGAAATCCCAGGCTAAAAATCCCTTTCGATTTCACGACCTGGCCCATCTCATCGTGGTCGAACGACATGTAGCCCAGGCCGTGGTAACGAAGCCCAAGGCCAAGGAACATAATGAGGATGAGAATGAGATACGGCAATAGCTGACGAAAAGGGATCTCAAACAGTTCAGGGAGACGCAGGTCGCGAGAAATCACTTCTTTGGCCTGCGATCTTCGCTTTTTCCAGTACATGCCCGTCTTTATGCGCTCAACAGCGGCGCGAGTCGCAGCCGGCGTCCATTTATCGACGAGAATATGCAACAGGCGAATCAAAATCAGGGCGGCAAAAGCTCCGACGACAAACTTCGGCTGAAACGACCATTCGAGTGGGAAACGTGGGTCGTAATTCGGAAGGAGCATGAGTAGCAGTCCGGCAAAAATCGGCCCATGAAGCAAGGCATCTCGCGCCATCGCATTCGCCAGCGGCTCGCCACGCCAGTTGGAGACGACCGCTGAAACGACCAGCCAGAGAGCTATAACTACCGCGAGGGTGAGGTCGACGATGACCCAAGATTGGAAGAGGCTGGCAAAACCGGAATGATCAAGAGGCCGGGCCAGGTCCTGAGGCAAATAACCCCACGGAGCGACTCCCTCCGGTCCAATCTCAATCGCGTGCTTTTGCGCAGCGCCCTGTTCTGAATTCGGTTGATCGCCCACTCGCCAACTGGCATTGGTGGAAAAGCGATCGATCTTGTCTCCTTTGACAATGAACCCGTTGATATAGAGGCTGGCTGGGATGTGCTCGCTCCGAACGCTCGCAACGATGATGTTTTGCCCTCTCCTGATCCAGTAACTGACGTCGTAGGCGGAGAGTTCGACCGCTGGGAAGGGTGAGCCGTTTGCTTTGTCAGGGATATCTCGATCTTTCGCGACCCGCCCATCCTCGTCGGCCGGAGTCGGGCTCGCCTCGGTGGAGGCCAGGTGCGGTAGCTTTTTGCTTCCCTTGGCCGCGGAACTCGCAAGAGTGATGATGTGCCCGTTGATAGCCAGGCCCAGATCGCCCGCGCTGGCGACTTGGATCCACGTTTCCTGTTTCGAACGATCCGCATTAACTGTCGTGGAAAACACCGCTTCGGACGACGCGTTATCCGCCATTATCCAAGACCCTGTCCGGGGCAGCTCTAAAAGGAGGGGATTAGTGTCGACCCAGGAGACGGGAACGTCCTGGTCATTGAGTGTCGAGCGGCGCGCTGTTGGCCAGGTCTGATCCGGGACGCGCTTCCCGTTCCATTCCTCCGTGCCCAAGACGATTCCCGTGCGGTTGGTTACTCGCCAGGTTTCATCTGACAGGATCTGAGTGGTGGCGCCGCTTGGCGCGACAATCTGCGCCCGAACACGCAGTTGCGCCGGCCCGGGATAGGAAGTGCGCGAAATAGAAACAGCGACCACGTTGGTCCCCACTTTGAGCGCCCTCTTGATGTCATAGATGCCAGCTTCGAAAGTCTTAACGGAGCCAAGGTTGCCGATTGTGTGCCCGTTGACCGTCAAACCAAAGGTGTCTGAGGCCGCAATCTCAATCCAAGCCCGCGCCGGGAGGGAGCTCAGGTAGATTTCCTTGCGAAAATAGGCGATCGGGGCGGGGGATTCGGCAGGTTCGATCCATTCCGCCTTGCCGAAATCGAGCTGATATTGTCGATGCCTTGGCAGTCCGTAGGTCAGAAGGCAATAGTACCCGAGTAACAGGCCACAGACAATGACTAGTGTCCATGACCAGCGCAGGGCCTGCAGGGGCAAATATTTTTCCTGAGCGAAGCGGTCTTCCATGACTATTCGCCCGCCAGGCCTGTTAGGGCCCAATAATTCAAGATTGGATCAACGGCGAGCGAGAGACTGTAGTAGCGGCGCGCCTCGGCATCCTTGCCGAGTTTGGCATAGCAGTCGCCCGCCGTCGAGTAGGCGTTGGCGAGCGCATATTTGTGGTCTTTTATCAACTTTGTCAGTCGCTCAGCGGTATCGATCCCAGCCTGATAACGGCCTATGTCGTAATAGCCACGGGCTAGGTATGGCAGTACATAGATCAGAGACGGATCTTCCATCAAAGCTACCTCCCAGTTTGTAACGGCACTGCCGACGCCGCCCGCTCGATACAGGGCGAGACCAAGCGACATGCGGGTTATGGCTATCTCCCGTTGCGCTGTTTCCGCCAATGCCCCGTTTCCTTCAGCGGCCCGGCTGAACTCAAATAGAGCTTGCTCAAACTCGTTTTCATCACGCAATTCGACCGCGCGGTTGATGTGGCGTTCCGCGGAGTCATGCGAAATTCCCGCCTGTTTTTGCAGTTGACCGATCGCGGCGTAAAGGTCGATATCGTTAGCGTGCCAGCTATCCCATCGCATCGCCTTACGATAATCATCGATCGCTTCCTGATTGTGTCCAAATGTTGCAGCCAGGGTGCCAAGCACGTAGTAGTGCTGGGAGACGGTTGGTGGTATGAGAATGATGGCGAGAGCCCCAATCGGCAGGCAAAGCAGGCTAAGAACACGGGTCAGCCTCCCACTGGGCATTTGTGCGATCGCATAAACACCGATCAATAAGGCGCCCAACCCGAAGCAATACCAACCTAGACGCAGAAAAGACCAGGCAGCGACGAACCTTCCCCAGGCACTGTAGAGAACGAGCCGCTTCGGCACGAGTTCGGGCGAGCCATAGTTTTGCAAGAGGTAATACTTCGTAAAGATATTCAGGATCGGATTCACCTGAAGCTCATAGGTGAGCCGTCGAAGCATCGATGGCTGGCGGAAAGCGATTTGGGCAGGGGTGATGGCCCAAAGCATGATGAGAATGGCCGCGGCCAGACCAAGGACAGGGGGATATCTCTTCAGGAAAAAAATCCCAACAACCAGAACGCCCAACCCCATGATGCCGGCAGAAAACAATGCAAAATGCGGAGTGACACCCGGATCGTGCAGAAAAGAAAATTTTAGACCGGAGACGTCATGACTAAAGGGAAATTGAACCCACTTTAGGATGACCGAACCGAAAACCAGGCAAGAGCCGATAATCAAGAGCCAGTAGCGGGCCCAAATGTGTGCGCCAAGTTCGGCCCATGAAGTCACGCGGTTTAGCCAAGAGGCCAAGCGTTTTGGAGCCTTCACGAGTCGCGCCTAAGTTTCTTGGCCCAGGACGCCACAAAGGGCGAGACGAAAGCCATTCCCTCTCGCGCCTGGCTGATTTCCTCACTCGAGAAAGTGCGCAGAGCGAGGAGGACGGCGCCATAAGATACGATCGACAAAGCCGCGCCAACTAGTTGCCAGATCAAGGACGATTCGGCGCAAAGATAAAGCACACCGGCCATGGCTGCTCCGGCCGCAAGCGGTCGCCAAAGGACGCTCCCAAGATGGGCCGGATAGCACAGTTTGTGCATCT
>Ga0157374_10005245_pt1 | contig 10871 bp, 15 predicted proteins | sample M25metaG_FD_115308 | JGI IMG/M metagenome (GOLD analysis project Ga0157374, IMG submission 115308) | Miscanthus rhizosphere microbial communities from Kellogg Biological Station, Michigan, USA - M2-5 metaG | ecosystem: Host-associated > Plants > Roots > Rhizosphere > Soil | place: USA: Michigan... | reverse complement strand
CGGTGGTCTCTTCCGCCCGCACCGACGAAGTGCTCAAGGTGATCGTCGCCAATCCCACCATGATCGAGGCGTACAAGGCCGGCGTCCCGGACAACGGCCAGCCTTTCCCGGATGGCTCGAAGATCGTGAAGCTTCAGTGGAAGCCGAAGAAGAGCACGGAAGCTCCCTTCGTCGTGGATGTGCCGGACGTCTTCACGCAGGCTTTCGTCATCGAAAAGGACAGCAAGAGATTTCCGAAAAGCGGTGGATGGGGATACGCGCTCTTCAACTACGAAGCCGCATCCGACCAGTTCACGGCCGATCCCAGCCCCTCAGACTGCGGACACGCGTGTCACGTGGAAGTAAAGGCGAAGGACCACATCTTCCACCCGTACCAGAAGCGCTGAACGGCGCGTCCGCAATGCGTCGGTGGCGATAGGCGCCATCGAAGGCCAGCAATGCTGCCAGCTTTTCGGACGGGTGATGACCGGCTTGGCACTTATCGGACATGCCCGCGGTCGTTTGAGATGTCCGCTTCCGGTGGACTAACGGCTCTCGCAGAGTCCCGCGCTAGTCCACCACCCGGCTAAACACACCGTTCCCTAGTTGACCGAGCCCGAGCCGCACCCCGTGCATTTGTCCATGCATGGAGTCACGCAGCCTTTGCAGTCGGAACCCCAAGGAGTCCCCGCGGGAGGAGTACATTTAAAAATGCAGGCCGCTGCACATGACACCGAACAAGCGGCAATCTGTCCCGTACCGCCGCACGTGTTCCCCGAAGACATCGGCGCTGCCCCTGGAGTCGACGCTTTGCTACCCGAACCTGGCTTGTAACGCTGCTTGATTTCGTCGGCCAGCTTCTTCTTGTCCGCCTCGGTGGGTTTTGCCTGGGCCACGACGATCGGCGACACCGCCGAACCCGGGTGTTGCGCGCCATTCTGTGCCACGGCGCTAGCGCCGCTCATCGCGATGGCGCAAACCAAACCCATGACAAAACTTGCAATCGTCTGTTTCATGGTCGCCTCCCTATAACGAGATAAGGAACTCCTCACGATATCGCTTCACTGCCGAACACGCAACCAGAACTGGCATTTGCACGGATCGATGCGCATGCGAATTTTTCGGCAATAAGCCATTGAGTTCTCAGCAAAAGGGTTTGTATTTCGTTCTGCGCGGCACAAAATCGATTCCTGCAGACGCTGCGGGTGTTCCTTCGTCGTGAACGGGCACGGATTCCACGCTGACGACCGCATCGATCGAAAAGAAATGGAAGTGCGTTTGGTCGGCGCGGCGACATTCGAAGGCGCGTTGTCGAACGTAACCAACTCCCGGCAAGGGTGCTCTGCGCTACGTTTGGTAGCGTCGGCACCTCGACTTCTGGCACAAAGAATCGAATGCGACTTCCGAGTTCGAGCCGGAGCGGAAATGCGGACGCAGCCTCAAAAAGCGATTCTGCGATGCAGAAGCCGACTCATCATTGAGGCAGCAGATTTCAACAATGCCCGGATTCTTCGTCGTTCACAAAACGGAGTATGCACGCAAGTTTGTCGAAGCAGAGGTAGCCTGCTTGCCGTTCCCGTTCGCCATGTTCGTTTTCGGCGTGCCAGTGAGTCAAGAAGACGTACCCGTCTTTGGCCGCGAAGTGGCTTTTACAAACCGGACATCCAAACTTCGAGTCCAGTGCCGTCTGCGCCCCCTTCAGATGCGGGATCGGATCCAGGCCGTTCATCAGAGGCCTCCTTGTGGTACGAAGAAGCAAAGCTCTACTCCCGTGAATTTGTTGATGAAGAGCACGGGCGTATGATCGGGGGTGTCGCCTTCCTTGATGATATCGGGTGGGATGATTTTCCACTCGCCATCTTTCAGGTATTGCCACTGATCTGAGCGATCTTCACCGACCCTGAAACGAGTCTTGAATACGTCGCCGTTGTCGCAGCAGGACTTCCAGGGAACACCGAGCCGCTTTTGCGCGGCAGGATTCATCTCCTGCTTGTTAAACCATTCGTGATGCGGCATCGACGGATCGTGAGCATCAGCACGAAAGGAAAGCAGAAGTATACCGAACGTCGTCAGTACGCGACCGAACGCTTTCATGGCAGCCTCCGTTATGGACTGTCACTAATATCAGCATCCGCGAATCACACGAACTCTCCGGCACTTAATCAGGCCACATTCCCAGAAAAATGGAATCCCATTTCTGAGCCGTCTTCTCTTTTAGGCAAGACTGTTGTTTTTCTGTTCGATCTCAAATGTCCCCAGCGGGCCTTCATTTCAATAGCCCCTTCGACTTGGTGATCAACCGGGAAGCGCATAGCAACCGAACTCGACGTTTTCGCTTCGATGCTTGCCCGCGCCGGTGAGGCGATCGAGCAACGCCACCTGTTGGCACAAAGCGGACATGTCAGCCGCGCTGACGGACGTTCACTCCCGAGAAAAAACAGCCTTGGAACAAACAGTCTTGGGCACGCCGTTCACCGGCGTTTACCAACTTGGTCAACACCCTGAAAACCAAGTTTTCCTGATAACCACGTCTCCTAAGTCAGTGGCAACACATCGCCCTGTAGTCTCGCTCTCAATGAGAAAAGAGGCAGGCAATGTCCATTATCATTCGATTAATCATCGTCGTCTTCTGTGCTTACGCGGGTTCGGTAGTTGCCGGAGCTCAGTTCGCTGACTTGCCGGCAGACGAAACTTTCCAAGACGCACAGAAATAGCGGCCAGGGAACCGGTTCGATGCCGTTGGCACGATACTTTGGTTTTGTCGGCACCGCGCTTCTAATATTGCTGTTGGGAGTGAGTTGGCTTGTGTCCGAGCCAGTCCCGGAAGCTGCTTCCAACGATATCAACAAACCCGTGATCAGGATCAGCTCAATCGAGAAATTACCCGAGCGGGTGATCTTCGACACCAGTCTGCCGCCGACTCGGCCACCAAGCGCTGTCATGGCTGCCGCACAGCCCGTGCGATCGGCATTTGAGTTTGTACAAATCACTCCCGGTCCGTTGCCGGCAATAATTCCCGCTCGATTGCCGGTCATTGCGATGACAGATGAAGTCACGCCGCGAGGACCGAAGATCGTGAAACGCGATCCGTCGAAGAAACTGGCCGCTCATCGGTCAGTGCCACCGGCCGATGCTCCACCCATGCCTTCTGTACAGGCAAAGGAGCCAGTCACGAGGCTGTCTCTGATCGACGTAATCAAGAGCCGTTTCGGGCGCGGTCTTTTTTGATATCGACGCCAAATTTCAGGAATGGGACGGACTGCAATCCGGGCTAGGGCGCGCAGAACGCGATGATCATTGCCGTCGCAGATCTCCATTCGCAGCGCGTCGGCGAACGGCTTCTGTCGGCTCGGTGAGCCGATCGGCCTGTCCATGATAACTCGCCTCCTAGACGTTGAAGCTTCAGGCAAATCGGTGACTGTTCGAGGCACCGGGCGTGACGACCGGGCGCAGCATCTGCGCGCGAATGTACCTTGGGGCAATGGCCCTTGGGACAATGTCCCTGCAACGACACCCGTCGTAGGTTCGCGTCCGCCAGGCCCCGACGTGAAGGGCATGGCCGTCTCGTGCACGGAGGCTTCCATGAACCATTTCAGCGTTAAGCGGGTTGTTTTGGCCGCTGCTGCCTTTACGTTCGGTATTTTGGGAGCCATCGAGTGGTCAGAAAGTGCGGACCCCTTGGCTGGTTTCATCAGCGGGGATTTTCCGATCACCACGTCTACTGCCAATGCCGTTGAGGCAAGAGGAATGGTCCGTCGTGCGTCCTGCCCTGTCGTGCGGCTCTACGTTGCCAAGTACGGCGCGCCGGTGGCCGAGGCGTGGGCGCGAAACAAGGGCGCGAACGAGGCAGATATTCAGACAGCTAGGCGCTGTATCTCGCCTCAACAAACTGCACAGGTCGGGCACGCAACGGATCGCGCCTTTTGACCCGCTTCGCCTGAACGCCAATCCTTTTGAAGTACCCGAGCCCTGAGGCCTTACAGACCGGGGCGGCCACGAACCCACGGAGCGCGGGATATGGAAATCCCTCTTGATCTTCAAAGACGGTTAGAACGGAGGTGGGCCGCCAGATTTTTCCGCACCAAACGCATCACCGTGAACGGCGGCATCACTCTCACTCGGCAACAGGAAGTCACCCGGAGCGTCGCGAGTATCGAAGATCAACTGTTTGGGCTGCTTCAAGAAGCCGAGGCTCTTTCAAGCGATACGATCAGCGACCCCGCCGAGAATGGCTTGGTGAGGTAGGCGACGCACCCCGATTGCAGCGCAGCCTCGCGAACGGCGGGTTTGTCGTTTCCAGTCATGTAGATCACCGGCACAGACGCGTTCGCTGCTTTGAGACGGTGTCGGAGGTCGATACCTGAAACGTCCCCCAGGTTTATGTCGAGAAGGACGCAAGCCGTGTTCTCGAAATCGTTGTGGTTTGCGAAAGCCTCAGCAGACGAAAACAGCAGGCTGTCGTAGCCAAACTGCCGCAGCAGTCGCGCTACGCTCCGCAGCATTGCGGGATCGTCATCGACGACCAAGACAACGTTTCTCTTTGGCAAAACAGATTTCCTTGGCCTATCGGCCAACGCCGCTTTACTTTTGAATTGAAACAATTCGAACCGGTCAAACTGCGCAACGCAGACAAGGTTCGATATTCGCTCCGCTCTTCGTATTCCGGGCGCAGTGAATTTCCTATTGCCTCATGGGACAATAGCAACTCGAAAACGATTGAGAATTGTTCAGGCGGTCTGTCGGTTACCGGACATACCGCCCAAAACCCTAGCCCGTTCCGCAAGGGAAACGAGTTCTGCCAAGGTCCGCACCGATTTGGTCAATTAGCAAGAGGAAGCCTGATCCGGAACGACGCGCCGCCGTGATCCCGATTTCTCGCCGACATCTGCCCGTTGTGGGCCTCGATAATAGTGCGCGCGATGGATAGCCCCATGCCCATGCCTTCGGCCTTGCTGGTGTAGAACGGCTCGAAAACCGCTTTCAACTTGCCTTCGGGAATGCCATGGCCGTGATCCGACACGGATAGCTGGGCAAAGTCCTCGACCCGCGAAGTCCGGATGCTGATGACGCGGTTTTGGTCAGGCGTAGCCGTCATCGCGTCCATCCCGTTCACGACAAGGTTCAGAATGACTTGTTGAAGCTGAATGCGGTCGCCGAGGATCGGCAGCGCATTCTGGGTGATCAAACTGGTCAATTCGACTTTTCGTCCAACGGCAAGGGAAGAAAGAACTCCAAGCGTTTCGCCAACGAGGTCATTCAAATCGAAGTTCTTCAGTTCAAAAGGTGCTTTTTTTAACAGGCTACGCATCCTCCGGATGACCTCGTTGGCGCGCTGGTCATCCTTCAAAATATCGTCCACGATTTCGTTCAGTTCTGCGATGTCAGGGCTCGGATTTTTCAGAATTTCCTTTGCGGTTTCTGCATTGGTTAGAATAGAGCCGAGCGGCTGATTGATTTCATGCGCAATTGAGGCGGTAAGTTCACCAGCGGTTGAGAAGCGCATGACACGGGCCAGTTCAGACATGCGCTGACGCGACTGCACTTCAGCCAGTCGACGCCGACGATGCTCAAGCAAAAGGATCGAGATCAACCCGGCTTGTGCTAGAACAAGGGCGATAGTGAGCGCGATTTGCCACGAATAACGCTCCCACACCGTCGGTTCGCGGAAGTAGATAGTGCTGCCGGGCGGCAGACTGCTCTCGCCAATTCCCCAACTCTGCATTTGCCGCCAGTCGAATATGGGGGCTGCGAACCCGGTGGGTGGGGTTTTGATATCGCCTGCCTTCTCGCCGTTGAGGATGCGAATTGCAACCGCAGCCGTGATCTGGCTTAATTTAAGCACGGAGTGCATGGGGCCACCGACGGTTTTTCCATCGAAGAATGACCCGTCGTATGAGAAAATCGGCACGTTAGCGACGGAGGAAAGCTCGTTCAGCGCGGTGTTGGCTTCGTGCGCAACGCCTGCCGCATCGATATTCATTAGATGCCAGAATATTGCGCTATGAGGCGGAAGCTTCGCGGCATCGATCAGTATGTCCTCAAATGACTTTTGATCGTACCATCTTAATTCTACCCGCCCGGTCAGTGGCGCGAGTTCGCGAAGCATCACCTGTTGCCAAAACCTCTCATTCGGAGAGGTCCCGTTGATAACCGCGATGGTTTTAGTAAGCGGCAGGAAGCGCAGGATATTCTCGCAGGCGGCGGGGAAATCGTGCGCAACGGCAACTACCGTATCATTTTCCGTCAGCTTATCGTATTCGACCCGACGTTGCTCCACCGCCGTAAATACCATTGGTGTTACTGGGAACAGTCGCCGGCGATGGCGCTGGACGAACGCAGCGGCGGGAGCGCCAATAGCAATAATTAGATCAACCGGCTGACTATCGTAGAGAGCGCGAAGGTACTCCGCAAATAAAGTTTCCGAAGTTTGATCGTCCGGACGGGCACTCACCAGCGATTGGTCGACAAAATCCACCGGCTTGCGCCATTGTCGACTTATCTCCAAGCGAATCGCCTGCTCGTAATCGCTCCACGGTTTGAAACGAGGACCGAATGAATGGAGCATCAAAACACGCTTTGGCGCGGGATCGGCGGCTTGACCTTGACCCAGCGCCGCCAGCAATAGTGCCGCAACCAACGCAGCGGTGAAGGTCCGCGTGCAAAAGGATCGCCCTCGGAGTGCAGGCGGCCAAATCCGCATCGCCTTCTTGCTCCGAGGTCGCCAACCCCTCTCCGCGGTTTCCAGTTTGTCCATTTCGCCTATGAGCGATCTGATTGAGGCACCGTAGTTCAGCGCCAGTGCCCCGTTAGGGTATAGGAAGCTATCCCTCCTACGGCGCCTATAGGCGATGCTACCTGATATCCGCTTCCGGTCGATATCCACTTTGTGCCACGGTGCGCTGTGGCGTTGGGCATCTGGTCGGCTTTTTTCGATTTGGCGAAATGCCGGGGGCAGTTTCAGGAAAAGTATGCTTCACGTCGAAATTTTCCGGTGGGGTGTCCGTAATGTCGCTGCCTGACTCTTGGTCCCAACCGCTTCACCAGAAGGAAGCTGGGCGCAAACCGAAATACGTGGGGCAGGCGGATGTCCTTGCTCGGCCTTGTCCGCCACGGTTCGCGGCCGTTGGCCATCGCCGCCTTTAAACGTTGACTTGGATCAACGGGGTGAGCGTATCAGGGCCACATGTTCTGGCATTAATTTCGCATCAGTACTTCAGTTTGTTTGGGAGGCAGGATGAGAAGAACGAACAAGCAAATTGCCGCGCCTGCGCTGTAAGCAAATATGGAATACCCACACTGGCTTATGATCGGCGGCGCCGTGCTCTTGGTCGTCGGGTTAGTCGGCACCGCGCTTCAAAGAAGACGAGGGCCAGCCGACCCGTCAAGCTTGGAGCAAGTTGAGGTCACCGATGGGCAACCGGTGTCGCCGCCCAAGTTCCTTGAATAAGGCGGATCGCGCGCGTGGTCGGCTCTCGCCGCGACTGGCCTGCACCTACTAGACGAAAATGGTCCATGCGGCTTGCGGCTGATCGGGTGGAATAGCCTTCTGCGCCGGACTTCCGGCCGACCATCCAGCAAAGCCTCGCACGCCATCGTTGGCCGCAGTCCGGGAACTTTTCGGGCACCCGGACGGGTTAACCGCGCTCTATCCGAAAATGTCGTCTGCGGGCCACGATAGCACCCAGATCGCCGCACCGCAGAGGGCGGCGAACCAAGCAAGCGAAAGCCACACAAGCAGGTCGTCTCGGTTCAAGAACCGTGCGGTACTCCGGGGAAATCGCAAGGTGCTTTTTGCCTTGTTCTTGCTGTCGTTCATCGCTTGCTCATATTTCATTATTGTCGCGGCCGTCGGCCTTGGTGACCATCAGCACGGAGGCGAGCAGTCGCCAGATCATCATGCAGTTCCCTCGTCCAGCACTGCCTCGTAGGGCAGTCCGTGAGCGTTGCGGTGCGCGAGCGCGCAGGTTGATGCTGGCGCGGGGCTAAACGGCGATCCCCGGCGATGTTGGCGCGAAGCCCACTAAACATTATTACTTTGTATCACGGGACGGTCGGAGCGCTTGTTAACGCATGCCAAAGCGTTGCTATAAGTGGCCAATGCGGGCTGCTAAGGCGAAATCCATCATATCGTTCCGTCAGCCGATGGCGGTGAGGACACGATTGCCGATGTAGTCTCTGTCTTTGCGAAGCGCATCACAGAGAGGTGCGTCTTGGCGTTGGGGCCGCAGAAAATCAAATTGCAATTAAAAGAGTTGCGTAGCTGAATTCCTGGAATGAAATCGGATTGGTCGCCCCGCTGCGCAGTCGGTTAGCGTTGCCCCACCGCCGTTTAGCAACGTCACAGTAAGGGCATCGGTGAGACTGACCGGTCAGGCCCGGCTTGCTTGATCAAACGAAATGTGGGCGGTGAAGCTGGGGGACTTCACCGCCCTTACTCTTCCGACGGAGGGGGGCGTATGCCATCGGAAGGAGCCGGAGGGGAGCGAGCCTTACAGCCCGCGCGCCCTCCGACCGAAGTTGGCGCGATTGCCAATTACACACCATTGAGCAGCTGATAGTCGGAGCCGACGTTTCCCATGTGAGACGGGGACGTTGATGTGGATCAATGGCTCGCGGCTCTATCAGTTTAGCAAGTCATTCCGGTCGCGCATCTGCGGACGGCTCGCCGCGTCTGGCGGACGGTGGTTCTTGCCACGCATACGCCGTTAACGCGGGTCCTGCCTACGCCGCAGGCGGCAGCGACCTCCGTAATCATGCTGTCTGGCTGAACAATCGGCGCTGGTGTCATCGCTTGCGCCGACACTGCAATCGATAAGGCAAAGCTTGCAATAGCGATCAACCTGATCATTCTAGATCTCCCTAAGCCGCCCAATCCCACCGACCTTCTCACGGCAGCGGGATGGCTGTTGTGTTCCAGCAGCGCGCCCACAAGCTCGCGGGACGGTCGCTCGAAGGCTTGCGATAGATCAAGGTCACCAAGACGACTGAGCCGGAACGTCGCAGTCTCACGGAGAGTTGAGGATTAGCCTCTCGGCGCTGTCCCAACCGCTTCCCAAAGTGCCATTGCTAGTTTCGGGGTTCCTATGGGACGTTATATCGAGGAAATCTTGCAGCCCGGCGAGAAGGTGCTCTATTCAACCAACGAGCACTGGATGTTCTTTCTCCCGGCAATCTCGGCGTGGGTCGTGGTGGCCGTTTTTCTGGTGCTGTGGCGCTTGGTCGCCAGCGACGGGTTGGAGTGGGTTTGTCTGGCGCTGGCGGGGATGGCTGGGCTTGCGGCCTTGTACTTCACGGCCACGGCTTGGTTTCACCGCTGGACCACCGAGACCGATGTCACCAACCTACGGGTCGTCCACAAGACCGGTTTCATCAGGCGGCGGACCTTTGAGATGAGCCTCGACAAAGTTGAGAGCGTCGATGTCAACCAGAGCATTCTTGGCCGCCTTTTGAACTACGGCGACCTCACCATTCAGGGCGTCGGCGAGGGCACGGAAACCATTTCGACCGTTACCTCGCCGCTCGCGTTCCGCACCGCCATTACGACAAGACCGGTTGGCGCGTAGATCAGGGCGGTGTGATAGGCACCACCCCCTCGGAAAAAAAGCATGCTTCACGTCGAAATTTCCTCCCCCCGCCAGTGGGATGCGTGGCTGCATCAGCCTAGTCCGAAATAAATTCGGCGAGTTGCTCCAGTTCGTCCATCACGCTTTCGAGCCGCGCGAGCCGATCACGATGCTCAGCCTGCGCTTGCTGGAACGTGCCGGGCTTGCGCGCTGGGTAGTGGCGAGCGTCGGGCGCGGTAGCGGCAAGCGTGGAGATCGCCGACCACAGTCCGGCGATGGCGAGTTCATGTTGCTCCAGCAGTTCTACCGGCGAGGTGCCGTTGAGGTCGATGGCTGGCATGTTTCATTGCTCTTCGCCTGCGACATCAAGAGCCACCAAGATGCTTCCCCCAACCGGTGGTGAGGCGGAACTTGGCAATTCCTCAAATTCTCCGCAAAAAAGCAGGGCGCGACCGGCATCACCACGGTCGCGCCCTACATCGCCGGTCAATGGGGCAGGGGGAATAACCGGCTGCCGGGATGACTCGCAAGCCCCCGGACTCGTTCCCGCGTCGGTTAAATTTTTTCGTACACGGTTAAGTGATGACCATCTGCCGGACCGGAACGGCGTTGTTCGGGTTGGGTTCGTGATCGCCATGGGGCGAGGGACGAGCCAGCATGTCAGGGTTTTCCAAGTCACGGATTTCGAAGGCAATTTTTGGCGCACTGGCCATCTCCGTGGCGTGTGGCGCCATGCAACTTGCGTTCGGCCATGATTTGACCGGCCGCCAGCAGGTCGCTTCGATCGCGCCCGAGACCGGCGTCAACCGCGCCGCCAAGGCCGATCGCGCCGCTGTTTCTTCGCTGGGAGGACAGAGCCGGACCATTGCGCTCCGCCTCGATGGCCTTGCCGATACTTCCGTGCTGATCCGCTTGCCGCTGACCAAAGGGGAAGCGGCCAAAGGAGAGGAGCGGAACCGTCCGGCACCGGCGACCGTGACAAAGCCCGGGGATCATCGCAGGACGGTCGCCTGTGAGCCGGTAGTCAGCGTTTTGACCGAGGTGGCAAAGTTGCTGCAGCCGGGCCGCTGCGTGACCTGACAGCCGCAGCGCGGGTTATGGCCGACGCCCTGCGTAGGCGTGGGATCAGTTGCCTGACGGGCAAATCACCAAAAATCTGTCCAGCCGTCTTCCGAAAAATATTTCGCTTTCGCCGTGGGGCAAATCAGGGCTACCAGCTCGCCCCATCCCGCGCCCCTCAAGGAGGGGCGCTTCGCGATCGTCACGAACGTTGGGTGCGGGATGCGGTGGACGCGATGGCGCATAAGACGAGCGCGCCAAGGCGTACGG